>Ga0207711_10000716_pt1 | contig 32677 bp, 25 predicted proteins | sample KBSS34metaG_FD_184401 | JGI IMG/M metagenome (GOLD analysis project Ga0207711, IMG submission 184401) | Switchgrass rhizosphere microbial communities from Kellogg Biological Station, Michigan, USA - KBS S3-4 metaG (SPAdes) (version 2) | ecosystem: Host-associated > Plants > Roots > Rhizosphere... | reverse complement strand
GCTCCGAGGCTATCGGATTCCCTATGCGGGTCCGACCTTCAACGAGTTTGTCGTGGAAGTCGAGGGGCCGCACTCCGCCGCCGAGCTTCTGAACCGGCTCGCCCGCAGGAAGATCCTGGGCGGAATCCCGCTCTCGCGCTACGACAAAGCGGACGCGCGACGGTTCCTGGTCGCGGCGACGGAGCTGAACACGCGGGCGGAGATGGACGTCTTCGTCGCGGCGCTCGCGGCCGACGCCGCGGGGGAGTCGGGAGCATGAGTCTGGAAATCGCGGCGCGGAACGACGCGTGAGCACGGAAATCGCGGCGCGGAACGACGCGTGAGCACGGAAATCGCCGAACCCGCCGCCCCCGGCAGGGACCGCCTCCACCCGGAGCCCCGGGTCGAGCCCCTCATCTTCGAGCGCTCGGGCCAGGGCAAGCACGGCTACTCCCTGCCGCCCCTGGACGTGCCCGAGACGGTGGCGATCCCGAAGCACCTGCTGCGCGCCGAGATCGAGGGGGAGACGCAGGTCTCGGAGGTCGAGATCGCGCGGCACTTCACGCGCCTCTCGCGGCTCAACTTCTCGATCGACCAGGGCCTCTACCCGCTGGGCTCCTGCACGATGAAGCACAACCCGCGCCTGAACGAGGAGATGGCGCGGCTGCCGGGGTTCGCGGCCTCGCACCCGCTGGCTCCGGAGGAGGTCTCGCAGGGGACGCTCGAGCTCGCGTGGCGGCTGGAGCGCGCGCTGGCGGAGCTGACGGGGCTCGCGCGCGTCACGCTGCAGCCGGCGGCCGGCGCGCAGGGCGAGCTCGCCGGGATCCTCATGGTCCGCAAGGCGCTCGAGAAGACGGGCCGGCCGCGGACGACGGTGCTCATCCCCGACTCGGCGCACGGCACCAATCCCGCGTCGGCGCACTTCGCGGGCTACAAGGTGAAGGAGCTCAAGTCGAACGCGAAGGGAACCGTCGACCTCGCGGCGCTCGAGGCCGCGATGACCGAGGACGTCGCCGCGCTGATGCTGACGGTCCCGAACACGCTCGGCGTCTTCGAGGACCGCATCCTCGACATCGCCCGCATCGTCCACGGCAAGGGCGGCTTCCTCTACTGCGACGGAGCCAACTTCAACGCCTTCGTGGGCGTCGCCAAGCCGGGGAAGATGGGCGTGGACGTCATGCACATGAACCTGCACAAGACGTTCTCGACGCCGCACGGCGGCGGCGGACCGGGCTCGGGACCGGTCGCCGTCGCGGAGTCGCTCGTGCCGTTCCTGCCTCGGCCGACCGTCGAGCACAGGAGCGACGGGCGCTTCGTGCTGGACTTCGACCGGCCGGAGTCGATCGGCCGCCTCCGCACGTTCCTCGGCAACTTCGGCATGTTCGTGCGCGCCCTCTCCTACATCGCGTCGTACGGCAACCGCATCGGCGAGGTCGCGCAGAACGCGGTCTTGAACGCGAACTACATCCGCGCCGGGCTGGCGGGGGTCTACCACCTGAAGTACGACGCACCCACGCTCCACGAGGTCGTCTTCTCGGACAAGAACCAGACCGGGAACGGCATCTCCAACATGGACATCGCGAAGCGGCTCATGGACTACGGCTTCCACCCGCCCACGGTCAGCTTCCCGCTGATCGTGCACGGCGCGCTCATGATCGAGCCCACGGAGACGGAGGGCAAGCCGGGCCTGGACGCCTTCATCCACGCCATGCGCGAGATCGCTCGGGAGTGCGCGGAGGATCCCGAGATCGTGCGCGGCGCCCCGCACACGACGCCGGTCCGGCGCGTCGACGAGGTGGGCGCGGCGCGAAATCTGGTCCTGCGCTGGAGGCCCTAGGCCGAGGCCGTGGCGTCGGCCTCCCTGATATCCTCTCGGCACACTTCATGAGCGCCGCCGACGCCTTTCAGCGGAAATGCCCGCTCTGCGGGGGCGAGATGTTGCGCTCCCGCTCCAATACATCCGGCTACACCTCCTACTTCTGGAAGAAACCGTGGAAGTCGGGCCTCTTCTCGTGGGGCGTCGAGAAGGTGTACCCGTGGGCGTGCATGGGATGCGGCGTCGTCCTCTTCTACCTGGACCGGCTCCCGTCGGTCGCGGAGGAGTACCGGACCGCGCGGGACGCCAAGCGCGCGCCCGAGGGGTTTCCCGCCACCATCAAGCCTTGATCGGCATCGCCTACCTCGACGGTCATCGCCTCTCCCGGTCGGTGATCGCGGGTGCGCACTTCGTGGCCGAGCGCGCCGAGGCCCTCAACAAGATCAACGTCTTCCCGGTCCCGGACGGCGACACCGGCACCAACGTCGCCTCGACGCTCCAGAAGGTCGCCGCGGCGATCGCCCGCACGCGGCAGCGCCACATTCGCGAGATGTCGAAGACCATCGCGGACCTGGCCGTCGGCAGCGCCCGCGGGAACTCCGGCGCGATCCTGGCGCAGTTCTTCTGCGGCTTCTCCGACGGCCTGCCCGATGCCCCGAGGGTCACCACCGCGGCGTTCGGCGCCGCGGTCGTCCGCGCCGCCGAGTCGGCGTATTCCGCGATCGCGCGCCCGGTGGAGGGGACGATCCTGACCGTCATCCGCGACTGGGCTCGCAGCGTCGCGGACCGTTCGGGGGCGGTGCGCGACTTCGGCGTGCTCGTGCCGGACTCGCTGAAGGCGGCGCGCGCGTCGCTCGCGAACACCCCGAAGCAGATGAAGGCGCTCCAGAAGGCGGGCGTCGTCGACGCGGGCGCCCAGGGCTTCGTCTATCTGCTCGAGGGGATCGTCCGCTACCTGCGCGAGGCCGCCCGCCTCGTCCCGCCTCCGGTCGAGCCCGACGAGGTGGCGGCGGCGGTGTTCGACCGGACGCCCGAGGCGATCCTGTTCCGCTACTGCACCGAGGTCCTGCTGGAGGGCGACGGGATCGACCGGGACGGCCTGCGCCGCGAGGTCGCGCTGCTCGGGGACTCGATCGTCATCGCCGGCGGCGCCTCGCGCGTCCGCCTCCACGTCCACACCAACGAGCCCGAGCGGCTCTTCGAGGCCGCCGCGCGCTTCGCCGACGTCGCGCAGACGAAGGTCGAGGACATGCGCGCGCAGCACGAGTCCCGCTTCGACAAGAACCGCGCGGAGCGCGTGGGCGTCGTCACCGACTCGACCTGCGACCTGCCGCCGACGCTGGTCGAGGAGCTGGGCATCGGCGTCGTGCCCGTCCGGGTGTACTTCGGATCCGAGAACTACCTGGACAAGGTCACGATCACGCCGGCCGAGTTCTATGCCCGCTTCTCGGTCACGGACGTCGCGCCGAAGACGTCGCAGCCGCCGCCGGCCGACTTCACGCAGGTCTACGAGAACGTGGCTCAGCACGCCGGCTCGATCGTCTCCGTGCACCTCTCCTCGGGGCTCTCCGGCACGTATCAGGCCGCGGTCGTGGGCGCGAGGCCCGTCGCCAAGACGCGGATCGACCACGTCGACAGCCGGAACGTCTCGGTCGGGCTGGGCCTCGTCGTCCGCGTCGCCGCGGAGGCGGCGGGATCGGGGAAGAGCGCCGGGGAGGTCGCCGAGACGGCCCGCGACGCGGCGGCGCGCGTGCGCACGTTCGTCGCGGTCCCGACCCTCCGGCACCTGGTCCGGGGCGGTCGCGTCTCGCCCCTGCGCGGCTGGATCGCCAGGATCCTCGGCCTGCTGCCGATCCTGACGATCACCCGCGAGGGAAAGGCCGAGCCGGCGGCGAAGGCGCGCGGCTACGCGGCGGCGCGACGCAAGATGATGTCGCTGCTCTTCGCGGAGGCGGGGGAGCGGGAGAGCGCCTCGCGCCGCTTCGGAATCGCCCACTGCGACGCCGAGGATGCCGCCGAGGAGCTGGCCCGGGAGATCCGCGCGCGCTATCCGGAGACCGACGTCATGATCGCGGAGTGCGGGCCGGCCCTCGGCGCGCATGGCGGTCCGGGGGCTCTGGCGGTCGCAGTCCTGCCCTAGCGCCCTCGAGCGTTCCGCGTTCCGCGTCGTCGGAGTCGGCGGTACGGTGACCGTCGATGAGCGACGCGATCTCCACGGCCGGCCACTCGAACAAGCCCCTGGCGGACTTCCTGAGCCTCCTTCGGGCGCAGGGAATCCGGCGAATCCTGGACGTCCGCCGCTTCCCGGGCTCCCGGCGCTGGCCGCACTTCGGAGCCGCGCGCCTCGCGGAGAGTCTCGCCGCGGAGGGCGTCGGCTACGTCGGGATGCCCGAGCTCGGCGGGAGGCGGGAGCCGCGGGAGGACTCGCCGCACACGGCCTGGAGGGTCGAGGCGTTCCGCGGCTATGCCGACTTCATGGACACGCCGGAATTCGCGAGCGGGATCGCCGAGGTCGAGCGGCTGGCCCGCGAGACGCCGTCGGCCCTCCTCTGCGCCGAGGCCCTGCCCTGGCGCTGTCACCGCTCGCTGATCGCGGACGCGCTCGTCGTCCGGGGCTGGGAGGTGCGCGACGTGATCTCCGAGGGCGAGGCGCGCATCCACCGGCTCCCCGAGTTCGCGAGGGTCGAGAACGGGCGCCTGATCTACGACGGGAGGGTCTAGATCCGCTTCGCCGCGATCAGAAGGACGTCCCGCTCGCCGGGCGCGATGCCCGTCTTCTTCCACTCCGCGACGAGCGCGGCGAACGCGGCCGAGAGCGGTTGGGTCTCGGCGGCGCGCGCGAGACGGAGGATCGACTGGTCCGCCGAGACGGGCCGGGCCGACTCGAGGGAGAAGAGGCCGATCGACGAGAGCACGAGCAGGTCGCCCTTCGCCGTCTCGATCTCCGCCTCCCGGACGCCGTCCGTCTCGGCGATCTCGAACGGCACCGCGCGGCCCGACCTCAGCAGGTACGGCACTCCGGTCTCGTGCGCAGCGAGGCGGACGCGGTCAGCCTCCCAGCACGCGGCGGTGACCGAGCACCCCGGCTCCTGCGAGGCGATCCTCGAAACGATCTCGGCGGGGGCGGAGGATGCGAGCAGCGGCCTCCCGAGGTTCGCGCCGCGGACGAGCCCGGCGATCGCGTCTTCGATCGGGCGGCGGTCCTCGAGCAGCAGGAGCGCGAGACGGCCGGGTCCCGCGTCGACCGCGTAGAGGAGCAGGTTCGGCAGCTCGCTGCGCCAGCGGAGCGGCGCCGACTCGAATCCCGGCGTCGCGGGCCACGCCGTCGGGTTCAGGAGCGGCAGCACGCCCCGAAGCACGGCGTGCGCGCCTTCGCGGCGCGCCCGAGCGACCTCCGCCTCGTGCTCGCGCACGCTCGCGACGGCGAGCGCCGCGTGGGTCCCGACCTCCGCCAGGAACTCCTCGTCCTCCTTGGTGAAGGCGCGGCGGCGCTTGTTCAGGATCTCGACGACGCCCACGATGTCCCCGCGGGGAGTGCGCAGGGGCGCCGCCAGGACGGAGACCGTCTTGAAGCCCGAGCTCGCGTCCGTCCTCTTGTCGAAGCGGATGTCCTGGTAGGCGTCGGGGATGTTCACGACCTGGCCCGTCTTCGCGACGGCGCCGACGATCCCGGTCCCGACCGCGAGCCGGATCGGGCTGACCGAGCCGCCCTCCAGGATCTGGCTGACCAGCTCGCCCGAGTCCGGGTCGGTGAGGAAGATGGTGCCGCGCTCGGCGTCGGTCTCGCTGGTCGCGGTCTTCAGGATGATCCGGAGGATCTCGGTGTTGTCGAAGGTCGTGGCCAGCGCCTTGTTGGCCTCCAGGATGACCATCAGCTTCACCATCTTGGCGCGCGTGACCGAGACCTCCGCCAGGACGCGGTCGAGGACCTGGCCCTCGAAGGCCGAGATGGCGTCCGAGAGCGAGAGGGCGTCGGGGAAGCGGGCGTCGGGGTCCTTCGCGATCGCGCGCTCGAGGATGTCGCGCAGCTCCGGCGGCAGGTCGGGGCGCAGCGTCTCGATGCGGGGCGCCGTCTCCGAGATGACGCGCCGCACGAGCCGCGCCGTGTCGTTGTCGTCGAAGGGGACGCGGCCGGTGAACATCTCGTAGAGGAGCACGCCCATCGCGTAGACGTCGGTCTTCTGGCTGGGCATCTCGCCGCGGAGGAGCTCCGGCGCCAGGAACTGGGGCGTGCCGGGCACCGTCTCGCTCTCCTCGCCCCGGTAGAGGCTCGATTCGATGGCGATGCCGAAGTCCATGAGCCGGGGCGTGCCGTCGTCGCCGACGATCACGTTCTCGGGCTTGAGGTCGCGGTGCAGGACCCCGATGCGGTGCGCCGCCGCCAGCCCGCCGCAGATGCCCTTGGCGATCGCGAGGCCGCGGCCGAGCGGAAGCATCCGTTCCCGGTCCTCGATCTCCTTGAGCGTCTTGCCGGGCAGGAACTCCATCGAGACGAACTCCTCGCCCTCGATCTCGACGAGGTCGTAGACGCGGCAGACGTTCTCGTGGGTGACCTTGCGGGAGAGGATGATCTCGCGGCGCAGCGTCTCGCGCCGCTCGGGGGAGACGCGGTCGGGACGGATGCGCTTCAACGCGATCTCCTGATCGAGCTTGAGGTCGCGCGCGCGATAGACGACGCCCATGCCGCCGAAGCCGAGCACCGCGTCGATGCGATAGCGGCCGCCGAGGATCGTGCCGACGCGGAAGGGCGCCTCTCTCGAGTTCGACCGGTGGGCCGATCCGTCGCGCGTCGGGAACTCGCTCTCGTGGGACAACCTGTCGCAGATTCTAGCCCGGCGCCGCGCGCGCGCGACGACGGAAGCTTCGCCCGTTCTTTGACTTTCGAGAACGCGGGGTCTAGATTGTTCGTCAAGCGTGCGAATCCAGCGTCCTCGCGCCGTCACCCCTTTGCGAACAATCGAGGGAGGAGAACTGTGACACAGCGTCCTCAGGTCGCATTCCGGTGCAGAGCGTCCCGGGTCTTCCTGGCGTTCCTGGCGGTGGGATGGCTGATCGCCGCGCCGGCCACGCCGTCCGGGTTCCAGGTCATGACCCAGGGCGCGCGCGCCACAGGCATGGGCCTCGCGTTCACAGGCGTCGCCGACGATCCGTCCGCCGTCTTCTTCAACCCGGCGGGCATGGGGTTCCAGGAGCACTTCTCGATCATGATCGGCGGCTCCGTTCTGGGACGAAAGAAGGCCGACTTCGAGGGTGCCGACCCGTTCCCGGGCGAGGGCACGTCGGGGAGCGTTCAGAAGCAGGAGTTCGTGATCCCGCTGGTCTATGTGGTCGTCCCTCTGACGAGCGAGCTCAACTTCGGCCTCGGCGTCAACTCGCCGTACGGCCTGGGACTCCGGTGGAACGACCCCGAGAATTGGGCGGGGCGATTCATCTCCCAGAACGCGGTCATCAAGTCGCTCGACATCAACCCGGTTTTCTCCTACAAGCTCTTCCCCGAGCTCTCGATCGCCGCCGGCGCGGACCTGCGCTTCTCCAAGGTCCAGCTCGAGCGGAACAGCAACCTGGGCATCGTGGACCCGTTCGGCGGCGAGGTGCAGGACCTCGCCCACGTCAAGCTCAACAGCTCGCTGACCTCCAACACCGGCTGGGGCTGGAACGTCGGCCTGATGTTCAAGCCGATCCCCGAAATCGGAGTCGGCGTCGCCTACCGCAGCAAGATCACGGTCGATTACGACGGCACGGCGGTTTTCACGCAGCGCTTCACGGGAAACCCGGTCATCGACGGCCTGGTCGGCCAGCTGCTGCCGCAGGGCGAGCATCCGGTCGCGACGTCGGTCGCGTTCCCCGCGAGCCTCAACACGGGCGTCGGCATCGAGCTGCCCGCCGGGTTCCTGCTGGCCCTCGAGGCCGACTGGACGGAGTGGTCCAGCTTCTCGGCCCTGAACATCCACTTCCCCGACGGCGTCGCGCCGGACCTCGACCGGGCGACGCTGTGGAAGGACAGCTGGGCGTATCGCGTCGGCCTCGAGAAGAAGTTCGCCAGCGGATGGGCGCTGCGCGCCGGCTACTACTACGACAACACGCCGCAGCCCGAGAAGGACGTCGGGCCGATCCTGGCGGACAACGACCGCAACGTCTATTCGGCCGGCTTCGGGTACAACACGCCCGAGTGGGGGATCGACGTCGGGGGCCTGTACATCCGCTTCAAGGACCGTAGCGTCCTGACGGAGTCGACGGACAATTTCTTCGGCCGTTATTCGGAAGACGCGTGGGTCGGAACCGCGAGCTTCCGACTCTCGTTCTGACCAGGAGCAAGCCATGAAGACGAACCCGGTTCGCTCGATGGTGTTCGGGATCGCGCTGGCCGTGCTCTGCGCCGGGCCGGCACAGGCTCAGTTCAACAAGTTCGTCGTGGTCGGCGACAGCCTCGCCGCCGGCGAAGAGTCGAACTGCATCGTGGAGAGATTCCAGGAGCGTTCCTGGGCGCGACTCGCCGCCGGCCTGCTGCAACAGGACTTCCAACAGCCGCTGTTCGCCGAGCAGGTCGCGACCAATCCGCCGACGGGCTACCCATGCCTCGGCCCGATCCTGAGCGGAGCGTCGATCTCGGTCGGCATCGTCTCCCAGCAGGGCCCCAACCAGAACATCCAGCTCGGTCGGCCCTACGACAACCTCGGGTTCAATGGATCGCCCCACATCAAGGACTTCGTCGACTTGAAGACGACCGTCCCCGGCCGCTCGGACCTCGACAACAAGGCCGCCGCGATCCTCCGCAACTGCACGGGATGTCCTTTCGAGGGACTGAGCGCCGTCGACGAAGCGAACTCGCTCGCTCCCGACCTCGTCGGCTTCTGGGGCGGAAACAACGACGCCCTGGACGCGCTCGGCGCGGGCGCCGCCATCGAGGGTGTGACGCTGACGCCCGTCGACGCCTTCACGGCCAAGTACGAGGAGGTGATCGAGGCCCTGTCCGTGTCGGGGCGGACCCTGGTCGTCTTCAACGTCCCGGACATCGGGGCGGTCCCCTTCGTGACGACGATTCCGCCCGTCGTGGTGGATCCGGCGACTCGGCAGCCGGTGCTCATCAATGGCAATCCCGTGCCGCTGCTCGGGCCGGGTGACGCGGCCTTTCCCTGCGAGCCGGTCCCTCCGGACCAGGGCTGTCCGCTCCCTCCCGGAACGCTCGTGAACCTCCAGGCTCAGCCCCTCCTCGCCTCGGGATTCGGGATTCCGATGGCGCTGGGTGGATCGGGGTTGCCCCTGCCTCATGGCGTCTTCACGCCGCCGGCGACGTTCACTCCCGGAGTCATCCTGTACCCCGACGACGTGACCTCCATCCGCGACCATGTCGACGGGTACAACGCGGCCATCGCCGCCTCCGCGTCCGCGAACGGGGCGATCCTGGTGGACATTCACACGCTCTTCGATCAGGTCGCCGCCCAGGGCTACACGATCGGCGGAATCACGGTGACGACGAGCTTCATCACGGGCGGGATCTTTTCCTACGACGGCGTGCATCCGAGCCCCATTGGCTACGGAATCGTCGCCGACGAGTTCGTCAAGGCTCTCAATGCGGCCAAGGGGACGAACATCCCCCGCCCCAACTTCTCGCAGATCCTGTTCACGCCGAACGTGCCGTCCGTCGGACCGCCGGCGCCGGTGACGACGGTTCACGCGGATCACGGCACGAGGACGGTCGCCCGGGGCGGCACCGAGTAGCCGCACCGAACGGTTCTCCGAGGGCCCCGGTCCGCCGGGGTCCTCGCCTTGCGGCTGGACGGATGGGGCCGGTTCTGCTAGATTTCGCCGTCTTTTTGGCGCCTTTCGGCGGAAGGCTTTCGGGGGGACGGGCCATGATGATTCCAGCCACACAGCTTCGCAGCGGGATGCTCATCATCCACAACGGGGAGCTCCACCGCGTGCACAACATGGTCCACAAGACCCCCGGCAACCTGCGCGGGTTCGTCCAGGCCAAGATGCGCAACGTCCGCAGCGGCGCCATGAACGAGCACCGCTTCGGTTCCACCGACCGCGTCGAGAAGGCCTCCCTGGACGAGCGGGAGATGGAGTACCTCTACTCGGACTCCGCCGGCCATCACTTCATGGACCAGAGCTCCTTCGACCAGGTCACGCTGTCCGACGAGGTCATCGGCGAGCAGATGAAGTACCTGCTGGCCAACACCGCGATCCACGTGGATTTCTACGAGGGCAATCCGGTCGGCATCGAGCTGCCCAACACGGTGACCCTCGAGGTCGTCGAGACGCAGCCGGGGATGAAGGGGGCGACGGCTTCCGCGTCCTACAAGCCGGCGAAGCTCGAGACCGGGCTCGAGGTCATGGTTCCGCAGTTCATCGAGGCCGGGACCCGCATCAAGATCGACACGCGAGACAACAGCTACCTCGAGAGGGCATAGCTCGTCGCCTTCGCTTCGTTCGGGGTCTGCCTGTCGGCCCGGCGGTCGGCTCGCGCACGGGCGCTCGACCGACCGCCTGGCCCCTCACTTCGCTTCGGCTTCCACGACACCCACAGCGCCTCCATTAGCCCTCTCCTCGCGGAATGGAGAGAGGCCGCTGCCCAGCGTTCGCCAAGAAGTCTCGCGCCTTATGCTGAATCAGCATAAATACTTGATTCGATTGAACTTTTGGGTTGACGGGTCGGGGGGCGGTCCAGATAATCGCCCTCAGTGCGCAGGATGTCAGTCATCCCGGCGGCGCTCGTAGCCGCCGGGTTCGTTTTTGGGGCCTCGTCCGCCGAGGCCCTCCACACCGCCAAGAGCCGGCACCAGACCGCCGCCGGCCAGAGCCTGGCTTCGGCCAGGACGGCGCACCGCTCCGCGCATTCGCCGGCGCATCACTCCACCCGCGTTTCGAAGAAGTCGGCGAAGGCATCCGCTCCGTCGGCCGAGCCGCCCGCGCCGCTCGAGGCCGCGGTTCCCGAGGCCTACGGGCCGTTCCCGCCGCCGGAGGCCTACGACTATCCGCGGCCTCCGTGCACGGACCACGACGCGGTCGCCGAGGCGACGCTCCACGACTCCCGGGAGGAGACTCCGGAGCCCGACTTCACCGACGCGGAGCTCGATGAGGTCGTCGTGCCTCCGCCCGCCGGCGCGATCACGCGCATGGCGCGGTCGCTCGGTTCGCTCCTTCGGCCGAAGTCGGCCGAGTCGACGGTCCGGCCCGAGGACGTCGACCTCTCCGACCTCCTGAGCGCCGGCGTCCAGATCCCGGTCGAGGGGGTGGATCCGGCCCGGCTCAAGGACTCGTTCCTCAACTCCCGCGGAAGCCACCGGCAGCACCTGGCGATCGACATCGGAGCGCCCCAGGGGACCCCGGTCCTGGCGGCCGCCGACGGCGAGATCACCTCGCTGCGGCGGGAAAAGCGCGGAGGGATCTCGCTCTACCAGAAGGACCAGACGGGCCGGTACCTGCTCTTCTATTGCCACCTGACCCGTTACAAGAAGGGGCTGCGCCCCGGCCAGAAGGTCTCCAAGGGAGACGTGGTCGCCTACGTCGGCCGCACCGGCCACGTCATCGGCGGCCCGCACTTGCACTTCTCGATCACCCGCCTGCCCGATCACGACGACGACTTTCGGGCCGGCGTCGCGATCAACCCGTACCTGCTGTTCCTCGCCGCGGTTCCGTAGGCGCCCGCTCGCCCGGCCGTCCGCGGTCTCCCAGGCCGTCATCCCGAGCGATAGCGAGGGATCCTGTCACGGGCAGGCTTCGAGCCGGTCCAAGACTCGTCACGTTCGGGATCCCTCCTTCGTCGCTCCGCTCCTCAGGATGACGGGCCAATGGCCGTCGGCGGAAGGTGAGAGCGCCTACACCGCCCTCGGATCCTCCATCCGGAACAGGCGGTCCATCCAGAGGTTGGTCAGCTTCTCGGAGACGGTGTTCTGGCGCAGCCGGGCGGCGAGGTTTCCCCAGTCCATCTCGTCGAGCTTCTGATCCTGGTTGAAGCAGGAGAAGACGATCTCCTCCTTGCCGGTCGCCGGATCGACGTGCTTCTGGAGGCACTGCGCGCAGACCTCCTTCATCATGCACTGCATCGGCGAGTTGATCGACGCGATGCCGACGTGATCGGGCTTCAGGTGCGCCGCGAGGACCGACTTCCGCGAGCGCGCCACGGCCGCCATCATCCGGTCCGAGCCGATCACGATCAGGCGGTCGACCTGCGACAGGGGGATCGTGACGGGCCCCAGCCGGCCCGTGGCGTAGGCCGACATCGCCTCGACGATGTTGCCGACGAAGCTGCGGTCCTTGGGGCGCCGGGCCGGGATGGCCTCGCCGCGGTCGACGGACAGCACCAGCACGTCGGAGGCCTCCTCGAGCTCTTCGCGCTTGTAGAAGTCCTCGGCCTTCTTGTATCCGGCGAAGTAGACGACGCGGTTCCCGCGCTCGCGCGCCTTCTTGCCGATCGAGAAGAGGACCGCGTTGCCGAGGCCGCCGCCGCAGAGCAGGACGGTGCCGTTCTCCGGCAGCTCGGTCGCGCTCCCGGTCGGGCCCATGGCCACGACCGGCTCCCCGGGCCGGAGCACCGAGCAGAGGCGCGTCGAGCCTCCGATCTCGAGCGCGATCATGGACAGGAGCCCCCGGCCCGCGTCGACCCAGGCGCCCGTCAGCGCGCACGGCTCGACGAGGAGCGGCGTGCCGTCGATCGTCGGGGCGTGCGTCTCGAGGTTCTGGAGTCGGAAGAACTGGCCGGGCTGGAAGCTCCGCGCGGCGGCGGGCGCCCGCACCACGACCTCGACGATGGTCGGCGTCAGCCGGTTGACGGCGACGACGCGGGCCGTCAGGTCGTCCTCGAGCCGGCGCCGGAAGGCCTCCCACTCGGCGTCGGGCTGCCCGGCCGGGCCCAGGCCGTTGAGCACCGCGGCGATCGCGCGGTAGCCGTTCTTCGCCGAGGCCATGGCCTTGACGACGTTGCCGTTGTAGGCGGGGTGGTTGTCGCCGAAGAACGTCACGAACTTGCCGCCGCGCGTGAATCCGGTGAAGAACGCCGACTCGTCGTCGGCCGCCGCAGGCTCGAGCCGAAATCCGCCGGCGCCGTCGGGGACCGCCTTGTGGGGAGCGAAGAACCGCCGGCGGGCGTCGAGCGGCAGCGCGTCGGGGTACTCCTTCGCGTAGGTGATGTTGGGCGTCGTGCCGGCAGCCACGAGCAGAGTCCGCGCCGGCAGCTCGACGGTCTCGCCGGAGCCGCCGCGCAGGAACCTCACGGCCTTCAGCTTGCCGTACTCGTCGGGCACCGCCTCCTCGGGCTCCAGGCCCTCGATGAACGCGATCCCCTCCTCGAGCGCCTTGACGACCTCCTCGTGGTTGAGGCGGTAGGCGGGGGACTCCTCCATCGAGCGCCGGTACGCGATCGAGACCCCGCCCCACTCGCGGCAGAGGCGCGAGAGGTCGGGCACCTCGCCGGCGCCGTGCGCGCGCTCGCGCTCCTTGCGGACCGCCAGGCCGTGCGCGAGGAAGCGGTCCAGGATCTCGCGCTCCTCCGGGTCGAACGGGGCCCGCACCGTCTCCTCGCCGTGATCCCGGCAGAGGCTCTCGTAACGGGCCAGGGTCTTCTCGGCCTGGAGGGGGTAGTAGGCGAGGAGCTCGGTCGCGGTGTCGATCGCGGTCAGCCCGCCGCCGATCACGACCGCGGGCAGCTCCGCCTGAAGGTTGGCGAGCGCCTCCTCCTTGAAGGCGCCCGTGAGCTGGAGCGCCATGAGGAAGTCCGAGGCCTTGCGGACGCCGCGGAGGATGTTGTTCTTGAGCGAGATGATCGTGGGCCGTCCGGCGCCGGCCGCGATCGCCACGTGGTCGAAGCCCGCGTCCAGGGCCTGCTCCGCGTTGAGCGTGCCGCCGAAGCGCACGCCGCCGAGGATCGCGAAGCGGCGCCGGCGCGCCAGGGTCAGGTGCACGAGCGTCAGGAAGTTCTTGTCCCAGCGCACCGTGATCCCGTACTCCGAGACGCCGCCGAACCCGGCGAGCGGGCGCCGGTCGAGAGGGCGCGCGATCTCCGCCCAGTCCCGGATCGGCCGGATTCCGCGGCCGTCACTCCCGGTCCAGTCGGCGGGGAGCTCCTCGATCTTGAGACCGTCGATGCCGGCGACGGCGCACCCCTCGTTCAGGAGGTAGTGCGCGAGCGTGTAGCCGGCCGGACCCAGCCCCACGACCAGCACCTTCCTGCCGGAGTAGGGGAGGGCGCTGGGACGGTCCGGGTTGAGCGGGTTCCAGCGGGTCAGGAGGCCGTAGATCTCCACGCCCCAGGGCAGCTTCAGCACGTCGGTCAGGACGCCGGTCTCGATCTGGGGGATGTTGACCGGCTCCTGCTTCTGGAAGATGCAGCCCTTCATGCAGTCGTTGCAGATGCGGTGGCCCGTGCCCGGGCACGTCGGGTTGTCGATGCACACGAGCGCGAGCGCGCCGACCGAGTCGCCCTCGCGGCGGAGCTCGTGCATCTCCGAGATCTTCTCGTCGAGCGGGCAGCCCTTCAGCGCGATGCCGAGGGGGTTCTTCTGCCACGAGACGGTCTTCTCGTCGAAGAATCCCTTCGAGCAGGAGTCCTTCTCGCGCTCGTGGCAGAGCAGGCAGTAGTGCGTCTCGCCCAGGACCTCGCGGGCCGTCATCCGGGGGTCCGTCAGGACGAACCCCTCCCGGCGGCGATGGCGATCCGCCGGACCGACGCGCTCCTCGGGCAGGGCCGGGTTGTTGCGCTCGGTCGCGACCAGGTTCTGGTAGTCGAGCGTCTCGGGAAGGTGGAAGGACGCCCATCCCCGGATCCCCGCGCGCAGCGCCGGGATCTCGAGGCGGAGGCGGCACCAGTACGCGTAGCCCTCGAGAGTCTTCTCCAGGAACGCGAGGCGCGCGTCGTCCCCCGCCGACTCGTCCACGCGCGGCAGCCCCGGATCCGCGGACGCGGCGGCCCGGCGCACGAGGGCCCGGACGCGCTCCCGGGAGGCCGGAGGCACCTCGGGCAGCTTCTTCTGGCGGATCGCCCCGATGAAGTCGGCCTCGAGGTCGAGCAGCGAGCCGACCATGCGGGCGGTCGCCAGCTCGGGATCGGCGTCCCAGGGGAGCTCGGGGAAGAGCTCACGCTCGAGGGCGCGGGCGGTGCGCTCGCGGGCCGCGACGTCGATCGCGGCATGGTCCTCGGGAAGCTTGACGCGGGCCGCGCGGCGCACCAGGAAGTCGCGCCGGACGCGGAAGAGGACGGCCTCCGGCCCCGCGGAGGCGGCCTGGAGGCGCCACTCCGTCTCGATCCCGAACAGCCGCACGATGAAGAGCGACAGGGGTCGCGCGGCCGCGACGAGCAGCCGGGAGCGGGAGAGCGGGTCGAGGGAGGCGGGATCGGCGCGGTAGGCGCGCAGGCGCGAGGCCAGGGAAGGATCCGTGCGCTCCAGCTCGGCGAGGAACGCGCCGTCGAGGTCCGCGAGGCGATCCTCCCGGTGAAGATCCTGGTAGGCGAACCCGGGCTCGCCGAGAGGGAAATCCCTCTCGGCCGTCGGTGGCGGTGGAACCGAGGTTTCCAAGCGCACCGATTCTACCGCCTGGCCCATTTTGGACTCGGGATCGCGCCCGCCGAGAAGCCGCGCCGGCAGCGCCGAATCCCGCGGCGGCTAAACTTAGGAAGCATGGTCGAGCCGCCGGCAGCCGCCTTTCGCCGGGTGCTCTTCCACGGCGCCCTGCGCCCGGAGCTGGCGACGTGGCTCGCGGCGGACGGGATCCGCCCCGAGAGTTTCCGTGAGCACACCTGGACGCTCGCTCCGGACGAGGTCGGCCTCGTTCTCGGAGGCGCCGAGCTCGCCCCGGCGCTCGCGTTCCCGCCGCCGCCCGGCCTCGGCGAGGCCGCCGACCGCGTCGGTCTGCTGCAGCTGGGAGACTCGCTCGCGGGACTCGACCCGTTCTGGGAGGCGCGTCTCGTCTTCTCGCTGCCCGAGGACGCGCTCCAGCCGCACCGGGCGCGCGCGCTGCTCGCCTCGTTCCGGATCCTCGAGGAGCGCGCGCGCGGCGCCCGGGACCGCCGCGCCCTCATGGTCCGCACGAGCGAGGCGCAGGCCCTCGTCGAGATCGGCATCGCGCTGTCGGCGGAGACCGATCCCCAGAGGCTCCTCGAGACGATCCTGACGCGTGCGCGCAAGCTGACCTCGGCCGACGCGGGCAGCCTCTACCTCGTCACGCCGCCCGACGCGGCGGACTCGCTGACGTTCGTCCTCGCGCAGAACGACTCCGTGCGCTTCGAGTTCCGGGAGGCGGTCCTGCCGCTGGCGCAGCCTTCGATCGCGGGCTTCGTCGCCCGCACGGGCGAGGTCGTCCAGGTGGCCGACGCGCGCGACATCCCGGCGGACGCGCCGTACCGGTTCGACGAGGACTTCGACCGGCGGATCGGGTATCGCACCCGTTCGATCCTGGCGGTGCCCATGGCCACGCCCGACGGCCGGACGATCGGTGTGCTGCAGCTCATCAACCGCAAGCGCCTGGTCATGCCGGACGCGACGACGACCGGGTTCATCAAGTCCGAGGTCGTTCCCTTCGAGGAGAGCCACCGCGCGATCGCGCGCTCGCTCGCGGCCCAGGCGGCGGTGGCGGTCGAAAACCGGCGGCTCACGGAGTCGATCCGCACGCTCTTCGAGGGCTTCGTGGAGGCCGCGGTGACCGCGATCGAGCAGCGGGACCCGACGACCTCGGGCCACTCGCATCGCGTCGCCGCCCTCACGTGCGCGCTCGCGCAGGCGGCCGACCGCGCGGAGGACGGCCCGTACGCCGCGTTCCGGATCGGACCCGACGAGCTGCGCGAGATCCGCTACGCCGCGGTGCTCCACGACTTCGGCAAGGTCGGCGTCCGGGAGCAGGTGCTCGTCAAGGCCCGCAAGCTGTCTCCCGGCGGGCGCGAGCTGGTCCGGGCGCGATTCGAGCAGGCGATCCTCTCGGCCGGCGCGGACGCGTGGGAGGCGGCGGCGCGAAACGGCGGGGCCGCGGCCGCGGTGGCCGACGCGCTCGCGCGGCGCCGCGCGGAGCTGGAGGCGTGCTGGAAGCTGGTCGAGCGCGCGGACGAGCCCAGCGTGGAGCTCGGAGCGGCCGCGGACCTCGACGCGCTCCGGCGCCTGGAGTTCCGCGCGGGCGACGGAAACCGCGTGCGGCTCCTGACCGAGGAGGAGCTCGCCTGCCTCGCGATCGCCCAGGGCAGCCTCACGCCCGAGGAGCGGGGGGAGATCGAGTCGCACGTGACGCAGACGTTCCGCTTCCTGACGAAGATTCCCTGGACGCGCGATCTGGCGCGCGTGCCGGAGTGGGCCTACGCCCACCACGAGAAGCTCGACGGCTCGGGCTACCCGCGCCGGCTGACGGCCGCCGACATCCCGGTCCCCGTCCGGATGCTCACGATCTGCGACATCTTCGACGCGCTGGCGGCGCGCGACCGGCCGTACAAGCGCGCGGTCGCGGGCGACGACGCCCTGCGCATCCTCTCCGCGCTCTCGCAGAGAGGCGCGATCGACGCGGACCTGCTCAGGATCTTCGTAGACGCGCGGGTCTGGACGACGGCGTCTCCGGCCTGACCCAGACGGGCGTCTGTGGCGGCAGGAGCCTCCGCCAGCGCGTGGAGGCGCGCGCCACCGCCGGCGCGGCGTAGATCGCGACGAGCTCGACCGGCTCGAGAGTCGACAGACGAACCCCGGAACGCTCGAGCGTGCGCGCCCAGCGCGCGGACAGCGCGACGTGGCAGGGGCTCTCCACGATCCAGTTGCGCGGCGTTCCGGCGCCGGAGGCGAGGACGGAACGCATCCGCTTCGGATCGACGCGGCCCTCGAGGAGGAGCGCCGCGACGGTATCCCCGGCTCCGGGCCGCGCCTGCCGGGAGCGCGCCGGCCGCGGGCGGGTTCGAGGCGCGCGCAGTCCGGCGATGGCGTCGCGGAAGTCGGCGGATGCGGCCGGCCAGAGCAAACGGCCGATCACGCGGCGGAGGAAGAGAAGGTCGCGCGCCGCCGAGAGCCCGGCGGGGCAGATCAGGATCCGCGACTCGGCAGGCAGCGTCGCGCAGTATGCCGAGAGCGAAAGGACCGACAGCGCGACGCCGGGAAGCCGCGCCGCGAGAGCGGCCTCGTCCGCGCGCGCGAGACGTCCTCCGGGCGCGATGCAGACGACGGGGCGGCCTCGGGGCATGCGACACGATACTCGATGGCCCGGTTCCGGGAAATGTCACGTAAACTGATGACAAACAGATCCGATGGAGACGTATCTCTTCTCACTGCTGGTTCAGGCGGCGGGCACGGTCCTGCTGTTCATCGTCTTCCTCCTTCTGTACCAGAAGTTCCGCAGGCCGGCGTTCCTCGACTGGATCGCGTCGTGGGGATTCTTCCTCGCGTCGATCGGCGTCCTCGCCATCTCGCAGGCCGAGGGGTGGCGCAAGATCGCGCTGCCCGTCTACGAGGTCGCGCTCCTCGGGCACGTGTTCTTCCTCCTGCGCGGGGTGTGGCGGTTCCGCCGCCAGGAGACCGTCTCGCGGCCGGTCGAGATGCTGTGGGCGATTCCGATCCTCGCCGTCGCGTGGTGGTTCTCCATTGTGTCGGTGCCGGAGGCGCCTCCCGCCTTCCTCCGTGCGGCGGCGTACCTGGTCACGGCGCTCGCCTTCGCGCTGACTCCGGGGTCCGTGGGGGGGCGCGCCATCCTGTCGTCGTCCTTCTTCTTCTGGGGCGTGGAGCGCGGCCTCATGGGGTTCGCCTACCTGCGCTACCCGAACCCGACGGCCATGCCGGGGTATTACAGCTACGCCCACTTCGTCGAGATGTTCCTCGAGATGACGGTCGGCGTGGGGATCATCATCCTGCTCTTCGAGGCGAGCCAATCGCAGCTCCAGTCCGAGATGCAGCGGCTCGTCGAGTCCGACTCTCAGGTCAAGGAGATGGGGATCCGCGACCGCCTGACCGGTCTCTACAACCGCCACTACTTCAACGACGTCATCCGCCGCGAGCTCGCGCGCTCGCGCCGGCACGGCGGCGCGCTGTCCGTCCTGCTGATCGACGTGGACCGCTTCAAGGAGATCAACGACGTGCGCGGCCACCAGGTCGGCGACGGCGTCCTCCAGTTCGTCGCGAACTACCTGACCGCCGGCGTGCGCGAGTCGGACCTCGTCTTCCGCTGGGGCGGCGACGAGTTCCTCGTCCTGCTGACGCAGGCCGACGAGGCCTCCGCCGCGCAGAAGTGCGAGGAGCTGGCGAACCGCCACCTGCCGAAGCTGCCCGGCGACGAGCGGCTGCGCATCGACCTCTCCGTGGGCTGGGCCACGCACCAGCCCAACGCCGAGTTCCCCAAGACCCTCGCGGAGGCCGACGCGCGGATGTACGAGATGAAGCTCAGCCGGAAGAAAGCGCGAGCGACGCAAGAGCGGGATCTGGGGCGTCTCTGAGCAGGCGGTACGCCGCGCGGGCGGGAAGGCCCATCACGTTCGTGAACGAGCCGTGGATCTCCGCGATGAATCGCGCGCCGAGCCCCTGCACGCCGTAGGCGCCGGCCTTGTCGGCGGGCTCGCCCGTCGCCGCGTACCACGCGATCTCCTCCTCGTCCATCGGCGAGAACCGCACGCGCGAGACTTCGGCATGGCCCACGCCGGGGCCGGCGCCGCGCGTCAGGTGCAGGGCGGTCACGACGCGGTGCTCGCGTCCCGCCAGCCGGCGCAGCATGACGCGGGCGTCCTCGACGTCGAGGGGCTTTCCGAGGACGAGCCCGTCCAGGAAGACGAGCGTATCGGCGCCGAGCACCCACGCTCCGGGCTCGCGCGCGGCGACGTGCCGGGCCTTCTCCTCCGCGAGCCGGCTCGCGGCCGCCTCCGCGGTCTCTCCCGGGAGGACGTCTTCCGCGACGTCCGCAGGGAGAACCCGGAAGGGGATGCCGAGGCTCCTGAGGATTTCGGCTCTGCGTGGCGAAGCCGAAGCGAGAACGAGCGGGCTCAAGGGCGACTATCCATAGGCTCGACGCCTAGGGATAGTAACCGCTGATCGTCCTCGCCTGGAGGCTGGTCGGCTCGACCTTGATCTCGACCTTGCGCCACTTGTCCTTGCTCGTGTCGGAGTTCGTGGAGTAGTAGGTCAGCAGGTACTGGCTGCGCAGGTCCTCGTTGATCTGACGGTACACGCCCTCGAGGTTCTTCGCCGAGTCGACGTAGAAGGTCTGGCCGCCGGTGACCTGCGCGATCTTGTTGAGCTTGTACTTGACCTCGAGGTCGGTGCCCGAGATCTTCAGGCCGATCGCGTAGATCGAGAGGCCGGACTTGCGCACGTATTCGAGCAGCGTGTCGTAGTCGAACTTCGACGCCGTGTCCTTGCCATCCGTCAGGATGACGAGTGCCTTCTTCCCCTTGACGCCCGTGAACTGGTACAGACCGTAGATGATGGCGTCGTAGAGCGCGGTCGAGCCCTCGGCGCGCAGGCCCGACAGCGCCCGCAGCATCTTGTCCTTGCGGCTCGAGAGCTTGGCGAGCAGGTACGGCTCGTTGTCGAACGACTCGACGAACGCCCGGTCCTTGGCCGACATCGTGTAGTCGAGGAAGTTGAGCGCGGCGGTCTCGGCGTCGGGAAGCGACTCGAGCATCGAGGCCGAGGTGTCGACCAGGATTCCGACCGACAGCGGCAGGTTCTTGACGTACTCGAAGCCCTGGATCGACTGCGCCACGCCGTCCTCGAAGACCTTGAAGTTGGACTGCTGAAGAGTGTTGACGGGGCGGCCCTTCTCGGTGACCGTCGTGTAGAGCTCGACCGCGTCGACCGTGACTTCCGAGACGAACTGCGGCGCGTTGACGTAGCGGAGATCCTCGGCGACCGCGCCGTCGTCGAGCGTGCCGACCACGCGGACGTAGCCGAGAGAGCCCGTCTGTTTGATGTTGACGGTCTGCTCGTAGGGCGCCTGGTACAGCGTCGCGACGCGCGACTCGTTGTTGTAGAACTCCATCTTCTGGAGCGTCTTGCCCTCCGGGACCGCGATCGCGGCGACGACCTTGGTCGGCCCCGACACCTTCGAGCCCTTCTCCGGGGTCATGATCTTCACGCGGAAGATCTCGCGTCCCTCGTTGACCGTGTACTCGTCTTCGCCCACGGAGCGGCCCGCGGCGCCGTAGGCGACCACGCGGATCGTCTGCTTGCGCGGCAGCGGTCCGAGGTTCAGATCCGCGTCGAAGGGCGCCTTCGTCCGCGTCATGATCTTCGCTCCGTTCAGGTAGAAGTCGACGGCCTTGACGCCCTCGGCGGCCTTCGTCTCGAAGCGCTGCAGCCCCGTCACGATCTCCTTCGCGATCGGGAGGAGCGCGATCGCCGACGGCATCAGCCCCGCCTCCTGGACCTTGTCGATGGCGGCCTTGCCCTCGGCGCGGGCGGCCGCGATCTGCGGCGGCGGCGCGTCCGGCTGCTCGGGCACGCTGAGAGGCTCCGACAGCCGGCCCTCCGCGTTCTGGTTGCCGTCCGAGATCTTGAGGATGAGCTTGTATTCGCCGGGATAGAGGTAGCGCCGGACCGTCAGCGGGATCTTCTCCCCGCCGATCTCCTCGATGGGGATGTCGAAGCGGTACTTGAAGTTGTCCACGAGGCGCTCGTCCTTGACGATCTCGCCGATGATGTCCACGTTGTAGAAGCTCTCACCCCCGAGCGCGCGCGCCTTCAGCTCCGCCTTGGGGACGAGCAGCGAGAGGTCCATGCCGAGCTTGTTCGCGCGGACCTCCGGGAAGTGGACGAGCTTGCCGACCGCGAGATTCGCGGAGTTCTCGTGGAGGTCCGTCGTCATCGACAGGATCTGGTCCACGCCCTCGGTCTCGATCAGCGGCGGATCGAAGAGCTTGCTGGCGCCCTGCATCGAGAACGCGCCGGTGCCGAGCACGGTCGACGTGTACTGGAGCGCCTGCTGCACGGTGCGCCACTCGAAGCAGCGCTGGATGTCGGGCACCCGCGCACCGGTCATCATGTTCGACTCGACTCCGACGAGCAGCACGCCGGGCCCGTCGAGCGGGAGCCACAGCTTGTACGGCCCGGCGCCGTGCGGCTGGTAGAAGATGAGGTAGACCTTGCTCTTCAGGACCTCGATCCGCTCGTAGTACCAGATCTGCAGGGGGACGTAGATGTCCTCGCACTCGATCGGGATGACGGCGTCCGGCGGTCCCTGGATGACGAACAATTTGGCGCGGTCGTTGTGGAGGTCGTGGAACTGCTCGAGGGCCTGCTCGACGCGCCGCGTGTACGTCGCCCGGTAGTCGGTCCGCAGGCCCTGGTTGTCGATCGAGCGCCGCTTCCAGAAGGACTCGATGAACTTGTCCTTCTGATAGTTCTCGTGGATCTCGAGGAAGACCTCTCGCTCCTCGTCGGTGATGATCAGCTCGACGAGGGTCAGGAAGCTCTTGTACTTCTGGTCGAGCGCCTCGGTCAGCGCCTTCGCTTCCTTCTTGCTGAGCTTCCTGTGCGCCGGGAGGGGAGCGCTCGCGCTCGCGGCGGAGGGCGGCGCCGCAGGAGCCGGGGCCGACGACGGGGCGCCGCTCCCCGCGACGGCCGCCGCGCCGGCGGAAGGCATGCTCTCCGAGACGTTCGCGTTGGGCGACGCCGGGGCGTGAGCGCTGCCCTCGGTCCCCGGCCCCTCGACGGTGAGCGTCTTCGTGCCGGGCTCCTCCGGCGTCACGAAGGTCTCCGCGAGCTGACGGAGGTCCTCCGTGTCGACCGGCGGAGGCGTGTCGAGCGCGGCGTACTCGGGGGCGCCGAGGCCCTTCGCGGAGATCTCCGCCGCGGCCTCCGCGATCGCGCAGGCGTTCGGGCAGCTCGTCCCCGCGGGGGTATTCGGGCAGTTGGTGCTCGACCTCGACGCGCCGGCGCCCGTGGCTCCCGCGGCGGTGCCCGACGACCGGCACGCCTCGGCGAAGCTCCCGAGGCAGGTCGACGGCTGTATGAGATCGCGCTGCGGGATGGCCGGGTACCAGAGCTTGCGCGGGGCGCCGACCGCCTGACGGTAGAAGAGGTAGAGCGTCTTCTGGGCGACGCCGCCCTTGTCTCGCGTGTAGGTCCAGAGCTCGATCGACTTGAAGAGGTCGTTGCAGTCCGTGAAGTTCTGGATCGAGCTGGGCTCGCCCTGCCGCACGACGAGCTTGCCGGCCTCCTGGTCGATACCGTCGAAATCGGACGCGGCGATCTCGCGCAGGCGCTGGTAGCGGGCACGGTAGCCCGGCCCGAGCGGCGGCTGGAGGGTGGGCTGCTCGCGGCGGGCCCAGAAAGCGTTCTTGAAGCGCTCGCGCTGAGCCGGCTCCGTGAGCTGCAGGAAGACCTGCGCCTCCTCCGGAAGGATGATGGGCGCGACGTAATCCTCGAGCCACTTGCGGTCGTCCGGAGGAAGCGCCTTGATCCGCTCCGCGCGTTGAGCGGGCGTCAGGTCCGTGAGCGCGGCAGCCGGGATTGCTCCGGGGAGGGCGAGGACCGAGGCGACGAGGAACAGGAATACCGTTCGCAGCATCGGACTGTCGATCTTACTCAACTCTCGGCCACGGTACGGCTATTCCTTGAGAAATGTTTTACGCCGCCGAGTCATCGGAGCGATAATTTTGAAGGCCGTCCGAGAATCTGGAGAATGATCTACCTCGACAACAACGCATCGACGCCGCTGGCTCCCGAGGCCTGGCGGGCGATGGAGGACGCGGCGGGCCTGTACGGCAATCCGTCCTCCGTCCACGCCGCGGGTCAGTCGGCGCGGCGGCGCCTCGAGGAGGCGCGGGACGAGGTCGCCGCGCTCGTCGGGGCGAGGCCCGAGGAGATCGTCTGGACCTCCGGGGGTACGGAGGCCAACGCGCTCGCCCTCTTCGGAGCCCTCGGGGCCATCGGCCGGTCCGGAAGGATCGTGACCTCGGCGGTCGAGCACCCGTCGGTGCGCGCGTGCGCCGCCCAACTGGCCGAGACCGGTGCGGGTCGCTTCGAGTGGGTCGAGGTCCCGCCCGAGCGCAGCGGAGCGCTCGATCCCGGCCGCGTCCTCGCCGCCGTCTCGCCGGGCACCGTCCTCGTCTCCATCATGGCCGCGAACAACGAGTACGGCGGGCTCTTCCCGATCGCGGAGATCGCGCGCGAGGCCCGGCGGCGGGGAAGCCTCGTCCACACGGACGCCGTGCAGGCGGCCGGCCGCGTGCCCATCGATGCGGACGACTGGGGCGTGGATCTGCTCTCCCTCTCCGCCCACAAGCTCCACGGCCCGAAGGGCGCGGGCGCGCTGTACGTGCGGCGCGGCGTTCCCCTCGCGGCGCACACGCCGGGAGGAGGGCAGGAGAGGCGCCGCCGCGCCGGGACCGAGAACACGCTCGCCGCCGTCGGCTTCGGAGCGGCCGCCCGACTGGCGGCCGGGAGGCTCGAGACGGACGCGGCCTCGATCCGCGCGTTGCGCGATCGCTTCGAGGCCGGCGTCCTCGCCCGCATTCCCGGCGCGCGCCTTATTGGAGCCGGCGCCGGAGTGCCGCGTCTCCCCAACACGTCGGCCGTCCTCTTCGACGGCGTCTCCGGCGAGACGCTGCTCCTGCGGCTCGACCTCGAGGGCATCGCGGTCTCGGTCGGGAGCGCCTGCTCGAGCGGCACGCTCGCGCCGTCGCCGGCGATCCTCGCGCTGGGGCTCTCTCCCCGGGAGGCGCGCGGCGTGGTGCGCTTCTCGCTCTCGCGCGCGACGACCGACGAGGAGATCGCGCGCGTCCTCGACGTCCTGCCCCGCGTCGTCGAGGAGATCCGCGGGGCTTCACCCGTCGCGCCCGTCGCGCCCGTCGCGCCCACTGCGCCGGTCGCGCCGGCCGGGAGGGCCTCGTGATCGTCGAGTGCGATCAGTGCCGCGCGAAGTACCACTACGACGAGGCCCGCTTCGCGGGCAAGCCGTCCAAGAAACTGCGCTGCTCGAAGTGCCGCGCGATCTTCGAGATCTTCAACACGCACGCCTACGAGGCGCAGCCGCCCCTGCGTTCGCCGATCGCCGCCGGGGAGACGCGCACGCGGCGGTCCGCCGACATGTTCCCGGAGGCGGCCGTCCGCCCCGAGCCGGCGCGCGAGCGACGCCGGTCGGCGGGCCCTCTCAAGCTGCCCTTGGAGGAGAAGCTCTCCCTGGCGGTGATTGCCGGCCCCGACGCCGGGCGGATGTTCGCGATCGAGACTCCGCGCGTCGTCATCGGCCGCGAGGAGGTCGACCTCGCCCTCGACGACCCCGAGATCTCCCGCCACCATGCCGCGATCGAGGTCCGGGGAGACGACATCCTGCTGCTCGACCTGGGCTCGACCAACGGGACCTTCGTCGGGGACCAGGCCATCAGCCAGGCGCCGCTCGAGAACCAGAGCGAGTTCACGATCGGCGGCTCGACGCTGATGCTGATCGTGACGGCAGCGTAGGATGCGCATCGCCGTCGCCATGTCGGGGGGCGTCGACTCCTCGGTCGCCGCGCTGCTCCTGAAGGAAGAGGGCCACGAGGTCATCGGCCTCTCGATGCAGCTCTGGGACCACTCGAACGAGGCCGGCCGCTCGGGGCGCTGCTGCACGCTGGACGACCTCTCCGATGCGAGGCGGGTGGGATGGGCGCTCGGCATCCGCCACTACGTGCTCAACCTTGAGGAGGAGTTCGGCCGCGACGTCGTCCGCCCGTTCGTCGCGTCCTACCTCGCGGGGGAGACGCCGATCCCCTGCTCCGCCTGCAACGCGAGGATCAAGTTCGCCACGCTCTGGGAGCGCGCGCGCGGCCTCGGCTGCGATGCGGTCGCCACGGGACACTACGTGCGCGTCGCCGAGGATCCGGTGTCCGGACGCCGGACGCTGCGCAAGGGGCTCGACCCGGCGAAGGATCAGTCCTACTTCCTCTACGACCTGACCGAGGAGCAGCTCGCGGCCGCGCGGTTCCCGGTCGGCTCCCTCACCAAGGCGGCGGTTCGCGCGCACGCGAGGCGGGCGGGGCTGCCGACGGCGGACAAGGAGGAGAGCCAGGAGATCTGCTTCGTGCCCGCGGGGACCCGCGCCGGGGAGTTCGTGGCGCGCGCGGCGGCGGGGATGGGACTCTCTCTCCCGACCGCTCCGGGCCGACTCGAGGACTCGAGCGGGAAGGCGCTCGGCGGCCACGACGGCCACTTCCGCTTCACGATCGGCCAGCGGCGCGGGATCGGCGTCTCCGCCACCGAGCGCCTGTACGTGCTCGAGGTCGATGCCGCGGAGAACCGCGTCGTCGTCGGTCCGGCCCGCGAGCTCGACTCGCGCGAGGCGCTCGTCGGCGGCCTCCGGCTGATCGCGGGCCCTCGCACCGCGCCCTTCCGCGCCGCCGCCCGGATCCGCCACCGCGCCGACGAGGTTCCGGCGACGGTGTTCCCGGCGGAGAGCGGCGAGGCGCGAGTCGTTTTCGACTCTCCCGTCCGCGCCGTCACTCCCGGACAGTCGTGCGTGCTCTACGACGGGGACGTCGTGCTCGGCGGGGGAGTGATCAAGAGAAGTGGAGAGTTGAGAGTTGAGAGTTGAGAGTCGTCGGAGACCCAGTGTGCGGCTCGTCGAACCGACTCTCCGCTCTGAGCTCTCAACGCCCCTCTAGTTCGTCTTCGTATCCGTCATCTCCGACGTCGGCGTGAAGTCCGAGCGGATCTCGCCGTAGCTGCGCTCGTAGAGCTCGATGTTCTGCTGGAGCGCCCGCAGGAGCTGCTTGGCGTGATACGGCGTCGTGAGGAGGCGGCTCAGGATCTTGGCGTCGGGCCGGCCGGGGACCATGCGTCCGAAGTCGAGGACGAACTCGGTCGGGTTGTGGAGGATGTTGGCGAAGTTGACGTAGTGGCCCTCGGAGGTCGCCTCGTCGATGGTGACCTTCATCGGAACCGGTTTCGGATCGGCCATGGCGCACCCTCCCGTCCAGGCTGAAGTCTAGCGCGGCGATCGGGAGTAAACTCTCGCGCGATGTCCCGCACGACGACCGCGGCCGCGCTTCTCCTGATGCTCGCCTCCGCCGGCCTTTCCGGACAGGGCACGGACATGTCGGCGGACCCCAATCGGGGCCCGGGCGCGCAGCGCAACCCCCTGGTCGCCGAGGGCGACCGCTTCTACAGCCGTCGGCAGGAGGGCCGCAATGGCTCGCGCGCTTCGACGGGTCCGATCGCGCAGGCGATCGCCAGCTACGACGGAGCGGCGCGGGCGCCGGATCAGGTGGAGGCCCGCTGGAAGCTGGCGCGCGCCCTCTACTTCAAGGGCGTCTACACCGGAATGGACCAGGACGGCCGCCGCGCGATCTTCGACAAGGCGCGTCGCGTCGCCGACGAGGCGATCGCGATCATCAACAAGGGACTGGCCGGCAACGTGGAGGACGTCCAGGCCGTGCTGAAGCTGGGCCCGAACTTTCTCGCCGGGAAGCTCAAGGACCGCTCCGAGGCCGCGCCGACGTACTTCTGGGCCGCGGTCGCCTGGGGAGAATGGGCGCTCGCAAAGGGCAAGCTCGAGGCGGCGAAGTCCGGAGCGGCCGAGACGATCCGCGACTACGCGCTCACCGTCATCGGCATCGACCCGGACTTCGAGGAAGGCGGCGGCTACCGCATCCTGGGGCGTCTGAACGACCAGGCGCCGTGGATCCCGTTCGTGACGGGCTGGGTCTCGGAGGATGATGCGGTCAAGTACCTCCGCCTCGCGATGGATAAGGACAGCCGCAACTTCGTCAACCGCCACTTCCTCGCGGAGGCGCTCCACAAGGGCGACGCGAAGGCGAAGGCCGAGGCGATCGCCCTGGAGGAGGGGATCGTCGCCGACACGGCCTCGCCCCAGCACCTCGTCGAGGATCTCAAGATCCAGGACGACGCGCGGGCGAACCTCGCGGCCTGGAAGAAGGCCGCCTAAGCGCGTCGACGCGCGGAGAGCCTCTTTGCCGGCCGACGCGCGGGCAGCCTCTTCGCCCGCGGCCGCGTCGGCAGCGCGCGCAGCAGCTCGCGCGCGGTCGCGCCGGTCTCGGGGTCGGTCCAGTCCGGAGCGAGCTCGGCGAGCGGGGCGAGCACGAACCGGCGTCTCCGCATACGGGGATGCGGCAGGATCGGATCCGCCGCCGTGCGCCGGAGACCGTTCACGTCGAGGATGTCGATGTCGATCTCTCGCGGGCCGTTGCGAAAGCTCCGGGTTCGGCCGAGCGCCCGCTCGATCGCCTGGGTGGCGCGGAGCAGGCGGGCCGGCGAACCCTTCCAGCGGATCGCGGCGACGGCGTTGTAGAACGGCCTCTGCCGGCGGTAGCCGACGGGATCGGTCCGGTAGATGGAGGACAAGCCGAGGAGGGGGGCGATCCGCGAGAGCGCGTCGACGGCCCGCAGGAGATACGCGCGGCGGTCGCCGCGATTGGATCCGAGCGCGAGGTAGGCGACTCCGGAGCGGCCGGCGCTCACGCCGCGCCCGAAGTCAGTAGACTTCCTCTTCCTCGTCGTCCTTTTCCGGCGGCTCCTCGCCTTCCTCGAGCTCGTCGTCGTCGAGATCGGGCTCCTCCGGCTCCGCAGGGGTCCCCTCCTCACCGAACTCCGGAGGGTTCTCGTCCGGAATCGTCTCGAGCAGCGCCGATCGCCGCGGGGGACGCGGAGCGGGCGGAGGCGCATCGTCGGACTTCGCGTTCTTCTGGTTCGCGCCGCACTTGGGACAGATCGCGTCGGGCTTACCGAGGTTGTAGAACTTCGTGTGACAGTGGAAGCACTCGTACTTTTTACCGAGCTCGGGCATTTCCCCCTCGAAAGGCGGCCAAACCTAGCACGCGAGTTTTCGGGGGTCAACCGATCGCAACCTTGCTAGCATCCGATCGGGAGCCAATCCGGATGAGGACCGCCGCACGAGCCCGAAACCTCGCGATTCTGCTGCCGATTCTCTGGGCATTCGCCGCCAGGGCCCGGGCCCAGTTCCCCTGGGCGGGAGCACGCGCGCTCGGGATGGGCGGCGCTCAGGTGGCGGCGGTGGACGACGCGAGCGCGGCCTGGTCGAACCCGGCGGCCCTCGCCCGCCTCCAGGGCCTGAACTTCGAGATCCTGGCCGGGGGCGTCGCCTCGAACCGCAACGACCTGGTCGGGACGATCGACTCCCTCGCGAGCCTGCCCTTCGGCGACATCGTCTCCGGCGATCGGCTCGATCTCCTGCCCCAGCTGGTCGGCGACATCCAGAACCTGACGGCGGAGGACACGAGCGTGCTCTTCTCGGGCGTGGCCGGGATCGTCGGCGCCTACAGGGGCTTCGCGCTCTCGGTCGGCGACCTGCCGTACGCCGGGATCTATCCGGTCATCGACCTCGTCCACGTCGTGCCGGGCGGAGGCCCGAACGGCATCGCACAGAACGGGACGGGCCTCTATCTCGCCGGGCTCTCGGCTCGCGAGGTCCGGCTGGCCTACGGGCACCAATTCCTAGGCGGCGTCGTCTCGGTCGGCGGCGCGGCGCGGCTGATCTTCGGCCGCACGTACTTCGAGCGGTGCGGCGTCTTCGACGATTGCCAGAACAAGAACATCTCCGAGATCGTCAAGGAGGCCTTCCAGAACAACGCGGTCGACACGACGAAGTTCACCTTCGACGCGGGCGCCCTGGCCAACCTCGGGATCGTCAGGCTCGGCGTGACGGGCATCGCGCTCACCCAGCCGCACTTCGACGTCATCGCGCTGCCCGGGTCGCCCGGCGAGCTCCCGCTGGCGCGTCAGGTGCGGGGCGGGATCGCCGTCGATCCGCTGCCGTTCCTGACGATCGCCGCGGACGGAGACTTCCTGAAGAGCGACACGCTCGCGCCGGGCGCGAAGAGCCAGCAGCTCTCGCTGGGCGTCGAGGGGAGGATCCCGCTCTTCGCGTTCCGGGCCGGCGGGCTCTACGATTTCGCGGCGACCCAGCCGCACTGGGCCATCTCCGCCGGCGTCGGGTTCCGCGCCGTGGTCGTCGCCATCGACGCGTCGGTGCTGCTGTCGCCTCAGGGCGGCATCGATCCGACCGACGCCGACCGCCGGGATCTCGGGGCGGCGCTGTCGGTCAAGCTGCACTTCTAGAGCCTGCTCCTTGTTCCAGGTTCTCGCGCGCGACCCCCGGTCCTCGGCGCGGCGGGGCGTCCTCGAGACCGCACGAGCCCGCGTCGAGACGCCGTGCTTCCTGCCCGTCGGAACGCGCGGCGCGGTCAAGGGCGTGACCTTCGACCTGCTGGAGGCGTGGGACTGCCGCGCCGTCCTGGCCAACACGTACCACCTGATGGCGCGCCCCGGGATCCCGACGATCCGGAGCGCCGGCGGACTCCACGCGTTCGTCGGCTGGGATCGCGCGATCCTGACGGACTCCGGCGGCTTCCAGATCATGAGCCTCTCGTCGCGGCGCCGCCTCTCGGAGGAGGGCGTCGAGTTCCGCGCGCCGGAGGACGGCACGGCGCACTTCCTGACCCCCGAGCGGGCGATGGAGCTGCAGGCCGACTTCGGCGTCGACATCGCGATGGCCCTCGACGTGTGCCCGCCGTTCCCGGCGGATCGCGCGGAGGTCGAGGAGGCGTGCCGGAGGACCCTCTCCTGGGCGGAGCGCTCGAAACGGGCGTGGCGCGAGGAGAGGGGAGGCGGGCTCCTCTTCGGGATCGTGCAGGGCGGCATCCATGCCGACCTGCGCCGGCGAAGCGCCGCCGACCTCGCGGCGCTGGACTTTGCGGGCTACGCGATCGGCGGCGTCGCCGTCGGCGAGTCGAAGGAGGCCATCCGCGAGGTGACCGTCCTGGCGGCGCCGCTGCTCCCGGAAGGGAAGCCGCGCTACCTGATGGGTGTCGGGACGCCAGCGGACCTTCTGGAATCGGTGCGCGCGGGCGTCGATCTCTTCGATTGCGTGCTTCCCACGCGTAACGGCCGCATGGGGCACGCGTACACCGCGCGCGGGGAGGTCACGATCAAGCACGAGCGCTTTCGGGAGGATTTCCAGCCGCTCGATCCCTCCTGCGTCTGCCCCGTCTGCCGGCGCCACAGCCGTGCGTACCTCCGGCACCTCTTCGTCGTGAAGGACTTCTCGGCGCCGATGCTGATCTCGATCCACAACGTCTTCTTCTACCTGGCCTGGATGCGGACCATCCGCGAGGCGATCGCGGCGGGTGCCCTCGCCGGCCTCCAGGCGCCGCCGGAGGAGAAGATCGCCGAGGGAGCGTGACGTGGCCGACCGAAGGTGACATCCTCTCCGAACGGGAGGACCCTTGGAGGTTCCGCTCAGCCCTCTCGAATTCGCGAGGCGTTCGCGGCGGCTCTACGGCGGCCGCGAGGCGGTGGTCGACGGGGCGAGGCGCTTCACCTACGAACAGTTCCTGGAACGCTGCGACCGCTGGTCGTCGGCGCTCCAGCGGCTGGGAGTCTCGCCCGGAGACCGCGTCGCGGTGGTTTCCTGCAACGGCGCCGCCCTCCTGGAGGCTTTCTACGCCGTCCCGCAGATCGGCGCCGTGCTCGTCCCCATCAACTACCGGCTGGGCGGCGACGACATCGCGTACATCCTCGAGCACAGCGGCGCCCGCGTGGTCTGCGCACTCGGGGACTCCCGTGAGCTCGTGGACCGGATCCGCGAGAAGACGCCGGGTGTTGCGCAACGCGTGGCGTTTGACGGGCCCCGCCCGGGCTGGGTCGACTACGAGGCGGAGATCGAGAGGGCGGATCCGTCGTTCCGCCCGGCGCCGATCGGCGAGAACGACCTGCTCGCCCTCAACTACACGAGCGGCACCACGGCGCGGCCCAAGGGCGTCATGATCACGCACCGCAACGCCTACATGAACAGCATCGGCACCCTGCTCCATCACCCCATGACGGTCGAGGACCGCTACCTCTGGACGCTTCCGATGTTTCACGCGAATGGGTGGACGTTCGTTTGGACGGTGACCGCGGCGGGAGCGACGCACGTCTGCATCCCGAGGCCGGAGCCGACGGCCGTGTTCGAGGCGGTGGCGCGGGAGAAGGTGACGATGCTCTGCGCCGCGCCCACGGTGCTGATCGGCATCTCCGGCTCTCCCGAGGCGCTGCGGCGCGGAGCCCGTCGCGGGGTGCGCGTGTTGACCGCGGGTGCCCCGCCCGCGGCCGCGACGATCGAACGAGTCGAGGGTGAGCTGGGCTGGACGATCACGCAGGCGTACGGCCTGACCGAGACCTCGCCGTTCATCACGGTCTGCGAGCCACGGCCCGAGCATGGCCGCCTGGACGCGGCGGGGAAAGCGGCGGTCAAGGCCCGCCAGGGCGTCGAGCTGCTGACCTCGGGCGAGGTGCGGGTCGTCGACGCCGAAGACCGGGAGGTGCCGCACGACGGGGAGACCATCGGAGAGATCGTCGTCCGCGGCAACGTCGTCATGGACGGCTACTTCCGCGACCCCGAGGCGACCGCGGAGGCGATGCGCGGCGGGTGGTTTCACAGCGGTGACGCGGCGGTCGTCCACCCCGACGGCTACGTCGAGATCCGGGACCGGTTCAAGGACGTCATCATCAGCGGAGGCGAGAACGTCTCTTCCATCGCGGTCGAGGGCGTCCTCCTGCGCCATTCCGCGGTCCAGGAGGCGGCGGTCATCGGAGTGCCGCACGAGAAGTGGGGCGAGGTGCCGCATGCGTTCGTCGTCCTTCGCCCCGGCGAGTCGGTCTCCGAAGAGGAGTTGCTGGGCTTCGCGCGGGAGCGGCTGGCCGGGTTCCAGACGCCGAAGGGCGTCACGTTCCTCGACGAGCTGCCCAAGACGGCGACCGGCAAGGTCCAGAAGTTCGTCTTGCGAGGCGGCCGCCCGGCGATCGCGCGGCAGTAGGCCGCCTGTTATAGCCTCTCGCGCCATGAAAACGCTGTTCTGGGTCCTCGCCCTCTCGGCCGCGCCTCTCCTGGCCGAGGAGAGCCTCCACGAGAAGGCCATGCGCCTGCACCGGAGTGCGATCGTCGTCGACACTCACGAGGACGTGCCGGAGGCACTCCAGGCGCAATGGATCGACCTCGCCG
>Ga0207711_10000715_pt1 | contig 32679 bp, 26 predicted proteins | sample KBSS34metaG_FD_184401 | JGI IMG/M metagenome (GOLD analysis project Ga0207711, IMG submission 184401) | Switchgrass rhizosphere microbial communities from Kellogg Biological Station, Michigan, USA - KBS S3-4 metaG (SPAdes) (version 2) | ecosystem: Host-associated > Plants > Roots > Rhizosphere... | reverse complement strand
GTCCGGGTTCTTGTAGTAGCCCTCGAACAGGTGGGCCAGCCCGACGGCGACGAACTGGCCCACGGCCTCGGGGTTCATCAGCCGCCCGGTGGTGTCGAACCGCGCCCTCGGGCATTCCTGCCCGGTGGTCTCGTCCAGGACACGGACGTCGAGGCCCCCCGCCGGCAGGCCGAGGGACCCGCTGGGCGTCTCGGCCGTCCGGTTGATGCGGAAGACCCCCTCGCTGAGGCCGTATCCCTCCAGCACCCGGCAGCCGAACCGCTCGGAGAAGCGGGCCACGTCCGCGTCGGACGCCTCGGTGCCGAAGGCCAGCCGCAACGTGCCCGTCCGGTCACGGGGTTCCTCCGGCCGGCTCAGCACGTAGGAGAGCGCACGGCCAACGTAGTTCACATAGGTAGCGCCGAACCGATGGATGTCGTCGCTGAACCGGCTGGCCGAGAACTTGCGGGCCATCCCCACGGTCGCTCCCGTGGCCATCGCCGGCACGAGGTTCATCATCAGCGAATTGCCGTGGAACAGCGGCATACACAGGTAGGTAACAGTGTCCCGGGTCATCTCGACCCGTTGTGCCATCGCGGGGACGAGACGGGCCAGGCGTCCCTGGCCGACGATGACAGCCTTCGGGCGCCCTGTTGATCCCGAGCTGTACATCAGGAACGCGATGTCGGAGGCGGCGGGCGCCTCCGAAGGCAGCGGCGCGCCGCGATGCGGCGCCAGGAAGTCGAGGTATCCCGGACTGTCGACGTCGAACACCAGGTGCTCCGGAACACCGTGGTCACCGCCGCGGACCAGCGGAGACAGCCGGGACTCCGTGATGATCAGATCCACGTCCGCGTGGCGGATGTCGTCGGCCAGTTCGGCCGCGCTGCGACTGGAGTTGATCCCCACGACCACCGCTCCGGCCAAAAGCCCGGCCCCCGCCCAGAAGACGTAGTCCGGGATGTTGTCCAGGAGAACGCCGACGTGTGGCTGCCGGTCCGGCGGCGGCGCCACCGCCAGCCGCAGCGCCGCCGCCCGGTCGGCGGACTCCTGCACCACCTGGGCCCAGGTCCAGCGGCGGTCCTCGAACAGGAGGCCGAGCTTGTCGTCACCCGCCCGGGAGCGGACGATCTCCGCCGCGGTGGGACAGACCACGGGCTCACTCGCGGCGGATGACGTCGGCACTGGTCGACCCGCGGCGGCGTCTGGGGTGAGGGCGGTGGTCATCGTGCTCTCCAGGTGCGTCAACGGAACGACGTGGGCCAGGGTCCACCCGGCGCCGAACCGCAGGTTGATCGAGCATCGGCCGGGAGGCGGCCGCGGAAGCCAGGAAACCAACCCGCCCCGCGACCAGACGCCGCGTTCCCACAGGGCGGGAGCCGCTCAGGGCGTTCCTCGTCAGAGGACCTCACCGCACCGGTCATCGGAGTGATCCTGGGACAGCGGCCGCCGGCCCGCTAATGGCGCATGGGATTCAGTTGGTTGTGCTGCCGCCGTTGAGGTCGATGGTCTGACCGGTCAGCCAGGCGGCCTCGGGCGAGGCGAGATAGACGACGGCTGGCGCCACGTCCTCGGGCCGGCCGCGCCTGCCCACCGGGATCCGTGCCTCGAGTTCCGCGACGCCCGGGCCTCCGGCATTCTGCATGAGGCCCAGAGCGAGGGCGTTCACTGTGACGCCGGACGCGGCCACCTCGCAGGCCACGTGCCGCACGAACCCCTCGGCCCCGCTCTTGCCGGCCCCGTACAGCGAGATCCCGATCGTGGACCCGGTACGCCCCGCACCTGAGGAGATCTGGACGATCCGCCCCCATCCGGCGCGGCACATGTCGTCCAGCACGGCGTGCACGCAGTTCATCGCCCCGAAAAGGTTGATCTCGACCGGTGCCCGCCACCGCGCCGGGTCGAGCGTGCGGAACTCGCCGTAGCCCATGTCCGCGGGAATGCCCGCGTTGTTGACGAGAATGTCGACGTGGCCACCGAGCCCCGCTCGGACCCGCGCGACACCGGCGACCACCGCGTCCCGATCGGTCACGTCGAACACGACCGCCATCGCCTTGCCACCGGCGTCCTCGATGGCGGCGCACACCGTCTCGGCCCGCTCCGCGACAAGATCGTTCACTGCCACGGCCGCGCCCTGCGCGGCGAGGGCACGCGCGATACTGGCTCCGGTGTTCCGCCCAGCGCCGGTCACCAGCGCCACCCGCCCCGACAAGTCGAACATAGCGATCCTTCCTATTGATCGAGATGGACCCACGGGTCACGGGCCACGGCCCTGGCAGACGATCACCAGGGCCGGGATGTGGACCCGGCGGACGACGGACTAGTGATCCTGGGAACAGTGGCCGCCGCCCTCTAGCGATCCTGGGAACAGTGGCCGCCGGGCGACGGGAGCGCCGACTCGTCCGGGCCGTAGTAGCTCTGCCGCATCCACCGCACGTCGTCGCGGGTGATCACGAACTCGAGCTCGGTGACGTCGTGCATCGGCGGGCCCGGCGGTCGTGACATCGTCTCCATGAGCTCGCGGGCCCGCGCGTGGCCGAGTTCGTGCAGCGGCGGCGCCCCGGCGGCCCGCGCCGCCGCGACGAGTTCGCTCGCATCCGGATCAAGCCCAGGCAGGACTGGGTTCCCCGACCTGGTCACCGCAGGGTGAAATGGTCTTCGACCGGGCGCCGCAGCCGTGTCCAGGAGTCGACCATCCGCCACGGCGACGGGACGATCGGGCGTCCGCGGGCGTTGCGGTAGTACGTGTGTGCCGTCGGGGCGTGGCACCAGATGGTGCCGGCCATCGTCTCGTCGACCTCGGCGTTGAACACGTCGTGCGCCTCCTGCGTGACCTCCATGCTGCGCGCCTCGCGCTCCACCATCAGCTGGATACATTCCATGATGTAGTGCACGTTTCCTTCGACCATGAAGTTGTGGCCGCCACCGTGACCGGCGCTCGAGTTCGGAGCGGAGGTGATGAACAGGTTCGGGAAACCAGGCACCGTTCCCCCCAGATAGGCCGACTGGTTGTCGCTGCCCCACACCTCGGCGAGGGTGCGACCGTGCCGGCCGGTGATCTCGACGTGAGACAGGTAGTCGAGCGTGAACCCCGTCGCCCAGATGATCACGTCCAGTTCGACGAGCTCCCCGTGGCCGGTGATGATCCCCTCGGGCACGATCCGCGCGATCGGCGCGGTCACGACCCGCGCGTGGTCGCGGCGTAGCGCCGCATAGAAGCCGCCCGGATCCTTGATGATCCTCTTGCCCATGGGCGGGAAGTCCGGCGTCATGGCCCGCGCCAGCCCGGGATCGTCCCCGAACATCTCGTCGATGTAACCGAGGCACGCCTGCCGCACCCGCTCGTTGCCCGGAGAGATCGAATGAGGATTCGCCCGCATCCACTCCTCGTCCGCGCGGATGTTGGGGTAGAGGTTGTCCGACATAAACCAGTAGACCTTCAACCGGCACCACTGGTGGTAGAAGGGAACGTGCCGCAGCGCCCACCGTTCGGCCGCCGACACCTCCCCTTCACCGGAGAACTTGGGGAGGACCCAGTGCGGCTGCCGTTGGAACAACGCGAGGCCGCCCACCTCGTCGATGATCGACGGCACCACCTGGATCGCCGTCGCGCCCGCCCCAACCACCGCGACGCGCTGGCTGGCGAGCCGTACGGACGGATCCCACTCCGCCGTATGGAACTGGGCGCCCGCGAATTCCTCCCTGCCAGGGACGTCGGGAACCGACGGGCGGTTCAGGAACCCGGCCGCCGTGATCACGACCGCGGCGCTCGTCGACCGCTCCGTCCCGTCGGAGTCACGCAGTGTCATCCGCCACCGCCGGACGTCCTCGTCCCAGCGCAGAGCGGTCACCTCCGCGCCGAAGGAGATCCGCTCGCGGACGCCATAAAGGTCGACGACCCGTTGCAGATAGGCCTGGTACTGTTCACCAGCCGGGTAGAAATGCGTCCAGTCCGGGTTGAGCTCGTAGGAGAACGAGTAGTAAAGACTCGGCGTGTCGACCGCGACTCCGGGATAGGTGTTGACCCGCCAGGTTCCGCCGATATCCGCGGCACGCTCGAAGACGCGGTAGCGCAACCCACGCCGGCCCGCCGAGATGGCGGCGTGTATTCCGGCCATTCCGGCACCGACGATCGCCACATCGAGCGTGTCGGGCGGCCGGCGCGTCCTGGGCACGACTGGCTGGGCCAGCTGGAACCCGGTCTGCTCCAACAGGAGCGGCAGGAACTCCTCGTCCACCCGCTGCCCGACGGCGAGTTCGACCATCCGCCCGAACAGTTCGCGATCGGGAAGGGGTATCGCCGGACGTGGGAGCCCGCCGTCCGTGAGCAGTTCGATGAGACGTTCGCGCACCGCCGCCGCGCTCTCCTCGGGCATGACGGTCGCGGGCATCAGGCGGCGCGTAGGGTCGGGCCGTTGGACCGTGCCAGGACCATAGTGATCCAACAGCGTGACGTCCCCGGTCAGCTGTACCAGGCAGACCAGCAGCAGCGCCGGGTCGGTCGGCGCGAGAGTCGCGCGCAGTGCCGGCACATCGAGGCCGACGGGGACCGCCTCCTGCCCGGATTTCGCGATGTCGCCGGCCACTCGGCCACGCGGGTCATTTTCGCCGGCCTGATCTCCTCGGCCGTCTCTCTTGTGATCTCCCACCCGGTGGTCCGGTAAGAAGCCCTCCGGACACCCGCCGCCAACGTGGTTCACCGAGTTCCACCCCTCCCTACGGAACCGCGATTCCCGCATGGGCGTCAGACGCGTCCCGCGGGCGGACACGCACCCAACCAGTCGCGGTCGCGATTCGGCGGTTCACTGAGCACGGCGGCTCCGGACATCGATGCTGGATCGCGCGTGAGCCGAGTCGATCTCCGACAGACCTTCCGCGCCGGACGTGGGAGGCCCAGTGCGAGCCCTCTCCGGCCACGGCAGCGGCCCTCCTGGACCGACACCCTGCCCGTCCCGTGGCAGGACGGCGTGCACGGGGACACGCTACCAAGCAACCGCTAGCTTTAGAAGACGCCTCCGCGTCTCGTCCGCGATGCGCGGGGCCGACACATCGCGATGACGGTTGACCGCAGCTCACACGCGTGGAACCCCTCGCCCAGCGACAGGCGGCAGCGGTGTGACCAGTGGGCGCCGGGTAGGACCAGCACCGAGCGGGCATACCGCCCTCGGCGGCGACATCAGGAGCTTGATCGCATCGGTGATCGGAGCCGGTCTCGGCAGGCGGTTCTCGCCGGAGGTGGTCACACCTGCCGATCTGAAAGTCCGGGCACGACGGTCCGGCACGCCTGGCGTCGGGGCGACGACGTAGCCGACGGGTGATGGTGCTGTGGCTGGCAGGAGAGCGATGAGGCACCAGGAGGACGTCTCCCACACCGCCGTGCCAGCCGGTCACAAGGAAGACCCTGACGGGCCTCCGCCCAGCAAATGCGGGCAACCTTCCGCCAGCGCCACGACCGCTACGACCGCTACGACCACCAGGGACGGCGAAAATTTAGTCAGTACACGGTCATTCCGGTGGATCGCGGCGACGGCCACAGCCTTGCTGCTTGCCACCTTCATCCCCCATGCGACCCTCTCGGGTCGCCCACGGACAGCCGCCACCGTGCTGACCTTGGCGATCAACTACGGCTTCGCGCTGGTCGTGTCCGTAGTCGCAGTGGTACGCGCCCCTCCCGGAGTCGAGCGCCGGTGGCGAGCGCTGCTCACGTGCAGCCAGCTCGCCGCCCTCCCCTGGGCGCTGGACTGGATATATCATTATTTCACTAAAGGTGGCACCTATATAAGTCCGGCCTCTACCGGCATTTTTGGCCTACTCGGCCTGTTTCTGGCGCTGTTGGGCCTGCTTTCTGTCCCGACTCAGCCGATCATCAGGGACCCACGAGCGCACGGGCCACCTCACAACGACATCCCACGTCGCGCGTCCGCGACCGTCATCGCGCTCGACAGCCTGATGATCGTATTATCCATGTTACTGATTGCATGGGTGGCCGTGTTGAGGAACGTGGCTGGTCTCAAGATTGGTGGGGTGCCCTTTCTGGTTGCGATGGCATCCGTGATCGGGGCAACGGTGATGGCCGTCACCATCCTGCTCCTCCTGACTTTCCGACGGCCTCGCAACGGTCGGGCGATGGCGTTCCTGGCCGTGGGAATGCTGGTACTGGGCGCGTCCGACTCCGCGCTCGTTCACCAGAGCCTTTCGGGCCCGATCAGCATCGCCAGCGCCAGGCTCGCGTGGGGTGGCTGCGCCGCCGAGCCAGTCCTCATGGCGCTAGCCATGATCGTCCCTCAGTCTCGCCCACGATCCGTCAGGCATGGCCACGACCGCGCGGTCCTCGGCCGGGTGCCACCCGGTGACGTCGCCTCGGGCTGGCTCGGCAGCGTGTCGGTGTGGGCGCAGGCCTTTCTGCCGTATCTGCCGCTCAGCGTCGCCGCCGTGCTCGTCGGCGTGTCAACGCTCCGAGGTGAGGAACTCGGCCATGTGACCGTACGGCTCTCGATGGCTGTCGCACTACTGGTAATAGTGCGACAAATGATTTCTGTCTGGCTTAACACCCGACTGCTGCAGACCATTCGGGCTGCGCACCACCAGCTACGCCATCAGGCGCTTCATGACGGTCTCACTGGTCTAGCCAATCGGGAATGTTTCGAAGCCGAGCTCGACGCAGCGATCGGCGCGCACAGCAAGCGAGAGCAACCAATCGTGCTGCTGTATTGCGACCTCGACCAGTTCAAGGAGGTGAACGACAACCTCGGCCACTCCGCCGGCGACGAGCTGCTGCGTGCCGTCGCGGGCCGCCTGCGTTCATCGGTCCGGGCTGAGGACCTCGTGGCGAGGCTCGGCGGTGATGAGTTCGCCGTGCTCATGGCGGATCCGGTCGGCGACCCGCACGCGGCCGGCGACCGGACCACCCAGCGCGTCCATGCGGCAATGCAGCCGCCGTTCAGCATCCACGGGCAGCTCCGCTTCATGCACATCAGCATCGGGCTCGCCCTCGCGGACATCGCGGCGCCCGTCCGCACCGCCGAGGAACTGCTGCATCGGGCCGACATGGCAATGTACGAGGCCAAACGATCCGCCGGCCAGCGCCGGCGCCATGGCCGCGGTCCGCGCGGTGGCCGCCGACGGTCGGGCCGTCGCCAGCGTTCCCCGTGGGCGGCACTGGCCGACGTCCTTGCCTCCGCGACCCCGGAGGGGCGGCCGTGAGACACAGAGCAGGGCCCTGCCGCACCGCGATCAGCCGGGCGGGTCCGGCGGGACACCCAGGGGCGGCCGCGATGAAGGGCCAGACCGTTCCGCCGGCGGCCACCCGGGAAGGTGGTATAGGGGGTCCGCGGTGGAGGGCGCTCCGGTTGGCCCTTCTCCCTCGCGGGGAACGAACTGTCCAGGTTCCTTCCGCGTCCAGTCGCGGACCGCCAGCCGTTCGGCGATGCGCCACTCCCCGCCGCGTCGCTCCATCCGGTCGACGTAGCGGAACCCAGACGTGTAGTCCAGGCGCGGATCGCCCGTAGGCCCCACCCAGTGAGTCGCGATCCCGTAGGTCTCGCACCGCGCGACATCGCCCTGGATCTCGATGAGCTGCTGGCCGATCAGGTGCTGCGTCGCCGGGTAGTCCGCCAGGACAACGGCAAGCCAGGTGATGTACTCGTCGATTCCGCCCGAGAACCCCGTGTGCCGGTCCGCGCCGTCGGGGTGGTAGCAGGAGCGCACCAGGTCGAAGTCCCGCCGGTCGATACCGCGACAGTAGCGGGCGACCACATCGACGATCTCCTGGCGATCCAGAAGTGTCCGGAGCCGTGCCGACAGGTCAGGTGAGAGGTCGGTGGTGTCCTCCTGCCGTCCCGCGGGAACGTGCGGCCGTCCCGTACCCATCGCCCCGGCGACCGCCGCCGGCGCTCTGCTCGTCGGCGGTCCGCGACGGTGATCATCTACCATCGGTGGTCGTCTACCAAGCGCTTGCCGGACGCCGAGGCTAGCACGGCCGTGGTCACGATCGTCAAGACGCGCACCCACCTCACGAGCCGTTCTTGTTCTGCTCCGCGAGGGAGCGCACGTCCCAGGCCAGGATCGGGTAACCACTCTCGATCATCGCGTTCGCGTGGCCAAGCGTGTGCAGGTCGAAGGCCGACTGCAGCGACGAGTACTGCCCCTGGATGTCGAGCGTCTGGTTGACGGCACGTTTTGCCATGGCCAGGGCGAACGGATGGATCCTGGCGATCTCGGCGGCGAGCTCGAACGCGGCCTGGTCCAGTGACTCCCGGGGCACGACGCGGTTGACCATGCCGCGCCGCTCGGCTTCCGCCGCGCCCATCCTCATGCCGGTGAAGAGCATCTCCTTGGCCTTGCGGGCACCGAGCTCCCAGGTGTGGCCGTGGTACTCGACGCCGCCGATGCCCATCCGCGCCACGAAGTCGGTGAAGTAGGCGTCGTCGGACGCGACGATCAGGTCGCAGGGCCAGACCAGCAGGAGCGCTCCCGCGATGCAGCCGCCCTGGACCGCCGCGATCGACGGTTTGGGTATGTCCCGCCAGCGCCGGCTGTAACCGAGGTACCGCTTGGTCTCGAAGGCGCGTAACGAGGTGAGCCGATCGGGGGCGGTCACGTCGTAGGCGTCACGGCTGTCGCCCGAGATGTCGTGGCCGGCGGAGAAGTGCGGGCCGTTCGCGCGCAGCAGGATCACCCGGACGTCGGGATCCTCGTCGGCGCGCGTCCAGGCGGCGTCGAGCTCGTCGAGGAGCTCGGCGTTCTGCGCGTTGCGACGATCGGGGCGGTCAAGGCTGATCACCCCGACGCCCGCACGCGCCTCATAGGTCGTATAAACCATGACTTCCCTGTCTCGCGAGGGAGGCGGATGCCGGTCGGGCCGTCCAGCCTCGTGACGGTTCACACTGGAAAAGGCGATGTCCGCCCGAAAGATCAAGATATCGACTTAGCGATACGCTAATGTCAGTATGGGACCTGGCGAACCGCCCGGCAAGTCACGAACGTCCATCGCCCATGCAACGATGGGTGCGTACCCAGACGGTCGGGCAGCGGGAACGGAGACGGCATGAGGAGCGAGAGCGGCGCACCCGGCCGCCCGCCGACGGGCGGCTCGACGCCGGCCGACCCACCCGTGACGGGGCGCGAGCGGGCTACCCGCGACCGAGGCAGGCGGACGGTCGCGCGGCTGATCGAGGCCGGGGTCGAGGAGTTCTCCTCCCACGGTTACCACAACGCGCGCATCGCGCGGATCACCAAGCGCGCGGGCTGCTCCTACGGCACGTTCTACCTGTACTTCGAGGACAAGGACGACCTGATCTGGGAGGCGCTGGTTCCCTACTGGAAGGAGAACCTCGCCCTCATGCGGTCGTTGTGCCCGCTGGAGCCCACCGCGGCGGGCCGTGCCGCGCTGGAGGCCTGGGTGCGGCAGGTATGCGACCTCTACCTGAGATACGAGGCGCTGCTGCGGGCCTGTAACGAGGCATACGGCACCTCTCCAAAACTCGCCCAACGCGGGGTGGACGAGCTCAGCGGGTACATCCACGTACTGGCCGACCGCATCCACGAAAGCGACGTCGTCGGGCTCGACCCGAACACGGCGGCCCTCGTCATCTACGCGACGTTGGAGGGGGCGAACTACATGTACGCGTCGGGGACGCTGGTCGCGAACTATCGGGAACTGGTCAGCCTACACACCGAGTTCATTCACCAGTCGCTGTTCGGCGTCTCGACGACGGGCCCGTCGAACAACGCGCCGGAAGTCCGCGCCGCGGGCTGAGGGCTGCCACCCGAGGGTCGCCAGACGGGAGTCGCCAGACGACCCGCGGCCGGTACCTACCTGATGCCGACTCGAAGTCTGGGGACGGCGTGCGCGTCCCCGCCGAAGAAGGCCCGGTGGACCATGACCGACAGCGTGCGGTGCAGGCGGCCCGCGTCGACGCTCGAATACTCCGAGTGAATGTAGAAGTGACTGCGTTCCACCACGACGTACAGCATCGCGGCGCGCAGCTCCGGCGGTAGCGGCGATGCGATCCGCGCTGCCTTGATCGGCCCGACGAACGCGTCGACCAGCCGGACGAAGGCTCGGTCCGCCTCCTCACGCAGCCGCCGGTCGTCCGGCCCGTGATTCTCCTTCCAGGTGTTCTCCGTCCATGCCCGGATGACCCCGCCGTAACGGACGTGCACATTCTCGTAGCCGGCAAGGAAGGCGGCTACCTTGGCCGTCGGGTCCTCCTCGGGACGCTCCGCGAGCCGGTCGGCGAGAGCCTGCATCGCGCGGAAGCACTCGCCGCTGAGCTCCCGGAACAGCGCCTGCTTGTTGTCGAAGTACCGGTAGAAGGTGGCGCGGGAGGTGTTCGCCAGTTCGATCACATCGTCGACGCTCGTCCGCGCGTACCCGATCCGGGCGAAGGCGGTCAACCCGGCGACCTTCAGGCGCGCTTTGAGATCCGTCTCCGAACCGCCAGACTCGGCTGTCACGCCTCGCGCCTCCCACCGGTCCAGGAGTCGGCTGTGGGCCGGTCTCTCGCCGCCAGATCCTGACACCAGCGTATCGGCCCCCTCGACCGGCCACCGGGGGCGGCCGGTCGGAGGGGTCCGAACCCGGTCACTCCCCGGTCAGGCGACCGCCAGAACGCCTCGGTTGAGCGAACCCGCGGCCAGGTCGTCGATCGCGCTCGTGATGTCATCCAGCGGGTAGACCCTGCTGACCATCTCGTCCAGCCGGAAGCGGCCGTCGAGGTAGAGCCCGGCCATCAGTGGGATGTCGTGGTGGGGCCGGGACGCCCCATACCGGCAGCCCATGATCGTCTTGTTCTGGTACAGCGAGGCCACCAGGAATGTCCCCTCGACGTCCCGCCCGGGTACGCCGAGCAGGACCGCCGTCCCGCCCCAGTCGAGCGCGTCGATCGCGGACCGGATGAGCGCCGGATGCCCGACACACTCGAAGGCGTGGTGGACACCGTTCGGCAGGCCGAGCTCCCGCAGGACGCCCAGGAGCCTGTCAGGGCCGTTCGCGCGGGCCGCGTCGACGAAGTCGGTCGCGCCGAACAGCCGGGCGACGTGTTCCTTGGCCGGATTGGCGTCGACCACGACGATCCGGCCGGCGGCGGCCAGCCGGGCCGCCTGGATCACCGACTGGCCGACGCCGCCCGCGCCGATCACGAGCACGGTCTGCCCTGGGGCGACCTTCGCCCGGTTGAGCACCGCGCCGGCGCCCGTCACCACCGCGCAGCCGATGAGGCAGGCGGCCTCGAACGGCACCCGCGGGTCGATCCGCACCGCCTGGTGCTCGTGCACCACGGTCCGTTCGGCGAACACCCCGGTATTGGCGAACTGGTTCGCCGGCCGGCCCCCGAAACGAAAACGCGTGGCGGTCTCGGCGAACCCGACGCCATCCCGGCAGTGCGTCGGCGCGCCTCGTTCGCAGGCGTCGCACTGGCCACAGTTGCCCAGCGTCGTGAGGACCACGTGATCGCCGACCGCGAGCCGGGTGACCGCGGCACCGATCTCCTCGACCACCCCGGCACCCTCATGACCGAGCACCACCGGCGGCGGGAATGCGATCGTTCCGTTGATCACGGACACGTCGCTGTGGCACAGGCCCGCCCGATGGATGCGCACCGTCACCTCGCGCGGGCCTGGAGCGCGGACCTCCAGATCGTCGCGCACCTCGAGCGCGCCGGTCCAGACGACACCCTTCATCTGTCACCTCCAGTCATCTGTCATCTCCAGGTCCGGTCAGCCGGGCCACACGACGCTCTGCAGCTCGCTGTACGCGTGCAGGCCGAACGACCCGCCGTCGCGGCCGATCCCGCTGTGCTTGAACCCGCCGAACGGGGTCTCGGGGTTGCGGGCGACCGTGTTGATCCCGACGTTGCCGGTGCGCAGGCGCGCGGCGACGGCCATCGCCCGGGTGGTGTCCCGCGTCCACACGTAGTCGTAGAGGCCGAACTCGGTGTCGTTCGCGAGGGCGACGCCCTCCTCGTCGTCGTCGAACGGCAGCGCCACCACGACCGGGCCGAAGATCTCCTCCTGGACGGCCCGGGTGCGAGGACGGCAGTCGGCGACGAGCGTCGGAGCCACGAAGAAGCCGGTGTCGAGCGCCGGGCGCTCTCCCCCGGCGACCAGCGTGCCGCCGTCGGCCACCGCCGAGGCGACGTGGTCCTCGACCCTCGCCCGCTGCGCGGCGCTGATCACCGGGCCGACGACGGTGGCGGCGTCCGTGGGGTCGCCGACCGGCAGCGCCGACGCGAGCGCCGCGAGCCGGGAGACCACCTCGTCGTAGACCGAACGGTGCGCGATCAGCCGCGTCGGTGCCGTGCAGATCTGCCCGGCGTGGAAGGCGAACGTGCTCGCGGTGCCGGCCACCGCGGCCTCGACGTCTGCGTCGGCGAAGACCAGGCTCGCGCCCTTCCCGCCGAGCTCGAGCAGGGTCCTGGTGAACGACCGGCCGGCGGACTCGGCGATGGCGGCACCCACCGCCGTGCTGCCGGTGAAGCTGACCATGTCGACCTCGGGCGCGGTGACCAGCGCCTCGCCGCACGCCGCGCCTCGGCCGACGACCAGGTTGACCACGCCGGGCGGGAAACCCGCCTCGTGCAGCGTCTCCACCAGCCGGATCACGCCGAGCGGGTCCTGCGGCGCCGGCTTGACGACGACCGTGTTACCCATCGCCAACGCCGGGCCGAGCTTGCCGACCACGTTCGCCAGCGGCACGTTGTACGAGGTGATGGCGGCGACCACGCCGACGGGCCTGCGAGCGCCGAGCGCGCTGACCAGGCCAGTGCCTCCGCCACCGGGGCCGCCCAGGTTCGGCGTCGGCGGGAGGGGGAGGAGCGTCGGCTCCTGCGCGCCCGCCGCGTAGCGGCGCAGCCGGGCGGTGGCCGTCGGCACCTGCACCGCGCGCGTCATCGCGAGGGTCGAGCCGGTCTCCGCCTGGACCAGCGGGACGAGCTCGTCGAAGCGGCGTTCGAACAGCTCGGCGGCCCGCGCGAGCAGCCGGCCGCGCTCGGCCGGCGGCGTCGCCGCCCACCCGGGAAACGCGGCGGCGGCGGCCTGGGCAGCGGCACGCGCCTCGCCGGCGCCGGCGTCCGGCGCGACGCCCACCAGCTGCTCGGTGGCCGGGTTGACGATCTCATAGTGGCCAGCGGTGTCGACCGGCTCGCCGCCGATCCACAGCCTGAAGGGCGCGACGGCCACCGTCGGCGCGCCTACCACAGTTCGTCCGTGTAGGTGTCGGTGCCGACGACCGTGGGCTGGAACGGCGCCGCGAACGATACCCGGCCGTACCCGCCGGCGTCGATCGCCGACGTGTAGTCCCGCACCGTTCCCCATGCGGCGACGGGCCCGGACGCGAGGAAGACCAGTTGGACGATCCGGTCCAGGCTGCCACCGTCCGCGCCCAGCGGCATCGGCGCCGCCCCGCCGGTCGCCTGGCGTGGATCGGTCCGCACCGTCCAGGACGAAACGATGTCCGCCGCCGATGGCGGGCTGATCGCGTCCGAGCGTAACCACGACGACAGCTCGGCCCGCCCGATCCCAGCCGCCGGCTCCACCACGACCACCGCCAGACCCGGGTACCGATGGTCGAGGGCCAGCTCGATCGGCACGCCGTCGTCGTCGCGGTAGCGCACGGAGTCGAAGTCGTAGACCCCGGTATGCGCATGGGTGCGCTCGTGGAAGCCCCGACCGTTCTCGTAGAGCCGCCACACCTGCTGGCTGGCCCAAGCGGTGTGCTCGGCGACCTTCCCGCCCTCGTACCAGTAGATCGCCAGATAGGAACCGGCGTCGACCGGCTCGGCGAACGGGCTCTTCTCGGGGAAGCGCAGGTCCTTCAGCGTCCGCGTCGCCACCCACCGCGCGCCGGCGAGGGTGTGCGGGCCGGTCAGCACACCACCGTAGAAGTGGTCTCGTTCGTACCACCGGTTGTAGGCGAGCTCGTGTCCCACCTGGGGGTCGACCATCGTGAACAACATCCCGCCGACGGTGACCGGATAGACGTCCATGGGCGCGTGCCTCCTTCCTGTATCGATCCGGCCGCGCTCCCTCGTTGGCACGCCGGCCGCGGACCCGTCTGTACGGGGTCCCTTGGGCTCTGTCAGCTCCTGGCGAGCGGTATGACCTCGCTGGCCCAGGCGGCTATCTGGTCGATGAGTTCGACATGGTCGCGTGACGGGATCCGCACCTGGATATGGGTGACTCCGAGCGCGACATGGTCGCGGACGAGTTCGGCCAGACGGCCGGGCTTGCCGACCGTGTACTCGTCGGGCAGTGACCGGCCCGGGGCACCGACGTAGCCGGCGACGCCCGCGGAGATGGCGAACGGCTCGCCCGCACGTCCGGCCGCCGCCCGCTCGCGGCGCAGGACAGTGATCGCGGCCGCGATGCCGTCGGCGGGCGGGCCCTGGGGCAGCCAGCCGTCGCCGAGACGGGCCGCGCGCCGCAGCGCGACCGGCGACGATCCCCCGATCCAGATCGGGGGCCCGCCGGCCTGGACCGGCCGTGGTCTTTGGCCGACGTCACCGGCGCCCCATTCGTCGGCGAGCGCAGCGCGGATGGTCCGCAGGTACTCGTCCGTCCGAGCGCCCCGCCCGGCGAAGGGGACGTCGAGCGCGGCGAACTCGCCGGCCAGGTGTCCGACACCGACACCGAGCACTACCCGGCCGCCGGAGACAGCATCCAGCGTGGCGAACGCCTTCGCCGTCAGCAGGGGGTGCCGGAAGGGGACGACGTACACATGCGACAGCAGCTTCACCCGGCTGGTCATGCCGGCCAGCCAGCCCAGCGTCGCCACCGGGTCGTACCAGACCGTGCTCATGGCGGCGGCTCGTTCCCGGGGAATCGCGACGTGGTCGCACACGCCCACGAAGTCGAAGCCGTGCTGGTCACATGCCTGGGCGACCGCGGCGAGCTCCGCCGGGCCGGCGTCCCGCTCCCAGGTCTGGGCGAACAGGGTGCTCTGCGCCTGCACCGGCAGCTGCAGGCCGAACTCGGGAACAGGAGTCATTCGCTGCCTCGCACCCGCAGCAGCGCCTCCTGGGCGCACGAGGCGACCAGCACCCCGTCGGCGGTGTACCAGTCACCGGTCGCGAATCCGCGCCCGCCATAGGTCGACGGGCCACGCTGGGTGAACAGCAGCCACTCGTCGATCCGGAACGGGCGGTGGAACCAGATGGTGTGCGTGGTCGCCGCCGAGGTGAGGGTGGCCGGGTCGCCGAGGCGGACGCCGGGGTGCGGACGGATCAGGGTGCTCATCAGGGTGAGGTCCGAGCTGTACGCGAGCACGCCCTGGTGGCTGAGGAGGTCGTCGCCCAGCCGGCGGCGGGCACGCAGCCACATGTGCAGCACCGGCTCGCCCGGATCCGGGCCGGGGAGGTCGGGACCACCGACGAGGCGTGCCTCCACAGCGCCGTCCGGCCCCAGGGCCGGCGAGGGCGGCAGATCGTCGGGACCAGGCACGTCGGGGGGTGGGACATGGTGTTCCAGGCCCCGCTCCGGGGCGTGGCAGGACACCAGCGCGGACAGGAGCAGCCGGCCGGGCTGGCCGCCCTCGACCAGCCGGGTGGCGAACGACCGCCCGTCCCGCACCTTCCGCGCCTCGTACGTCACCTCGGTGCCCGGCCGGCCCTCGGCGAGGAAGGTGGTGTGGAGGGACTTGACGTCCTTGCCCTCGGCAGACCGCGCGGCGACCGCCGTGACCTGGGCGAGCAGCTGCCCGCCGAACAGCCGTCGCATGCCTGGTATGGGGATGTTCGGGCTGGTGAACCTGCCGGGCGCCACCTCGTTCACGGCCAGCGTCGCCTCGATCTCCGCCAGCGCGTCCGCGGTGGTCCCCAGCTCGCTGATCATCGGCCCTCGAGAAGGGCCAGCCCGTTCTCCCTCATGATCTTCCGCTGGTCGTCGGCGCCGAAGGCGTGCAGGCCCTTGACGAAGTGCGCCGGCTCGGCGAGTCCCTCGGCGTGCGGCCAGTCCGATCCGGCCAGGATGTGCTCGACAGGCAGGTACGTCGCCAGTTCGGCGATGTCGTCCTCCCAGAACGGGGAGATCCAGATGTTCCGCTGGAACTGCTCGATCGGGTCGCCCGGGAACGACTCACGGTGGTGGCTGTAGAACTTCCTGAACCGCCGCATCAGGTCCGGCACCCACCCGCAGCCGTTCTCGATCATCACGACCCGCAGGTCCGGGTGGCGCTGGAAGGCGCCGTGGACGATCAGCGCGGTGGTGAAGTCGGAGACGGCACGGCCCTCGACGAACATCGCGTCGTAGGCCGGCGTGTCCATGAACGGCTCCAGCACATAGCGCCCGGTCCAGTCGCCGGCGTACTGGTGGTAGCCGGTCTCACCGGCGTGGCAGGTCACCGCGACCCGCGCCTCGGCGACCCGCGCCCAGAAGCCGTCGAACTCGGGCAGGCCCGGGGAGCGATAGCCGCGGATGGTCGGCGCGGGTGACGGGCGCAGCATGATCGCGCGCGCGCCGTGCGCCAGGCCGAACTCCAGCTGGGCGACGGCCTGGTCAGGGTCGGCCAGGGACACCACAGGCATCGCGTGGATCCGGCCCTCGGCGCCGAACCCCCACTCGTCGAGAATCCACCTGTTGAGGGCGTTCAGCAGCGCATACGTCAGGTCGACGTCGTCGCGGGTCTGATGCTCGACGCCGGAGACCATCGTCGGGAACATCCAGCACGCCTCGACGCCCTGCGCGCCCATCCGCTCCAGGCGGGCCTGGCGGTTCATGTACTCCGGCCGGTCCGCGAGCGGCTCGGTCAGGCGGATCCCCTCCGCGGCGAGTTCTGCCCGCGACTTCTTCCCACCGAACATCAGCTCCATCGACCCCGGAACGGCGATCGGGTCGAAGGTCGGGTTGGGGATGTACGGCCAGAACCTGCCATGCAGGATCACGTGCGTTCTGCCGCGCTCGTCCCTGACCCAGAAGAACTCGCGCTGATACTTCGGGTCGAGGTAGCGGGTAAAGGCGTCACGGCCCTCGTAGAAGTGGTTGTCGGCGTCGAACATCGCATAGCCGAGGTCACTCACGGCCAGTCCTTTCTTCAGTTCGTCGGGCGCGCGACGGAAGCACGCCCGGCCCATGTCCACGGCGGAGCCGGCCGGTTCCTTCCTCAGACTCCGGTGCCGGGCGGGATGCCCGGTCACCGGTCACCGGTCAGCGGAACTCGAAACAGGCAGCCTGGCCCGCAGGCGGAACTTCTCGACCTTCCCGGTAGGCGTCCGGGGTAAATCGTCGACGAAGAAGATCTCCTCGGGCACCTTGAAATGCGCGAGCGACCGTCCCACCTGGGCGCGCACCGCGTCGAGGGCCGGCGGCGCCGACGGGTCGACGGCCACGGCGAAGGCGACCACCCGCTCCCCCAGGACCCGGTCGGGCCTGGCCACCACCGCGGCGTCGGCGATCCCGGGGTGGCCACGCAGCGCCGCCTCCACCTCCATCGAGGAGATGTTCTCTCCGCCTCGGCGCACGATGTCCTTCTTCCGGTCGACGAAGAAGAAGTAGCCGTCCTCGTCGAAACGGCCGAGATCCCCGGTGTGGAACCAGGTGTCGTCCAGCGCGGAGGCCGTCGCCTCCGAGTCCTTGAGGTATCCGCTGAAACCGATGACCTCGCGGCGGAACACCACCTCGCCGACCTGCCCCGGGGGCACCGGCCTCCCGTCCTCTCCGAGGATCACCATGCCGGAGCCGGGAAACGGCCGGCCGGCCGACCCTGGCTTGCGTGGTTCTCCCAGCCGGGTGTAGGTCCCCATCCCGGCCTCGGTCATCCCGTACCAGTCGATCACGGGGGCACCGACACGCTCCTCGATCGCGGCCGCGCCGCCGGCCGCGCCGAGCACGACGAGCACGCGCAGGGCATGCGCCTTCTCGCGCACCGATGGCGGCTGGCCCAGCAGGATGTTCATGATGGGGGCCAGGGTGAACAGATAGGTGGGCCGGTACCGGTCCACCAGGTACCAGAACCTGCTGGCCGAGAAGCGGCGTGGGAACACGGCGCTCGCTCCGTACAGCAGCGCCGACGACACCCCGCCGAATCCGTTGCCGTGGAAGAACGGCGTCACGACGATCGCCCGGTCGGCCGCGGTCAGGCCCCACATCTCGTGGTAGTCGATCGTCATCGCGGTCGCCGACTGCGAGACCACCGCCTTGGGCCGTCCGGTGGTGGTGCCCGAGGTGTACATCAGCAGTGACTGGGACGGGACGTCCCCGGTGGGCAGCAGTTCGCGCGCGTCGGCCGGAGCGGCGGCCACCAGCTCGTCGTAGGCGAGCGCCCCCGCGGGTGACGCGCCGTCGGCAGGCAGGCAGATCACGTGCCGCAGCGCCGGGATGTTCTCGGCCAGCCGCAGGGCCCTGGCCGCGAGTGGCCCCTCGCACACGACGGCCTGGGCCTCGGAATGGGCCAGGACGAAGCCGGCCTCCTCGTCCGTCCATTCCGGGTTGGCGGCGACGGTCGCCAGGCCCGCGGCCCCGGCGCCCAGGTAGGTCTCCACCCACTCCGGCCGGTTGCTCGCCCAGAGGCAGATCCTGGCGCCAGGGGCGAGCGTCAGCCGCCGCGACAGCGCCCAGCCGAGCGCGGCGGACCGGTGGACCAGGTCCCCGTAGGTTCTCGACCCGTCGAGCTCGGTCAGCAGGGCGAGCCGGGCGGGATCGGCGTCGGCGTGCGCCGCCACGACGTCGAAGAAGGTGGGCATGCGTTCTCCAGTGCGGCAAGAGTTCGGCGTCGGTCGCGGTGTCAGTCAGGCGCGGTGTCGGCCAGTCGCGGTGTCAGCCAGTCGCGGCGGCCGCTCGTCGCTGGTCCGGGTCGACGTCGGGCACGGCGTCCCCCTCCACCTCGTCGCCTGACGGTTCGTCTCGGGCCAGGTAGGAGGCCAGCAGCTCGGCGCGGTCGGCGAAGTCGGACGCGGGCCCCGACATGACGATCCGGCCGGTGGCCAGGACGTAGGCGCGGTCACACAGGTCGAGGGCGAGGCTGGCGTTCTGCTCGACGACGAAGATCGAGACCTGGCTCCGGATCCGGGCCAGGACCGTGTAGACCGCGTCCACCATCACGGGGGCGAGCCCCAGTGACGGCTCGTCGAGCAGCAGCAGCCGAGGAGCGGCGAGCAGCGCCCGTCCGATCGCGGCCATCTGCTGCTCACCGCCCGACAGCGCCCAGGCGCTGCGCCGGCGCAGCCCGGCCAGCGGCGGGAACAGGTCGTAGATGTCGTCGAGGTCGAACAGGGGCGGCCGGCCGGCCCGCGCGGACCTGCCGACGAGCAGGTTCTCCTCGGTGGTGAGCGACGCGAACAGCCGCCGGCCCTCCGGCACGTGCACCAGCCCCGCCCGGGCGAGGCCGTCCGCGCTCGCCCTGCGCCGGTCGACCCCGTCGAACACGATCTGCCCGCCGGAGCGGATCAGCCTGGACAGGGCCCGCAGCGTCGAGCTCTTGCCCGCCCCGTTGGCGCCGAGCATCGACACGGCCTCGCCGGCGCCGACCTCGAGGTCGATCCCGTGGACCGCCTCGACCTGCCCGTAGGACACGCTGAGTCCGCGAACGGCGAGCAGCGGCGCCGGGGACGCGGCAGGCGCCTGGGACTCGGCCGCGGCAGGCGTCCGGTCGGTCGCTCGCACTCTCACCGTGCCTCCCCCAGGTAGGCGGCGGCGACCGCGGGATCGGCCCAGACCTCCGCGGGGGAGCCGGCCGCGATCCGGCGGCCGGTCTGCAGGACGACGATCCGCCGGCACAGCCGCTCCAGAAAGGCGATCTTGTGTTCGACGAGCAGGAGGCCGGTGTTCTCGCCGACCTGCTCCAACAGGTCCGCGAGCCGATGGGTCTCCGTCGAGCTGAGCCCGGCGGCCGGCTCGTCCATCAGCAGCAGCGATGGTCTGGCCATCAGGGCTCGCGCTATCTCCAGGTGACGGCGCTCGCCGTAGGCGAGGCCGGCGGCGGGGACGTTCGCGCGCGCGGCGAGGCCGACCCGGCGTAGGGCCGTGTCCGCCTCATCCCACCGAGCCCGGTCACGCGCCCACATCGCCCGCCGACGCAGCCACGCGGCGGAGGCTCCGCGCCGGCCCTGGTCGGTGGAGGCCACGAGGACGTTTTCCAGGCAGGTCAGGTTGGGATCGATCTGAGGAGTCTGGAAGGTGCGGAACACACCGCGCCGGATCGCCTCACCGGGCCGGCGCAGCGGCATCGGCTGACGGTTGACGTAGACCTCGCCGCGGGCGTTCACCAGCCCGCTGATCGCGTTCAGCAGGGTGGACTTGCCCGATCCGTTCGGACCCACCAGGCCGACGACCTCTCTGACACTCACGTCGAGGCAGACGCCGTCGACGGCGGTCACCCCGCCGAACCTGACGGTGACGTCGCGACATTCGAGCAGCGGCGGCACGGTGGAGGGAGCGTTCACGGCTTCGGCTCCCTCGTGGGCGTGGCGTCGAGCGGCGCACCGTCCAGCCTCATGGGCCCGCCACCCACCGCTCGTCGCCTCGGCCTGACCTGGGCCAGCGCCGCGCCGCCCCGGACGACCGCCGGACGGGCCAGCACGACCAGCGACGCCAGTCCGCCGGGCCGGGCCAGCACGACGAGCAGGATGATCCCCGCGTAGATGAGGTCCTTGTAGTCCGCCATGTCCCGGAGGACCTCGGGCAGGACCGTGAGGACGACGGCTCCGACGACCGGTCCCCACAGCGAGCCCACCCCGCCGAGGAGCACCATGAGCAGCACGTCGAGGGATATCTCGACCGAGAACGACGTGGTGTTGATGAAGCCGGACGTGTGCGCGAGCAGCGATCCGGCGGCACCCATGTACGCGGCGCCGATACCGAACGCGGCGACCTGGATGCGGCGTACCCGCAGGCCGGTGGTGCGCGCCACATCGCCCATGTCCCGCGCGAAGATGACGTCCCGCCGCGCGGGCGAACGTTCGAAGGCGACGGCGAGAACCAGTCCGATCACCAGCACGGCCAGGCCCAGCAGGTAGAAGCCCTCCGGAGAGGTTATGGAGAGGCCGAAGAGCTCGGTACGTATGCCGTAGCGGCCGGTCGCGCCGCCGGTGAAGCTCTCCCAGTTGCGCAGCACGATCAGCGCGAGCGAGCCGAAGGCGAGCGTCGCGATCGAGAAATGGATCAACGGGCTGCGCGCGAGGGCGAGCTTGAGCAGCGCCCCGACGAGGCCGGCGACGACCGCGGCGGCGACGAGGCCGACGAGGAACCCGCCGTGCCGGGCGGCCCAGACCGACGTGTACGCACCGGTCGCGTAGAACGCGGACGTGGCGAGACTGAACTGCCCGGCGAGACAGAACTGGAAGTAGAAGCCAAGCGCCAGGACCGCGTAGATGGTCGCGGTCGTGGCGACGCCCAGCAGGTAGAGGCCGTTGGTGACGAGCGGCAGGAGCGCCGCCAGCACCGCGACGACGATGAGGGTCTCCCACTGCCGCCGCCCGAACACCGCCGGCCGGGACGGGGCGGCCGCGGCACGGTCGCGCAGGTGCTCCGCACCACCGCGGACCTGGTCAATAACGGACACCGATCGCCTCCCCGAACAGTCCGCGCGGCCGGATGACGAGCGCGACGAGCAGGATCAGGAACGGATAGGCCTCGACATAGTCCGGGGACACATAGCCGGCCGCGAGCTGCTGGGCGACGGACACGGTGAACGCCGCGGCGACGGTGGCGCCGATCCGGTCGAACCCGCCCAGCACACACGCGGCGAACGACGAGAGCAGCAGCCCGAAACCCAGCTCGGTCGAGACCGACAACGTGGGCGCCACCAGCAGCCCGCCCAGCGCGGCGAGCGCAGCCGACAGCCCGAACATCAGGGCGGACAGCCGGCTGACCCTGATTCCCTGCAGCAAGGCGGTCTCCCGGTCCGCCGCGAGCGCCCGGACCTGACGTCCCACCGTCGAGCGGTGCAGCACGACGACCAGCACCGCGCACACCACCGCGGTCACGCCGACGATCAGCGCGTTCTGGTAAGGGATGGCTGCTCCCAGGACGTGCCAGACCCCCGCGCCCACCGGCGCCGGCAGGGACTGGGCGTCCTGTCCCCGCCACACGACGAGCAGCGCGCGCAGGCCGAGGGCGAGCGCGAAGGTCGAGATAATGACGGTGATGATCGGCTGCCGGCGCAGCGGCGCGTATCCCACACGCTCGATCAGCATGCCGACGACGAAGGCCACGGCCAGTGTCAGCAGGTAGGCAGGAACCCAGGGCACGTGGTGGTCGACCACGAGGAAGACACCGAGATAGGCGCCCAGGGTGAGCAGGTCGCCCTGGGCGAAGTTCACGATTCCCGTCGTCTTGTGCAGCAGGACGATGCCCAGGGCGATCAGGGACGCGATCGCGCCCTGGGCAACTCCCGCCGCCAGCAGACTGGCGAACTCCCCCATCGGATCACTTAGCCGTGCTCGGGAGATCGTCGTAGCTCTTCAGCAGCTTCTGGCCGCTCGGGCCGCCCGAGGCGTCCACGATCATGACCCGATGCCACATGTTCTGGTTGGCGTCGGCCTTGTACCGGCCGCAGACGCCGTCGTAGCTGATCGACCGGAGCGCTCCGGTGATGGCGGACGAATCCGTCGAACCAGCCTGCTTCACCGCGGCCGCGAGCAGCTTCACCGCGTCGTAGCTGGGGCCCAGCGTGTAGCTTGTCGCCGCCACGTTGTACTTGCTCTTGTACGCGGTGACGTAGGCTTTTGCCACCTGAGTGTCGAGCAGGTCGGGCGCGCAGGAGATCTCGTAGTTGTATCCCCTGAGCTCGTCGGGCGATGCCAGGCCGTTGAAGACCACGTTGGCACCGCTGTTCTCCCCGTAGTCCGGCTGCGTCAGCCCGTTCTGGTGGCGCTGCTTGAGGAACAACGCGTCCAGGATGGGGAAGCTCCAGTTGATGGTGACGTCGGTGTTCTTCAGGGCGAGCACAGCCTCGGTGAGGTCGGTGGCGTTCGAGGGAACCGCCCGCTCGACCGTCTGCACCCCGGCGGTCTGCAACGCGTGCGCCATCTCCCGGCCCGCCTCGGCCGAGCTGTCATCGGTGCTGTGGATGATGCCGACCCGCTGGGGGGCATGCCGGTCCAGGATGTACTTCACCACCGCGCCCGTGGCCTGGTAGCCGGTCTGCCCGTAGCGGAAGAGGTTCTGGACACCGAGCGCGCCGGAATCGGCCTCGTCCGACTGGGCGACGTGCAGCACGGGGATCTTCGACGAGCCGAGCAGGCCGGCCACCGCCTTGACCTGGGCGGTCACCGCGAGGCCCACGATCGCGGTCGGCTTGTCGGACAGCGCCTTGCGGACGGCGGTGAGCGCTCCGTCGGGGGTGAATCCGGCGTCGTAGTAGGTGACCTCGACCCGGTGGCCGTCGACGCCCCCGGCCGCGTTGATCTCGTTCACCGCCAGCTCGATGGCGTAGTGGCGGTCCCTGGAGGCGTTGGGACCGGTCTCGGCACCCATCCAGGCGATCTTGATCGGGGACTTGTCGCCGGACGAACCGCCGTTCGCCGGGCTCCCACCGCCACCGCCACAGGCGGTGACGAGGACGAGGGAGGCGACCGCGAACGCGGCGGGGGCCGCGGCCCACCGCCGCCCGCCACGCCAAGGTAACCGGGGTAAACTCCGGGGAACATGCGGCATTTCTTTCTCCTTTATCGTCACGTAGCGCTGGAACGGTCACGTCCTGGGGCGCGAAGATAGTCGAGCAGGTGGGCCACCAGCGGCCGGCCGACGTCTTTGTGGATCCTTGACCCAGCGCCGGGGCACGCCCGGCGGCCGTGGCGCCCCGAACGGACGCCGGTGTTATTCGTCAATTCCGTAGCGGTCGAGACGGAACGCGAAGATCGCGTTCCCGCGCAGGAGCTGATAGGTCTCCCGGTCGTCGAGGCCGGCCTTCTCACAGATGCCCGCGGCGATCTGCTCGGAGCGAGGAAAGGTGCTGTCGGCGTGTGGGTAGTCGGTCTCGAAGCAGATCTGTTCCATACCGATGACATCCCGGTTGGCAAGCCCGGTCTCGTCATCGAATATACAGCCGAAGACCCGGCCCTTCAGGTAGCTCGACGGCGGCGAGGGCAGGTTCGTGCCGAACGAGTTGTCGGAGCGCTCCTGCCATAGCTTGTCGGCCCGCTCGAGCAGGTAGGGCAGCCAGCCGACCTGCCCCTCCGAGTACGCCAGGCGCAGCCGCGGAAACCGCTCCATCGTCCCCGAGAAGATGAAGTCGAGCAACGACCCCATGGCATTCTGGAAGGTCAGCGCCGAGCTGATGATGAACGGCGCGTCCGGCGAGGTTCCCGGCATCCGTGACGAAGATCCTATATGCATGCAGACAACGGTGTCGGTCTCCTGGCAGGCCGCGAAAAACGGATCCCATGTACCGGAGTGGATGGACGGCAGCCCGAGCGGGTGCGGATTCTCGGAGAACGTGACGGCATGGCTCCCGAGGGCCGCGCAGCGACGTACCTCGGCAGCCGCGAGGTTCGGGTCCCACAGTGGGATCATTGTCAGCGGGATGAGCCGCCCGGCGCCGTCGCCCGCGCACCACTCGCCGGTCATCCAGTCGTTGTAGGCCTGCACGCACAGCGCCGCGAGCTCTTTGTCAGCGCGTTCCATGAAGGCCTGGCCGCAGAAGCGGGGCAGGGTGTTCGGAAAGCAGATCGAGGCCTCGGTGTGGTTGGCGTCCATGTCCGCGAGGCGTTCCCGCTGGCGCCAGCATCCCGGACGGATGTCGTCGAACGTCACCACGCCGAAACCGACGTCCTCGAAACCGACCGCCGCCGAGAGCAGGTGCAGCGGTGTGACGAGGTCGTCGTAGTACCAGACGTCGGCCCAGTCCCCCTCCTCGTCGCGGGCCCAGCGTCCGTCGGCGCCGAGCCTGCCGCGCTCCCGCACGACCCTCGGGCCGCGGTCGAGGTACCGGCGGGGCAGGCGGGAGGTCCACAGGTCTGGCGGCTCCACCACGTGGTCGTCCACCGAGATGATCCGCGGAATCCGTGTCATCACGTCCTTCTCTCGGGTCGGCGTCGGGAGGTGCCCGGCCGGGCTTTCGGTCGCCCGTCAGTGGTCCCGGGGACAATGGCCGCCGGGCGTGCGGAGGAAGATCATTTCCGCACGCCCTTTGGCCCGCTAGCGGGTGTCGACGGTCGCGGTGTCCCGCCCCGACCGCAGGAGGGTGCCGGGAGTCCGTCCGGTCGCCTCGCCGTCCCGGACGATCTCGACCCCGTTGACGAGGACGTGGCTGACGCCGACCGAGCGCGCGACCAGCCGGGACGCACCGCCCGGCAGGTCGGCACACAGCGACGGCGGCCCAGCCGCGATCCGCTCCGGGTCGAAGACCACCAGGTCGGCGTGGTGGCCGACCGCGATCCGGCCCCGGTCGCGCAGGCCGAACAGGCGCGCGGGGGCGTCGGTGAGCAGCTGCACGGCGCGCGCCAGCGGCAGGAGCCGACGGCCGCGCAGCGTGTCCGCGAGGAAGGCGGTCGGGTACGAGGAGCCGCACATGCGGTCCAGATGCGCGCCGGCGTCCGAGCCGCCGAGCAGGACGTCCGGATGCTCCCAGGCGATGCTGCGCAGCGTCCAGTCCGTCTCGCTGTCGCTCGTCGGCTGCGGCCACAGGACGGTCCGCAGGCGGTCGGCGCAGACGATCTCGGCGAGACAGGTGAAGGGGTCCTGCCCCCGCTCGGCGGCCAGCTCGTCGACCCGGCGCCCGACCACCCCGGCAAGCTCGGGGGCGAACGCGTCGCCGATCACGTAGTTCCCGAACTCGGCAAGGCGGTGAAACGCTTCGGACGTCCGCGCCGACTCCAGCATCGACTGTCGCACCGCGGGGTCGAGCAGCCGGCGGACGCGCTCGTCCACGTCGGTGCGCAGGACCTCGTCCCAGCCCGGAATCAGCCAAAGCGCACAGAAGGTGCCGAAGCTCATGTTCATCGGCACGTGCACCGGCATGGTCAGCGCGACGACCCGTCCACCGAGCTGACGGGCGCGCACGGACGCCCGCAGCTGGTGGGCCAGGCGGTCCGCCCGCTCGGCCTCGACGTTCAGTACGTTCCAGTTGACCGGGCGGCGGGCTTCCGCGCTCATCCGGGCCAACAGGTCGATCTCGTCCTCACGGAACTGGCTCAGGCAGCCCTCGACGATGCCTTCCAGGGTCGTGCCCTCGTACTCGCCGACGACCCGACACAGTTCGATGAGCTCTTCCGCGGACGCCCAGCGGCTCGCCACTGGCTGGCCGTCTCCGTCCTTGTGGGTCACCGAGCGCGTCGTCGACAGGCCCAGGCCGCCCGCGCCCAGCGCCGCCCGCAGCACGGTGCGCATGGAGTCGACCTCAGCGGGTGTCGCCGCCCGCTCGACAGCGGCCGTGCCCATCACGTATCGGCGCAGCGCGCAGTGACCGACGAGGAAGCCCGCGTTGACGGCCAGGCCGCCATCGAGCGTGGCCAGGTACTCGGCGAAGGACTCCCATTTCCACGGCAGACCGTCCGCCAGGGCCGCCAGCGGCATGCCCTCGACCTGCGCCATCATCCGCCGCAGATAGTCCGCGTCCGCGTCGAGTAACGGTGCCAGGCTGAACCCGCAGTTCCCGCCGATCACCGTGGTCACGCCGTGCCAGCTGGACGGTGAGGCGGTCGGGTCCCAGAAGAGCTGGGCGTCGTAGTGGGTGTGCGGGTCGACGAAGCCGGGACACAGCACCTGGCCGTCGACGTCGAGGGTTCGCGCGGCGGGTTCGTCGAGCGTCCCGAGCGACACGATCCGGCCATCGCGCAACCCGACGTCCGCGCGTAACGGCGGTGCCCCGGTGCCGTCGACGACGGTCGCGCCGGTGATCGCGTAGTCGAGCATCTACCTCTCCTCTGCCACGGGCGGTCGGATGTCAGGCCGGCAGCTGAGGAGTATGCATCGTCACAGAGCCGCTGACAAGACATAAATATCAGTAATCGACCACGCGGACCTCACGAGTTGCGCCATTCTGCCATCTTCGTCTAGACCAACATGACAACCGTGTACCGTCGCGCGCTCTCAGCCACGCGAGGCGACCGTGAGCACGGTCTTGACAAGACGACGATGTCGGTTACCTGACGGAGGGTCGCCCATGGATCTGGACTACACCCACGCGGAGCTCGACTTCCGGGAGGAGGTGCGGACCTGGCTCGCCGCGAACACGCCCCGTGACACCCGCCCGCCTGGTGGGCAGGAGCTGCGCGCATGGGAGTGCGCCTGGCAGCGGCGCCAGTTCGACGCCGGTTGGGCGGGCGTCTCCTGGCCCCGGGAGTACGGCGGACGCGGCCTGTCCCTGATCGAACTCATGATCTGGTACGAGGAGTACGCGCGGGCCGGCGCCCCGCCCGCGACGATGATGTTCGTCGGGCTCAACCACGGCGGGCCGACGCTGATCGCCCGGGCCGACGAGCAGCAGAAGGCGTACCACCTGCCGCGGATCCTGCGCGGCGACGTGGTGTGGTGCCAGGGCTTCTCCGAGCCGGGCGCCGGCTCCGACCTCGCCTCGCTACGGACCAGGGCGGTCATCGACGGCGACGAACTGGTCGTGACCGGCCAGAAGATCTGGACCAGCAACGCGGACGTGGCCGAATGGCAGGAGCTACTGGTCCGGACCGACCCGGACGCCCCCAGGCACAAGGGCATCACCTGGGTGATCTGCGACATGAGGGCGCCAGGCATCGAGGTGCGCCCGATCGAGACCCTCTCCGGCGGTGCGCACTTCTGCGAGGTCTTCTACGACGAGGTCCGCATACCGCTGCCCAACGTGGTCGGCCGGATCAACGACGGCTGGAGTGTCGCCATGTCCACGCTCTCCTTCGAGCGCGGCACCGCCTTTCTGGCCTCCCAGGTCGAGCTCGCCAGGACCGTCGAGGACCTGATCGACGTCGCCCGGGAGCGGACCGGACCGGACGGCAGGCGCCCCGCCATCGCCGACGACGAGATCGCGCATCGGCTGGCCACCGCGCGCGCCGAGGTGGCCGCCCTGCGGGCGATGACATACGCCGCAGTCTCCCGGGCCGCGCGCGCCGACCAGCCGGGCCCGGAGGCATCACTGCTGCGGGTCTTCTACTCGGAGCTGTACCAGCGGGTGGCCGCACTGGCGCTGGACGTCGTCGGCGCGGAGATCCTCGACGCCTCCAACACCTGGGTGTCGGGCTACCTCGGCTCGTTCCAGGCGACCATCGCCGCCGGCACCAAGGACATCCAGCGCAACATCATCGGCGAGCGGGTACTCGGCCTGCCGAGATAGCGCCGTCGCAACGCTCACTGGACGAATCGAGGACCGCATGGACCTGCTACCGAACGCCGACCAGGCGGAGATCACGTCATCGGTCGACGCGTTCCTGACGGCCGAGTTCCCTCGGGCCACGGTGCGCGAGCTGATCGCCTCCACCGATCCCGTCGACCGAGAACGGTGGAAGCGCTGCGCCGGGCTCGGCTGGTTCGGCCTGGGGTTACCCGAGGAAGACGGCGGGGTCGGCTACGGCGTCACCGAGGAGGCGCTGTTGTTCCGAGAGATCGGACGTCATCTGACCCCCGGCCCGCTGCTCGCTACGGTGCTGGGAGCGCGGGTCGCAGCGGCAGCCGGCGCGACCCGGGCCGCCGCCGAGATCCTCGACGGCCACAGCGTGGTGGGCCTCGCCGAACCGGCCGGAACGGACGGCTCGGCCCGGGTGCTGGACGGCGTCAGCGCGGATCTGGTCCTCCTGCTTGGACCGGACGGGGCCACGCTCACCGAGCGGGCGGGGTGGGCGACGCTCACACCGGTCGGCTGCGTCGATCCCGCCAGCCGGCTCGCCCACGGCCGGCCGGGCGCGGCTGCCGTCGTCGCCAGGGTCGAGACGGAGAAGGCTGCCGCCATCCGCGAGCGGGGCGTCGTCCTCACCGCCGCGATGCTCGTCGGGCTCATCGAGGCCACGCGGGACATGTCGACCCGCTACGCCTGTCAGCGTGAACAGTTCGGGCGACCGATCGGCACCTTCCAGGCGGTGAAACACCGGTGCGCGGACATGGCCGTACGGGCCGAGGCCGCCTACAGCCTCACCGTCCTCGCGGCGCTCCTGGTCGACCGCGGCCATCCCGACGCCGCGCTGCACGTCGCCGCCGCCAAGGCGCTCACCGGGGTCCACGCCGTCGCGAACGCGGCGGACAACATCCAGAACCACGGCGGCATCGGGGTCACCGCTGAGCACGACGCCCATCTGTATCTCAAACGAGCGCATGTACTGGCCACGCTGTTCGGCTCCAGGCCCGAGCACCTCCGGGCGGTCCTCGCGGCGCCCGGCGCCGAACAGGTCCGCGACAGCTAGGGACGGAACGTCCCGGCCAGTGGGAATGAGCGGCGGACCGGCAGGGGGGAGACGGCTATCGTCCCAGGGCAGTCTTCCCGCGGTGCGCGGGTCCTGCGACGGCGATCAGAAGGAGCGACCCCGTGGGAGTGGGCCGGTTGAACCACGCCGTGCTGTACGTCGCCGATCTCACGCGCAGCGCACTGTTCTACGAGGACGTGCTGGGTTTCGAGCGGCTGCCTGGCGAGTTCCCCGGCGGAATCTTCCTACGGGCCGCGGGCTCGGCGAACGACCATGACCTGGGCCTGTTCCAGGCGCGGACCGCCGATGCCCGCGGCGGCGCCTCGGTCGGGCTCTACCACCTGGCCTGGGAAGCGGACACGCTGGCCGAACTGACCCGGCTGCGTGGCCGGCTGGCGACCGCCGGGGCGTTGACGGGAGCGTCGAACCACGGGGCGACCAAATCGCTGTACGGCCGCGACCCGGACGGCATCGAGTTCGAGGTGTGCTGGCTTGTTCCGGACGCGCTGCTGGCGGGCGAGCTCGTCCCCGGCATGCCGCCGACGCGCCCGTTGGACCTCGCGGCCGAGATCCGACGGTACGGCGCCACGACGCCAGGCGGACCGCGCGCCGACCGCGCCCTGCTGGACGGCCTGCTCGCCGCGATGTAAGGCGGCACCTTCCGGTTCTGGCCACTACCCGTCACAGGGTAAGACATGCATCTTAATTGGGCATGTCCGAGTCAACGGCGCCCATCCGGGTTCACCCATTCGGTCCTGGTGGTCTGATTCTTGATACAGAACCAGCCATGACCGCAGGAATGTGGTGAGAATCAGGCCGCGTCGTCCCGACGCCCATGGGGGGCGCTATAGTCTGCCGACATTCGTCCGAAAGACAGGAGATACACGTATGCGTCGATCACGTGCCCGGACCCGTTCCACCCAGCCGGAACGACCAAACCGGTTACGGAGATCCGCGATACTCGCCACCGCCGCCACGGCCGCCACCGTCGCGGCCGGCTGCGGAACACCCGACGGCGCCGCCGGCCGCGCGGCCTGCACCACCCCCGGCTTCAGCGCGGACTCGGTCAAAATCGGCTGGGTCTACCCCGACTCCGGTGCGGTGTCCAGCGGGATGATATCCGCCCGCTCCGGCTTCGTCGCCCGCGTCGAGCAACAGAACGCGGCCGGCGGAATCCACGGCCGCAAAATCACGTTTGCCTGGCGCGACGACGCCGGCAGCAACCTTCAGAACCTCCAGGCGATGCACGACCTCGTCGACAACGAGCGGGTCTTCGGAGTGGTCGAGTCCACGACCGCCGCCGCCGGCGGCGCCGACTTCCTCCATGCCCAGGGCATCCCCGTGGCAGGACTACCCGCGGAACCCCTCTGGGCCGACCACACCTACAACAACATGTTCGCCCACGGATACCTCATCACCAACGGCCCGTCGGTCGACGTCTTCGGCACCTTCGTCCGAGCCAAGGGCGGCACCAAGGCCGCCATGGTCCTCAGCGACAGTAACGGCACCGCCAACCAGATCAGCGAAAAGATTGCCGAAAGCCTACGAGCAGCCGGCATCCCGGTCTCCCCCCAGACGTTCATCTACAACGAAAGCTCCTCCAACCCACTCCAGCTCGGCCAGCAACTCAAGGCCGCCGGTGTGGACACCGTCATCGGCACACTGCCCGCCGCCGACGCCAGCGACATCATGACCGGCGCACACACCGCCGGCGCGCAGATCAGAGTGTTCCTGTCAGCGGCCGGCTACAACCGCGCCATCCTCCAGGAAAAAGGCCCCACGATCGCCGGGCTCTACACCTACATGAACTACGTGCCCTTCGTGAACCCGACCCCCGCCCACGACCGCTACCTCGCCGCCATCCAGGCCTACGCACCAGAACTGGAACCACCCGACCAGGAAATGGCCCTCCTGTCCTACATCGGCACCGACATCTTCCTGACCGGACTACTACGCGGCCCCGACTGCCCCACCCGCGCCAGCTACATCACCACCCTGCGCAACGTCACCGACTACAACGCCGACGGCCTGCTCCCCGGCGTCGTCGACTTCAAGAACTGGGGACAGCTGAACCTCTGCTACAGCATCGTCCGCGTCAACGACCAGGGCACCGACTACGAACTCGTCAAAGACCCCAACGGCGCCAACCAGTGGTGCGGAAAACGCCTCCCCAACCAATAACACACCCTTGCCCCGGCCCGGCGACGGAGCGCCCGGGAGCGGTCTACGACGGCTCGAGTCGAGCCGCCGTAGACCGCGGCCGGCTCAGGCCAGCGCGGACGTGACCTCCTGTCCGCGGATGACGAGCGGCTCCTCGCTCACCGTCGCGCTGTGGTGGACACGGTGTGGGATGGCGAGGGCCGAGATGGCCGCGGCCACAGCGATGCCGGCCGCGATCAGGAAGCCGGTGGACATGCCGGAGTTGCTGTAGAACATGTTGCCCTGCACGACGGTGACGTGCCCGGAGTTCAGGACGGTGAAGACCACGACCGGGAAGATCGCGCTGAGGCCGCTCGAGAAGACCTGCCCCATGCTCGCCATCGAGCCCTGGAGCGCCGGCGGCACCGCCTTGATGAACAGGTTCGGACCGGCCGCGTAGCAGAGGCCCTGGCCGAGGCCCTGCAGCACACACCAGGTGATGACCAGCCCACGGCTACCGTGCGAGAGGGCGGTCAGTACGCCTGCGGCCGCGAGAAGCGCCGAGCCCGCGACGAGCAGGTACCGGGGGGGAATCCTGGACACCAGCACGCCGACAGTGAGGCCACCGATCACAGCGCCGGCCCCGACGGGGGCCGCGAAGATGGCGTAGCCTTCGGCGTCGACACCGAAGCCGTAGTTCAGGCCGAGCACCGCGGGAGTCATGCACAGCATCGGCATCAGCGTGGCGAACACCCCCGTGTTGGCGTAGCCGAGCCCGGCCGACAGCGCGGTCATGCTCACCGACCGGCGACGGAAGAAGCGCAGGTCCACGAGCGGTTCACGGGTCCTGAGCGCCACCGCGAGCCACACCAGCAGGACCGCCGTTCCACCGATGAGGAAGCCGAGGGTCCGCCCCGAGGACCAGCCGCCCCACTGGATCTCCATGCTCACGCCGGCGAGGACCGCCGCGAGGCCGGCACCGAACAGCAGCGCTCCCAGGTAGTCCACGCGCGCCCGCTGGCGTATCGCGCTCTCGTCTGTGGCGGCCCGGACCACCACGGCCAGCACGGCGAGGCTGATCGCGAAGAACCAGAACACGGCCCGGAAGCCCCAGGTGTCGAGCAGCCAGCCGCTCAGCCACGGCGCGGGGATGGCGATGAGGCCCATGCCTCCGGTGGCGATGCTGACGGCCAGCGGAAGGATGCGGGCAGGGTAGACGTCGCGCATCAGCGAGTACGACAGGAACATGCACGGCACCAGCAGGCCCTGCAGCGAGCGCCCGACGAGGAGCAGCCCGAAGTTCGGCGCG
>Ga0207711_10000709_pt1 | contig 32766 bp, 30 predicted proteins | sample KBSS34metaG_FD_184401 | JGI IMG/M metagenome (GOLD analysis project Ga0207711, IMG submission 184401) | Switchgrass rhizosphere microbial communities from Kellogg Biological Station, Michigan, USA - KBS S3-4 metaG (SPAdes) (version 2) | ecosystem: Host-associated > Plants > Roots > Rhizosphere... | reverse complement strand
CTCGACACGATGGAGGTTGCGCATAGGCGACGCGAGCGTCGGCCAACCAATAGGGTGCCACCCGAACGACGCCGAACGGCGCAACCTCCAGCGTGTCGAGATGAGACCCGGCATAAGCGATCGAGGCCCCATAGCTCCAGCGACCGGCCGATCCGTCAGCCTCGACCGACCCGCTATGTTTCGGCCTGCGTCGCTCCTTGACCTGCAGGCCGGAAATCGTGTCCGGCTGGGTCGCATGAAGGAAGGCATAGTTCGCCGTCAGCCGAAGGTGAGGGCTTACTTGCCAGCCGGCCTCCGCCTCGATCCCTGACCGGTGGCTGATCGCGTTGCTGTTGCGCGTGGTCGACAGAAAGGTCGTGAAATCGAACACGTCGACGATTTCCTGATGGAGGCGCTGTCGGTAGGCCGTCAGCGATGCGCTGAACGCCGATCTGCGAAAGCGCAGCGATCCTTCGAAGCCCCGTGAAGTTTCTGGACTAAGGTTCGGATTGCCGACGAAATTGTTCGGAAACGTCCCATAGAGATCGAAGAAAGTGGGCTGGGCCATGCCCTGCGCATAGGAACCCGCGAACGCGAAGCCGCCGCCCAGATTGACCTGGGCAGCCGCCCTGAATGTCGTCACATCGTCGAAGCGGTTGAAGAAGTCCCGCCGGACCGCGACGTCGCCCGTGAATGCGGCCGCCTCACCGCGCCATTCGACCGTGGCGGCGCCGTGCGAGCGGCTTCGATCCTGGTCGGTCGACAGGCCGGAGCTCAAGCCTCGCGCGTGGAACTTCTCACCTTCGATTTCGCCGGCGACGATCAGCCGATGCTCCATGCGACCCATCGTGAAACGCCGTTCGATTTGTGCATCGAGCGTGCGCCGCGACCCGCTTGTCCTGTTAAGCGGCGTGCTCGCGAGATAGTTGCGATTCGACGAGTCAAGCAGCGAGGCGCCGACCTTTCCGCTCCAGGCTGAGTCTGCGCCGCCGAATTCCGCCCAGGCGCGCCCGGCAGCGAGCCGATTGCGGGTATTGTCGAGCGTGTCGGTGTGCTCGAAGGTAAACGGATCGTATCCGTCGAACTCGCTATGCCCGGTTAGGGCGAACGCCGACGCGCCGATCCGCAGACCCGGTGTTGCTATTAAGGTGCCGCGCAGGCGGCCCGACAGGTTGCGATAGCCGTCGCGGTCTCCGCCCGGCGCTCCAAAGCTGTCGATCCCCGTCGACCGCTGCCAACCGAGAGCACCGGAAAGGCTCCCCTTGGCGGATGCAATGCTTCCGGACGCGCTCGCCCGCCGAAAGCCGAAAGAGCCGGCCTCGCCGGCAAGGGAATGGCCCGCCGTGTCGTCGAGTCCGTTGACCGAGATCACCCCGCCGATCGCATCCGAGCCCCACAGGGCCGACTGCGGGCCGCGCACCACCTCAATGCGCGACGCGAGATCGGCATTAAGGAGCTCGAAGCGCGAGAAATCGCCGCTCGCCGGATCGTTGGCGCGGATACCGTCGATGAAGAGCAATGTGTGGTTGTTCTCGGCGCCTCGGATGCGAACCTCGGTGAAGGATCCCGCAGGGCCGGACGTGGCAACGGCCACCGAGGGTGTGAGGCGTATCAGCGCAGCGACAAGCGGCGGGCCGAGATGCTCTATCTCAGCGTCGTCGATGATCGAGACGCTGGCCGGCGTCCGGGCCTCCGCTTGGGGCGCGCGCGAAGCGGTAATCACGATCTGATTGGTAGCATCGATGGGTAGTGCGGGCATATGATCCTCCTGATGACGAACATGTCGTCACAGAGGGATCGCCGCCTTGTTGAAGGCGGCAGGGCCCACGCCCCGCGGCTGGACCCGGCCGAGGAAACGGACGACGGACCAAGGCAGGTTCCTGACTTTGCCAGCCGTGGCTGACGTTCACAGTTGCGGGCACAGCGCCGGATTTTCGCCGGCTTCCCTTTGAACCGCCCCCGGTCCGACTTGCATCGGTGGGCGGCACCCTGGTCGGCTGCCTTGCTAGGCAGGGCAGGCATGGGCTGTCAAATTCAGCTCGCCGTCGCTAAGGGAGCGCCCATGACCGCCAATCACAGCCGCATCATCGCGCTTCTGTCCGCGATCGTCTTCGCCGCCTTCCTGCGGCTTGTGCCGCACCCGCCCAATTTCACGCCGATCGGCGCGATGGCGCTGTTCAGCGGTGCCTATCTCGGCCGCCGCCCACTGGCGTTCGCAGCGCCGCTCGGCGCAATGCTGCTGAGCGATGCGGTGCTTGGCTTCTATTCGGGCATGTGGGTGACTTATCTCGCCATTGCGCTGATCGTCGTGCTGGGCTGGATCGCCTTGCGTCGGATTTCGGTGCTGCGGGTGGCCGGCGCAGCTCTCGCAAGCTCGGCCCTGTTCTTCCTGGTGAGCAATTTCGGCACCTGGGCGCTGAGCGGCATGTATCCGCTGACAGGTCCGGGCCTGGTCTCCTGCTACGTTGCCGCCATTCCGTTCTTCCAGAATACGGTCGCCGGAGACCTGTTCTACGCAACCTTGCTGTTCGGCGGCTTCCGCATTGCCGAGCTGCTGTTGCCGCGCCTCAGGGCAGGGGTGCCGCAGGCCGCCTAGACCTCGCTTGGTTGCAACTTCCGCACTCTGCCTGTAGAGGCGCCGCTCAACTTGCTGTCGCTGGTCGGAAACCAGCGGCTAACCCAAGGAAAAGTCACATGAAGTCCGGTATTCACCCCGACTACCACATGATCAACGTCGAAATGACCGACGGCACCAAGTTCCAGGTCCGCTCGACCTGGGGCAAGGAAGGCGACACCCTCCACCTCGACATCGACCCGAAGGTTCACCCGGCCTGGGTCGGCGGCACTCGCCAGGTTTCCGAAGGTGGCCAGGTCGCGCGCTTCAACAAGCGCTTCGGCGGTCTGACGCTCGGCAAGAAATAACGCTTGTTCCGCGAAGCGCCGCGGATCGAGACGGAACGCCTTGTCCTGCGCCACTGGCGCAAGGACGACTTTCGCTCATACCATGCAATCGTCAGCCACCCCGAGGTGCACAAGCATTTCGGACCCGATCCGATGAGCGCCGAGGATTGCTGGAGGCGGCTGACATCGGCGGTCGGCAATTGGCAATTCAACGGCTTTGGGACGTGGGGGGTCGAAACCAAGGCTGACGGCAAGCTGATCGGCAATGTCGGCCTGTTCACTGCCTGGCGGGGCCTTGATCCCGAATTCGGCGAGGACCCCGAGATGGGCTGGATGTTCGCCGCTGAAACGCACGGCAAGGGCATGGCATCAGAAGCTTGCCTCGCTGCGCTGGGCTGGGCGGAAGCCAACCTCCAACCGACTCCAATCTGGGCGATCATCGCGCCGACCAACGAGCCGTCGTTCAAGCTCGCCGAGCGGCTAGGCTTCGAACGGCTTCACGAGACCAGTTATCACGGCGATCCGACGGTAATCCTGCGCCGGCCAGCCTGGGCCTGATTACCAACCGCCGCCACCGCCGCCGCCACCGCCGCCCCCCGACGATCCGCCACCGCCCGAGCCGCTGCTCGATCCGGGTGCGGCAGACGCGGAGCTGATGGTATCCGACAGGCTGGAGCCCACGCTGTCGGCGAAGCCGCCCGGGTTGCTCCAGGGGCTGCTCGATCCCGAATACCAGGCAAAGCCCTGCCGGCCCTGAGCAGCGGCGGCCGCGAGCACGCCCGCGAACCGATCCGCCCAACGGTTCTCGACGCCAAGCGCGATCGCGTAAGGGAGGTAACGTTCAAAGATCTCCGGCGTGTCTTCGGGCGCGGTCATCCGGTCCAGGCGCTCACGTTCGGTGATCGACAGATATTGCTTGAAGCCAGCGATATGGTCGAGGACCTTGCGTCCCTCGGGCGTCGGGGCGGCGATCCACCAGAATGCAGAGACGACGATAGGCAGGGCCAGCAGCGGCAAGACGATCGGCTGCCACCACCCGCTGTTCAATGCGAAGCCTATCACCGGCATGCCGATTATGCCGGCGATCCCAACGACGAACAGCGTGACTAGCGAGAGCAGGCATTTGCCCTTCGCGGTTTCGTGGAACCCCAGCCAAAGCAGCGCGCAAACGGTCAGGCATCCGACGACGACGCCAATCGTCCACAAGGGGATTGCATCGGTCGCAGCGGCGACCGCGGCGCAGACCAGCCAGAAGGCACCGAGGAAGAAGATCAGCCCGGCGAACGCCCAGCCATAGTTTCGCCTGAACAGCTTTCCTTCGAACTCTTCCTTCAGGCTGCTGCTCAAAGCGCTTTTCGCAGCGGAGAATTTTTCGTGGTTCTTCTGCTCCATCATGATTTCTTCGCCGGGCCTGCACAGGCAGTCGAGCGCTGATTGTTCCTCGCTCGAAAGGATCGCGTCGGAGCTCAGGCGCTCGAGCCGGGTCTTGTTGCCTGAAAGCCAACCTCGTTCTTCCTCGACCAGCCGGATATGCCCGCGCACGCCCATGTCGACCAAAGCGGAGGCAAAGGCGCGGTTGTCCGATCCCATCTTCGAAACGTAGCGCATGGCGGCGGGCGAGAGATCGTCCGGCGGCGAGAAGATCGGGACGACGGTTCCGGCGCGCGGGTTACGCCCGGCACGGCGCCAGGCGATGAAATAGAAGAAGCTAAGGGCGATCAGCGTCAGAACGCCGGCGGCCGGCGGTCCATAGTCGGCAAGCCACCAGCGCGCACGCTCGCTCTCCGTGGGCTCCGCAACCACGCCTTTCGGGAAGGCGACTGCGACCGTCAGGCCTTCGTAAGGCCCAAGCTCCCGGGTGGTCCGGAAGAGGATGTCGCCGGGCTTTTCGTCGACCAGCTCGGCATCCGATGCAGTCGAGCCCTGGGGGCCCGTATAGACGGCGTGATGGCCGAATTGGCGAGGCTCCGGCAGCCGGATGCGCGCCGAGGCCTCGTCGATCGGGAAGATCCAGCCGTTGCCTGTCGCGTTCCAGTAAAGCTCGTCATAACCGTCGAAGCGGCCGACCTGGCGCGTCGTCCGATAATGCAGCACATAGCTGTGCTCGCCCGCGTCAACGATCTTGTCGGGATCACCGACCTTGATCCTGACGCCGTTTGCGATGGTCTCGACCGCAGCGGGCACCGGCAGGCCGTCCAGGGTCGCGCCCTCGAACGTGAAGCCGACCCGCACCTGGCTTCCGTTGCGCGCATGGTAACGCGTCGGGAAGTCGCGATAGATACCGTGGTTGATCCGGTCGTTCTCCGCGCGAAGATCGATCCGTTCGGTGACTTCGAGCGAGGAGTCCTTCTGGACCTGGACGTCGCTCAAATAACGAAGAATGCGCTCTTCCGCGGCGGCCGGCGCCGGAAAAACCAGGCAAAAAGCGAACAACAATCGAATTGCAGCAAAGAGCTTGTGGAGGCGCTCGCGCTTAAGTTCACTAAATTCACGTGGTCCGGCGCCATTTTGTGTGAACTTAAGGGCGGCTACGGGCCAGCAGCGCATGCGATTCCCGATCGCCCTCATGACGATAAGCATTGCAGCCCAAATCCTACTTTGGAAGCGATTTGGCATTGCGGCGGTTGCAGTAGAGATCAGGCCGCGGGTTTGGCGAACGTTACTTTCGGAGCGCTTTGGATTGCCGGGTCGTCGTCCTGGTAGAAGGGCTCTTCGGTAAAGCCCATCGGCCGGGCGATCAGCACCGGCGGGAAGCTCTGGATGGTGGAATTGAGGTCGCGGACTGTCGCGTTGTAATAGCGCCGCGCGCCTTGCAGCTCATTCTCGATTGCGGCGAGCTGGCCCTGGAGCTGGAGGAAATTCTCGTTGGCCTTGAGCTCCGGATAAGCCTCGGCGACCGCGAACAGGCGCCCGAGCACACCGGTCAGCTGGGCGTCGGCCTGCGCCGTTGCCGTAACGCTCCCGGCGTTGACGCTCGCTGCTCGCGCCTTGGACACTTCCTCGAACACCTCACGTTCGTGCGTCGCATAGCCCTGAACAGTCTCGACAAGGTTGGGGATCAGGTCCGCGCGCCGCCGGAGCTGAACGGTAATGCCGCTAAACCCTTCCTTGACCAGGGCGCGCAGCCGCACGAGGCGATTGTAGATCGCGACCAGGTACAGAAGCGCCAGGACTGCGACGCCAAGGACAATCCAGCCGATCATGATCTCGCCCCCTTGTTTCGGGCGCGAACATAGGGGCGTTGGCCGTCGTTCGCTAGAAGGCGCTCAGGCCCGTGATCGCGCGGCCCATGATCAACGCATGGACGTCGTGGGTCCCCTCGTACGTATTGACGGTCTCGAGGTTAGCGGCGTGCCGCATGACCTGGAACTCGGCCGAGATGCCGTTGCCCCCGTGCATGTCGCGAGCGACGCGCGCGATCTCCAGCGCTTTCCCGCAATTGTTGCGTTTCACCAGGCTGATCGTCTCGGGGATGAGTTCGCCTGCTTCGAGGCGGCGTCCGACACGAAGCGACGCCTGCAATCCGAGCGTGATCTCGGTGACCATGTTCGCGAGCTTCAGCTGAACCAACTGGTTGGAGGCGAGGGGACGGCCGAACTGCTTGCGGTCCAGCGTATATTGGCGGGCGGCATGGTAGCAGGCCTCGGCGGCTCCCATTGAGCCCCAGCTGATGCCGTAGCGAGCGCGATTGAGGCATCCGAACGGTCCCTTGAGACCCTCGACGTTCGGAAGCAGCGCGTCCTCGCCCACCTCGACGCCGTCCATGACGACTTCGCCCGTGATGGAGGCGCGAAGCGACAACTTCTCCTTGATCTTGGGCGCGGAGAGCCCGCCCATGCCCTTCTCGAGCACGAAACCGCGGATCTTGCCGTCGTGCGCATCGGACTTCGCCCAGACGACGAAAACATCGGCGATCGGCGAATTGGTGATCCACATCTTGGTCCCCGAGAGGACGTATCCGCCCTGGACCTTCTGGGCGCGGGTCCGCATGCCGCCGGGATCGGAGCCGGCGTCCGGCTCGGTGAGGCCAAAGCAGCCCACCCATTCGCCGGTCGCGAGCTTAGGCAGAAACTTCCTGCGCTGTTCCTCCGTGCCGTACGCATAGATCGGGTACATCACGAGGCTCGACTGAACCGACATCGCGGAACGATAGCCGCTGTCGACGCGCTCGACCGCCCGCGCGATCAGCCCATAGCTGACATAGCCAAGACCGGCGCCGCCATATTCAAGCGGGATGGTCGCACCGAGCAGGCCGAGCTCGCCGAACTCGCTCATGATCTCACGGTCGAACCGCTCGTCGAGATAGGCGCTGGTGACGCGCGGAAGCAGCTTTTCCTGCGCATAGCCCTCGGCCGTGTCGCGAACGAGCCGCTCCTCGTCGGTGAGCTGGTGATTGAGATCGAACGGATCCTGCCAGTCGAACGGCAGGATGGCTGGCTCGGCCACGGCTATGAACCTCGCGTTGGAATGAAGTCGCGCGGCTCTTAGCGGCCGCAACGGCAGTTCGCCACCCCGGCTAATTGCCCTTGGACGCGACCCGCGTGCCGGTCGCCCCGCCGAAGCTGTGCTTGAGCGTGATCGAAATCTGCCGGTGTTGGTCGCGATCGCGAAACTCGTCGAAGACCGCCGTCGGGTGTGCGCGGTTCGGCAAGAACAGCAGCCGGTCGCGGGCGGCGTGGGTATCCAGCGCATTGTCAAGGCTGAGATTGATCGCCATCCGCGGCGTCGGCCGGTACTCGACGAATGCGCTGACAAACACGCCGCGGTTCATGTTGCTATCGAACTCATCGGTCCGGAAGAATGTGATGTGCCGGTTGTCGAAGAACTCGACGCCGTAGGAGAGGGCACTCGTATCACGGCGGATGCTGAGGTCGTACTGCCAGGTCGGCCAGAAGCCGCTCCAGTTGCGCTGCCGATGGCTGATCGGATCCTCGACCCTGGTCCGCTGCAGCGTCCCGGTGAGCTTCACGCGAAGGCCCGACCACAGGCGGCCCAGCGGGGCGTCGAGGGTCAAGGTTACGAAATCGCGCTTGCCGGTGCCGAGATTGCCGGGCCCGCTGAACTCATTGCCCTGATCGTCGACGATCAGGATCTGGTCCTGCAGCAGGCTGACCTGGTCGTGGCCCAGGTCGAGCTTGAACAGTCCGTCGCCGAAGATCGGGTGGTCGACCGTCGCCCGTAGCTCCCACGCCCGCTGCGGCTGCAGGTCGGCGTTGCTGCCGGTCACTCGATGGACGGAAAGGTCCCCCACGCTGATGAAGTCGTAGAAATTGAGTTGGGCGACTGTTCGGCGAACCGAGAACTGCGTGTGCCAGCCGCCGCCCGGCTTCCAGTCGATGGTCAGGTTCGGCTTCAGGAATTTGAGCGTACGGTCGGCCACCGCGTCGCCGCTGACGGTCAGGTTGGAAAATTCGTAATTGAGCCCGCCGTCGACCCGCAGGCTCGGCGACAGGGTTTTGCCGAGATTGACGTAGACCTCGCCGCGCTTCTCCTTGACCAACGCATCGGCGATGGGAAGCGTGATCCTTTTCTCCTGGCCGTTCTGGTCGATCTCGAGCAGGTCAACCTTGTCATCGAGCGTGTTGTAGGCAGCTTCCGCCCCGGCTTCGAAGGACAGGCCGAATAGGTTCGAGCGGGCCCAGGTCACGCGGCCGATGGTCTCGTTGCGCCGAGCGTGGACGCTCTGCCTGAAGCCGCCGTCGATCGGCGCATTGTCTTCGATGAGGCCGCTGCGCTGGATATACTGATCGACGTCGTTGCGCTTGCGGCGCGTCGCCAGGCCGACGAACTTCAGCGCTCCGCCGGCCAGCGGGCGCGTCACGTCGCCGCCCAGCTCGATCACCGGGTCGCGGTAGGTCTGGATGAGATTGTCGTCGTGCTGCGGGTCGCCGACTGGGGTCACCCGATTATCCTGGAACAGATCGAACCTGCTCGGCTGCCAGCGGCCGTTGAGGTGAAACGCTCGATCCGCACCATGCTCTACGCCCCAGGCGGCCGACACGAACGGGTCCTTGTTGAAATAGCTGTTGTGCTTGCGTCGGTGCTCGACGAGCTGGCCCGTCGACACGTCGCGGATGTCGTCGGTGCCTTCCTCCTGCTGGCGGTTGCGGCCGGTCCCCGCCGAAACGTTGATGGTCGAGGCGCCTCGGCGGATCAGCGCGGAGCCCTGGATATCGGTATTGATGTAACCGGTGTACCAGCGCTTCGCCGCCGCAGTGACGTTGCCATCGATGCCGGCCTGCTGCGACAGGACGACGTTGAGCACCTGGCTCTTGCCCGCATAATCGGACCCGAACAGATCGCCGGGCCCCAGCTCCACCCGGATCACCTGCTGGGCCGGAATCCGCGATAGCGTGACATCCAGCGTCTCCGCCTTGGTGCTCGGCCGCGAGCCGTTGATGACGACATTGCCGGCGGTGCCGGAGAATCCGCGCACGTCCACGCTGCCCTGCTGCGTCTGCGTGGCGCCGAGGTCGAGCGAAAAACCCGGCACCCGCTGGACGATGTCGAGCGCCGTGCGCGGCGCATATTGGGTGAAAAACGACCCTTGGTAGACGGTTGTCCGGCTAGCCCGGCCCGTTGCAGGCGCCGGCTCATCCGTCGTGGCCTGCGCCGCGGCGCCAGTGGTGAAAGCGAGCGCAGCCATTCCGGCCGTTGCAAGCAACAGCGTTCGAGTCACAAAATCCCCATTGATTGGTCGGGCGGCTGCCTAATCCAGGCCGAGCAGCACGCGCGACCGGCGGTCGATCAATCGGCCAACGGTTCGACCAAAGGACTCGGCACGGAGGCAGAGGGGCGAAGGGGCGGACTGCTCGGCCGGGTCAACGGCGCTTGCCGAATATCTTGTACTCGACGAGCTTGCTGACGGGCGGCAGCGCTGCCTGCGTTCCCACCGTTTGCCGAGCGAACTCCGGCGTAATGCCAAGCGCCCGCAGCTGCACGAGCTCGCTGACCGGGATGCTGCGGTAGCCAAGGCGCTGGAAGCCCGCGATATATTCCGGAGTGACGCCCAGCGCGCGGAGCTGCACCAGGCCGTCGCCGGGCACGTTGCCGTAACCGACGCGCGAGAACCCGGAGATCCATTCGGGTGTGATGGCCAGCGCCTTGAACTCGACCAGCGAGTGGATCGTTGCGGGGCGGTAGCCCGCGGCTGCCATCCGGGTGATGTAGCTGCCGTCCACGCCGAGCGCGGCCAGCGCCATCAGATCGTCGATGGAGGGCGTCGGATAGTGCGCGCCGGCCACGGCATCGACAGTTTCGCGGCGAGCATTGACTGCCATCAGGCCGAACGCCTGCTCGCGGTCGGGCCTTCCGATTCCGCGGGTCGCCAGCATCTGGGCAAAAGCCGCGTTCTCGGTGAACCGGCAGGTGCCGGTTGCATGATTGTCACCGCCGCTTCCGGCGCAATCGAGACGTCCTGCTTCCCGGATCAGGGCGAAGTGAATCGGCCGGGTGCCGGCAGCACGAAAGGAGGACACCTCCAGGCCGGTGAGCTCCGAGGGCCGAAAGCCCGTGGACCAATGATTGTCACGGTTGCTGCTCCCGTCGGAACGGAAGTCGGCTCGTACCGATGCCGGATCGCCCCGCTGAGGCTCGAGCGAGAAACGGATCGAGTCTCCGCTTTGCGCGGCGGCGGTCGCCGACAGGGTCGCGGCGGTCAGTAGCGAAGCGCAAACGAGCTTGAATACGCGGCTCATGGTCAACTCTCCTCTCATTCATGGGCAAGGTTCGCCCGATCGCCCCGGCTGGGGCGTTGAAAAACTCAATCTTGCTGCAAGAACTTCGGCCCGACGGTTAGGTCAGCCGTCGGGGTCCACGTTAGGTTCGGGGGAGGCGTCCGGGTTCCCACCTTCGTCGCGCGAACCTTTGTCGTGCTTCATCTTCATGTGAATCCGCTGCACTCGAAGTGCCGGTGCCGCCGGAGCCGCAGTGCCGAGCGCCCTCAGCTCCACCAGGTCGTCGGCATCGCGGATCCTGAGGCCGGAAGCCTTGACCCTTGCGGCGAAGGCCGGATCGACCCCGACAGCATGAAGCTGGACGAAGTCATCGAGGTCGCCGCGGATGCCCGAGGCGCGCATCGCGCGTACATAATCGCCAGTCACTCCAACCGCACGAGCCTCGACCAGCTCGTGCGCCGAGATCGAGGGGAAGCCTGCAGCAACGAGATCGCGGGCGTAGTCCGGCGTGATGCCGATCGCGCGGAGCTGCGCGAAGTCGCCGATATCGAGCTCGACGAGCCGCGGAACGGCAGCTTGCAACGCCGCGATATATTCCGGGGTCACCCTTCCAGCTCTTTCTTCGCCAACCGCCCCAGGGGCGAATGCATAGGCATAAGCGACGGCAGTCGCGCCGTTAGGCGAACGGGTAACGATCTTTTTCCGGCCGTTTGCATCGGGCGGATAGATCGTAACGCTCGCGCCGCTCGGCGATGTGCGGACAACCGCTCCATTGATCCGCTCGAGCGTTTCGCCTCGCGGACCGTCGACCCGGACATCGGGCCGCACCGCGAGCTGAGGTGCGACGGCGGTCGCTGCCGCCACCGCAGATGTCACCGACGTCGATACGCCCTTGGCGATGATATGCGGCAAGTCCGCCTGGACTGCCTCGACCTGCGGCGCGACGACCGAATGGTGCTCGGCCGCCGTGAAGTTCGACGCCCGCGGCTTCGGTGCCTTCGGCGCGGCCGGCGTTAGCGTCAGCGCGGCAAGAGGGGCCGCCACCAGTACAGCGCCAGCCAGGACGCCCAGCGCGAAGCCGCGCGCAGCCGGGCCACGGACCGATTTGACATCCAGAACCCGGGCAACACGCCGTGCGAGCGAGCTCTTGGAAGGAGCAACGCCATGCGCGCCGAGTAACAGGCCAGGGCACTCATGCCGCGCCACGCCGACCAGAAGCTGCGCATAGTCGGTATCCGCGATGTCCGCTGCGAGGACGGTGTCGTCTGCCGTTTCCTCGCGCAGCTGGTGAGCTTCGCGGGCGAGCAGCCATACCAGCGGGTTGAACCAGAAGAGGGCGGTCGCAACCCGAGCCAGCAGAAGCTTGACCCAGTCGAGCCGCGCGACGTGAGCCAGCTCGTGCGCGATAATCGCTTCCGCTTCGTCGGTGGCCTCGACCGCCCGGCTGTTGAGCAGGATCACGGGGCGCATGAGGCCCCAGCTGATCGGCGAGGCCAGCTCGTTGCTAGTCAGCAGGGCCGTGCCGTGCTTGAATCCCATCCGGCGCTGCGCGCGGGCGAGGGCACTCAGCCAATGGCCGTCGACGAGCACCTCGGCCCGCGCCTGCAGCGCGACGAGCCGCGCAAGCGCGAGGAAGGTGATGAACAGCAGCAGGGCTGCGGGAACCGCATAGACCGCGGTCAGCGCGGCAATCGGGTCGATCGACTGCGTCACCGGCGCCGGTGGCGAGCTTGCAGCGGCGGTGATCGGCACCTTGACGGGATCGGCGATAGCCGGGGCGGTGGTGGTCAGCTCGATCGCTGGCTGCTGCTGAGCGACGACCGGGGCCTCCGCGCGGCCGAGCAGCGCAGGCGCCTCGACGTTCCAGCTCGGTAGGGCCAGCGGGGCGAAGGCCATGATGACCAGCGCCAGAAGGCCGACATGGGCGACCCAGGATCGCTCGGCCGCTGACCGCTTCCTCATCAGATAGAGCAGGCCGAGGGTTCCACCCCCGATCAGCAGCGACTTCAGAGCAATCGCGATCAGGACCGACATTTACTCGCCCCCTTTGGCCTTGCGAGCGCGAGCAATCATCTGCTCGAGCTTGTCGAGTTCATCTTCCTTGAGCTTGTCCGACATGCCAAGCAGCGCGCTTGCGGCGCTTGCCGGCGATCCGTTGAAAAAGACGCGCACGATCTCGCTCAGCGCGGACTTCTTGGCGACCGTATCGGATACCACCGGGCTGTAGATGAAACCGCGGTCCGATTCGCTGCGCTGCACGTAGCCCTTGTCTTCGAGCCGCTTGAGCATTGCCCGGACCGCCGAGCCGCTGAGCTGCACCGGCAGTGCATCGCAGATGTCGGCCACGGCGAGGGGCCCGTTCTGATAAAGGATATCGACGATCTGGCGCTCGCGCGGCGGAAGCTTGCTCAGCATTCTTGCAACCCCTTTCTGCACGACGGGTCGTCGCGCCACGCATCCGCTGTGCTACAATTGTAGCGTGAATGCAAGATGAATGAGGGCAGCGTGCGGGCCGGATTTCGACGAACGGCCCGGACGGCCCTGCAGGTGGCGGAGAGGGTGGGATTCGAACCCACGGTGGGCGTGAACCCACGGCGGTTTTCAAGACCGCTGCCTTAAACCACTCGGCCACCTCTCCTTAATCCCGACGCGCATACCTTCGCCACGACAAGCTGTGCAAGGCACGGGCCGAACCATGCTGGCGGGGGAGGGGCATTGGGCCCTAGCTTCGGCGCTGGATCAAGGAGTGTGATCGACGGATGAAGGGTTGGGCGGCCATCGCTATCGCTGCAGCGTCGCTGGGCTCGGCTCAGCCCCTGTCGCAGCCTCCGCTCCAGCTCGCACAGGCGAGCGGGCTCGAGCCCGCTTATCCGCAACCCGTTCCGGCAATGGATCCGTGGTACGGCTACAAGCTCCGCCTCGCCGCGCTCGCCCGGCAGCAAGGCGTCAGCGAAGGTACGATCCAGGCCAACGTCCCAAACCTCACCAGGAACGAGCGCGTGATCGAACTCGAGCGGACCGAGCCGATTGCGCGCAGCAGCGGGGGCGTGGTCGGCGCCCTTCAGCCATACCTGCGCTCGCATGTGACGGGATCGTTGATCCGCCGCGGCCAGTCCAATTATGCCGACCATTACGATGGGCTGCGGGCGATCAACGACCGCTATGGCGTGGATCCCGCCGTGCTGATGGCGATTTGGGGCCTGGAGACCAGTTATGGAACGGTGACCGGCAGCACGGACCTGCTGCAAGCGCTCGCGAGCCTCGGTTATTACGGGAGGCGCCGCGGCTTCTTCGAAACCGAGTTCGTCGCGACGTTGAAGCTGATGGACCAGGGCGTCCCGCGCTGGCGCCTTAAGGGCAGCTGGGCCGGAGCGACTGGTTATCCGCAGTTCATGCCCTCAGTAGTCCTCCGCCTTCGCGCGGACGGCGACGGCGACGGCTTTGCCGACATCTGGAGCAATGAGCTGGACGGCCTGGCGTCCATCGCCACCTATCTGCGCGACGCCGGGTGGAAGCCCAACGTCGCCTGGGGAATCAGGGTCCGGACACCGGCGAACCTCAACCGCGCCGCGATCGTTGGCCGGACCACCGCGCAGCGTTGCCCGCAGGTCTATCGACGCCACAGCCGCTGGTTAACCATGCGCGAATGGCGCGCGCTCGGCGTGACGCCGATCGGACGATCGCTCCCCGACAATGAGATGGCGAGCCTGATCGAGCCGGATGGGCCGGACGCGACTGCCTATCTGGCGACCTCCAACTACCGCGCGATCCTCGATTACAATTGCTCGAATTTCTACGCGATCTCGGTCGGAGTTCTGGCGGACGCGATTGCGGGGCGATAGACAGGCCTCTCACCTTGAATCGGGGAAGCTGTTCCACTCCATGTCGCGCACAATCATCATCGCCACCGCCGCCTCGTTGCTCCTCGCCGGCGCCGCTCCCGCGGCTGCCCCGCAATTCGATACCGAAGCCAAGGTCGCCTATCTGATCGACCTGTCGTCCGGCGCCACGCTCTACGCGAAGAATGCGGACATGCGCATGCCGCCGGCGTCCATGGCGAAGATGATGACCACCGACGTCGCATTCGAGCTGATCGACAAGGGCCAGCTGCCTTTGAACAAGATGTGCACCGTGCGGCCCGAGACCTGGCAGAAGTGGCACGGCCCGGCCGCCGGCTCGACCATGTTCCTATCCCCGGGCGAGCAGGTGAGCGTCGAGAACCTGCTGAAAGGCATTGTCACGCTTTCGGGCAACGACGCCTCGGTTGTCCTTGCCGAGTGCATTGCCGGGACCGAGCAGGCGTTCACCGACCAGATGAATGCGCTTGGGCGGCGCATCGGCCTCACCAACAGCCACTTTGGAACCGCGAATGGCTGGCCGGACAATGGCGTGACCTACGTCAGCGCGCGCGACCTCGCGACGCTGGCCCGGTGGGAGATCGAACACCATTACAAGCTCTACAAGCAATTCTATTCGCTGCCGAGCTTCACCTGGGGCAAGACGATGGGTGCGGGGCAGGACATCACCCAGGCGAACCGCAACCCGATCCTGGGGATCGTCCCCGGCGCCGATGGACTGAAGACTGGCCACACCGATGAGGCCGGCTACGGATTCACCGGCTCGGCGGAGCAAAATGGCCGCCGGCTGATCGAAGTTGTCGCGGGGCTCCCGAGCTGGAATTCGCGCGTGGTCGAATCGAAGCGTTTGATCGAATGGGGCTTTGGCGCGTGGCAGGCCAAGCCGCTGTTCGCCGCCGGGGCCAAGGTTGGGAGAGCGAAGGTCCAGCTGGGCAGCTCAAGCGAAGTCACGCTGGTGGCGCCGCGTAACCTCGCCGTGACGGTTCCTGCCGGCTTGTCGACCGGCAACATGCAAATGAAGATCCGGTATGACGGACCGCTGGTCGCGCCAATCGCGAAGGGCCAGGAAGTCGCCCAACTGGTGGTGACGACAGGCGACACTCCGCCGCAGATCGTTCCGCTGGTGGCGGGCGAGGACGTCGGCAAGGCTGGTTTCTTCGGCCGCATCTGGCTCGGCCTCAAATCCTTGCTCGGGATGGCGTGACGCAGCGCGGCAAGTTCATCAGCCTCGAGGGCGGGGAAGGGGTCGGCAAATCGACGCAGGTTCGGGCGCTGGCCGAGGCGCTTCGCGAACGCGGCCTTGACGTCATTGTCACCCGCGAGCCCGGCGGTAGTGAGGGCGCGGAACGAATCCGCGAATTGCTGCTCAGCGGCACCGACGACCGTTGGGGCCCGCAGGCCGAAGCCCTGCTATTTGCCGCGGCTCGCACCGATCATGTCGCCAAGACAATCCTGCCGGCGCTGGAAAGAGGGCAATGGGTGCTGGCCGATCGCTTCATCGATTCCTCACTCGCTTATCAGGGAGGCGCCGGCGGGCTCGGAATCGAGGCGGTGCGCGCGATCAACGCCTTCGGGATTGGCGCGCACTTCCCGGATCGAACGCTGGTCCTGACCCTGAAAGAAGGCGGCCAGCGCGCCCGCGCGCGCGACAGCGACGGGAGCGACCGGATCGGCGGCCGCCCGGACGATTATCATCGGAAGGTGGAGGCGGCCTTCCACATCATCGCTGCGGAGGAGCCCGATCGGGTGAAGCTCGTCGATGCTTCCGGGTCGCCCGAGGCGGTGACGGCGCGCCTGATGGCGGCGCTTTACGGCCTGCTGCCATGATCGTCGGCCAGGATCACGCGGTCGAGCAATTCGCCAGTGCCTGGGCGACGCGCAAGCTTCACCACGCCTGGCTGCTCGCCGGGCCCAAGGGGGTCGGGAAGGCCAGCTTCGCTTTCGCCGCCGCGCGCCGGGTGCTCGCCGAAGCGGCCGGCCCACCCTTCGACCTGCCCGGCATCGAAACCGAAGACGACCACCCGATCGTCAAGCTGGTCGAGGCGGAAAGCCACCCCGACATGCGCTGGCTCAAGCGGTTGACCGACGAGAAGACCGGCAAGCTGAAGCGCGACATCAGCGTCGAGCAAATTCGCGAGCTGGGTGAGTTCCTGACCCTTACGCCGGCGCTTTCCCTTTGGCGCGTGGTCGTTATTGATACCGTCGACGAGCTGCAGGCGGCCGGCGCCAACGCTTTGCTGAAGATGCTCGAGGAGCCGCCCGCGAACAGCCTGTTCTTCCTCGCCAGCCATGCGCCTGGACGGCTCCTGCCGACTATCCGGTCGCGTTGTCGCAGGCTGGATTTCCACGCGCTCGACGATGACGCCATGACGTCAATCCTCGAACGCTGCGCGCCAGACGTGAGCGATGCCGAGCGCAAGCGAATTATCGCCATGTCGTTCGGCTCGGCGGGGAGGGCACTCGCCTTCGCCGAGCTCGGTCTTGCCAAGCTCGAGGACGCGGCACTCGCGATCCTTCGACAAGGCGATCCGACCAATTCCCGACGCTCCGAACTCGCGTCCGAGCTGGGCAAGAAAGGCGCCGCTGACCGCTACGCGGCCTTCCTCGACCTCGCGCCGTCGCTGATTGCGCGCGAAGCCCGATCCCTGAGCGGACCCTCGCAGGAGCGTGCATTGGAAGCCTATGCCAAAGCTCGTGAGCTTGCGCAGGTGGCTCCCAAGGTCGCGCTCGATCCCGCAGCGACCATCTTCCAGCTCGGCGCTATCCTTGCCGAGGTCGCGAGTTGAAGCGCTAGGAACCGGCGGCTAGGGCATCGCGGATGGGCGAGCCCTTCTACATCACGACCGCGATCAGCTACCCGAACGGCCCGCCGCACATCGGCCACGCCTATGAGGCGATCGCCGCCGACGCGATGGCCCGCTTCCAGCGTGCCCAAGGCCGCGACGTCCGGTTCCAGACGGGGACCGACGAGCATGGACTGAAGATGGCTCAGGCGGCGCGGGCGGAAGACTTGAAACCACGCGTTTTCGCCGAGCAAATGGCGCGTCTTTTCCAGGACATGTGCGATACGCTTAACGTCTCGTACGACCGTTTCATTCGCACCTCCCAGCCGGATCATTATCGCGCGAGCCAGGCGATCTGGCAGGCGATGGAGGAGAGGGGGGACCTGTATCTCGACCGATACGAGGGTTGGTACTCGGTCCGCGACGAGGCCTATTACGAGCCGGAGGAGCTGCTGAGCGCCGACGACGGCTCGAAGCTGTCGCCGCAGGGCACGCCGGTCGAATGGACGGTCGAGGAAAGCTGGTTCTTCCGGCTGTCCAAGTACCAGCAGCCCTTGCTCGATCATTATGCGGCCAATCCGGACTTCATCCGGCCCGAGAGCCGCCGCAACGAAGTCGTGCGGTTTGTTGAGGGCGGCCTCAAGGACCTCAGCATCTCACGCACCAGCTTCGACTGGGGCGTTCCCGTCCCCGGCAGCAACAGCCACGTGATGTACGTCTGGCTCGACGCGCTGACCAACTACATTACCGGGCTCGGCTATCCGGACGAGACCGAGCTTTGGCAGCGCTACTGGCCGGCGGACGTCCACCTCATCGGCAAGGACGTGGTACGCTTCCACGCCGTCTACTGGCCCGCCTTCCTGATGAGCGCGGGGATCGCCCTGCCGAAACAGGTCTATGGTCACGGCTTCCTGCTCAGCCGCGGCGAGAAGATGTCGAAGAGCGTCGGCAACGTCGTCGACCCGATGGTGCTCGCCGACCGGTTCGGGGTCGACGCGCTGCGCTATTTCCTCCTCCGGGAGGTCACTTTCGGCCAGGACGGGAGCTACAGCGCCGAAGCGATAGTCGCGCGTGCCAATTCCGAGCTCGCGAACAGCTTCGGCAACCTCGCCCAACGTACATTGTCGATGATTCACAAGAATTTGGGCGGTGTCCTTCCGGCAGCAGGCAACGATGCCGCCGACAAGGAATTGCTTGATCTGGTCAGCCGAACCGCGAACCAGGACATGCCCGAAGCATTCGACCGCTTCGGCTTCTCCTTCGGAATCGAGGCCTGGATCAAGGCCGTCTTCGCCTGCAACCAGTACGTCGACATCCAAGCGCCGTGGACCCTGCGGAAGACGGATCCCGAACGCATGGCAGCAGTGCTGGGGACGCTGGTCGTCGCGGTTCGAGAGCTTACGCAGGCAATCGCGCCGATCATCCCCGACGCTGCCGGAAAGCTGATTTCGCTGATCGATGCAGGGGAGGGCGGCACTCCCATTCCCCAGCCTACGCCCTTGTTCCCGCGGCTCGAACTGCCGGAGGAGGACGAGGAGGCGGCATGAGGCTGATCGATAGCCACTGCCACCTGAATTACGAAGGCCTGGTCGAGCGCCAGGCCGAAGTGCTTGAGAGTGCGCGGCAGGCTGGTGTGACCGGCTTCCTCAACATCTCGACACGTCAGCGCGAGTGGAGCGACATTATCGGCGTGGCCGAGCGCGAGCCGGATGTATGGGCGAGCGTGGGCGTGCATCCGCACGAAGCCGACGCGCATCCCGACCTCGGCGCGGCCGCGCTGGCCGAGGCGGCAGATCACCCGCGAGTGATCGCCATCGGGGAGTGCGGGCTCGATTATTATTACGACAAGTCCGACCGGACGGCGCAGCGCGAGCGCTTCCAGGCGCATATCGAGGCGGCGCGGCAGACGGGCCTGCCGCTGGTGGTCCACACCCGCGAGGCCGAAGCGGACACCGCCGCTATTCTCTCCGATGCCGTCAGGGATGGGGGAGTGACCGGCGTGCTCCACTGCTTCACAGGCTCGGCCGAGCTCGCGCGCAAGGGCCTCGACCTCGGCTTCTATGTCTCCCTGTCGGGCATCGTCACCTTCAAGAATGCCCAGGACCTGCAGGCGATCGCCAAATGGCTGCCGGCGCACCAGATGCTGGTCGAGACGGATTCGCCCTTCCTCGCCCCGGTTCCGCACCGCGGCCGGAAATGCGAGCCCGCTTTCGTGGCCGACACGGCGAGGTTCGTGGCCGATCTCCGCGCAGAAGAGCCTGAGCGATTGGCGGAGACGACCACGGCCAATTTCTTCAAGCTCTTCCCCAAGGCGGCGTGAAGGCGCGCATTCTCGGCTGCGGGACGTCGACCGGCGTCCCGAAGATCGGCAACGACTGGGGCTTGTGCGACCCGAATGAGCCGCGAAATGCGCGCCTCAGGACTTCGATCCTGGTGGAAAGCGCGGGCGAGCGCATGCTCGTCGATTGCGGGCCCGACCTTCGGCAGCAGCTCCTCGGGGCTGAAATAAGTCGCCTCGACGGCGTCATTGTCACTCACACCCACGGCGATCACTGCCATGGGATCGACGAGCTTCGCCCCGTCGCACAGGCGATGGGCGGCCCAATACCGCTTCATGCCAGGCGCGACGTGCTCGATGAGCTTGAACAGCGCTTCGGCTACGCGTTCGCCCAGTCGGATTTCTATCGCGCGATCGCAGCGGCGCGTGAAATCCTTGACGAGGTGAGATTTGGCGAGGCGCAGGTCCGGTTCGCCGATCAGCCACACGGCGGATCCACGTCGCTCGGAATGCGCTTCGACGAGGCAGGCGGTTCGCTCGGTTATGCGATTGATTTCAGCGAGTTGAACGAAGACATGGCAGCGCTTTATCAAGGCCTGGACGTGTGGATTGCCGACTGCCTGACTCGCAAGCCGCATCCGACCCACATGCACCTCGACGGCGTGCTTGGCTTCGCCCGGGAGCTTAAGGTGGGGCAGGTTTATCTGGTGCACATGGGGAACGGCCTCGATTATCACACGCTTGCGGCCGAGCTGCCCGATTGGGCTGCGCCGGCCTTTGACGGGCTGGAGATTTGCCTTCCATGACCAATAGCCTGCAGCTCGGCGGCCTTTACCTGCTGATGTCGATCATGCTGATCATCGGCATGCTGATGACGCGCCGCGAGAAGGCGGCGAGGCTGCTGACCTTCGGGCTGGCCTGGATTGCCATCTTCGCCTGCGGCTTCATCCTGTTCGCGTTTCGCGACAATTTCACCTGGGTCGCGCAACGACTGAAGGCGGAAGCGGTCGGAACGCCGGTGACCCAGGGCAAGGAAACGCGCATTCCCATGGCGATCGACGGCCATTTCTGGGTCGAGGCGACGCTCAACGGCCGTCCGGTGAAGTTCCTCGTCGATAGCGGCGCGACGACGACGACCGTCGACCGGGAAACGGCTGAGGCGGCCGGAGTCCAGGTTTCGACCCGCCGCGATCAATATGTCCGGACGGGCAATGGCCTGATCCGGGTCGCAAGCGGGCGCGCCGAGGAACTGACGGTCGGCGGCATCACGAGGCGCGATGTCGCTCTGGAGGTGGCCGACAATGACGATCTCAACGTCCTGGGCATGAATTATCTGTCGTCGCTGAGCCGCTGGGGGGTGGAAGGGCGATGGCTGGTGCTGGTTCCCTGATACGAGAAGACTTTACATAATGCATATTATCATACTTACAGCTCAGAGCGAGCGAGGGGTCCCTCATGGCGCTTGATCGCCTCGTCGAGATCATGCGCCGGCTGCGCGATCCGGTCAGCGGTTGCGAATGGGACGCCGTGCAGACGTTCGAGACAATCGCGCCCTACACCATCGAAGAAGCTTATGAGGTCGCTGACGCCATTGCCCGCAATGACATGGACGCGCTTGCCGACGAGCTCGGCGATCTCCAGCTCCAGGTCGTGTTCCACGCGCGCATGGCCGAGGAAGCCGGCCTGTTCACGCTCGAGAACGTCCTCGAGCGCATCTGCGACAAGATGGAGCGTCGTCACCCGCACATCTTCGGCGAGGCAGAGCAAGGCGGCCATCACCTTTGGGAGATCATCAAGGCCGAGGAACGTGCCGCCAATCCCGACAAGAGCGCCCTAGCGGGCGTTGCCCTGGCACTGCCTGCGCTTGAACGCGCCGCGAAGCTGCAGCGCCGCGCCGCCCAGACCGGTTTCGACTGGCCTGACGTATCGGGCCCACGCGCCAAGATTGACGAGGAATTGGCGGAGCTCGATGCGGAAAGCGATCATGACGGCAAGCTCGAGGAGCTCGGCGACCTGCTGTTCGCCGTCGTCAACCTCGCACGTCATCTTAACGTAGAGCCGGAAGCTGCTCTACGCGAAGCCAATAGAAAGTTCGAGCAACGTTTTCGGGCGATCGAGCAGGAACCCGGCTTCACGAAGCTGTCACTCGACGAGAAGGAAGCCCTGTGGGCGAAGGTCAAGAAGGCTCAGGCCGACTCCATCGCCTGAAAGCGCGCCCAATTGTCGGGCGACAAGCGGACCGACAGCTCCAGCTCATCATGATCGACCTGCTGGTCGAGCACCTCGCCGCGTGAGTGAAGCCATGCGATTCTGCTCCCGTCGGTCGCGGGCAAACGGATGCGATGGACCTGCTCGCCGCTGCGGAGCATTGCGGACATGCGGTCGCGCAAGGCGTCGAGCCCCTCGCCCGTGACGGCGGAAATCGGCACGACGTCGTCCCGGCGCCTGGCTTCCTCGTACAGGCGCTCGCGCTCCTCGCTGCCGAGCAGGTCGACCTTGTTCCACGCTTCGATCCGTGGCGGCGCCCCCTCCTCCGCCAGTCCAAGCGAGGCGAGAACGTCCTCGACGTCTTCGCGCTGCGCCTCACGGTCCGGATGCGACATATTGCGCACGTGGACCAGCAGGTCGGCTTCGCGCACCTCTTCGAGCGTCGCCCGGAAGGCGGCAATCAGCTCGGTCGGCAAGTCGGAGACAAAGCCGACCGTATCCGACAGGATGACCTTGTCGAAGCCCGGCAAGCGAATGTCGCGCATGGTTGGATCGAGCGTCGCGAACAGCAGGTTCTCCGCGAACACAGCTTCGCCCGTCAAGCGATTGAAAAGAGTCGACTTTCCGGCGTTGGTGTAGCCGACCAGCGCAACCACCGGCCATGGCGCGCGCTGCCTGCGCTCGCGATGCAGCGAGCGCGTTCGCTTCACCTGGTCCAGCTCTCGCCGAATCTTGGCCATGCGGTCGCGGATCAGGCGGCGGTCGGCCTCGATCTGGGTTTCGCCCGGACCGCCGAGGAACCCGAAGCCGCCGCGCTGGCGTTCGAGGTGGGTCCAGCTGCGGACCAGCCGCCCGGCCTGGTAGTCGAGGTGCGCGAGCTCGACCTGCATCCTGCCTTCGGCCGTCGCCGCCCGCTCGCCGAATATCTCCAGGATGAGCCCGGTGCGGTCGATGACCTTCGTCCCGACCTCCTCCTCCAGGTTCTTCTGCTGGATCGGGCTCAGGGCCGCATCGACGATGAGCAGGCCCGCGCCCTGCTCCTTTGCGGCCGAGGCCAGTTCTTCGACCTGGCCCTTCCCGAGCAAGGTAGCCGGACGAACCGTCCGCACGCGAAACGGCCGCGCCGCGACGACATCGATGCCGATGGCCTCGGCGAGGCCTTCGGCTTCCTCGACACGGGCTTCGGCCGAGCGGCGCGCGCCTTCGCGCGGAAGCTCGGGCACGGCAATGACCGCTCGCTCGCCGCGCGCGACGTCGGTCTCGCCATGGCCGTCATAGTCGTTCAGGACTCGCTCTCCGCCGCAGAGTCGTCGGCTCCAAGGTTCAGCGGGTGACCCGGCTGCAGCGTCGAGATGGCGTGCTTGTAGACGAGCTGGATCTGGCCGCCCCGCTCAAGCACCAGGCTGAATTGGTCGAAGCCGGCCACCGTCCCCTGGAGCATGACGCCGTTGATCAGGAAAAGGGTCATCCGCTCCTTGTCGCGTGCCGCAGCGCCGAGGAACTGGTCTTGCAGGCTGGCCTTGGCACCCTCCCCGGCAGTGACCGTCGGAACGAAGTCGGGCGGTGCCTCGGGCGGCATGATCGTCGAGATGGAATGCTTGTAGACCAACTGCGATGCGCCTTCGCGCCTCAGCAGGAGCGAGAAGGCGTCGAACCAGGTGACGACGCCCTGGAGCTTGACGCCCTTCACCAGGAAGATCGTGACCGGCAGCTTGGCGCGGCGGACGCTGTTGAGGAAGTGATCCTGAAGGCTCAGCGATCGCGCAGCCATCGTGCTCCCTCTATTCCTCGCCCTCGCGCTTGTCGCCGATGCCGAGGGCCTTCAGCTTCCTATGCAGTGCTGAACGTTCCATCCCGATGAACGACGCTGTGCGCGAGATGTTGCCGGAGAAGCGCCTGATCTGGATCTTGAGATACTCGCGCTCGAATGCCTCGCGCGCCTCGCGGAGCGGGCTCCCCATGATCGCCATGCCGGTGTTCGCGCCGCTCATCGCGCTCTGATTGTCGAGCACCTCGGGCGGCAGGAGATCCACCTCGATGCGGGCGAGGCGGTCGCCCGGCGCAAGGATCAGCGTCCGCTCGATGATGTTCCTTAGTTGCCGCACATTGCCGGGCCAATCGTGAGCCTGCAGCGCGGCCATCGCCTCTTCCGAAATGGTCGGCGCCGCCATCCGGCGCTCGGCCGCGATCCGCGCGAGGAAGTGGCTGACGAGTTCGGGTATGTCTTCACGCCGTTCCCGCAATGGCGGCAGGCGGACCGGCACGACGTTCAGCCGGTAATAGAGATCCTCCCGGAACCGCCCCGCGGTGATCTCGTCCTGCAGGTTGCGCGACGTTGCTGAAAGGACCCGGACGTCGACCTTGACCGGGCGCTGCCCCCCGACCCTGGAATAGCTCTGGTCCGTCAGTACGCGCAGGATCTTGGCCTGCGTCGTCAATGGCATGTCGGCGATCTCGTCCAGGAACAGCGTGCCCCCATGTGCATGCTCCAGAAGGCCCGACCGGATCACCCCTTCGGTCTCGCTGCCGAACAGCTCCTCTTCCACGCGATCCGGGCTCATCATGGCGGCCGAGAGCACGATGAACGGGGCCCGCGCACGCGGGCTCCACTGGTGGATCATTCGCGCGGCAATTTCCTTGCCGACGCCCGGGGGGCCCGAGATCAGCACCCGGCTGCCTGTCGGAGCCACCCTCTTCAGCGTTGCCCGAACCGTGTTGATCAGGACCGAGCTGCCCTGGAGCTGGTCTTCCTGCCCCACCTGCAGCCGCAGGGTTTCGTTCTCGCGCCTCAGCCGCTCGGTCTCGGTCGCGCGGTCGACGAGATAGATCAGCCGCTCGGCCTCAAACGGCTTCTCGATGAAGTCGACGGCCCCTTCCTTCACCGCGGCAACGGCGGTGTCGAGGTTCCCGTGACCGGAGATTACCAGCACCGGGATCGTCGAATCGCGCTGCTTGATTTCCTGGAGCAATTGCAGGCCGTCGAGCTTCGAGCCCTGCAGCCACACGTCGAGCAGGACCATAGACGGACGCCGCTCCTCGATCGCGTCGAGCGTCTGCGTGCTATCGGCAGCCGTCCGGACGGCATAGCCCTCGTCCTCCAGAACGCCACTGACGAGATCCCGAATGTCGGCTTCGTCGTCCACCACGAGCACTTCAAGCGCCATCAGGCTTCCTCATCCTCATCAATAGGTTGATCATTAGGGGGAGAAGCATCCCCTGCGAGCGCGGCGAGCTTCGCCGTATCGAATGCGATCCGGACGTGCGTTCCGCCGCCGGGCCGGTCGAGGAACGCGATCTCGCCCATATGCTCCTCGACGATCTTCTTCACGATCGCGAGGCCAAGGCCCGTCCCCCTCACCCGCGTGGTCATGTAGGGCTCGGTCAGCCGCTCCCGCTCCTCGGGCAAACCGATGCCGGTATCGAGCACGTCGATGACGAGATTGTCTTGCTCCTGGTGGAGCTTGAGCTCGACGCGGTCGCCAGCCAGGCTGTGTTCCCCGCGGTTCCGCCTGCTTTCAATGGCTTCTACACCATTCTTTACGACATTCGTAAGGGCTTGGGCGAGTTGGCGACGATCACAAACCATCAGGAACTCGCCGTTTGGCGGATCGAGCGCGAAGCTGACCGCCGGATGCGCGACCTCGTGCAGGAACAGCGACTGGCGCGCGATGTCGTGGACATTCTCCTCGCGGAAGACCGGCTTCGGCATGCGCGCGAAATTGGAGAATTCATCCACCATCCGCCGAAGATCGCCGACCTGGCGGACGATTGTCGCGGTCAGTTGCTCGAACGTCTCCTTGTCGGAGGTAATCTCCTTACCGAAGCGGCGCTCCAGCCGCTCGGCTGCCAGCTGGATGGGAGTCAGCGGATTTTTTATCTCGTGAGCGATGCGGCGCGCGATGTCGGACCAGGCCGCGCGCCTCTGATCCGACAGCTGATCGGTGATGTCATCGAACGTCAGCACCGACCCATCGCCGTAGCGCAGGCGCTTGACCGCCAGCGTCCGCTGCGCGCCCTCGCTGGCGATGATGACGTTGGCCTCCGACTGCTCGCCGCGCATGAACTCGTCGAGTTCGGGCGATACGGACGCCAGGGCCTGGCCCTCGACCTCGGCCTGGCCCTTCTCGAGGAAGCTCTCGGCCGAGCGATTGAGCAGCAGGATCTTCAGGTTTGAATCGACTGCAACCACCCCGGCGGTGACGCTCGACAGGACGGCCTCGATAAAGGCTCGTCGGGTGTCGAGCTGGGTGTTGGCGCTCCGCAGTGCGTTGGTCTGCTCCTCCAGTCGCCCGGTCATCCGGTTGAACGCCGCGGCCAAGGTCTGGACCTCGTCCTCGGTCTGGGTGACCGGCACGCGCGCCGAGAAGTCGCCCGTTTCGATCCGCCCGGCAGCAGCGACGAGCTCTCCGACCGGACGAACGAGACGATCAGCAAGGCGAAGTGCGGTGAGGATAGACAGCCCGACGATCACCAGTGCGCCGAGCAGCAGGGCCGCGTTGAACTTCAGCTGGTTCGCGCGCGAGCGTTCGAGAAGCGTGTGATAGTCGCGAAGAACCGAGTTGCTTCGTTGGATTTGCGCCGCGATCTCCGGATCGAAACGGCCGACGTAAAGATAGGCGTTGGTCCCAGGAGCGAGCCGCGTAAGCACCGAGACGCGATTCGGCGTGCCGGCATCGACGTTGGCATTGGTTGGGAGCTTGTCCAATTTGGCGATGGCAAGCTTGATCCGCGCCGGATCGGCGTTCATCCCGTAACTACCGGCTACGACGGCGAGCGTCTGCAGATCGCCGTTGGGCCCAATCCTGAAAATCGCCGCTTCGTTCAACGAGCGTCGAAGCGTTTGATACGCAAGGCCGGTCTGGAATTGCGGATCGTCGAATGGAACTTTTTGAAGGTAGGTGACGAGATCTCCGGCCATGGGGGCGACTTCATCGCCGACCCGGCTCAATTCATAGCGATAGGTCGATTGCGCGACCTGGACGGTATTCTCGAGCATCGACCGCGCTCGGTTCGAGAACCAGAATTCGAGACCGCTCTGAAACAGCAGCGAGGCAAAGATGGCGACCAGCACCGTCGGCACGGCCGCGAGAGTCGAGAAGAGCGCCACGAGGCGCACGTGGAGGCGGCCGCTGCCCAGACCCCCCTGCTCCGCTCGCCGAACGGCGACCCGGCGCGAATAAAGGACCATCAGCGCGATCGCCGGAAGCAGGTTGGCGATCAGCAGCAAGGCAATGAGCGGGGGCGTAAGCAGAGTCCCCGGCTCCGCGCCGCGACGGAGCACCCAGACGCTGAATGCCATCATCGCAGCAAGGAAGATCGCGATGATCCATCCCAGGCGGTCGTAGAATCGTCCGCTCGCCCTCTGGCGCTGGAGCCAATTCTCCCGCTCTGAAATCACCGTCGATTCGGCCGCACGAACATCCATTCGACCGCGCCCTAGCACGACCGTTGCAAAATCAACACACTATTTGGAGCGGCTTTTTGTTCAGGCAGCGGAGCGCGCGAGCCACGGCGCGTAGAAGTCCTGCAACATACGCGTGACAATATCGGGATCGTCCTGCTGGTTGACCCGGTTCCGAAGCTCGGCCGATCCCGGAAGCCCCTTCGTGTACCAGCCGATATGCTTGCGCGCGAGGTTCACACCGGTGTGCGCGCCATAGAGCCGCAGCATGTCCTCATATTGCTCGAGCATTGTCGCCAGCTGCTCGTCGAGGCTCGGATCGGGGCGATGCCCTCCCCCGCCCAGCTCGCTCATGACCTGTCCGATCAGCCACGGGCGCCCATAGGCACCGCGGCCGATCATCACGCCGTCGGCACCCGATTGGCGCAGCGCCTGCCAGGCGTCTGCGATCGAGCAGATATCGCCGTTGACGATGACGGGGACCGACACGGCCTCCTTGACCCGCCGGACAAAGGCCCAATCGGCCTCGCCCTTGTACATCTGGCAGCGCGTACGGCCATGGATGGTGATCATCCGGACGCCCAGGTCCTCGGCGATACGCGCGAGCTCGGGTGCATTGAGGCTGGAATGGTCCCAGCCCATCCGGGTCTTCAACGTGACCGGCACCTTCACCGCCTTGACGGTCGCTTCGATCAGCTTCGCCGCGAGCGGGAGGTCGCGCATCAGGGCGGACCCGGCGTCGCCGTTGACGACCTTCTTGACCGGGCAACCCATGTTGATGTCGATAATCGCCGCCCCGCGCTGCTCGTTGAGCTTCGCAGCCTCGGCCATGACGTGAGGCTCGCAGCCGGCGAGCTGCAGCGACACCGGCTCCTCGACCGGATCCCACAGACTCTTCTGTAGCGATTGCCGGGTCTCGCGGATCATCGCCTGGCTGGCGATCATCTCGCTCACGGTCAGCCCGGCGCCGTAGCGCTTCACGACGCGCCGGAACGGCAGGTCGGTGACGCCGGTCATCGGCGCCAGAATCACCGGCGACACGACCTCGAGGGGGCCGATCCTGATGGGCTTCAGTTCGTTCATGGGTCGGCGGGAGATAATGGAGAAGCACTTGGCGGACAAGGCAAGCGCGCCTAGAGCGCCCGCCGCAATGTCCACCACAGCCTTGATCGTCGCCGCTGGCAAGGGCGAACGTGCCGGAGGCGGCTTACCCAAGCAGTTCAGGCTCTTGGGCGGTAAGCCGGTGCTGCGCTGGGCGGTGGAGTCGCTGATCGGTCATCCGGCCGTGCAATCGGTTCGGGTCGTGGTCGCCGACGGGCAACAGGATAGCGCCGCGGAGGCGCTTGCTGGCATCAACGCCGGTGAGCTCGTCGTCGGCGGCGCCGAGCGCGCGGATTCGGTGCGTGCCGGCCTCGCAGCAATCGATAGCGACGCGGTGCTGGTCCACGATGCCGCGAGGCCCTTCTGCCCTCTCGGCGTTATTGACCGGCTGGTCGCTGCCCTCGAATTCTTCGAGGGCGCAGCGCCGGTGCTGCCCGTCGGCGATACGCTGGCGCGGATCGGCGAGACGCTCGGCGAGCACGTCGATCGAGCTGGGCTTGCCCGGGTTCAGACGCCGCAGGCATTTCGCCTCGCGGCACTGCGCTCGGCCTACGACCGCTGGACCGGGCCCGCTCCCACCGACGAAACGACGGTGGTCCGAGCGGCCGGAATGAAGGTCGCGGCCGTCGAGGGAGATCCCGCGCTCGAGAAGCTCACCCTTCCCTCCGACTTCGACCGTGCCGAGCAATGGCTCGCAGGACGCCTGACGCCGCGCACCGGCATGGGCTTCGACGTGCACGCCTTCGCCGGCGAAGGGCCGATCATGCTTGGCGGCGTGGAAATCCCTTATTCCCGCGGCCTTGCCGGTCACAGCGATGCGGACGTCGTCCTCCACGCAATTACCGACGCACTGCTTGGAGCCGCAGGCCTCGGCGACATCGGCGAGCATTTCCCGCCGTCCGAAGCACGGTGGAAAGGGGCCGACTCGTCGCTTTTCCTGGCGCACGCGGCGGCGCTGCTGCGCGACAAGGGCGCGTTAATCGATCATCTCGACTGTACAGTGATCGCCGAAGCACCCAAGGTCGGGCCTCACCGCGACGAAATGCGTTCCCGAATTGCCGAAATCGTCGGCTTGCGCGTTGGACAGGTCAGCGTGAAGGCGACAACCACCGAGGGCCTGGGCTTTACCGGGCGACGCGAAGGCATTGCGGCGCAGGCCGTCGCCAGCATCCGAATGGGGCTTTGAACCTTGGGCGATTACCTTCTTCCCGAACAGCTGGTCAGCAAGGCGCGCGAGGTTGTCGAAGCCAACCGCAAGGCGGGCCGACGGGTGACTGTCGCCGAGAGCTGCACCGGCGGGCTGGTCAGCGCCGCCTTGACCGAGATTCCCGGTTCTTCGGAGATGTTTGAAGCAGGCTACGTAACCTACTCGAATGCTTCAAAGATCCACCAGCTCCACGTGTCGGAGGAAGTCGTCGACACGTTCGGCTCGGTCAGCGTCGCGACCGCCTGGGCGATGGCGCGCGGGGCGCTGGCCGCCTCCGATGCGGACATTGCCGTAGCCATCACCGGAATCGCCGGCCCCGGAGGCGGGACGCCGTCGAAGCCGGTCGGGACGGTGGTCTTTGCCACCGCGGAGCGCGGCGCGGATCCCGCCCGGATCATCGCCGACCAGAAGTTCTTCGACGAGAAGACGCGCTCCGGCGTGCGCCTTCAGGCGGCGCTCTGCGCGCTCGACTTGCTGATGCCGTAAAGCGCGGCGGCTCGCTGCTCGAAGGCCGACGTCATGCGTCTCAGGGCTCGGTCGAACATCGAACCGGCAAGCGTTTCGAACAGCCGCGACTTGAACGCGAAATCGACCGAGAAGCCAACGTTCGTCCCGCCGTCCGCCGCGCGCTCGAACTTCCACTCATTGTGCAGAAACTTGAGCGGCCCTTCGACATAGTCGACGCAGATCCGCTCCGGACGGTCCTTCACGACGCGGCTGGTGAAGCGCTCCTTGAAGGCGTTGAAGCCGACGACTAGGTCGGCAACCGTTTCCTTCTCACTCGACGACCGCACCCGGACCGCCACCACCCACGGCAGGAATTCGTCATAGCGGGCAACATCGGCCACGAGGTCGAAAAGCTGCTCCGGCGTGTAGGGAAGGTAGCGGGTCTCGCTGTGACGCGGCATCAGCCGTTCGAACGCTCCAACTGCGCCAGGCGTGCCGCCTGCATCTTCTTGAAGTCGTCGCCGGCGTGATAGCTGGAGCGGGTCAAGGGCGAGGCGGCGACCAGCAGGAAGCCCTTGGCGCGCGCAATCGCCGCATAAGCGTCGAACGCCTTGGGCGTTACGAACTCCTCGACCTTCGCATGCCGTGGGGTCGGCTGGAGGTACTGTCCCATCGTCAGGAAATCGACGCCGGCCGAGCGCATGTCGTCCATCACCTGGTGGACCTCCAGCCGCTCCTCGCCAAGTCCGACCATGACGCCCGATTTGGTGAAGATGTGCGGAGCCTTCCGCTTCACGCTCTCGAGCAACCGCAGCGACGCATAATAGCGCGCTCCCGGGCGGATCGTCGGATAGAGACGCGGCACCGTCTCCAGGTTGTGATTGTAAACGTCGGGCCCTGCAGCGACGATCTCCTCGACCGCGGCTTCGCTCTTGTTGCGGAAGTCTGGCGTCAGGATCTCGATCGTCGTGTTCGGCGTGCGCTTGCGCAGCGCCTCGATCACCTTGACGAACTGCTTCGCGCCGCCGTCGGGAAGGTCGTCGCGGTCGACCGAGGTGATGACGATATGCTCCAGGCCGAGCTCGGCGGCCGCGGTCGCGACATGCTCGGGCTCGAGCGGATCGACGGCACGCGGCATGCCCGTCTTGACGTTGCAGAAGGCGCAGGCCCGAGTGCACGTGTCGCCAAGGATCATCACCGTCGCGTGCTTCTTGGTCCAGCACTCGCCGATGTTCGGGCAGGCCGCCTCCTCGCACACCGTCGCAAGGTTGAGGTCGCGCATCAGCCGGCGCGTCGCGTGATAGCCTTCGCTGACCGGCGCCTTCACGCGGATCCAGTCGGGCTTGCGCTGCTTGGGTATGGCTGCCGGGACGTTCATGGCCGGCCAGATAGCGATTGCGCGCGGTGCTTGCCACCCCTGCCCCCGCTGGCTAGCCGCAGCTGATGCAATACCTCGAGCAGCTAATCGAAGGGTACCGCCGCTTCCGCGAAACCGAATGGGCGCATGAGCGCGAGCGCTGGGCGGAGCTTGCGGAAGGACAGAGTCCGCGCGTGATGATCCTTTCCTGCGCCGATAGCCGGGTCGATCCGGCCCAGATTTTCGACGCTCGGCCGGGCGAGATGTTCGTCGTTCGCAACATCGCCGCCCTCACCCCGCCCTATGAAACGAGCAGCGGCTATCACGGCGTTTCGGCGGCGCTCGAATTTGCCGTCACGCAGCTCGAGGTGGGTGAGATCCTCGTCATGGGCCATGGCATGTGCGGGGGCTGCTCGGCGGCGCTGACCGGCGCCTTCGATGATCGCCGCCACGGGCATGGCCAGTTCATCGCCGATTGGGTGCGGATGCTGGATCGGGCTCGCGACAAGGTTCGGGCCCGTCACACGGAGCTCGACGCCAGGGCTTTCCGGGACATGGAGTGGGAGGCGGTCAAGGTCAGCTTGGCGAACTTGCGCACCTTCCCATGGATCCGAGAGCGGGAGCAGGCGGGAGAGCTGAAGCTTCACGGCGCGCACTTCGCCATCGACGAAGGGAAATTATACGTGCTCGACGAGGCGGAAGGTGACTTCCGCCCCGTCTAGCAGCTCAAGAACGGGATCGACGGTCTACTAGCAGCGGACGTCGTAGCTGTAGTGCGGCTGACCGTATTGGTCGACGTAATAGCAATAGCCGCGGGTATCCCGATAATACTGGCGATTGTTGACGACCGCGCCGAGAACGCCGCCGAGGACCGCGCCGGCGACCGCGCCGCCGATGGCGCTTCCGCCGAGCGCCTTGCTGGCGATCGCGCCGCCGACCGCGCCAACCGCGGCGCCAGCCGCGACGTTGGACCCGTTCGGGTTGCCATAGCCGTTATAGCCGTAACCGTTGTAACCGTTATTGTAATAGCCGTTGTTGTAACCGTACGGATCGTAGCCGTACTGGTTCGGGTATGTCGTGCAGCCGGACGCCGCAACACTGGCGGCGAGGGCCACCGCAAGACCTAGCTTCCTCATCGTCTCGTCCTTCCTCAACTCGCCCCCTGCTGTCAGGGCTATCAAGCGAACAACAGGGCGTTTCGTTCCCGCACTGACCATGTACGGAACATGTACGTAACGAGTTCGTGCGCCGGCCTGTGGCCATTCCGCGACGCCGCGCTACAGGGGGCGAGCAGAGTCGCGCCAAAGGGAGTTCGATGCGGGATCGCTTACCGGAGCAGGAAGCCAATATCGCGTTGCTGATCGACGCCGACAACGCCTCTCCCGAGCATCTCGACGAGGTGCTTCTGGTCCTGGGCGAGCTGGGCACGATCAACATCCGCCGCGCCTACGGCAACTGGTCGAAGGCCAGCCTCAAGGGATGGGGTGCGCAGACCGGTCCCCACTCGATCATTCCCATGCAGCAGTTCGACGTGGTCAAGGGCAAGAGCGACCGACATGCGGATGACGATC
>Ga0207711_10000708_pt1 | contig 32770 bp, 27 predicted proteins | sample KBSS34metaG_FD_184401 | JGI IMG/M metagenome (GOLD analysis project Ga0207711, IMG submission 184401) | Switchgrass rhizosphere microbial communities from Kellogg Biological Station, Michigan, USA - KBS S3-4 metaG (SPAdes) (version 2) | ecosystem: Host-associated > Plants > Roots > Rhizosphere... | reverse complement strand
CGCTCATTATGGCAGGCGCTATTGTTTGTAAACCTTGCCGTCTTTCATCACGAACTGGACGTGCTCGAGCACGCTGATGTCCTGCAAGGGATCACCGGCCACTGCGATCACGTCGGCATACTTGCCCGGCTTGATGTCGCCGACCACATCGGAATGGCCCAATAAATCCGCGGCTGAGGTGGTGGCCGACTGGATGGCCTGCATCGGCGTCATGCCGTACTTCACCATGAAGGAGAACTGCCGGACGCTGCGGTCGTAGGGACAGACACCGGCATCTGTCCCGAATGATAATTTCACGCCGGCCTTCAAAGCCTTGCGGAAGTTCTGGCGGTGAAGCTCTCCCAGCTCCGCGTCGTGCTGCAGAAAATCTTTGGGAATTTTTCCCAGCCTGCCGGCTTCCTGGATGCACTCTTCGTCATAGATATCCATGTCGAGGTAGGTGCCGTGCTGCTTGGCCAGCGAGATGCCCTCCTCATCGATCATGGTCGCGTGCTCGACCGAGGCCACGCCGGCCCGGATCGCATTCTTGATGCCCTCGGGAGAGTGCGCATGGGCCTCGACTCGCAGTCCGAAGTGGCTGGCTTCATCCACCGCGGCTTGCAACTCTTCGGGAGTAAATTCCTGTGATTTCGGATTGCTGCCATGGGTCAGCACCGCTCCGCTGGAGAGGACCTTGATGTGGTCGGCGCCATCATGCACCAACTGGCGAATCCGCTGCCGTACTTCCCACGGGCTGTCGGCCTGACCGTAGCGCAGGTTCCAGGGCAGCGTGATATCGGGCGCGAATCCCGTCATGGCGCCGGCGCCGCCGGTGATCGTGATGTACGCTCCCGCCACGTACATGCGCGGACCCTCAATGTAGCCATGAGCGATGGCATCCCGCATCGCAACGTCGTTCAAGGCCCGGTAAACTCCCACGTCGCGCACCGTGGTAAAGCCCTCTCTTAGAAATGTACGGGCGTTAGGCACAGATTCAAACGCCACCTCTGCCGCGGTCTTCTTCATTTGCGACATGGGATCGCCGTCGTCGGTGGGTCCATCGGCCAGGTGGGTGTGGCAATCGATCAGGCCGGGCAACACGGTCATTTTGGAGAGATCGATGACCTTGGCGTCGGCTGGAATGGCGAGACCCTTGCCCACCTGTTCAATCTTGTTGTCGCGGATAAGAATGATCTGATCGCTGAGCACGGTGCCGGCCTGTGGATCCACCAGCCGGCCTGCCTTGATCGCCGTTACCTGGGCAGCCGAATTTGCGGCATACGACAATGCCAACCCCAGCGCTAATGCGAGAGCCTTCTTCAAGTGCTTCACCTCTGTCTTTGATTGTGTGGCGACCACAATTGCGAATTTCAGATTGTAGATTGAAGATTGGAGCTCAATCCGCAGCTGCGGCGGTTTTCTCCACACCGCCCTTCAAGTGCGCCGCCAGCAGCCGGTGAAACAGGTGTTCACCAGCTTCCCGCCGCACTGACAGCCTGCCGGCGCCGTAGGCTCGCGACTTCAGGCCGCGCTGCACTGCCTCGCAGATGCCCAAGTCTTCGTCCTGCACCCGCGCGCCGACGGCTACACTCTGTTCGTTGTAGGAGCGGCGGGCCTCGCTGATGTCACCGAAGTAAAAATCGAAAATCACCCGGCAATGATCGACGTCGAGCGGCAGCACCAGGTTGGTGTCCATGTAGCCTTCGTAGCAATTGATCATCAGGTTGGGATATTGCCAGAAGTACCAGGCGCGATCGCCCTGGCGTGTGGATGCCGTGGCGGCGTCTTCCGTGCCCGCCACCATCGGACTCGACTGCAGGCAGTAACGGTCTTCGTTCTCGATGGTGTATTCCTTGTAGTCGAGCACCGAGCTCAGGCCTTTATGAAGATGCGGGACGTGATATCCGCCGTCCAGGTAATTATCGACAAATACCTTCCAGTTGCAGTGGATGTCGTAGGTGCGGCTGTCGAAGTAGTTCAGTCTGCTCACATGCAGCGGCGCCACGCGCTTGACCAGGCCGCCCAGAAAATCGTTGAGCGGAGCGGCCTCAGGGTCCAGGTTTACGAATACAAATTTCTCCCACGTCTCCGCCTTCACCGGCACCAGGCCGTTCTGCTGGCGCTCAAAATTCTTCACGCCGTCAAATTCGGGCATGCCCTTCAAAGAACCATCCAGCCCGTAGTTCCAGCCGTGATAAGGGCAGTGCAGGATGGAAGCCTGTCCACAGGGCTCCGTGACCACGGCCGCGGCGTGATGACGGCACACGTTGTAAAAACCGCGCAGAACGCCATCATTGCCGCGAACCGCGACGACCGGTTCGCCGGCGATGCTGGCAGTCACGAACTGGCCCGGCTTTTCCACCTGTTCAGTCCGTCCCACCATTTGCCAGGTCTTGCTGAAAACGGTTTGGCCCTCAAGCTCCGCGATGCGCGCGTCCACATACCACGGCGCGGGGATGGTAGAAGCATCCGGCAATGCGGCTTGGTCGTTGTAGGACGCGAGAATTTCCGCCACCGACATGTGCCTATGGTTCATGCTCCGATCGCCCTCTTCAGCACGTCCAGAAATTGAGTGACCCGCGCGTCTTTCTTTTCTTGCGGGTCGCCCTGGCGGCGGAACAGCCCAGGATCTAATTCTTCGGTGAGCAGCGCGTCCTGGAAGCGTTCCATCGTCCAATCCAGAATTGAGACCATCATTTCCTGGTCCATTTCACGATGAAGCTCTCCGCGCTGCAATCCATAACGCACAAACGCGACCGTCCCGTAAGGATCTTCGGCCATGAGGAAGCGGTTGATTTCGCGCTTCAGGGTCAGGTCGGTGCCGTAGTTTCCCAGCAGGGATACGCGGTAGGGAATCCAGTCTTCATGCAGGAGGTGCTCCGTGCTTACCAGCCAGTAGCGCAACACTTCGAAGAAGCCCCGCTCCCGCACCTCGGCGGGGGCGTCGAGGTAGCGCGGAAAGGAACGGACGGCCTTCTTATAGACTTCGAAGAACAATCCGTCCTTGCTGCCAAAGTGCTGGAAGATCGATCCCTTGGCAATCCCGAGGGCGGCGGCGATGTCTCCCACCCGGGCGGCGTGGTAGCCCTGCTCGGCAAAATGGCGCATGGCGGCGTCAATGATCCGGGTTCGCTTACCCTCGGATCGGGGCTTGGGCGGCATGCTGCGATAACGCGGCGGGGAGACGAGACTGCTTCCAATTCCACTCATATTGACCTCAAGTCATAAGCACTCTACAGAAATATCCGTCGAATTTCAATTCTATTTGCTGGAGGGATGCGGTAATGTATCTTGCTTTCGTGACCACCTCTAACTTCGGGTCATAAACGTGCCGGCGCCTGCGACTTCGAAAATCTATGACGCAGTCGTGGTCGGCGGCGGCCACAACGGTCTTACCGCGGCTGCCTACCTCGCCCGTGCCGGACTCTGCACGCTGGTGCTCGAACGCCGCGATATCGTGGGCGGGTGCTGTGTCACCGAGGAAATCGCTCCCGGCTGCCGCGTATCCACCACTTCTTACATCGCCAGCATGCTGAGGCCGGAAGTGATTTCGGACTTACGCCTGGCGGAATACGGCCTGCGCATGGTCCCCTGCGATCCGGCGATTCAGGTTCCCTTCCCCGACGGACACGTCGTCCCCTGGTGGGCAGACCGCGAACGAGCCCAAGCGGAATTCAAGAAGATCTCCGCAAAGGACGCAGAAACTTTCGTCAAGGTTGACGACCGCCTGAAAAAACTGGCGCGCTACCTGCAGCCTTTTTTCATGGAGCCGCCGCCCGAGATTGACACCAGGAGCATGCGCGGATGGACCGACCTGTTTCGCGCAGGAAAGAAATTCCGCGGGATTTCGAACGACGAAGTCTCGCAACTGATTTCGTTCCTCACTGGAAGCCTGGGTGAATTTCTCGATCACAACTACGAATCCGAAAAGATGAAGACCATGTTCCTGGCCAACAACGTTTACGGCAAACATGGCGGACCGTATCAGCCGGGCACGGCCATCGGCCTGCTCTTCCATCTGCTGAGCGGCGGCGAGCACGAACTGCAGGGCTTCTATGGACACGTAATGGGCGGCATGGGCGCAATTACCCAGGCGCTGGCGGCCTCAGGACGAAAGCTCGGAGCCGAAATCCGGACTTCCACACCGGTGGCGCAGATCGATGTCCGCGATGGACGGGCGCGTGGCGTGGTATTGGAGGATGGCACCGAGATTCGCGCCCGCATCGTGCTTTCGAATGCCGATCCCAAACGCACCTTCCTGAAAATGGTGGCGGCATCCCAGTTGCCCAACGAGTTTCTGCATGCCATCCGCGGCATCAAGATGGAGGGCCCGTGCGCCAAGGTGAACCTGGTGCTCGACGCTGAGCCTCGTTTCACCGGAACATCCCCCGATGCCACTGCGCTTGAACGCACCTTCTATACGCTCGTCCCTTCGCTTGCCTTTGCCGAGCGCTGCTATGACGTTGCCAAGTTCGGTGAAATTCCCGAAGCGCTTTGGGTGGATTGCGTCGTTTCGTCGAATGCCGACCCCTCGCTCGCTCCCGCTGGCAAGCACATCCTGACCTGCTTTGTGCAGTACGTCCCATACCATCTGCGCCAGGGTAACTGGGACGAGAACCGCGAACTGCTGGGCAATCTTGTGATCAAGAAGATCGCCGAGTACGCGCCCAACGTGCCCAATGCGATTGTCGCGCGCCAGGTGCTGACGCCGCTCGATCTGGAGCGGACCTACGGATTGACCGAAGGCAACATCTTCCACGGCGACCTTCGCCTGGAGCAGCTCTTTTTCATGCGCCCGGTTTCGGGATGGTCGCAATACCGCACTCCCATCGATGGCCTGTATTTGTGTGGAGCAGGCGCGCATCCCGGAGGCGGCGTCACCGGAGCTCCCGGGCACAACGCAGCCCACCAGGTACTGCGTGACTGGAAAAAAGGCCGGCTGAAAGAGGCCGCCGCATGACTGAGATCCGAGAACTGGCCACTGAAAACTGGCGATTAATTTTCAGCGTCCCGAGCTTGGTCGATAAATCGCCCAAGACCTCCTCCACATGACCCCCGATTCCAGAACCGGTTCGCGGGACGGCGCCAGGACAACCACCGCCGACATCGTAATTCTCGGCGCCGGTGTAATGGGCGCGTCCATCGCGTTCCACCTTGCCCAGCGGCACGCGGGAAAGGTCATCGTCATCGACAAAGGTCATGTCGCGCAGGGAGGCAGCGGACGTTCCTCCGCGCTGGTCCGTATGCACTACAGCTATCCGCCTGAAGTGCGGCTCGCGCTGTTGAGCTTGCGCATGTTTGAAAACTGGCCTGATGTAGTCGGACAGGAAGGAGATTTCCGCAAGACGGGATTCGTGCGCATAGTTCATCCCGGCGAGAGCGAACGCCTGAAGCAGAATGTGGAAATGCAGCGCCGGCTCGGAGTGAACGTAAAACTCATCGACCGGCAGGAACTAAAAGATCTGGAGTCGGATTGGGCAGTTGATGAAGTCGAACTTGCCGCCTACGAACCCGATTCCGGTTATGGAGACGGCGCGGGAGTGGCCAACGATTTCCTCACCCGGGCCCGGGAGCTTGGCGTCACCTACCAGTCGAAGACCCAGGCCCTGGAGTTTCTTGTCGAAGGTGGACGCGTGCGCGGAGTCAGCACCGATCACGGGGAGATTGCAGCACCGATCGTGGTCTCGGCGACCGGACCCTGGACCCGGCCGCTGTTTCAGCGCATCGGAATCGAACTGCCGATTGAAACCGAGTACCACCAGGTCGCGATCCTGAAAAACGCTCCCGGCATGAAGGGCGGCGGCTGCGCCTGCATCGATTCGGTCAGCGCCACCTACTTCCGCTCCGACGGGCAGGACAAATTTCTGATTGGAGATTTCTACGGTCAGCGCGGGGCCGATCCGGACAATTTTCCGCAGCGCGCATCCGACGATGGCCTGGAAGAAATCATCGAGCGGGCCAGCCGCCGCGTTCCCAAGCTGGAGAATGCCGAAGTCATGCGCGGCGTCACCGGGGTTTATGACATGACGCCGGATTCACGTCCGCTGCTCGGCGAGGTTTCCGGTACGGCGGGATTGTATGTTTGCGCCGGCTTCTCTGGGATGGGATTCAAGATTTCACCCGCGATCGGACTGGTGATGTCGGAGTTGTTGCTTGACGGGCGCGGCGAGACAGTGGACATCACCTCGTTCTGTCCAGGACGTTTTGCGGCCGGCAAGCCGATCAAGGCGGAGTTCGAGTACAAAGACGACTAGTGTAGTGCCGCCGTCCCGGCGGCTGTCCGGAGGGCGTCTCGCCCTCCGCGGATGAGGGCAGGATGCCCTCATGACAGCCGGCGAGACGCCGGCGCTACACTAACCAAAGGAGCGCTTATGGCGAAGAAAAAGGGCATTCTCGAACGGCTCAAGGACGGTCCTGTCCTGGGCGACGGCGGTTATCTGCTGGAACTGGAAAAGCGGGGATGGGTGCGCGCGGGTCCGTTCACTCCGGAAGTTGCTCTACTTCATCCGGACGCGCTCCGCGAACTGCATGTGGAGTTCCGCGAGGCGGGCGCGGATGTCCTGCAGGCCCTGACGTTTTATGCCAGCCGCGACAAACTGGCGACGGTCGGTCTGGAGAACAGGCTCGAAGAACTCAACCGCGCCGCGGTACGGATCGCCCGAGAGGTGGCGGGCGACAAGTGCCTGGTCGCGGGCAATTTGAGCCTTACCTGGATGTATGAACCCGACAGTCCGTCAGCCGCCGACCGCGTCCGCAAAACCTTCGACGAACAACTCGCGGTCCAGGTGGACGAGGGCGTGGACTTCATCATTGGCGAAACTTTTTCGTGGCTGGGCGAGGCCTTAATCGCGGTCGAGCGGGCCAAGACAACCGGCTTGCCGGTGATGGTGACCATCTGCTTCGAGAATAGAGATGAGACCGCGGAGGGTAAGTCCGCCGCCGAATGCGCCAAGGCGCTGTTGGACGCCGGGGCTGACATCGTCGGTATGAATTGCCTGCGTCCTCCCGAGCACACTCTTCCTGCGATGGAACAGATGCGCCAGGCGGTCTCCGGCTATCTCGCCTGCCAGCCTGTCGCCTACCGCACTCCCCGGGACAAGCCTGATTTCACCAGCCTGCCGGAATTCCCCTTTGCCCTCGATCCGCTGCAACTCACCCGGAAAGAGATGGGCGACTATGCGCTACGCGCCCGGGAAATTGGAATCAACTACATTGGTTCCTGTTGCGGATCGGTTGCCATCCACGTTCGAGAGATGGCGCGCGCGCTGGGCAAGCTGTCCGAAGATGGGCGCGTCTGGAAGAAGGGTGGAGAGAAGCCGATGTCAGCCTACGAGTACTACGGGCACGACCAAGCCGCCGCGAAGAAATAGTTCGCGAAGACAAAAGAAAAGGCCAGCCTCATGGCCGGCCTGAGTTTTCCTTGGGGAAAGAAACCATCTCGAACTGCGTACGGCAACAGAATTTAGATCCCGGGATCAACCATCTGGAACGGGCCAGCAGCGGCCGCCCGTTCGTCTTGTAGAGCAGACTAAGGCATGGGCCGGCAATATTTGTCACGCAATTGTCATTTTATTGTTAAGCAAAGAGCGGCCTGCCCGGCCCCTCGTGTTCACGCCTAATGCCGTTCATACGCAGGGCTGTCCGGTGCCGGCGAGTCGTAGTCGCGTCCGTACAGGTTCTTGTGGGCCGTGGACAGGTTGGCTTCCTTCAGTCGTAACACGCCCAGCGTAGAGCTGGCCTCCGAAACCGTGACCTCGCGCGTCATCGCCTTCAAGATTTCGGGGGGCGTCGCCTCGTACCAGACTCGAAGCGTGTACTTACCGCTGGGAACGTTCGCAATCACGACCTGTCCCCGCGCATCGGAGATGCCGTAATACGGCGTGTCCAGTGCGATGACCACGGCGCTCATTTCGGGATGGATATTGCAGAAGATGTAGGAAATTCCCGGCTTGTCAAAGTGTACGTCGCGGGTCGTGCCGGCTTCATACAGGCCGAGATCGAAGCGTTTCCCCTCGAACAACGAAAAAACATTGTGAAAGAATGGATCGCGGTTGGGGAACGCAACGACTGCGCCCACCGGCACCACCAGCACATGCGGCTCAAAGGTCTTGTTGTACTGCACCAATCGGGGGAGCTGGGCCGCCGGAACATGGTTCTGATGAAACACCGGGCTGACACCGCCGCCTTCGGGCACCAGCCACACCACCACATTCTCCGCTTCAGGCGCTTTTACGGGTTTGCCGCCCTTTAGCAACTCCACCCGGGCCGTCAGCGTGACATCCTGGGCGCAGGCCAGGCCCGTGCACAGCAGCCCGGCGCAGAACCACCGGCAAGCGAAAACAAACAGGCTTTTCAAAACAGAATTCCCATCATCAGGTTCACCTGGTCGGCGGTTGGACTTCCGGCATCAATATCAAAGGTCCGCAGGTGACGGTATTCTCCCGACAAGAGCAGGTCCGACCGTGGCCGATAAATAACATTCACCAGCGAACTCCGGTTCTGCAGCAAGGGCGCGGGGAAGCCGGGGCTCACGGAAAAGCCCCGCACATCCGACGCGTACGGGTTGTCCACTCCAAACGCGCCGTTAAACTCCAGTTTACTGGTGGCGATAACCTTCAGCTGCGACCATCCTCCCACCGAATTCAAGGCCCGCACCTGCCCTTGCGGACTGGGATTGCCGCTGAACAGCACGCTCCGTCCCACAGCGCCCCCCAGGCCGCCGATCGCGCGACCCCGATAAAATTCGCCGGTGAGACTTACACGCCGCGCCAGCGGAACGCTCCAGTCCGTCATGGCAGCCCAGCCATCCACATTCTGGTTCATACTCCAGGTCTGGCGGCTGTAATATCCGGCAGCGCCCAGGGTCAAAGGCATGCCAAAAACGTTGCGCGTCCATGCGGCGCGCCCGGCGTAGGCCGGCTGGCCCGAACTTTGGCCCGCCTGGGCGAACGGCGCAAATGCGGAAGGCAGTTCTCCGGTTACGTTGTCCAGGATGCCGCCCTGCAGCACGACGCTCTGCCCCTCCGAAAGGTTGAAGCGGTGCTCCAGGCGGACTTGCGGAATCCATCCCCAGAGGTTGCCTGCATAACTGAACGCCGGAATGGCCAGCGAGGCGAACGAAGTCGGGGAAAGCGGGGAGAAAAAAGTATTGTCCTGCCCCGCCACGAGGGAAGTGTCTTTCCAATCCATGCGTATGCTGGCGACCCGCATGCGGACCAAGCCTAGATTCACTCCATTCGGAGTGTTCGGAGATCCTCCCGAAAAATCGAATTGCAGGTTTCCCGAGGTCCGGGCCCCGGCCAGGCGCGGACCAAATACTTCGAGGCCGATCTCCGATTGCCGCAGGCTGGCGCCCAACGTTTGTCCGGACACATTGGGAATATATGGAATTGCCCACGTCGGTGTTTCCTGACTGTCCATGCGCCCGTGATTGCTGAACAGATTCAGCAGGACGATGCCCGAAAGGCGGACCCGGTACTTCGAGGCCGCCTCCACCTTCGTCTGGTACTGGTCGTCCACCTTGCTGCTGAGCAGCTGGGATGACTCCTCCAGGGAAGAAACGCGTTCTTCCAAAGGGGTCTCTCCGTTAGGAGCAGCAGTGGCTGACGCGGCCTGGGTGGCTTGCAGCTCCTTCCGAAGCTGTTCCGTCTCGGCCCGGTACTGCCCGGCTTCCGAACGCAGTTCGACCACGGCGGTGCGAAGTTCACGCACTTCGGCTTGCAACTCCCGCACTGCGTCGGTCATTGCATCCGAGGGCTGTGCTGCCGGTGAACTGGTAGTTTGGGTCCAACCATTGATGCTGCCCGAAAGAAGAAGCAGTCCGATCGTGCCGAATTTTCTGATCCGGCCAGGCAAACTATTCTGGTGTTTCACGATTCGCCTCCCCGCAGAAAAAAGTGCCTGAGACTCGCCCGGCACGCCCAGATGAACGCCAGGCGGCGGACCGAGCCTCTGTTCCGAAATGCTACTCCGATTGTGACTGCTCGGTACGAGCCAGCGACGTGCGCCCCGTTCCTCCCGGATGCCCGGCCTCGGACGAGGCCAGGGGAAGGAGCAGGCGGAAAACGGTTCCCTCGGCCGAAGTTTTTTCCACCGTCACATCTCCGCCGTGGTCCTGGACAATTTTTTGTACTACGGTAAGCCCCAGCCCAGTCCCGTTTTCCTTACCGTGGCTGATGAAGGGCTCAAACAGCTGACCGCGAATCAACTCCGGGATGCCACGCCCGTTGTCGCTTACGCGGATCTCGACTCCGCCGCGGACTTCCTTGAGTCCCACATGGATGAGGCCGCTCTCCGGCGCCACCGCCTCGCAGGAGTTCAGCAGCAGATTGTAGAGAACGCGCTCCAGCTTGCGAGGATCGAACCATCCCGAACTGCTGCCTTCCTGACTGAATGTAATACGCACGGGATGGAATTCCGGATGCGTACCGATGGCCTGCACCACCCGCTCGACCGAGTCTTTGACGTTGCCATAAGTCCGCCGCAAGGATTCGCGGGTGCGCGAAAACTCCAGCAGCGAATCGATGAGATCGGTCATCTGGTTGACCGCCACTCGAACTTCCTGGTAAAGCTCTTCCCGCTGGTCGGAAGACAGCCGGCTTTCACACAGAAATTCCGCGTTGGCGACGATGGCCGCCAGCGAGTGCCGCAAATCATGGGAGATCGAACTGGCCATGCGCCCGATGGTGGCTAGCCGCTCCGCCTCCAGCAACTCTTCCTGTGTCTTCTGCAGGCTGGCCCGCATGCGGTTGAAGGCCCCGGTCACTTCAGCGACCTCGTCGCCTCCACGAGCGTCCAGAGCGTAGGTGAAGTCACCCTTCTCCAGGGCGCGAACCCCTTCGACCAGATTTCCCAGCGGCCGGGTGAAGGTGTGCGAAATAAAGAACACCAATGCGCTGCCCCCCAGCACCGCCGCCAGGCCCAGCGCCAGCAGCAGGCGGTTGAGGCTGTCGAGAAAGGCAGTCGCCTGATCGTAAGACTTAAGCACGCTCAACCGCACGGAAGGATTCCGGGCGCCGGCCAACTCCAGCGAAGTAATCAGGAAGCGTTCGTCCCCGAGTTGAATTTCCTCCGGTTCCGACCCTCCGGAGGCCGCACGAAGCAGGCCCTGCCGAGCCAGCTCTGATTCCTGCATCGGGGACAACGTGGTTTTCACCACGGCATCGCCGTAATAAAACGCTACCTGGCTGGCCGCAATCCGCCCGACCTGGGAGGTCAGCCGCTCATCAATTTCGTAGCCGATCACCAGAAAGCCCAGCAGGTGGTTTTCCTCAGCGGGACCAAAATAAATCGGCCGCAGGAAAACCTCGTAAAGATGCTGGCTGCCAAACCACCAGTGCCCCGAGCTTTCATCGCTCAGGGTCCCGGCCAGTGACTGCTGGGCCATCTCACGGGTCAGGCCAGGAGACGCGGTGTGCAAAGCAACCACGCGGCCGGTCCGGTCGGCCAGGATAAAGAGATCACTGCCCGCCAGCCGCCACAGTCCGCTGGACGCATCCTGAATGGTGGCCTCATGCTGCGTGGTCATCAACGCCCGCAGGTTGGGCAGGTCCGCCATCAACTCGGCGGAGTGCATCAGGGTGAGTTCACGTTCCCGCTGGAAATTCTGGAAGGTACTGACCGAATTGCGCAGGTCGGCGAAGATTTCCCGCCTGACCTGCTTCTGCACGCTGTGCCGCACCAGCAGAAGGCTGGTACAGGTGAGACCGGCGGAGATCAGCAGCATGGAGAGCAGAAACTTGGTGCGCATCCGAAGTTTCAGCATCGGTGCTCTCTCCTGCCGCCCGTGTGCCCTCTCTCAATCACGGTACAAATTTGTAGCCCATGCCGTGGACCGTTCGGAAGTGTACCGGATTGGCCGGATTTTTCTCCAGCTTCTGTCGCAGCTTCAGAATGTGATTGTCCACGGTGCGCGTGGACGGATAATTCTGATAGCCCCAGACTTCATTCAGCAGTTCGTCGCGGGAAATTACTCGCTCCGCATTCCGCATCATGAACTTCAGGGTCTTGAACTCCTGGGCCGTGAGCCCGATGGCCTGGCCGTCGCGCGTCACTTCCATCTTGGTAAAATCCACGGAGATGCCATCGAAACTGTTGACATCGCTGGTCGCGGACCGCGTGCTGCGCCGCAGCGCCGCCCGCACCCGCGCCAGGAGTTCTCGCGGACTGAACGGCTTGGTCACATAGTCGTCGGCGCCAAGCTCGAGCAGCAACACTTTGTCGGAGACATCGCTGGCCGCGCTGAGTACGATCACGGGAAGGGTCGGCGCCTGCAGCTTGATCTCCCGGCAAACATCCCGCCCGGACATGGCGGGCAACCTGAGATCGAGCACGACCGCTGACGGGGTTGCGGCGCGATACGCATCCAGCGCCGATTTGCCATCCGCACTGATTTCGACCGCGAAACCTTCCGCCTCAAACAAACGCTTGAGCGCCTTCTGGACCGCCCGGTCATCTTCGACCACCAGAATCCGTTCCATCGGCCCCCCAGAGTAAGGAACACTGATGCGCGGCATGGGCTCGCCACGTTGCAAGGCCGGACTGTGGATTTGTTCCAGTCTCATCGCCTGTCCTCCGCGCTCCCCAGGAGGGGATTGCTCTTCAAGCTTACTACCACTCGATTGATATCTAAGGCCTTCAGGCGTCTGTTGACAATTTTTTTACAACTGGGGAAAGGGCCTGAATCGGGGGACGTCCAGCAGAGATGCGCTCGACATTGTCATCTCGGGCGCAGGGGAGGAACTCGCTTGCTAGTTCGTCCCCGAAGTCGAAACCTGCCGCTGCCAACGCCCCCTCTCGACGTGCACTCAGCCGGCGCCAGCGACGCTATTCTGCCACGAAGAGGTTCTCAGCAAACGGCCACTCCTGATCAATCCACTGCGCCTTGCAGAAAAAGCCCGCTTCCCGGGCGATCCGGGACATTTCTTCCGGACAATACTTGTGGCTGCTCTCGGTCCAGATCGTCTCGCCTTCGCCAAAGGACACCGTCAGCCCGGCCCGGGGAATCGTGACGCTCTGCTCTTGCCGCGACCGGAGATGCATCTCCACGCTGCGCGCCTCGGGATTGAACCGGGCGACATGCTCAAATTGTTCCAGGACGAAGTCCGCGTCCAGTTCCCGATTGATGCGCGCCAGCAGGTTCAGATTGAACGCCGCAGTCACGCCCAGCGGATCGTCATACGCCGCCAGCAACTGCGGCATGGGTTTTTCCAGGTCGGTTCCCAGTAAAAGCGAATCGCCGGGTTGGAGGATATAGCGAACTTCCCGGAGGAACTTTGCCGCCGCCGGACGGTCGAAGTTTCCAATGGTGCTGCCCAGGAACAGCACCAGCAGATTCTGCCCTTCACGCCGCCGCGCCGCCACTTCCACCAGGCCATCCAGGTATTCGCGTTCGAAGCCCACAATGCTCATGAAATCGATGTCGCCCAGTTCGCGCTCGCACATGGCCAGAGCGGTAGGGGAAATCTCTATGGGGAAGTAAGAAACATGCTGCCGCCGGCAAAGCGCCTTCAGCAGCCAGCGCGTTTTCTTGCCGCTACCGCTGCCCAGTTCGGCCACGGCCACCGGCCCCGGCACCTGCTCGACAATCTCGTGGGCATGCCGGCGCAGCAGACGCTCGTCCGCCCGGGTCAGACCGTATTGCGGCAGAACGCTGATGACTTCAAAGAGCGCCGATCCGACATCGTCATACAAATATTTGGAAGGCAATTCTTTCTGCCCGGCTTTAGTGATTCCGGCGCGCACTTCGGCGGCAAATTCCCGCCCCGGATCAGCAGTGATGGCGTGCGTCAACATGAAATGCCCCTTGTGATTCATTTAGTTCCTCACGCAGCGGAATCCCGCATAGACATACTGGTAGTGCGGCTGAAACCAGTTCCGGAAAGACCGGCGAAGCATGCTGCTCGCGGTGCGGGCGCTGCCGCCCTTCATCACATAATGTTGACCATCGAAAAAATTAGCCGAATAGCCAGGATAAAATTCGAACGGTTCAAAGCCGGGAAACGGGGCGAACACGGTGGACGTCCACTCCCATCCGTTTCCCACCAGGTCGGCGACGCCGAAGGCGCTCTGGCCTTGCAGAAATGCCCCGACCGGAGTCGGGTCCCAGCTGTCGAAATCGAAGTTGCCGAACCTGCGGTCGGGAGCGTCCGCGCCCCAGGGGTATGGCCGTTCGGTTCCCTCCGGCGTTCCGTAAGCGGCGCGATGCCACTGCGCTTCGGTAGGCAAAACCTTTCCCGCCCAGCGCGCGTAAGCGCTGGCTTCCGCGTGGCTCACGTAAACCGGCCAGTCCAGCGGGAGGGGCACGCTCTCGAACATAGCCCGGTATTGCCACTCGCCGTGGACGCGATTCCAAAAGACCGGGTGCAAAATATTCTGCTGCGTTTTCCACTTCCAGTCGGCCTCACGCCACAAGGCCTGATTTTCATAGCCACCGGCATCGATAAACTGGAGATATTCGCGGTTGGTCACTTCGTATTGATCGATGGAAAATGCGGGCACGGTAACGGTGTGCGCTTCGTACTCGTTGTCCCAGCCAAAAACGTTCGGGTGGCGCCGTGAAAGGCCGAGCGTCGCCTGGCCCGCCGGAATCTCAATCATTGCGGGTTCAACCGGTCGCAGCACGAGTTCCGGCAGACGCGACTTGCGCACTTTGTTGTCGAAGGGCAACTGGTGAAGCATGTAGGCCAGTGTTTCCGCGTGCATCAACCGGTGCTCGATGGCCACGTGCAGCAGTTGGCTGGGTGAAAATTTCTTCTGCCCTCGGAGCTGCGACAACGTTCCAGCCAAGCCCTCATCCATGGCCTGCCTGACCTGGCTCACATAGTCACGGACCTGCGCCAGAGAGGGCCAGTCGGACGGTTGGTCTGACGGCAACCCGCCATCGACCGGGTCAATGCCAAACGCGAACAGGTTGTCGAATTCCGAATGGAAGCTGGTCCGCCCCAGGACTCGTTCGCGCAGCAAGTTCCAATCAAACGCTTCCAGGTGTCCCACGTAAAAAACGATGCGATGTCTCTCGGGAATCGGCCGCTCGTAGAGGAATTCGGGCTTGACCTGCTGGAACAGGTGGTCGGTTTCGGCGCGCGCCTGCTGCAGCCGGGCAAGGAGTTGGTGCTGGACCTCGAGTCTGTCCTGCGCAGCGAGCATTGCGGGACCTCCCGGTTCTGGCAGGGGCACTCGGCCCCTGCGGGGTGGTACGTAGAGATACTGAGATGATTAAACCGGCGGAAAGTTGCTCACTTTGTTGCGATTCGAGGGGATAAGGTAGCGCCGGCCTCCGGCCAGCCCAAGAGGCCGGCCGGAGGCCCACCAGACAGCCGGCGAGACGCCGGCGCTACAAAATGCAGATTCGCAGCTCTAGACCGAAACCGACTGGTAATCCTCGTACGCGCCTTTGAAATCGGTGATCTGGTGATTGCCCTCGAAGTGCCAGATGCGAGTGGCCACCTCATCAATCAGGTCCTCGTCGTGGGTGCACAACAGCACCGTCCCCTGATAGCGTTGCAGCGCGATGTTGAGCGCGTTTATCGATTCCAGGTCCAGGTGGTTGGTGGGCTCGTCGAACACCAGGACATTCGGCTTCTGCAGCATCAGCTTGCAGAAAATCAGCCGCGCCGCCTCGCCGCCGGAAAGGACTTCGGTCTTTTTGTCGCCGTCCTCGCGGGGGAACAGCATTTGCCCCAGCAGGCCGCGAATCTCTTCGTTGGACGCCGCGGGGTCCCATTGATGAAGCCATTCGAAGGCCGTCATCCCTGGCTGGATCAGGGCTTTGTGGTCCTGGGCGAAGTATCCCACCGCAGCTTCATGCCCCCAGATAACCTTTCCTTCGGTAAGAAAGGGTCCGTCATACCCGCTGGTCTTGCGCAATTCAGCTTCCGGGACAGTGGGAGAATTCGCCAGCAGCGCATTCAGCAGCGTGGTCTTGCCCGCGCCGTTGCGGCCCATCAGCGCGATTTTTTCTCCGCGCACGATGCTGGCGGTGAAGCTTCGCACCACTTCGGCGTCGCCGTAAGATTTGCTCACGCCTTCCAGTTCCAGAATGTGCTTCCCCGAAGGCCGTTTCTGGTCGAACTTCAGATAAGGACGCTGGATGTTCGACCGCGCCAGCTCCGTAACCTGCAGGCGCTCCACTTCCTTGCGCCGCGACTGCACCTGGCTCGATCGGGTGCCGGCGGAGAAACGCGCAATGAACTCGTTGAGCTGTGAAATCTTCTTTTCGCGCTGCGCGTTCTGCGATTCAATCTGCGAGCGGATCTGGGTCTTGGCCACCACCATGTCATCGTATGTGCCGGTATAAGTGATGATGGTTTCGTAGTCGATGTCCGCGATGTGAGTGCAAACCCGGTTCAGGAAGTGACGGTCGTGCGAGATCACAATCACCACGCCGTCATACTGATTCAGAAAGCCCTGCAGCCAGTGGATGGAGTCCAGATCCAGATAGTTGGTAGGTTCGTCGAGCAGCAGCGCCTGGGGATGTCCAAACAGCGCCTGGGCCAGCAGTACGCGCACTTTTTGCCCGCCCTGCAGTTCGCCCATTTTCCGTTCGTGCAGGGCGTCGGGAATGTCCAGGCCTTCGAGCAGGATGGCCGCGTCGCTCTCAGCCGTGTAGCCGTCTTCCTCGCCCACAACTCCTTCGAGTTCGCCCAGCTTCATGCCATCCGCGTCGGTCATCTCAGGCTTGGCGTAAATCCGGTCGCGCTCTTCCATAGCCGCCCACAGGCGCTTGTTACCCATGATCACAGTGTCGAGCACGCGATATTTGTCGAAGGCAAACTGGTCCTGGCTCAACACCCCAAGCTTTTTGGGGCGGACAACAGTTCCCTTTTGCGGCTCGAGCTCGCCGGTCAACAGGTTCATGAAAGTTGATTTGCCGGCGCCGTTCGGCCCGGTCAGGCCATAGCGCTTCCCCGGCGTGAAAGCCGTGGATACCTCGTCAAACAGAACTTTAGCGCCGTAGCGCATCGACACATTACTTACTGAAATCATGGTAATCACGGGAACTGCGGGAATGCCCAAAGGCGGGGACGCAGCTTCTGTATTAAGAATATCACGAGCCTGACGGTGCCCCATTCATTTCGCGCCTTATGCGAAATGAGTGGGGTCCCACACCTATCCCGCATGGGATTTGAGAGAAAGAGAGGGCATCTTTTTCAAACGCACCGCCACCCACACGCCAAAAATCACATCAAACGTCAAACAGAAGCCAGGCCACCAATGCGGCACTCCAGGGTTCTCAATAAACAGGTGATGAACCAAGTCAAAAGCGCCGTGGCCAATGATGGCTGCGGCTGCGAACCAAAGATTCTTCCTGAAGCCGAGCACGGCAAACAGTAGAAACCCGCTGGCCACAATGATTTCAATGAGCAGCGTCCGGCGGGAAGCCCCCATCACGGCAAACAATACATAGTATGAGGCGATTACGATAAGCAGCGGTGGATAAAAGCCGCGCTCGCGGTCCAAGCCGGTAGCGGTCGCGAATCCCGCCACGGCGACGGCAAGTATTGCTCCGATCACGTATTCCATTAGGACCGAATGCCTCTCTACGGCTTCTCCCACTTACCCGATTCTGCAGAACGGAAAATGGCCTCTATCACCGCCATGTTCCTGATTGCATCCTCAAGCGGAACCGGCACCTCGGTCCCCTCCAGTACAGCCCGGGAGAAAGCATCGCCTTGAATTGTGTACTGGTCGCAGACAGGAAATTCCTCCGACGTAATGCCGCCGCCGAACACGTCGCGTCCGTCATCGATAAAAATCCGGCAGGGCCGGTCAGCCGGAGCATTGAAAGGGATCTCAATCTCGATCCGTCCCTTGGTCCCGAAAAACTGGCCGCGCTGGTACGGCACGAGCTGCATGCTACAGGTAAAAGTGGATTGGCCCGAGGGAAAATCGAGCATGGCCGAGGTCAACCGGTCAATTTTCATTTGCGGATCGCGTTCGACCAGTCCCAGCACTCGCGTGGGCTCTTCTCCAAACACGAAACGCGACGTGTTAATCGGGTAGCACCCGATATCCATCACCGCACCTCCCCCGTACGCAGGGATATTGCGGATATTTTTAGGATCGTTGTTGAAGTAGCTGAAAAAACCCGTGGCCGCGCGCAATTGTCCAATCCGGCCCGATGTCGCCAACTCGCGGACGCGCAACCATTGCGGATGGGTGCGCACCATGAAAGCCTCGCCGATCTTCACCTTGGCGCGGTCCCGCACCGCCAGAAGCTGCCGTGCTTCCGCGACCGTCAGGCTGAGCGGCTTCTCGCACAACACGTGTTTGCCGGCTTCGGCCGCTTTGATCGACCACGGAACGTGCAGTTGGTTGGGAAGCGGATTGTAGATCGCGTCAATCTGCGGGTCAGCCAGCAGCTCTTCATACGATCCGTAGGCCTTTGGAATGCCGAGGGTGCGGGCCGCCTCTTCGGCTTTGCCCCGGTCGCGCGAGGCAATTGCGGCCACCTCGCACAATTGGCCCTTTTGCATTCCCGGTATGACTTTTTTTACCGCGATTTTGGCGGCACACAGGACTCCCCATCGAACCTTGTTTGCCATAGGCCGAACATCATAACGGAAAGTTTGCGGAGGCAAAAATGGAGCGGTTTAATCGGCTTTCCAAACGTCGTGGCGTGGTGCGTGCTTCGCCGCGTGAACATGGGTAACGCCGCATGCGATTACTATCGCGTCAAACAACCCGATTACACGGAACCCTGGGTAGGTTATTCTTGCTCATGCCGCTACACGCTCCAGCCCGAGACCAGCAGCTGATCCAGATTGTAGATGCGGCACTGGACGATGCTTTCCAGAAGAGCCGCCAGTGGCTGGCTTGCCGGCCGGGCTGCTCGCAATGTTGCGTGGGAGTGTTTGCCATTAATCAACTCGACGCCATCCGCCTGAGAAAAGGCCTGGCGGACCTCAAAGAGAAAGATCCGCAGCGTGCGGATCGCATCCTCGAACGGGCACGTGCTTCCGTCGCGCGACTCTCTCCCGATTTTCCCGGCGACGTCTCCACCGGGTTGCTGAATGACGACGACTCGGACGAAGCCTGCAAGCACTGGGACGAGTATGGCAACAGCGAGCCCTGCCCGGTGCTAGACCCCGAAAAAGGCACCTGTGAACTCTATGAATCCCGCCCTGTGATTTGCCGCACCTTCGGGCCGGCTTTAACGTCGGAGAACGATCTGGGGCACTGCGAGCTGTGCTTTATCGGCGCTACGGAAGAAGAAGTGATCGCTTCTGAAATGCATCCCGACCCTGACAATCTCGAAGAGGCCCTGCTGAAAGAACTCGAGGAGACCACAGGCGCGAAGGGAGAAACGATCATCGCGTTCGCGCTGCTTCGGGGTTAAGAAAAAAAAGATGCTCTCGCTTCGAGCCTGATTCGAAAGCACCGGCAATGTCATCCGAGCGGAGGCTTTCCCTTCGCTTGCGAAGGGAAAGCCGGAGTCGAAGGACCCCTACCCAACTGTTGAACCTGGAATTGCCGCAGTGCGGACGCGCGCATACGCCGGTATTGAGCAATAGGGGCCCTTCGACTTCGCCGACTGATTCGCAAGCGAATCATCCGGCTGCGCTTGATTGCATAACGACGTTGGCCTGGTCGCGAGTAGATTGGTAGGGGATGAACCAGACCAAGGCTCGTGAGAGGAGCCAACGTCATGCTGATTATAGGCTGTGATTTTCATCCTGGCTTTCAGCAGGTCGCGATCTTTGACAACTTAACGGGGGAGATTCAGGAAAAGCGGTTACAGCACCGCGCCGAGGCGGAGCAGTTTTACCGCGGGCTGGCGGGCCAGGAAGTGCGTGTGGGGATGGAGGCCTGCGGGCACTATCCGTGGTTCGAGCGGCTGCTGGCGGAGCTGGGGCTTCGAGTTGTGGTTCGGCGATGCGGCGAAAGTGCAAGCGTCGGTGGTGCGCAAACAGAAGACGGACCGGCGGGATGCGGAACACTTGCTGGATCTGTTGCGCGAGAATCGATTTCCGCAGATCTGGGTGCCGAGTCTGGAAGTGCGGGACGTGCGGCAGTTGCTGGTGCATAGCCACAAGCAAGTGCAGGCGCGGACGCGCACCAAGAACCAGCTGCAGGCCATGGCGCTGAGCCAGGGCGTGCAGAAAAAATACAAGCTGTGGACGAAGGCAGGGCGCGAGGAGTTGGAGCAGTTGCCCTTGCTGCCGTATGCGGCCCAACGGCGAAAGCAGTTGCTGCAATCGCTCGACGGACTGGAAGCGGAAATCAGCGAACTGGACCGGCGAGTGGCGGACGAAGCGCGGCAGCGGCCGGAGGCGGTGCGGCTGATGACGCATCCCGGAGTCGGTCCGGTAACGGCTTTAGCCCTGGTGCTGACCTTGGGACCCTCCGACCGATTCGAATCGGCCAAGCAAGTGGGCAGCTACTTCGGGCTGATTCCCAGTGAAGATTCCAGCGGCGGAAAACAGCGGCTGGGCAGGATCAGCAAACAGGGCAGTTCGTTTCTGCGCTTTTTGCTGGTGGAAGCGGGACAGACCGCGGCGCGGTTGGATCCGCAGCTGAAACGCTTCTATCGTCGCCTGGCGGCGCGCAAGAATCGCAGCGTCGCCAAGGTGGCCGTGGCCAGAAAACTGGCCACGCGGTTGTACCTGATGTTGCGCGAAGACTGGACGTACACGCAACTCTGTCAGGCCGTTATGCAGGTGAGCCCGAGTCATTCTGTGGCCGGCTAGTAAGAGCCGAGCGCTTGAGTGGGCAGCCTGCCTCCCTGAAAAGCAGGGAGATCGAACTGAGCAATCATGGGCGCTAGTGCCGAAGAGATGGATGGTGGAACCTGAGGTTCCACTGCGAGATTGAAATCGAATGACGACATTGGTCTGGGAGTCAAATACTTTCTACGAGAGCGAAATGGCGCCACTCACCGCGTCCACGCCGTAGTGTCGCCACAGAACGCTTGACAGGGCACACCGTCGTTAGAGACAGGATGACAGGGACTTGGTTCACTGGTGGTCGCGCGGAATCGTTTCTTCCCACGTCTGCTGTTTCACGATCCGTCCGTCTTTCAGCAATTCCCGCGTGTATTTGTAGTAGAAGTTCTTCTGGTCGGTGGTCACGGATAAGTGTCCGCGCCACCTGAGTTCACGTCCCTTCAAGGTGAAGATGCTCTCCGCTTCGCCGTGAACTGCGCTGGTTTCGGGATGGGCATCGTCCACGTCATAAACCAGATTTTCGTAGTCGATTTCCTTTCCCCATGGATAATCGGTTTCCGCCTTTCCCTTCCAGCGTACCGTGGCTTTCTGATTGGCCTCGTCGCGCTCCAGTGTCCACTCGCCCGGCCAGGGATAGCCGATGCTCTTGATGTCCGGGCGTTGCTCGGCAGGCTGCGGTGGCTGGAATGCGGGAGCCGGCGTGCCTTTCACGGGGACGACCGGCAGGATCAGGCGCGACCCGTCGCCTCCGAGTTCAAGCGACGTGGTCATCGAATAGGGAGTGGGCAGGATCATCGGCCACAGCGCGTTCGAAACCGCCAGCCGAATGCGATGGCCCTTGGGAAAGACCCATGACGTCAGGTGCATTGCGATATCGAGCGGATAGACTCTTCCCGGTTCAAGAGCCCGCCGCTCCGTCATGGATTCGCGCTGTGCGCCGTTGATGCCCGCGCCCGTGATTTGGGTGACGGTCCCGTCGGGAGCCACATCTGAGAGCCGCGCGAACCAGTCCGCCAGGGGCGCCGTGGCCGAAGCTTTTAGGAGCGCCCGCGGCCTTCCCAGGATTGCCACGTCTTCTCGGAGTGGGGCCGAATCGTAAACCAGGCTGAAAGCATCCACGGGCCGCGGATCGCTCAGCAGCTCTCCCCACCAGAATCCGGCTTCTACACCGATTGAAGGAACGTATTTGAGTTGATGGACTTCCGTCGCGGGCGCGGTGTTTTGCAGAGTATGGTTCGGCTGGGGAAAGAAAACCGTGTCGCGCACATCGCGTGGCGGCCAGCTATCCTCGCGCCGCCATTCACCGGGAACGTTCGGCAAATTCGGGTCGGGCGGATGCCAGTGTTGCATGTAGATAACCAGCCTGGGATCGTTCAGCACGCCGGTGTCTCGTCCCTTGAGCCAGTAATCCCACCAGCGTACAGCTTCGGCGCGCCACTCGATTTCAGGGCCGGGGACCGCGTCGTGTGGAAAGGTGTGGTTCCACGGTCCGACAATCGCCTTCAGCGGCGCCTTCGTCTGCTGCAGCATGTCGGTGATGCTGTCACGATAGCCGTCGAGCAGGCCGCCGATAATAAAACATGGAATCCTGATCTCGCTGTAAGGGCGCACCGGGCTTCGCCAGAACGGGCCATCATGCTGGTGTTTGAGATAAAGCAGCGACCAGGGCGGAGCGTCAAAGCGCGGGCCTAAAACCTTTTCGTCGAGTGTGTAATCGGGAGCGCCAGTCATGCCGGGCGCCATGTCCATGTTCAACTCGAACTCATCGACGTGCGCCATGCCGTCCATGTAGTGCACATCGTCGTGGAAAAGTTCGGCGGTGGCGTCCACCGCGATGATGGCCTTGAGTTCCGGTGCGTGCCGCATGGCCATCTGCAAAGAATTGAAGCCGCTCCATGAGATTCCCATCATGCCGACGTTCCCGTTTGACCACGGCTGATGCGCCAGCCAGGAGATGATCTGCAGGCCGTCGAGCTGCTCCTGCTCCGAATATTCGCGGTCGGTCGGCACGCCTTCGCTGTTGCCGAAGCCGCGGATATCGACGCGGGCACACACGTATCCGCGACGCACGAAGTAGGAATAAAGTTCGTAGTCCCGTTGGGCGGTGCCGTCGTCCTTGCGATAGGGGTGATATTCGAGGACAGCCGGGAATTTCTCGCCTGCTTTGCCGCCATTCGGCATGTACAACGTGACCGCCAGACGAATGCCGTCCTTCATCGGGATCCACCCGCTCTCCATGCGGATGTTGTAGGCGGGCGGGGATGGAGGCTCGACGCCGAGAGCCGTGGCTACCGTCAGCCCCAGCAGGGTTACAAAAAACTGTAAGGGAAAGCGGACCCGGATTCTCATGATTCGTACCAGCGGAAGCCATGACGCTGCTCCTGCTCAAGTTGCTTCGCCAGCTTGAGGGTGCGAGAGCGCCGGTGATTGGCGCAGGCGAGCACGATAACGTTGAACAATGCCATGGGAGCGACGTACGAAGAACCAAACGAAGGAGTAGCGATCGAGGTCAGAAAAAATTCGTGGGCAAACTGCCCGATGGGGGAAACCAGCGTGTTCGTGATGCCCACACAGTAAGCACCCTTTTCGCGGGCCTGGCGCAGGCCCTCTACCGTCTGCCGCAGGCCGCGTCCGTGGCTGACCGCAATCACCAGGTCCCGTTTGCCCAGCATGCGAACTTTGTGCACCACTTCCGCGGGCGATGTGGCGCTGGTGACGGGCAATCCCAGAATAATAAGGAGGTGTTCCAGAAAGTTCACCAGATTAGCGGCCAGATCGCCGCCGATGAGCACCACGCGCCGCGCCGCGTAAAGCCGCCGCACCAGCGCCGCGATCCTTTGCGGTTCAAGGGTCTGGACGAGATGGTTCAGGTTCTTGACGTCCTGGTCGAGCGACGCCCGCACTTGCGTCGAAATGGCGGACCGGCCTGCGGGTCCGGTCTGCATGGTCTCGAGCGAGGTGGCATGGGCGATGGACAGCTCGTGCACGTAATGCTGGAATTCACGGTAGGAATCAAACTTCATCCCGCGGACAATGCGGACCATGGTGGCAGGATCGGTACGCAGGCGCTTGGCCATGGCCCGCACGCTCATCAGTACAAACTCACGCGGACGTTCAAAGGCTGGGCGAATAATCTGCTGCCGTTTCGGGCTCAGAAGGCTGATGCGGGACGACGGGCTCATCACCGGAACGGAACGCGCAACTTTCCGCGGCTTTCTCATGGGGCACAAAAGCATGGTAGAAAGCGCCGTTCTTGTCAACACCAGCAACCGCGTAGGGGCAGATGTCCTCATCTGCCCGGCGGAGCGAAGCTCCGCTATTCTTTGCGCATGAAAGAACCTGTCGAGCTGCGCTCGACCGGGCAGATGAGGACATCTGCGCCTCCACGTTTGGTGGTGGTTGGTGGATCGCCGCTTCGCCGCATGCGTATAATGCGGGGCGCGGTACTAGACCAGGGCCCGGGGACATGCCATGGATAAGAAGTCCGTACCCACTTCCCACAGTCGAAGAGATTTTCTTGCAACTTCAAGCCTGCTGGCGGTGGCGGCGGCAGCGCCGCGGGCTGCCTCCGCGCTGGCCGGCGGTCCGGCCCCGCAGTCGGGTGAAAAGTCTGTGACACCGGCCAGGCTGCGCAAGATTCCGATCGGCGTCTTCGATCCCGCGTTCCCTAATTTGTCCACCGACGAAATGATCGACAAGTTTGCCGCCTGGGGCGTGGAGGCGGTCGAGATTGGCACCGGCGGCTACCCCAATTCCACTCACTGTCCGGTGAAGGACTTGCTGGACGATCCCGACAAAGCGAAGGCATGGAAGAAGAAATTCGAAGACCGCAACATCCAGGTGGCGACGTTCAGTTGCCACGGCAACCCGGTGTCACCTGATCCTAAGATCGCGGAGCGCGACGCGGAATCCTTCCGCCGCACGGTGCTGCTGGCCGAGCGCCTCGGCGTCAGCGTGATCGTGGGCTTCTCCGGTTGTCCCGGCGGCAGCCCCACCGACACCATGCCTAACTGGGTCACTTACCGCTGGCCGCCGGAGTATGGCCAGATGCTTGACTGGCAGTGGAAAGAAAAAGTCATTCCGTTCTGGAAGCAGGCCGCAAAGTTCGCGCGCGAACACGGCATCCACAAGATCGCACTCGAGATGCATCCCAATTTTGTGGTCTATAACCCCAAGACGCTGTTGCGCCTGCGCGAGGCCGTGGGCGAGGAGATTGGAGCCAACTGCGATCTCAGCCATCTTTTCTGGCAGCAGTGCGATGCGGTCGAGGTCATTCACATGCTGGGCAAGGCAGGCGCACTCTTCCATGCCCACATGAAAGATACGACCTTTTACAAACATAATGTCGATCGTTACGGCGTGTTGAACTTCTCCTCTGACAAGAGCGACCTTGCGCAGGCCTCGGAAACATTCCGGGCGGTGGGCTACGGGCACAGCGCCGGCACCTGGAAAGAAATCATGCGCGCCTACATGGACGTCGGGTTCCAGGGCATCTTCAGCGTCGAGAATGAAGATCCGATTCTCTCCGGCGAAGTGGGAGTGGAGCGCGCCCTCTACGTGCTGAAAAATGTCAGGAACGAGATCTTAGGAACGACTTAATTACCCACCACTGTCATCCTGAACGCAGGAAACGCTTCGCTTGCGAAGCGTTTTCCGGAGTCGAAGGACCCCCATGAATCGATAGATTTGTAGTAGCGTAGGGGTCCCTCGACTTGCTCTCACCGCGCAAGCGCGGCTCGAAACTCGCTCGGGATGACAGCTATACCCGGCAAGGCGTTGACCTCGCTTCCTTCTACGGCGTAAGCTGCCCTTTCCGCCAATTTTCGGGAGCAGGCATGCTAAGACGTGAAGCGTTACGACTCCTGGCCTCGGCAGCGGCCCTGCCGCTGCTCTCGCGGGAAGCGTTTTCGATGTTCCGGGCGGTGCACCAGCAGCTTCCCGATCAGCCAGTACTGAAGAGCCTCGATCCCCATCAGGACGCGACCGTCACAATCATCTCCGAACTCATCATCCCGCAAACCGACACTCCCGGTGCGAAGGCCGCGCGGGTAAACGAATTCATCGACCTGATCCTCACCGAGTGGTACGACGAGGAAGAGAAATCTATCTTCATGACCGGCCTCACGGATGTGGACGCGCGGGCCCGGGAGTTGTTCAGCAAGGATTTCGTTGACTGCGGGGCGAAATCGCAGACCGAGATTCTCCAGGCGCTGGATGATGAACTGGCCGCCACTCGTGCCGAACCGGAGCCGAGGCGCAGGCGCAGGCGCCCGCCCGAACGCAATTTCTTTTTCATGATCAAGCAGCTCACGCTGGTTGGTTACTACACTTCACAGATCGGGTTTGAGCAGGAGCTTCATGGCGAGATCATTCCGTCGCGCCATGCCGCTTGCGTCCCTCTGGAAGAGGAGGCGGCGAAGTAAGCATGGCAGCCAAGACATACGATGCAATCGTGGTGGGCTCGGGAATCACCGGAGGATGGGCTGCGAAGGAACTGGGCGAAAAGGGACTGGAGACGCTGGTGCTCGAGGCCGGACGCCCCATCGATCCCGACAAGGATTACGCCGAGCATGTGCCTGAGTGGGAGGTGCGCTATCGCGGGATGAGCGACCGACGGCGGGTACAGGAAAACCAGCCGGTGCAGGAAACCTGCAGCGGAATGGACGAATGGAACAGCAAGTTCTTCGTCAGCGACAAACAGAATCCTTACAAAACCGAGCCGGGCAAACCGTTCTTGTGGATTCGCGGGCGCCAGGTAGGCGGCCGCTCGATCATCTGGGGACGGCAATCGTACCGCTGGAGCGACCTTGATTTTGAAGCCAACCAGCGCGAGGGCTTGGGCGTGGATTGGCCGATCCGGTACAAGGAAATTGCTCGCTGGTACGACTACGTGGAAGATTTCGTCGGCGTCTCCGGCCAACGCGAGGGACTTCCGCAGTTGCCCGATGGCCATTTTCTGCCGGGCATGGAATTGAATTGCGCGGAAGTGGTGGTCAGGGATGCCATCGCCAAATATTTTCCCGGCGAGCGTCTCATGACCATCGGACGCACGGCGATCCTGACTCAGCCTCACAAGGGTCGCGCACCCTGCCACTACTGCGGGCCGTGCGCCCGCGGTTGCATTACCCGCTCTTACTTCAGCAGCCTGAACTCGACTTTGCCCGCGGCGCTGACTACCGGCAAAGTGACGGTGCGTCCGCACAGCGTGGTGCACAGCCTGATGTTCGATTCCAAGACGAGGAAGATCACTGGAGTACGGGTGATCGACGGCCAGACGCGTGACACCATCGAGTTTCGCGCCCGCATTGTCTTCCTGTGTGCCTCGGCGCTGGAGTCGGCCCGCATTCTGCTCAACTCCGCCACTCCGGAATTTCCCAATGGACTGGCCAATTCCAGCGGAGAGCTGGGGCACAACGTGATGGACCACTGCATGGGCGGCGGCGCCACTGGCCGCATTCCAGGGAATGAAGACCACATCTCTTTGGGCAACCGCCCGAATGGAATTTATGTTCCGCGCTTCCGCAACGTGAAACAGAAGCATCCGATGTTTCTTCGAGGATACGGATTTCAGGGCAGTGCCAGCCGGCCGAAGTGGGAACGCGGAACAGAGATGCGCGGCTTCGGAGCGGATTTCAAACACACGCTCCGCCGTCCCGGCCCGTGGACCATGTCGTTTTACGGATTCGGCGAATGTCTGCCCAACCATGAAAATTTTGTCGAGCTCGACAAGACCACGGTGGACGCCTGGGGCATTCCCGTGCTCCGGATCAGTTGTGCCTGGCGCGAGAACGAGCGCGCCCTGCTCAAGGACATGTCGATTACGGCGGCGGAAATGCTTTCTGCGGCCGGAGCCAGGGACATAGAACCATTCATCGAAGACAACGCTCCCGGCCTTACCATTCACGAAATGGGCACGGCGCGCATGGGACGCGACCCGAAAACCTCGGTGCTCAATGCCCACAACCAGGCGCACGACGCCAATAATCTCTTTGTCACCGATGGCGCCTGCATGGCGTCTTCCTCCTGCGTCAACCCTTCTCTTACCTACATGGCCCTCACGGCGCGGGCCTGCGACTATGCTGTCAGTCAGATGAAGCGAGGAGAAATCTAATGGACCGACGAAAGTTTCTGGGTACGATGACGGCCGCGACCATTCTGTCCCGCCAGCTCTCCTGGGCCGCAGGCGACCACAAGATCGACAAAGTCGGGTTGCAGCTCTATACCATCCGCAGTGTGATGAAGGACGACTTTGAGGGCAAGCTGGCGAAAGTCGCGGAGATCGGTTATCGCGAAGTCGAGTTCGCCGGCTACGATGACCACACTCCTCAGGAAGTGCGGGCCATGCTCGATCGCCACGGGCTAACCGGCCCCTCCGCGCACATACCGTACAAAAGTCTGGGCGCCGAGTTTCCCAGCGTGCTGGATGCCGCCCATGTGGTGGGTCACCAATATCTGGTCAATCCCTACATCGACGACGACGTTCGCAAGGGGCCCGATGGCTGGAAGCATGCCGCGGAAACTTTTAATCGCGCCGGAGAAGCCTGCCAGAAGGCAGGAATCCAATTCGCATATCACAATCACTGGTTCGAATTCACACCCGTCAACGGAAAACTTCCTTACGACATTCTGCTGGAAGAGTGCGATCCCAAGCTGGTAAAGATGGAAATGGATCTGTGCTGGATCATGGTGGGCGGGCAGGACCCGTTGAAGTATTTCAAACGCTATCCGGGGCGCTTCCCGTTGGTGCACGTCAAGGACCTGACAAAGATTCCGAAAACGGACGCATCCGGTGGACAGAATTTCGGCGACTCGCTGGACGAAATGACGGAAGTAGGCAGCGGGATGATCGACTGGAAAAAGATCTTCGCACAATCCGAAAAAGCCGGCATCAAGCATTACTTCGTCGAGCATGATCATCCCAAGGACCCGTTTGCCAGCATCAAGACGAGTTATGAATACCTGGCGAAGGTGCGCTTTTAGCGGTCAAAATCGTTCCCGGAGAGCCTGATGGCCCAAGTCGTTCGTTCCCCGAAAGTGTATGACGTCTGCATCATTGGATCGGGTGCGGGAGGCGGTACCGCCGCGAAAGTACTCACCGAAGGCGGACTGAGCGTAGTGATGCTGGAAGCAGGGCCGCCGCTGAATCCGGAAAAGGATTTCAAGGAGCACATGTGGCCGTACCAACTGCCACATCGCGGGGTTGGTGTCGGAGGCGAGCACCGTCATGAACTGAACGACGAATTCATTGCGCCCAACGGCGCCTGGGAAATCGAAGGCGAACCCTACACTTCCGCGGCAGGCGCGCAATTCCGCTGGTTCCGCTCCCGCATCGTGGGCGGCCGCACCAATCACTGGGGACGCATCGCCCTCCGCTTCGCGCCGGTCGATTTCAGGTCGCGTTCCACCGATGGCATGGGCGATGACTGGCCCATCACCTACGAAGAAGTTTCGCCTTACTACGACAAGGTCGAGTCTTATATCGGCGTGTTCGGCAGCAAGGAGAATATACCCAGCGCGCCGGACGGCATTTTTCTGCCTCCGCCTGCGCCCCGCTGCACCGAAACCATCATCAAGAAGGCTTGCGACAAATTGAGCATTCCCTGCGTGCCCTCGCGGCTGGCGATCCTCACCAAGCCGCTGAACGGGCGCGCGGCCTGCCATTATTGCGCACAGTGCGGCCGCGGCTGTCTGACCGCTTCAAACTTCAGCTCCAGCCAGGTCATGATTCCGCCGGCGCAAGCTACCGGGCGCCTCACTCTGATCACGGGCGCCATGGCCCGCGAGATCGTGATGGGAAAAGATGGGAAAGCCGAGGCCGTGGCTTACATCGACAAGGCCACGCGCTCTGAAAAGAGGGTGCATGCCCGGGCTTTTGTGGTGGCTGCGAGCGCCTGCGAGTCGGCGCGCCTCTTGCTGAATTCGCGCTCTACTTTGTTTCCCGACGGTCTGGCCAATTCTTCCGGCGCGGTCGGCCGTTACCTGACGGACTCAGTCGGCAGTTCCGCCGGTGGATACTTCCCGCAACTGGAGAAAATGCCGCCTCACAATCACGACGGCGTGGGCGGCATGCACTTGTATATGCCGTGGTGGAAATACGATCGCAAGAATGATTTTCTGCGCGGCTACCACATCGAGTTTGGCGGCGGCCGGGGCATGCCGGGCGTGGGCGAGTTCGAGGATACCTGCAAGGAACATGAAGGATACGGCACGTCCCTCAAACAGTACTGCCGCAGCCGGTACGGCACCTACATCGGTTTCGCCGGACGCGGTGAGATGATCCCCAACGAGCACAGCTATTGCGATATTGATCCCAACACCGTGGACCAGTGGGGCATCCCCGTACTTCGCTTCCATTGGCAGTGGAGCGACAACGAAATCAATATGGCGAAGGACATGCAGGAAACCTTCCGCTCGATCGTGGAGACGGCGGGCGGTACATTTATCAGCAAAGCAAAGTCCGACGGCCGTCATCCCTACGGTATTGAGGACGGCGGCGTCATCATCCACGAGCTCGGTACGGCACGCATGGGGAACAATCCCAAGACTTCGGTTCTGAATAAGTACAGCCAGGCCCACGATGTGAACAACGTGTTTGTGACCGATGCCGCATCGTTCGTGACCAACCCGGACAAGAACCCGACGCTCACCATCATGGCGCTCTCCTGGCGCACGTCAGAATACCTGATCGATCAGGCGAAGAAGGGAAGTCTTTAGGAAGGAAACATGGCAACCAAGTCCATCTCGCGGCGCGACATTCTGAAGACCCTGACCATGGGAGCGATGGCCGGCTCCGTGCTGCGTGTGATTCCGGCGCAGGCCGCCGAATACGCGCACCACATGGTGGCAACGGAGAAGGCTGCCACCACGGCGGGCGTCTACACTCCGAAATTCTTCTTGCCGCAGCAATACAAGACGCTGCAGGCGCTCTGCCAGGCCATCATTCCCGCCGACGCCGATTCCGGCGGAGCCAAAGAAGCGGGCGCGCCGGAATTCATCGACCTGCTCACCAGCGAGAACCCCGATTATCAGCTGAAGCTCGGCGGGGGCATGATGTGGCTGGAGGCGCAGTGTACGGACCGCTACGGCAAGGCCTATCTCGACTGTCTGCCGGCCCAGCAAAGAGAAATCCTCGACCTGATCGCCTATTGCAAGAATGCGGACAAAGATCCTGGTTTAAGCCAGGGAGTGGAGTTTTTCGCGTTCCTGCGGGAGATGACCGCCGACGGATTCTTCACCAGCGAGATCGGCATCAAGTATCTGGGCTACGTGGGAAACACTTACCTGCTCAGCTTCCCGGGATGCCCTCCCGTGCCGGAAGTTTAGTTTCTTCTTTGTCATCCTGAGAGGTGGCTGCTTCGCTTCGCGAAGCAGGCAAGCAGTCGAAGGACCCCTATAGCTGGATTAAGGTTGGCGCGCATGGGGTTTTCTCACCGGCGATTCACACGCCCGAATCTCGCTAGAAAACGGTGCATCCCGATTATAGGGGTCCTTCGACTCCGCCTGTCCATTCGCGAACGAATGGACAGCCTCCGCTCAGGATGACAGGGGAGAGGAGCCTCACGCCGTCCCGAATGGATCTTCGAGCGACGGGCTCTGTGGCGTGAACAGCTCCGCGCCATCTTCGGTGATGTGCATGTCGTCTTCCAGGCGCACGCCGAATTCGCCCGGGATGTAGATGCCCGGTTCATCGCTGAAGGTCATGCCGCGGGCCAGCGGCGTGCTGTTGCCGCGCACCAGATAGGGCCATTCGTGGCCGTCCATGCCGATTCCGTGTCCTACGCGGTGGGTGAAGAATTTGTAGTCTGGACCAAATCCGGCATCGCTGACTACTTTCCGCGCGGCTGCATCCACCGCCTGGCATTCCGCGCCGGGACGGGCTGCTTTCAGTGCGGCGGTCTGCGCACGATGCACAGTCTCAAATACTCTCTTCATCTTGTCTGAAGGTTTGCCGAAGACGAAGGTGCGGGTGATATCGGATTGATATCCTTCGACGGTACAGCCGTCGTCCAGCATGACCAGTGTGCCTTCGCGAATCACCTGCGGCACAATCGAGCCATGAGGAAAAGATGAGTTCTCGGCAATCTCTATATCTACTTCGCCGGAAAATCCCAGTTGAGTGTACGCGGCCATGATCATTCTTTCGAGCTCCGCCTGCGGCATTCCGTCGTGCAATGTCTGGTGTGCAGCGCGATAAGCCGTCAGCGTGACCTGATTGGCCAGTCGCATCAGCTCAAGTTCGTGCGGACTCTTGATCATCCGGCAGCCCGCGGTGACCGGAGTTGCGCTGACAATCTGCAATCGCGGTGCGGCTTTGGCGATGGCATCGCTGAAGACAAAGCGCACGGATTCCTCCATGCCCAGCCTGCCGGTGGAGATTTTAAGGTCTGTAAATCCCTGCGCCAGAAGGTGGTAGGGATTCTGGTCCTCCTGCCAGGTGCGCACGTCGGCGTTCTTCCCCTCCGGAGAATTCGCCAGCAACTCGCGGGCCCGGCCTTCCTCGAATGCCGGGCATATACACAGCGGGTGACCCTTCGCCGGCAGCACCAGGGCAAACAGGCGTTCACTGCCCCACCATTGCACTCCGGCAAAGTAGTTGAGCGAAGTGCCGTCGGCCAGAAGAATTGCGTCGAGACGGTTGGCCGCCATGAGTTGCCGCGCTTTTTCCTGGCGTGCCGCTCTTTCGTCAACCGTGATGGGCCTGGCTTTGTCTTTCATCGATTTCAGGATGGCGATCGAGGGCGGCAGGGGGGCACACGCGTCCTCTGCGTACAGCGGCGATGTGAACGCTGCCAGACTCGCACCAGCCGTGATTGTCCCCGCCTGCAAAAAGTGGCGTCGTGAAACCATGAATTCCTCCAGTTGACCCAACCCCCATGTGACGAATCGAACCGCCATTATAGGGGTCTTCTGATATGCAATTGGCAAGCAGCATCGGAAAATTGAAAATGAGGAAACGATGAATACCGGATTCCAATGCGCCGGCTGCGGCGAGTGGAACCAGACTACGGTGGACGAGTCCGCTGGACGCAATCAGTGTTACGTCGAAGATTGCCAGGTGTGCTGCAAGCCGAATGTGCTGCGCGTGCAGTACGACGCTGGAGAACACGAATTTGTGATTACAGCGC
>Ga0207711_10000707_pt1 | contig 32848 bp, 37 predicted proteins | sample KBSS34metaG_FD_184401 | JGI IMG/M metagenome (GOLD analysis project Ga0207711, IMG submission 184401) | Switchgrass rhizosphere microbial communities from Kellogg Biological Station, Michigan, USA - KBS S3-4 metaG (SPAdes) (version 2) | ecosystem: Host-associated > Plants > Roots > Rhizosphere... | reverse complement strand
CCAGGTAGAGCGTGGTGTCGCTGCCCGCGCCGATCAGCAGCGAGGGCGCGATCGTGAAGCGCTTGACGAACTGCTGTTTGCGAAAGCTGCCGTCGTCCTCCCAAGCGCCGGTCACGCGGGCGCCGACGCCGCTGCGCGGATCGAAGCGGCCGAGATCCCACTCGCCGCGCTTGGTGTCGAACGAGCCCGCCGACAGGGCGATCGCGGTGACGTTGGTGTCCGGCCGCTTGAGCACCCGGTTGATGAGCCCGCCCGATGAGCCGCGCCCATAGAGCACCGCCGCAGGGCCCTTGATCACCTCGACCCGCTCGGTGTTGGACAAGTCGCGAAAGTAGAGGGCATCGTCGCGAAAGCCGTTCACGAACTGGTCGGCGATGGCGGTGAAGCCGCGGATGCTGACCTGGTCGCGCTGGCCGTCGCCCGAGGCGAAGCTGACGCCGGGCACGTTCTTGAGCGCGTCCTGCAGCGAGAGTGCCCGCTGGTCGAGCAGGACTTGCGAGGGGACCACCACGATCGACTGCGGGATGTCGCGCAACTCGGCAGGGATCTTGGCGGCGGTGCTGTCACTCTGCACGTAGCTGTCGCGCGCGCCGGTGACGACGATGGTATCGCGGTCACCGGCCTCGGTGCCGGCGGCATACGCGGGCAAGGGCAGGGTGGCGAGCGGCAAAGCCGCACAGGCCAGCACGATAGTCCGGCTCATGCCGGTGTGCGCCACTGGCACGCGACCTGCCGCCGAGCGCGCGGCGAGACAAAATGCAAACAAAGCTACCCCCATCGATATGCGAACGATTCGCATTAGCGTTAGTAGCCTATCTCGACCAGTACCTTTCTGCCGAGGCGCGGAGGGACCTCAGCCCTCGCGCGCGCTGGCCGTTTTCCCGGTTTGTCGATCCCTGGTAAGACATGGACATAGCGTATGGCTGACCATCTTCACGTCATCACCGGCGGTCCCGGATCAGGCAAAACCACCTTGATCAACGCTCTGGCTTCCGAGGGCGTCCGTCACATGCCGGAAGCTGGCCGAGCGATCATTCAGGACCAAGTGGATATCGGCGGAACCGCTCTGCCGTGGAGCGATCGGGAAGCGTTTGCGACCCTGATGCTGGCATGGGAGATGCGCTCCTACCGCGAGGCGGTGAGCGCGCCTGGCCCCATCATCTTCGACCGCGGCATCCCGGACGTGATCGGCTACCTACGACTTTGCGGATTGCCTGTGCCGGCGCCGGTCCTGCGAGCGGCCGAGCGGCGGCGTTATGCGAACAGGGTCTTCATCGCCCCGCCCTGGCCGGCGATCTTCAAGCAGGACACCGAGCGCAAGCAGACGCTGGCGGAGGCCGAGGCCACCTTCCATGCTATGGTCGAGGCATACTCCAGCCTCGGATACGAGCTTGTCATGCTCCCGCTGGCGTCGGTGGTGGAACGAGCAAGGTTTGTCCGTGAGCGGATCGGCTGAAGCTCCCGATCATCGATCCCTTGTAAAAGCGCCTGGATCGATTGAACAGCGATACTGCGCAGGGCATATACATGGCATATCCCACGGAGTTTATGGCATGGCCGAACCAGCAAGGAACCCTGACATCCGCTCAGCGAAGCTCTTCCGCAACAACCGAAGCCAAGCAGTCCGCATCCCGGCTGAGTTCGAGTTTTCCGGCAGCCGCGTGCTGATTTACAAAGAAGGCGATCGACTCATCATTGAGCCTGAGCCGCGGCCGAACCTGCTCGATACCTTGCGATCGTTGGCTCCGCTTGATCCCGCCGACTTCTTTCCCGACGACGTGGATGAGACTTTGCTGCCGTTGAGGGATGTCGATTTGTGAGCCGCACCCGCTACATGCTCGACACCAACATCGTGTCCGATCTTGTACGGAGCCCTCAAGGCCGCATCTTTGACCGGATCGCGGCGCTCGGCAGCGACACCCTATGCATCAGCATCATCACCGCTGCCGAACTGCGCTATGGATGTGCGAAGAAGGGATCGCCTCGGCTGCTCGCTCAGGTCGAGGCCATCCTTGCCAGCATCGACATTCTTCCGTTCGATGTGCCGGCCGACGGGGAATATGGCGGTATCCGCGCCGAACTGGAAGCTGCGGGCAAGCCGATCGGACCCAATGACCTGCTGATCGCGGCTCATGCCTGTGCCGCCGGGGCGACGCTGGTCACGGCCAATGTCAGCGAGTTCGAGCGAATCCGGGGCCTGCGTGTCGAGAATTGGCTGGTTTGACAGTCCCTCAAGGCTGGCTCGTCCAACCCAGTGATCGAGCATCCCACCTGAGGCGTCGCGCATCGATCACCGTTTTCGATGGGTAGTATGAGGCGTTGCCCCATGGCCTGAAGCCCGCGATGAACCGGCTCGAAGTCCATCACCGAGGGCATCATGGCCGCCAGTGAGCAAAGCTACCTTCGCGATGTTCAATATCGCTTCCCCGACCGGCTGAAGGCGCGGTCGATCCTGCATACCCGCTATGGCCGAGGCAACTGGTTCGCGTGGCTGGCCGCCAACATTCCGCTGCCGGCAGGTGGCCTCGTCGCCGACGTGGGGTGCGGCGCGGGATCGTTCTGGACGAACGCGCTGCAGGAGGTGCCGTCCGATCTCAAGCTGCGCCTGTTCGACATTTCCCAGGGCATGGTGGACGCAGCCCGGGGCTCCATCGCCGCCATGCAGCGGTGGCAGGATGTCGAGGTCTCCGTAGCCGATGCGGTCGCTCTGCCACTGGCCGACGCCAGCGTGGACACCACAATCGCCGTCCACATGCTCTACCACCTTGCCGATCCCTCGGCCGGGTTGAAGGAGATGGCCAGGATCACGCGAGAGGGCGGTGCGGTGGCCGTCATCCTCAACCCGGCAGGCACGATGGCCGAGTTGTCGGCGCTGGCGCGGGCACCATTCGGGAGTGAGCCCGATCCGCGACCGGAGCCGCTGTCGTCGGAACAGGGGCTTGCGCTCATGCAGCGCCAATTCGCCAGCGTCGATGTGATCCGATACAATGACGAACTGCGCGTCACCGATCCTGTCGATCTGCTCGGCTATCTCGGCAGCTTGCCGATCCCCGACAAACCGGGCGTCATGGAGGAGCTGGCAGTTGCCGTTGAGGACGCCTTCCGCCGGACGGATGGAGTTTTCACCATCACGAAGTCATCTGAGCTCCTCATAGGACGCAAATAGCGCGCCGGAGACGACCACAGTTCGCCATCAGCGGATCTGGACGACCTTCACACCGGTGTCCTGAGCGACAAGGTTCCAGTGCGTGTCGCCCGTCCAGGCAGGCAGACCGTCGCGCTGGGCGAGGGCGAGGCAATAGCGATCGCCCAGTGACAGTCCGGCGCTGGCGGTCACCGCCCGCAGCCGGCCGGCAAGCTTGGAAGTGGTCTGATCGGCCGGGACGATCGCGATCGGCAGGGGATCGAGCATGGCGTCGATCGCGGCGACCGGCATTCCGTGGAATGCGAAATGGCTGACCACCTCCGCGTAGTTGACTGCGGACATGCGCGCCGAAGCGATCGCGTTTGAGACCTTGGCTGCCCCTTTTTCCTGCTTCAGCATGGCAATCAGAGCAGAGGCATCGAGAACGAACTCGCTCATTCGCCGCTGTCCTCGCGGCGGCGCGCGAGGAAGCCTTCGACACCGGTTTCGGGATTGCTGCCGGTGTACTGCCTGGCCAGCGCCTGCGCGCGTGCCACGGCTTGTGCAGCTGTACGCAGTACAACGCCGTCTTCCATTTCCTCGAGGAAGACCGCACCGCCGCCGGTGAGTCCGAGGCGCTTGCGCACATCAGCCGGTAGGCTCATGCGCCCGTTGGGCGTCACATTGACTTGTAGCGGCATAATAACCTCAGGCGGGACGGAAGGCACGTAAGCGGCCGCATAACGCAAAATGCGTTAATGTGCCACAGAGCCTCAAATGTGGCATGAATCCTTATTGGTGGCACGAAAGAGCCCTTGGGGGCAAAAGTGGGCTAACGTCCGATAACAATGATTCTCGGACATAAAAGGGGGGATTGAAAATGGTACGTTTGCGGGTTCTGATGGATTCATGATATATGTGGGGCAGGTTCGAATGCCCACATTTCAGGAGATTACCGTCATGGCAGTTCACAGCGTCAAAGTTATGCCCGACGGGCGCATACAGATACCAGCGCAATTGCGACGCGAGATGAACCTTTCGGGCGGCGAGACGCTTAATCTCGAGTTGCGGGATGGTACGCTGTCGGTGCGCCGTCCGTCCAAGACGCTCGAAGCCGTCCGCGCCATGCTCGCGCCGTATCTCGACCCCGAAGTCGATCTGCAGGCGGAGTTGAAAGCGATGCGCGTGGAAGATGCCGCCCGTGATTGAAAGCCTGCTCGACAGTTCCACGGTGCTCGCCTTTATTCGCGGAGAGCCCCACCAGCTCGATGAAGACCTGGTACTCGCCGGTGCGGGCATCTGCAGCGTCAACCTGGCCGAGGTCATCGGCGTCCTTCTTATGAAGGGCGTGCCGGACGAACGGATTACCTCCGCGATCGGTCGCCTCGGCCTGAAGGTCGTGCCGCTCGACGGCGATGCAGCACTCCTGGCAGGCCGCCTTATTCCGGTGGCGCGCCCCTTGGGCATCGGGCTCGGCGATTGTGCGTGCATTGCCGTTGGCATGACGCTCCAGGTGCCGATCTACACCGGGGACCGCGATTGGCTGAAGCTGCATATCGACGCCGATATCAAGCTGATCCGCTGAGGCATGGCGCACGACCTCCTCCCGATTTCCGCGCAGCTGCCGGCCGACCTCGCCGCCGAGATCGAGGGCGCGCGCGATACGCTCGCGGCCGCGAAGGCGGCATCGACCCAGAAGGCCTATGCGTCCGACTGGCGGCGGTTCTGTGACTTCTGCGAGGCGCGCAATGTGGAAGCGCTGCCGGCGCACCCTGACATCGTCGCCCTGTTCATCCACGTCGAGGCGGAAGCCGGCATCGCACCGGTGACAATCGGCCGGCGCATCGCAGCGATCACGCACCATCATCGCGATGCCGGCCTCGCCTCGCCAAGCGCCCGCGACGATGCCGGGGTGATCGCGGCCATGCTCGCCGGTGTGCGGCGCAAGTATGCGCGGAAGAAGGAGCAGAAGTCGCCGGTCCAGGCCGACGTGTTGAAGGCGATGTTGGCCTCGATCGAGGGCATGGGGGTTCGTGCGAGGCGGGACCGCGCGATCCTGGCTCTGGGCATGGCGGGTGCCTTCAGGCGCTCGGAGCTAGCCGCGCTGCGCCTCGAGGATCTGAAGTTCACGAACACGGGGCTGCGCATCACCATCCCCAAGTCGAAGCGCGACCAGGAGCGTGCCGGCCAGACCATCGCCATTCCCGAAGGGCGCTTCATCCGGCCGGTCACGTTGCTGCGCCACTGGCTGCATGCGGCCGAGCTCGATCGGCCCGACCCCCTGACCGGCACAGCGCGCACGGGCCCCGTGTTCCTGCGGCTGACCCGGTCGGACGTGCCCACCACCGCCGCCATCACCGACAAGACGATCGCGCGCCTGGTCAAGACGGCGGCGGCGGCGGCAGACCTCGACCCCACCCTCTACTCCGCACACTCGCTACGCGCCGGCTTCCTCACCGAGGCCGCGGCCCGGCGCGCGAACCTGTTCAAGATGAAGGATCACAGCCGGCACAAGTCGCTCGACACGGTGGCGGACTATGTGCGCGATGCCGCGATGTTCGACGATCATGCGGGGGACGGCTTTCTCTAGCTAGCTCCCGAGCTCCCCATAGGACGCAAATAGTGCGCCGGGCGGCTCGGTCCAGAAACTCGGTTCCCATCGGGAAAGCTCCGGCCCTGCCCGGCATGTGCCCAATATCGCCACGATTTCCAATCATAAGACCGGCATGGCGATTATCAGGCGGGCGGAATTCCCCACCGACAGCCCGGCGGTGCTCAGCATCTGGCGAGAGTTCATAGCCAACTCTCCGGTCAATCTCGACTACCAGAATAACGCGGTCGAGTTTGCGACCTTCACCGAGAAATACGCTGCCCCCAAGGGATGCGTCCTGCTTGCAGAGACAGATGACGGGGTCGTGGGGTGCGTCGCCATGCGACAAGTCACCCCTGCCCTATGTGAGATGAAGCGGTTGTATGTCCGCCCCAATGCACGCGGGGAACACGTTGGCCGCGAACTGGCGGAGCGGCTGATCGCGGAGGCTCGCGCCGCGGGCTATCGCGAGATGCGGCTTGACGTGCAGGCCAAGTTCCTTGCCGCACGCAAGCTCTATGCGGACCTTGGCTTCGTTCCGGCCGAACCCATCTCGTTCAATCCGGTCCCCGGAGCTTCGTTTCTCGGCCTCCACCTATAATCGCTCATCGGCCAGGTCCCGATCACCGCCTCACTCGTGCTCGCTGGCATGCCACAGCCCCCGTGGAATACGTTGAAGCCATGTACTCATGAAGGAATTTGGACGTGGCCACATCGGTCAGACTGGCACCCGAGATCGAGCAGCGCCTCGATCGGCTCGCCGCCGCTACCGGACGTACCAAGGCCTACTACCTGCGCGAGATGATCGAGCGTGGCATTGAGGAGATGGAGGACGTCTATCTCGCGCAGAAGGTCCTCGAGGACGTGCGTGCCGGACGTGAAACGACCGGCTCGCTCGACGACGTGGAGACGCGCCTTGGCCTGGCGGATTGAGGTGATCGCCAGCGCCGGGAAGACCCTTTTAAAACTCGATCGCACCACCGCCAAGCGGATCGCCGCCGTGCTGCGCGAACGGCTTGTCGACGTCGATACGCTGCCTTGGGATTGAGCTTCCACGGCACGTATCAGGATCGCGATTGCCGACTTAAACCGTCGGCCTTTTGCCAAGCCTCTGGAGGCCCTTCTCACGCTCCTCGCGCTCAGCAAGGCCGTCCCCCACTGCAACTTGGAAGGCGGTCTTCCTGATGCGGTCTATCGACCGATCTGTCCCTCACGGGACTCCAATCCCCTTCCCAGGAACCGCCCAGGCAAGACCCCGAGACAGGTAGGCCGATCAGTCCCTGTTTTTTGCACACCCTATGCGGCAACCGCGAGTGTAAGTGTTTGAAAAGTAGATGTTACCATATGTAAACAGTGTTCACGTCTGTAAACACGACAGGGCTAACAAAACTTATCCTTTATTTTCAATCTATTGAGGGTTTACAGGTGTAAACGCGAACGTTCTGGACAGCGACCTGGCCCCTCAGTAATCATGGATCCGCGATAGCCGAACCAGGCTCCAACCAACCATTGGAGCGCGAAATGAAATCAGTACCTAACACCCAAGTCGTAGCCGCACGCTTGCCGGCAGACCTAGTTCGGATGGTCGACGAGGTCGCCAACCTGAAGTCGTGCGAGCGCTCGGAGGCTATTCGCCACATCATTCTGGTTGGTGCGCCCCTGATCATCAAAGGCAAGAACGTGAATATCGAGCGGGTCCTAACCGGCCTCGAGATTCTCGTTATTGACTGCCTGCGCAAGGCGTCCGAAGCGAATCCCGCCGACGTCGATATGCTGGTGAAAGCGGCCTCCACAAATGTGGAGACGTACCATGTCTGAACACGACATCCGCTCCAGCAAAAAGCGTCATGATCGACCACCATCCCGCGCGGAATGGTGGTCAGAAACTCCGGCAATTTCACGCGCGGCTCGCAGCTTTCTTCGCATGAGCTGACGCTGGCCTGAGCGGGTGTCCCGGGTGCCGATCATCACCTGGCTCGGGACCTCTTCCATCCTCCTTCCGGTGGCCGCGGCCTGCGACAAGTTCATGCGTCTGCTGCTGGCTTCGGCGTTGGGCGCGGCGTTCATTTTTGCCTCGCCCGCTGTCGTCATCGACTACGCCAGCAAGGGCGGGAAGGAGATTCCGAGGGAGCGCTACGAGCGTGGTGCGCTGCTGGTCTCGCGCGAGCCGCTGACCGGGAAAATCGATCGCCACAACCGCGAGGAATCCTGCAAGGGATGTGTCGCGCGAAAGTTGGCGTTCGACCCGGCGAAGGTCCTGAAGCTGAGGCCGTTCAGTGAGTAGGCAAGAGCAAGGCGGTACGTCGTTGCCGATGAAGTCCAAGTAGACTTGCAGCCTGCATCGTTCGGAGATCCTGCCGGGCAGCGCATGCGCCCAGGAGCGGACACCTAAGCCGCCAACGCGTAGCGGCGGCAGTGTTCGAGGTAGCCGGCTTCGTGGCTGCCGGCGAGGGTGACGACGCTCTCCCACAGCCATGAAGGCGCGTCGATCTGGCCGCGATGGTCCGCCTCCAGCACGGCGAGCCAAGCGGCGCGCTGGTCCTGGTCAAGTTGCCTGCCGTGGGCCTTGCCGATCACGAAGGCGAGGTAGCGGGCCGCCTTGACCGCCTCGCCCTTGGTGAACTGGTCGACTTCCAGCTTCAGGTCCTGCGGCGCCAGCTCGCGGATGAACAGCGAGTGGCCGAGCATTCGCACCGGGATCATCCGGGCGCCCAGATGGGGCGAGAGCGCGCGGGCCGCCGCTGCAACGCGCTCAGCGGGATCGGACGGCATCATTGCCCCGGGCGCCGCCGGCGCGATCGGCGCCACCGCTTGTTTGAGATCGATCAGCGCGTAGTCGGACCGCCCCTCGGCATTGTCGAGGCCGACGATCACCGCATAGCGCAGCAGCCCGAGCGAACTGCACCCCTTCATCCAGTAGGCAGCATCGACCAGGTGGACCTTGCGGTGCCGATCCTTCTGGTCGAGCGAGAGGATCAGCCGGCCGACTTCGGGATCGGCGAACACCGCCTGCAGCGCGTCACGCTCCTGCGCTTCGAGCGCCCAGAACTTGCGGCCGAGCGGGATGCAGGGCTCGACCGCGTCGAGCCGTTCCTTGGCCAGGTGCTTCCAGCGGCGCCCCAGCGCCCGGCGGCGGACGCTGCGGACCACCTCGGGCTGCACGCCGGGATCGCCGTCCAGCGGGTCCGCGATCCCGGAGGCATAGCCCTCCACCACCTGCTCGATCATGTGTGCAGTGGTGACGCCCGGCAGGTCCGACCCGCGCGCCGCCGTCGCCAGCGAGAGGCCGAGCCGGATGAGATCGTGTGCCGGATTGCCGATCACCGCCTGATCGAGATCGCGGATCTGGATCTCGACGCGCCCGTCTCCCGCTACCAACGGCCCCAGGTTGCCGAGGTGGGCATCGCCGCAGATCCATATGGACGGGCCCTCGGGCACCCGCCGCGCCACCGGTGAGGCTGCCAGCCATTCATAGAAGAGAGCCGTATTGCCGCGCACGTAGGCGTGCGCGGAACGCGCCATTTTGCGCGTGCGGTTGGTCTCCAGGATCGCCTGGCGGTTGGCCCGGGCCGGCATGGTCATCAGTGTCCCCTCACGTGGAACAGCTTCAACGCGCGAGAGGCGGAATTGTGACGGAGTGTTGCCAGGGGGTGTGGGGATGCCGGACTAAGGGCAAGTTCTCCCCGAGGCGCCAATGCGGCTAATCGAAAGACCGTTCGATCCATTTCGACCCTACCCTTGATTGTGCGGCGCAGCATGGCCGGTACCATGTTGCAGTCGCTGGGGGGGCGGTCTTCCTCTTCCTACCTTTGTCTGCAATGGCGCAGGTGGCTGTGCGACTTTGGACCGAGCAAGGGAAGATGAAATGAAGATCGCCGTTTTCGGCCTGGGTTATGTCGGACTTTCCAATGCCGTGCTCCTGGCTCAGCACAACCAGGTCGCTGCAGTCGACATCACGGCCGAGCGGGTCGAGATGCTTAACGCGCGCACCTCCCCGATCGTCGATGTGGAACTGGAGGAGTTCCTCGCCACCCGGCCGCTGAACCTTACCGCCACGCTCGATGCCAAGGAGGCGCTGGACGGCGCCGACTACGTGATCGTCGCCACGCCGACCAACTATGACGTTGATACCAACAAGTTCGACACGTCGTCGGTCGAGGCGGTAATCCAGACCGCGCTCGATGCCGGCTCCAAGGCCACGATCGTCATCAAGTCGACAATCCCGGTGGGGTTCGTTGCCGACGTGCGGGCGCGTTTAGGCACCGACCAAGTGGTCTTCAGCCCCGAGTTCCTGCGCGAGGGCAGAGCACTCTACGACAATTTGCATCCCTCGCGCATCATCGTGGGCGAACAATCCGAGCGAGCGCGGATCTTCGCCGACCTGCTGCTTGAGGGCGCCCAGAAGAAGGACGTCGAGATCCTCTTTACCGACCCCAGCGAGGCCGAGGCGATCAAGCTTTTCGCTAATACTTACCTCGCCATGCGGGTCGCCTTCTTCAACGAGCTTGACAGCTATGCGATCGCCGGCGGCATGGACTCGCGCCAGATTATCGATGGCGTCAGCCTCGATCCGCGCATCGGTCGGCACTACAACAATCCCAGCTTTGGCTACGGCGGCTACTGCCTGCCCAAGGACACCAAGCAGTTGCTGGCGAACTACTCCGAAGTGCCGCAGAACCTGATCCGTGCGATCGTCGATGCCAACCGCACCCGCAAGGACTTCCTGGCCGACCAGATCATCGACAAGAAGCCTAGGAAAGTCGGCGTATTCCGGCTCGTGATGAAGGCCGGCTCGGACAATTTCCGCCAGTCCTCGATTCAGGGCATCATGAAGCGGATCAAGGCCAAGGGCATCGAGGTGGTGATCTACGAGCCGGCGATGAGCGAGGAGAGCTTCTTCGGCTCGAAGGTCGTGCGCGACCTCGAGGCCTTCAAGCAGGAGTGCGACGTCATCATCGCCAACCGCATGACCGACGAGATCGCAGACGCGAAGGACAAGGTCTTCACCCGCGACTTGTTCGGATCGGATTGAGCCCGATGCGCACCGCTCTCGTTACCGGCTCGGCCGGCTTCATCGGCTCCTTCGTCTGCGAGCGCCTGCTGCGCGACGGGTTCAAGGTCATCGGCCTGGATGCCATGACCGACTACTACGAGGTCACGCTCAAGCAGCGGCGCTTGGGCCGGCTGCTACAGTCCGAGCACTTCCGCGCGATCGAGGACTATGTCGAAACGCCCGGCCTGCTGATGGAGCTGTTCACGACCGAGCAGCCCGACGTGGTAGTCCATCTCGCCGCCCAGGCTGGCGTGCGCTACTCGATCGAGAACCCGCGCTCGTACCTGGAGAGCAACATCGTCGGCACCTTCGAGCTGCTCGAGGCCGCCCGCGCCCATCCCCCGCAGCACATGCTGTTGGCTTCGACCTCGTCGGCGTATGGCGCGAACACCGAGATGCCGTACCGCGAGACCGACAAGGCCGACCACCAGATGTCGTTCTATGCCGCCACCAAGAAGGCGACGGAGAACATGGCGCACAGCTACGCGCACTTGTTCGACCTGCCGATCACGATGTTCCGCTTCTTCACGGTCTACGGGCCGTGGGGCCGCCCGGACATGGCGTTGTTCAAGTTCACCAAGGCGATCCTCGAGGGCCGCCCGATCGACGTCTACAACTACGGCGACATGAAGCGCGACTTCACGTACATCGACGACCTCGTCGAGGCGATCCGCCTGTTGATCGATGTGCCGCCCGTGCGTCCGGCTGAAGGCGAAGGCGTGCCCAAGGGCGACAGTCTCTCACCGGTGGCACCGTGGCGCGTGGTCAACATCGGCAACTCGAACGCGGTGCAACTCACTGACTTCATCGATGCGATCGAGGATGCGACAGGCCGCAAAGCCGAGCGCAATCTGATGTCGATGCAGGCGGGTGATGTCCCCGCGACTTGGGCCAATGCGGAGTTGCTCAAGACGCTGACGGGCTATGCGCCGAGGACTAGCGTTGCTGAAGGCGTGGCGAAGTTCGTGGAGTGGTACTGCGGATACTATCAGATCTGAGCATTCCAAATAGGCCACAAAGAGGGCCGCGAAAGAGTGAATGCTCTTCGATCGGCTCAGCCTGCATTTTCGCTGGTTCGTTGGGGTTCGATATCGATGCTCCGATCTGGAGCGCTTCGACTGACCTGCTCTCCGATCTTGGACCCGCTGGCTAGCTGTCATCCAGCTGCTACCGGCAGATTTCTGCCAAAGTAGTGATAGGTCTGATTGGCGCAGGCATGGTCCCGTACCGCTTGATACGTAGCCTGCCAAGCGAACGTCTGCATTCAGCACACCACACTTTGCTTAATGAGCCGACATCTAAAATTTGGCAGTCATCGAATGCCACGAAACTCTTGTTTGATCCCCGACAAAGCCCCTATAAACCACTGTGCAGCTGCAGCATGCTCTGAGCGGGGCTCGTAGGTAGCAATATGGATCGGTAGTGCGAAAAATATTGTCCCTCAAGATTGTAATTATTAATTATCGTGAGAACGAAGACTTATAGAATGATATTGCTAATCAAGGGGGTAAAGTGAGAAAAGGAATAATCCTTGCTGGTGGGTCAGGAACCCGCCTGTATCCGCTGACCCGCGGTGTGTCGAAGCAGCTCATGCCTGTGTTCGACAAGCCGATGATCTATTATCCCCTGTCCGTGCTCATGCTGGCCGGCATCAAAGAAGTTCTGATCATTACGACCCCTCATGACCAAGCTGCGTTTCAGGCCGTGCTGGGCGATGGAAGCAGCTTCGGCATCGAGTTGCAGTATGCCGTGCAGCCCGAGCCGGCGGGGCTTGCCCAAGCCTTTCACATCGGCGCCGATTTCGTTGGCAGCCGGCCTTCCGCACTGATCCTTGGCGATAACATCTTCTACGGTCATGGGCTGCCCCAGCTCCTCGGTAGTGCTGATGCGCGGGAGAGCGGTGCCACCGTGTTCGGCTACTACGTTAACGATCCCAAGGCTTATGGCGTGGTGTCATTCGATGCCCAGGGACGTGCGGAGACCATCGAGGAGAAGCCGGATCATCCCAAGTCCAACTACGCTGTCACCGGCCTCTATTTCTACGATGGGCAAGTGGTCGATCTTGCCGCTGATCTGAAACCCAGCCATCGCGGCGAGCTCGAGATCACCGACCTGAACCGGCTCTACCTGGAACGCGGGCAGCTTTCCGTGGAGATCATGGGCCGCGGTTATGCCTGGCTCGACACCGGCACACATGGCTCGCTGCTCGACGCGGGCAACTATGTGAGGATCATTGAGGAGCGGCAGGGATTGAAGATTGCCTGCCCCGAGGAGATCGCTTGGCGCAACGGCTTCATAGACGATGCGCAGCTGGAAGCGATTGCCGCTCCGTTGGTGAAGAGCGGTTATGGCGCGTATCTGCTCAATCTCCTCAAGAACCGTGAGGCTGTGCTCGAGAGCGGAATTTCTGCATGGAACTGATCCCGACCGAAATCGAGGGCCTGCTGATCGTCGAGCCGCGGGTCTTCGGCGACGAGCGCGGTTTCTTCCTGGAGAGCTGGAACCGGCGCACCTTTGCGCAGCTCGGCCTGGATCTGGATTTCGTGCAGGACAACCACAGCCGTTCCGCACGTGGCGTTCTGCGCGGGCTGCACTACCAGCAGCCTAATCCCCAAGGAAAGCTCGTCCGTGTCGTCGCGGGGCGTGCCTGGGACGTAGCGGTGGACCTTCGTGCCGGCTCGCCCACTTACGGTCGTTGGGTCGGGGTGGAATTGTCGGCTGAGAACAAGCGGATGTTCTGGGTTCCGCCGGGCTTCGCGCATGGCTTCGTCAGCCTGGAGGACGGCACTGACTTTCTCTACAAGTGCACGGCTTCCTATGATCCGGCCAATGAGCATTCTTTGATGTGGAACGATCCTACGGTCGGCATCGAATGGCCGCTCGAAGGTATCGAGCCGCAGCTTTCCGCCAAGGACAAGGTCGGTAAGCCGTTGCACGAAGTCGAGGCTTTCGTATGAAGGTCCTGATCGTTGGCGGCAACGGCCAGCTCGGCAAGGGCCTGTCGCGCACGGCGCCGGCCGAGGCGAGCATCGTCAGCCATGACATCGACACGCTCGACATCACCGATGCCGGAGCGATCACGGCGGTCGTGAGCGAAATCCAGCCCGACATCGTATTCAATGCGGCTGCGTACACGGCGGTGGACAAGGCTGAGAGCGAGGAAGAAGCTGCGCTCGCGGTGAATGCCACTGCAGTAGGCTATCTTGCTGACGCGGCTCGCAGGATCGATGCACAGTTCGTGCATGTCTCGACTGATTTCGTGTTCGATGGACGCTCCGGCGTACCCTACACGCCTGATGCGCCTACCGCACCGATCGGTGCCTACGGGCGCACCAAGCTGGCGGGGGAAGAGGCTGCAGGCGACGATGCCCTCATCGTACGTACGGCCTGGGTCTATGCCCCCAATGGCGGTAATTTCGTCCGTACCATGCTGCGCCTCATGGCCGAGCGACCCGAAGTGCGCGTGGTCGCCGATCAGATTGGCACCCCGACTTACGCGCCAGGCCTTGCAGCAGCATTATGGACGATGGCGGCAAAGGGCACCAAGGGCATCCACCATTACACCGATGCTGGTGCCTGCAGCTGGTATGATTTTGCCGTTGCGATTCAGGAGGAGGCGCTGGCAACCGGCCTGCTGGACAACGCGGTGCCGGTAATCCCGATCAATGCGGCTGACTATCCGACCCCTGCCGAGCGCCCCCACTACTCGGTGCTCGACAAGACCTCGACCTTCGCGATTCTGGGCGGGCCGACCCCGCACTGGCGCGAAAACCTGCGCAAAATGATGGCTGAGATGAAAACCAATGGCTAATCTGATTGTCACCGGAGGCGCCGGTTTTATCGGGGCAAACTTCGTTCATTACCGCCGCAAAGTCGCGCCTGATGACCGGATCGTCGTTCTTGATCTCCTCACTTACGCAGGTAACCGGCACAATCTCGATGGGCTCGACGAGGTGTTGCTTGTCGAAGGCGATATTTGCGACACTGAACTGGTTTCGTCCCTGATTGCGGATCACGAGATTGACACCATCGTTCACTTCGCGGCCGAAAGCCACGTCGATCGCTCAATCACCGGGCCTGACGCTTTTGTCACGACTAATATCATTGGCACTCACAGCCTTTTGAAGGCGGCAAAGAAGGCTTGGGTCGACGAGGGCAGCGGCAAGCCTCACCGGTTTCATCATGTCTCCACCGATGAGGTCTATGGATCGCTAGGCCCGAACGATCCCCCGTTTAGCGAAACCACGCCCTATGCACCCAACTCACCCTACTCAGCCTCAAAGGCGGCTAGTGATCATTTAGTGCGGGCCTATCATCACACATATGGTTTGGAGACGACCACCAGCAACTGTTCGAACAATTACGGTCCGTTTCAATTTCCCGAAAAGCTAATTCCGCTGTTTACCCTCAACGCTTTAAGCGGCAAGCCCCTGCCGATCTACGGCGATGGTATGAATGTGCGCGATTGGCTCCATGTGGAAGATCACTGCCGAGGTATTGAAGCTTGCCTTCGAAGGGGTAGGCCAGGTGAAGTCTATAACATCGGGGGTGGACAGGAATTACCAAATTTAACCGTAATTGAGGAAATTTGCCGGTCCGTGGATGAGGCTTTTGCCAAAGAGCCATCGCTCGCCAGACGATTTCCGAATGCGCCGCCTGCGCAGAGGCGGTCAAGCGTAGAGCTCAAGACGTACGTCACTGACCGCAAAGGGCATGATCGTCGCTACGCGATTGACGAGACTAAGGCGCGGGAGGAGCTTGGATACGCCCCCGCGCGGGACTTCCGGCAGGGCTTCGCAGAGACACTCAACTGGTTCCTTGCACGCGAAGATTGGTGGAAACCGTTGGTGCAGCGCGCCACGCTAGTTCGTTAAGAATTCGCTTCGTTGGTGGCGGCGAGATAGACGAGGCAACGTGCCAGCGGGTGTAGGCTATGTCCGTTGCTCAGACTTGGTTGGTCACGCGTCACCGATAGCTTGACACTATAGGGCGCTAGCGATCGTTAAGATTACCTCCATGACTTCGAGACGTGGATCGGAGCTAAAGGCTGGCTGGGGCTAATGGATCACCTCTCGCACAGCCAGTGCACGCGCCTGACTTGACCGGAACCCCGGTGCGGCACCTATGGCTACGCGGATCATTGACGTTTTGGAGCATGGCAAGCGGGTGCGGCGGGCATAGTCCGACGAGGATAAGGCGCGTTTCGTGACGGAGACGCTGGAGCCGCGGGCGACGGTGCGGTCGGTAGCACGCCGGCATGGTCTAGATGCGTCACTGCTCTATCGCTGGCGGCTTGCCTTTGTTGCGAGCAACTCGATTATGTGCCCACCTCGTTCCGCGTCATTCGCCACGTCCGGCCCGAGCTCGGCTGCCGCGCCTGCGACCGGATCGTCCAGGCGCCGTTGCCCAGTATGCCGGTCGAGTGCGGCAAGCCCGGAGCCGGGCTCCTCGCCCATATCCTCGTCGCCAAATATGCTGACCGCCTGCCACCCCGTCAGTCGGAGATCTACGCGCGCGAAGGCGTCGATCTTGCTCGCTCGACCATGGCGGACTGGGTTGGGCGCTCGGCTTCGCTGCTCGAGCCCATCGGTGATGCGCTCGCTCGCCATGTGACGGCCGGCAACACGCTGCACGCCGACGATACGCCGATCCCGGTGCTCGCGCCCGGCGCTCGACGTACGAGAACCGGTCGGCTGTGATCTATGTCGCGACGAGCGCGGGCATGGCGGTACCGCGCCGCCTGCCGCGCTTTTCCGATATGCGCCGGATCGAAAGGGCGAGCGCCCGGTCGCGCATCTCAGCAGCTTCGTCGGTCACGTCCATGCCGACGGATATGCCGGGTTCAACAAGCTGTACGGGAACCGCATCGTCGAGGTCGCCTGCATGGCGCACGTCCCGCGCAAGTTCTTCGATATCCACGTCGCCAACGGCTCCCCAATGGCGCGCGAGGCCGCCGCGCTCTACGCCGTCGAGAGCGATATCCGCAGCTCGGCGCCCGAGCGTTGAAGGTCCGAACGACAGACCCGTGTCGGACCGCTATTGCAGGTTTTGTGCACTTGGTTCGAGGCGACGCTGCCGAAGCTGTCGCGCAAGTCTGACCTGGCGATCGCTGTTCGTTATGCCCTCTCAAGATGGCAGGCGCTCGGCCGCTATCTCGACGATGGCCGGCTCGAGATCGACAACAATGCTGCTGAGCGCGCCCTCCGAGGCGTCGCCCTCGGCCGCAAAAATTGGCTGTTCGCCGGCTCGGACGAAGGCGGCGAGCGTGCCGCCGCTATCTACAGCCTCATCGAGACTCCCAGGCTCAACGGCGTCGATTCCCAGGCATGGTTACGCGATACCATCAGCCGCATCGCCGACCACCCGAACCCCAGAATCGACGAACTCTTACCCTGGAACTACCGCGCCGTCTGAGCAAAACCGCTCACCGGACGCTTACCATGCCTCATGACATTATGCTTAGGTGGGAAGCCCGAGCGTCAGCCAATATTAATTTTGACTTACTCGTCTCCACTTACAAGAAGATGAAGTTGTTTTTGGTTTTGTGGTATTTTGATACTTTAATGATTTTGATCATTATCTAAAATATTATTATCTGAGCGGAGGAGGAAAACTGGGGCGATCATAAGTGGTTCTATCGGCCGCACACGGTAAGTGCCCTTCATGACTTGCGCGAGCGCGACTGAATTTCGCCATTGCCGCTGACCTGCTGGTAAAGTGCGGCGGTCTGAACGGCGATATTTCGCCATTGATAGCAAGTTAGCAACTCCGACCAGTCAACTGGCGATACTGGCGTAGCGAAGCTTTCGCGAAACCGTTGTGCAATCGCCGGGACATCGGCGACTTCAAGGATGTTCGAATCGGGAACGCCCATTGCGCGATAGACAGGAAGATTGCTCACCAACACGGGCAGCTGGCATCCCATCGCTTCTAGCAGCACGATTGGTAACCCCTCATGGCTGGAGGGTAGTGCGAACAGCCCCGCATTCCAGAACAGTTCCGCGAGCGGCTCGCCTGAAATATGGCCGGCAATGATCACGCCCGGAACTTTAACAGCTTTTTCGAGCAGCTTACGTGCGTATTCGTTCTTATGGTCGGCGTTGCCCACCAGCACGAGTTTTACGTCTTCGGGCAGCTCGGCAGCTTTAAACGCGTCCACCAGATCGATCTGGCGCTTCTCTGGCACAAAACGGGCGACGTTGATGATATATCGCGTGGCGGTCAACCCGTACTTCGCAAGCGTGGCGCCGGGTGCGACACGGGGCATTGCAGTCACACCATTCGGGATGAAGGTGATCGGCTTACCATATTTCTCGCGCAAGCTGCCGGCAACGACCGGCGAAATCGAGATGCAGGCATTTGCGGATAAAACTGCTTGTCGTTCGCCGAAGCGGAGCACAGTGCGTGCCAGCAGTCCCCATTTCTCGCGCCGATAATCCTCACCATGGTGCGTCGATATGACCCGCAGCCCCAACAACCGGGCTAATGGCGCGACGATATTTGGGCCAATCGCGTGGATGTGCAGCAGATCTGGCCGCCGCCACGCGGCATATCCTACACCCAGTATTGAATGGATGATCGTCTCCGCCAGCGGATGCCGCAACGCCGGAATCCAGCGGACTTTTGGCATGCTGGGATCAACAGGAATGTCGCGGCGTCTATAAGTGCTGCGCCCGATCACTTCGATCTCGCTGCTGTCATATGGCAAGTGGCGCACAAGTTCCGCGACATGCGTTTCCACACCGCCTTGAATGCCGCCAATTCCGCGCAGGCCAAGGTACATAACCTTGGGTCTCTGCGCCCTATTCTTCGCCATTATGCGTACTTCCGACCGGTAAGCGCGCGCAGGATCACATTGCATTTTCGCCTATGTCCTGCCCGCCATGCCCTTATGGCCGAGAGCAGTTCGTCCGCGATTGCCATAGGCAGCGAGGCTGGCATGTATTGCGCCATTAAACGGATACGATTGCGCGAAAGATAGTAAGCCGACAGCGGCGAACCGCCCCCATCGCCTTCCGTGCCAATCGTCGCACCGACCTTATGGTACACGATTGAATCGACTGCGTAGCCAAGCCGAAAATGCGGTTTCAGGCGGCATGCCCAATCATATTCCTCATAGTAGAGGAATAAATCTTCTCGCATCGGTCCTACCACATCGTACAAGGCGCGGCGAATGAAGCTTGCCGCGCCGTTCACATAAGCAAGGGATCTTTCAATGGCGACTGTGTCCACTGTGTCGGACGGAGATCCCCCCGCACCTAGCGGCATGAACCGTCCACGCAGGGGCTGGAACAACGACCCTGCCCGTGTCTGGATGCCCTTGGACAGGGGCGAATAGACGACAGTGGAGCCACAAATACCAATGGTTTCATCTTGATCCATGCGCGCGATCAATGCATCGAGCGAACTGGCATCGGGGACAATGGTATCGTTGTTGAGCACCCAGATGAATGCGGTATCAGGCCGTTGTAGCGCAAGCTTCGCGCCTATATTGTTACCGAAAGCATAGCCACCATTGCGCCCGCTGCCAACCAGCAGCAGCGCGCGCTCATTGCGATCACCCCAGTCTACTTGCGCGGTCGGAGCGTCGAGTTCCTGAAAAACGATGTTTGAGAGGCCCGCAAGCATCTTCGGAAGTTCGGCGCGTAGCAGCTCAAGTGAGCCGTCGCCAGAATCATTATCGACGACGATGACGTCGAGCGCACGGTCGAGTTGCAACAAGCTAGCGACACAATCTACGGTGTCTCCGGCCCCGCGATAGTTCAAAACTACCGCAGCCGTGCGGCGCATGCCACCGGTCATCGGCAATGCTCGCAGCGGATGTGCGGCATCGTCGGACTCACGCGGCGCGGCCTCTCGAAACTAGATTGGTCAGCGCCGATACGATTCGTGGGCTGAGTGTCTGCCAATTATAAGTTGCGAGCGCCACTTTCCGCCCAGCGTGGCCCAACGCTACCACATCGTCTTCACGATCAAGCAGGCGCAGTGTGACAACTGCGAATGTATCATAATCGTTCGGCGTGACGCGGTAACCGGTCACGCCCGGCTCGACGAGCCCGGCATAGAATGGGAAATCCCATACAATTGCAGGCAGATTCATGGCCATCGCCTCGATGCAGGTGCCCGGCAGGCCTTCATAATACGACGCGCTGGCATAGACGCGCGACCTGTTAAACAGAGTCGCCACTTCGCTGAACGGCACTTTGCCAGCTAGCAGCACGGTGGGTGCCAGACCGCCAAGTTTGGCGCGGACATATTCATCATCGTCGCCATAGCCGACAATTGCAATGCGGATGTCGGGCCGTGCAGCGACCAAACGCTCCACGATTTCCACCATCGGACGGCTGCCCTTTCGCTTTTCAATCCGACCGGCGAATATCACGTCAATCGATTTTTCAATATTCTCATCTGGTGCAAACCGCAGGATGTCCACGCCATTTGGGATAATATCGATTGGTCCGTTATAGCCATAGCGTGCAAGCTCCTGCCGCCCCTGCTCGGTTAGTGTGACGATCTTGCTTGCGCCCTTGAAGATGACACCTTCCATCCATTTCTTGACTTTCAGCGATAGCCCCTTCCAGTCGCTTTCGTACAAGCGCGCGGCATAGAAGTCGCCCGACATACCAAGATAAGTGGTGTGGGCAGTGACAACGATCGGCGCCACCTTCGGAATCATCAGCGCTGGAATCATAGGTGGGATGTGAACGTTGATGGCTATAATCGACCACTCGCGCGACAAGGCTATCAGCCGCTTGCGTGCAGCCCATCCCCATATGAACAATCCGGCACGGCTGTCCGAAACGGGAATATATTCTACCGTCACATTCGAAGGGGCATTCAAATCCGGTCCACGGCTGCCGGCAATCACATGCAGTGGTGGAGCATCGGCCGGATAAGTGGCGATGAACGAGCGGATATACCGCGCGATGCCATGCACTCCTTCCAACTGCGGAAAGGGGATTACGATCATCGGCGTACGGTCACTCACGCTCCGATCTCCTCGGCAAGGGTCCGATAGCGCTGTGCGATGGCGTTCCAAGACCGCTTGGTCATGGTCAACTCACGATAGCTTGCGGCGCGGGTGCGCCAGGTGTCTGCGGAGACGGCGAGAAACTCCTCGATTGCTGATGCGACTGATTGTTCGGTAATCGGCATCTGGATCACCGTTGCCGGCATGCCTTCCTCAATCAGCGATCCTATGCCACCGGCCATGGATGCAATGATCGGTCGTGCGTTGGATGCAGCGAGCAAGGCAACGCCGCTTTGTGAGAAGAACTCCTGATAGGGCATCAACAGTGCGTCGCATTCGCGAAACAAGCGCTCCAGTGCGTCGTCCTGCACATATCCAATTTCCAACTCTATAGTCTCGGGTGCCACCCGCGCCAGGGCTTCACATTCGCGCCAGTAGGATGCATCCTCGTTGTGGGGCTCCCCAGCCACGACCAACGAAACATTCGCACCACGGGATACGGCGATCAACGTCCCTTCGATTGCTTCTCGCACGCCCTTGTTGCGGCGGAGGGTTCCAAACAACAACAGCTTGCGATGTCCAGGCAATTCGCTCGGATTGTTGAGCAGGAACACGCCATGCTCAATCACTTCGATGCGCCCCTCAAAATCCGGATAGACGCTGTGAATCTTCGCTGCGGATGGCTCACTAAGTACAACGGTAGCCGATGCGAGCCGATAACAGGCCTTATGCATCCATAATTCGAGCGCGCGGAACGGGGCCGGCAATTTCCATGCATGCGGCACAGGATCGTGAGCGACAAAGATCAGCCGGGCGCCCGTCAGCCACAACAATGCAAGGATCGGGACGCCAAACACCAGCGGCTCCGGGATGCTGACGATGAAGACGCGATTGGTCAAGCGTGACCACAACAACGACGCGGAGCTGCTAAACACACGAGCCATGGAATATGCCAGGCGCACTAGCCGAGGACTGCTATCGCGGCGCTCGCGTGGCGGACGCAACCGACGCAGTCTCGGATGCGGCGATTCATAGGCCAGATTTTCAGCTTTGGGAGCAACAAAGGTGACCATTGCTCCCGAATGGACCAGACCCGCAACTAGCTCCTGAGCGAACAGGCCCGCGCCGGAGGACAGCCATGTACGCGTCATCACACACATGCGTGGAGCTGAAGCGTCTGCGGATGTGGCTTTTGAGAGCAATAATTGGTCGGCGATCTCGGTCGCTGAATGCACAATCGCCTCTCATTGTGTGGTGCACAATTCGATGCCCCATCTCGGCGATTGCTTCAAGTGCGAAGTCCCTTTTTCCGGCCAAATTGCCGTGATAGCGGCATGACGCGATGCAAAATATTCGGGAAGAGGCGGGCTCTCGGGTTCGCGATTGCATTGGGGTAGGGTTCCCCCGTAAGAGATGCCGATCATAAGGGGTGTCGCTTGGCCTGATTGTAGACCCATCCCACAAAAATCGTAGCGGAAATCGAGTGCGCATGACCAGCGATCCGGATACAATCGCGATATTGTACGACTTCCACGTCGACCATCATCCGTTCACGCGCGCGCTGCGCAACCGCCATGATGGTGCGGTCGTTGAACGCGGCGTGAAGCACGTCAGCGGGCATCACACTAGTGCGAAGATCCGGCAAAAACTGGCCTCGTTTAGTGCCGTTTTACACGCGTTGTGGTACTGGAAGCAGTATCGGGCGATCATCTGCTGGCAGCAGGACATTGGCCTTGTCCTTGCCGCTTGCGCGCGACTGTTGGGCAAGGATGACGCGCCCAAGATCCACATTTTAACTTTTATCGCTCCCACGAGACGACGCAAAGGCATTGTTCGCAAAGCGATTGGCTTTGCCCTGGGTGCTCGGCAGACCGCCTCAATCATATGCTATGGCCGCGACGAAGAGGCATTGTACCGGCAGGCGTTTCCCGAAGGTGGCACGCGCTACGCACGGCTGATGCTTTCGGAGGAGTACCCGGGCATCGAGCGCTTTCCAGCTACCCGCGGTGAGGAATATGTCGCGGCCGGGCGCAGCAATCGCGACTATGCTTTTTTGATCCAGTATTTCGCGTCGCGTCCGCATTTGCCGCTGTTGATCATCAACGACGATCCAACGTTAAAGGCTGATGCGCCGAACATCCAGATCGCGCGAGGCGTGTATCGGGACGAGTATATGCGGTTGATTTCAAGTGCGCGAGCATTGATCATTCCGTTCGCGGATCCAACGATCAGCGCTGGCCAGATGGTCTTTTTGCATGCGCTTCAACTGGGTAAGCCGGCGATCTGCACGCGCTCTGCCTGCTTAGCCGATTATCTGGAAGACGGCGTCAACGGCATTGCGATCGAAAAGACGGAGAAAGCCTTAGACGCTGCAATTACACGCTTAGAAGATCCCCTAATTTATGAGCAGTTAAGCAGATCTGCGCGAGCCGATCATCAAGCGCGTTTTTCCTTTGATAGGCTTGCGCGTGACGTTCTGTTTCTTGCACAGCGCGGCAAAACGGCGTGAGTTCTATGATAAATAACGCTGCACCGGCGTTAGACAAGCCTGCCGTCGAACCAACGATCACGCATCACCGTGACAAAGTGATGATGCTGACGGCTACGCTTGCGCGGATGGCAGTTGGGCTTGGAACTTTTATTCTACTGGCGCGATTTTTGGGCCCGGCGCAATATGGCCGGATAGCCACGGCAATCGCTTATTCGGTGTTTGTTGGCCTTGCGACCGATTTCGGCTTGGCGACTTACGCGTTTCGGGAGGCAAGCGCCGAGCCAGCGGATGCAGGCAAGATTGTAGGAACCGCAGTCGGGATCAAGGCGGTGCTGACCATCATCGCGGTGCTGGTCGGAGCGCCATTTGTCTTCTCCTTGATGCCAATCAAGTATGCACTTATTCTAGTGCTGGCTTTTATCGGAACACAGGCCGGTTCGTTTGCGGATCTCGCCATCGTCGTTGCCCGCGTCAATATCCGCTTCGATCTTGAGGCGAAGCTGGTGGTAGCGATCAGCGCGGCCTGGCTGGTAATGGTTGGAACCGTCGCGGCAGTGACCCGTGACTTGCTGGCGGCGGCAACGGCCTACTGCTTTTCGCGCTTGCTATATGTGCCGATCAGTTGGTGGGTGATGCGACGCTGGTTCAAACCCGGGGCATTCATGCCGCCTATCGCGGCAATGCGCGCGATGTTCGTTAAGGCGCGTAGCTATGCAGCAGACAACATTTTAACAGTCCTATCTGGACAAATTGACGTATTATTGTTCGGCTTACTGCTTAATGCGCACGACATGGGCATATACCAGGGGGGCGCGCGACTAGTGCAGGCCATTGTGCCGTTTGCGGTGGTGCTCTCGACTGTTTACCTCCGTGTCCTATCTAATGCTGCCCACAACAAATTGCATAGCGTCTTCCAGGAGAACGCTAATCGGCTGACCCTGGAGTTTTCGCTGCTTGCAGTCGGTGCGGGCTTGAGCTTTGCCGTCGTGGGGCCGTTAGCGACACAGATATTGTACGGCGCGCAATATGTGACGCTCAAACCATTATGGGCAGCGTTCGGTCTGTTTGCAATGCTCCGTTTTGCAAGCGCAGGCTACGGTATCCAACTGGTCGCGCTGGGGCGGATAAAGATCCGTGTTATAAGTCAGATCGTGTCGATAGGGCTATTCGTTGGCGCTACCGCAATTGTCCTTCCGCGATTTGGTTTGATCGCCGCGCCCTGGTTACTCGCCTTTTCGGCTCTGCCATCTTTTCTCCTTCTATCGTTTGCTGTCAGGAGTGCAAAGCGATCAGGGCGCTATGTCTCTATTTCGATTGCCGCTGTCCTCGCCGTGGCTTTGTTAATTTCAATTCTTTGTTAGGGACGAAAGTCTTTGATAAGCATAAAATTCTTAAGAAGGCTTCGTGGTATAGTAACTATGGAGCAAGAGCTATATGATCTATCGTTGCGTAAGAAATATCGAGCGTTGGGTGTAAACATAGGTCTTTATAGCTACGGATGTTTTGACATACAGCGGGTGCCCGCCGGGGTTACGGTTGGTCGATATTGTTCGTTTGCGCCATCTGCGCAGATTTTCCTTCGCAATCACGGCGTAAATTTTATTGGCTTGACTGCGTTTATATATAATCCTGCATTAGGCGTAGTGGATGAGGACAAGATACCGGTCGGCACGCTCGATATCGGCGACGATGTATGGATAGGGCATAATGCCATTCTGCTGCCAGGTGTCGGTACGGTCGGGCGTGGCGCTGCGATTGCGGCAGGAGCAGTGGTGACCAAGCCGGTACCAGCCTATGCGGTTGTCGGAGGCAATCCAGCACGGATCTTGCGCATGCGATTTAATGCCGAGACAATTGAGCATATAGAAGCAACTCGTTGGTGGGAATTGGATGCCCCTGCGTTGCGCCGCAGCATCAACGAAAAGCCGAAAATGTTTTTTGATCCACAACGGTTTTTTGCAAAAGAAGAGGTGGCGGAACGATGACTCTCTTTGCAACTGCACGTAAAATCCTATAAGCGCAAAGTTATGGGGCAAAAGCCAGTCACCATTGGCCTGCTCTGGCATACGCTCGGGCACGGCAATTTGGGCGTGGACGCGCTGACGCGCGCTAATATCGCCATTTTGGAAGCAGCTGCGAATGCCGCGGGCCGCAATGCTAATTTCGTTCTGCTCGGTACGCCTGGCGTACTCGATCCTGCCTTGACTAACGTCGTGCAAGGTCCTGAAGCTAGGCTAAAGCCGCTACTTAAAGCGCAATCACCATTTTTCTCAGCGATACGCAAGTGTGATCTCGTCGTCGATATCGGTGAGGGCGATAGCTGGACCGACATCTATGGCGCGCGACGTTTTGCGTTCCAGACCGGAACCAAGATGGCCGCGATTTTAGGACGCTGTCCGCTAATCCTTGCGCCTCAGACGATCGGCCCTTTTGATAATCCGATACGCCGAAAGTTATCGGATTTTGTGATGAATCATGCACGCGCTGTGTTCTCACGTGATTCTTTATCCACCAGCTACCTGGCTAGTCGTTCCTTAAACGTCGAGACGGCAGAATTCGTTGATGTAGCTTTTCGGCTTCCCTTCAGCAAGGAGGCGCGGGTGCATGGTCTAACCCGAGTCGGATTGAATGTTTCGGGATTACTCTATGGACAGGGCTACACCGGCAAGAATGAACTTGGTATGTCTATCAATTACCAAGCGTTTACGCATCGGCTAATTGAGCGATTACTTGCACGTTCGGGCGTAGAAGTTCACCTTTTCTCACACGTTTCTAGCGCGGATTTTTCCCGTGATGATGACCAGCCCGTCGCGGTAAATTTGATTGCGAAATATCCTGCGTTGAAGTTGGCGCCGGACTTCGCCTCCGCCTCTAGCGCGAAGAGTTTTCTGTCGGGATTAGATTTTGTTGTTGCCGGCCGCATGCATGCTTGCATCGGTGCCTTCTCCGCTGGAGTGCCGGTAGTCCCGATCGCTTATAGTCGCAAGTTCAATGGCCTATTCAACACACTGGATTATCCACATTTTGTAGACGGCAAGGCTGTAAAGGATGATGAAGCGTTAGCTATTGTTCTGGACAGTTTCGACCGCCGCGAAGAACTGGCCTGCGATCTCGAACGTGGACAAGCCATCGCCGAAAGTCGATTGCAGGCATATCAGGACCGCATGACTACGATCATTGGGGGATTGTCCTAAGATGAACCTGCCGGCCGTTGTGAATGGCGGGCTGTGCACCGGTTGCGGCGGCTGCGTGTCAGCACTGAGCCGTAATCCTGGCGACGCGATGCCGCGTGTCATGAAAATGACCGAAGATGGTTATCTGCGGCCAGAGCCGGCGCTTCCCCTGCCTCCAGCTCAGCAGCGCATCTTCGAAAGCGTATGTGCTGGCGCGCGCATCGACGGCAAGGCAAGCGAATCTAATTATCACCCATTATGGGGTCCGATCCGGCGGCTAGCAACCGGCTATGCAACCGATCCAGAGGTGCGTTATCGCGGCTCGTCCGGTGGCGTGTTGACCGCGCTTGCGATTGGATTGGTCGAAACCGGCGAAGTCGAATTTGTCCTCTCTAGCTCCGCCGACAATGATGATCCGATTGGCAACCTGACTATGCCGCGCGCTGATCGAGCCGCGATGCTCCAAGCGGCGGGTTCGCGTTATGGCCCTTCCAGTCCGCTAGCAGGGCTGGAGGGGCACCTTCAGGCTGGCCGGAAGTTCGCTTTTGTCGGCAAGCCTTGCGATGTTGCGACGCTAACGCGAATGGCGAAGCAGGATTCTCGAATCGATGAATTGATTCCCTATCGGTTAGCTTTCTTCTGTGCGGGCGTGCCTAGCCGACTTGGCACTCTCGCAGTGCTCAATGCACTGAACGTATCGTATGAGGATTTGGTTCGCTTCCAGTATCGTGGAGATGGCTGGCCGGGTCTCGCTCGTGCCACCCGCCGCGATGGTTCGGAAGAGAGTATGGATTATAATTCAAGTTGGGGTTCGATCCTGAACCGACACCTCCAACACCGTTGCAAGGTATGCCCGGATGGTACTGGCGAGTTTGCAGACATAGCGTGCGCTGATGCTTGGTACGGCAAGGATGGCTATCCCGATTTTGCTGAACGTGATGGCCGCAGCCTGATCGTCGCGCGCAGCGAAGCGGGGCAGCGCCTGCTGGCGCGCCTGGAGCAGGCCGGGCAAATTTCGACCGAGCCGTTGGACATCGAAGAAATTGCACGCATGCAACCTTATCAGGTCAACCGTAAACGAAATGTGCTGTCGCGCTCCACGGGAACGCAGTTGGCTGGAGGCAAGACGGGACGTTTTCGAGGCTTGGCGTTGCTGCCGCTGCTTTTGTCCGATAACCCATTAAATCAATTGCGTAACTTATTTGGCTCAATCAAGAGGTCACGGCGCCAAGCCAAGCGCTAAGGAGATCGGTGTCGATCAGGTAACCCGCTCCACGCGTCGCTGCCTTCAACGGCCCGGGATCAGCCGGACGCCTCGAAGAACCGTGGGGTTTGAGGTTGGAGTAGCATGAGGAGTGATCATGGCGGCGTTTGCCGGCGGTGTTCTGACGATGAAGGTCATCGTAATGCTCGAACGGCGCCTGTCGTGACAGCGCTCGACCACCGGCGGCCAGCCATTTAAGCATCCGGTGAGCACGCGATCGGGCACGAGCCAGGCTCGCTAGATGTTTGATCCCGTGCTTTGATGGTGCATGTTTCACGAAGGAGTGGAAGGAGGCACTTTGGGCCAGGCGGTCAAGAATGGCTTGGCAGCGCTGCGGCGGCGGGCCGAGGACTGGGCGGCGTTGACACCGGCCAAGTGCGGCCGTCTATTCGTCATAGTTGTAGAACTCTACTCCATCATGCCGGGGAGAGGCACCCAGCGGCGTCGCAGCCGGGATTGCCGATGGAGCTTGAGACGCAGCAGCCCTTCGTCGCTGGATCTGCTCTACGAAGAATGATGATCGCACGTTCAATCGCTCGCTGCCCTTTCGGGCGATGATGAAGCCCGCGAGCAGAAATATCCAAGACAGGGCATCATTTATGGAAACGGCGAAGAAGCTGGCAGAAAGCCCGCAGATCGCTGACACCGCCACGCAGAGTAGGCTGCGATCGCTTGGTGAAGAGGCAGCGTGAATGGCGCTAACACCGAGGAGGATATAGGAGACTAGGAGCGCCGCAAATGCGGCTAATCCAAAATACCCATAGTCAACAAGCATGTTCAGGTAATAATTATCGATCGTCTTGAAAGTTCGACCTTCGGGCTGGATCCCGGCTACGTCGAGCGCCATTCCCGTCCCATAACCTGAAATAAGACGGGTTGATGCGGCTGAGATCGCCATATTCGTCTGCGCCGCCCGCGCCTGAGTGCTTCGTGACTCATCAGTGTTCCGCCCACTGCTGATTTCGTTAACCTGAAGGATTGCGGCCGGCACATACAGTGGCGCCGCTACGATAAGCAGGGTTCCGATCATAATCCCGCTGAAACGCTTGAGATTGACAGTGTATAGTATTGCGTAAGCCGCCATCGAAACAGCAACGACAACATACGATGTTCTCGCATTTGCAAGGGTGATCGAGACCACAACACTGATGGCGAGAAAGATTGCGGTTACCAGGCCCGCTCCCGAGCGATGAATGAACCGGTGGATCGCGAATGGAGCCAAGGCTCCCATCATGGAACCGAAGACAATCGGATGGCTGAAGAGGGATTTCAGGCGGGCAGCGCCATCTCGCTCAGTGATAGTCGTCGCGAGGTTGGTTCTGTAAGCATCGCCCGCCATCACATTATCCGCGCCGAGGGCAGTAAGTATTGATTGGCTGGTCACAGCCTCAAACAAGGCAACCAACGAGGCAACAATGATCGTTATTGTAAGGACCCGTTGAAGGGTCTTTGATGACCCTTCCTCAGTAAACATAATCATTCCAATTACGAACCATGATCCGAAATAGAAGAGCTCTAGCGAATCTGCCTTGAGTGAGGTTCCGCTGTTAACGCCGAAGATGTCACTTAGAAAACGCCACCCCCAGAACAGGAGCGTCAGTACTGCCGCAACTGTACCTGATTGGAGCGAGACCGTTACCCGGCTCTGTACAGATCGATTGGTTGCTAACAGATACAATGCGAAGATGAGCATAAATACGGCGCTGATCGTGAAAGGGCTTACACCTGTTCCAGAGATGGAAATAAAGAACGTGCGCGGCCAAATAAAAAGGCAAAGCAGAGCGATAAAGAATGCTACCCTAAACATGGATTGCTGTGCACCCCTCTCTCTCAAGTCTTAGTAAGCTCCAATAGAATGTCTTGCCAAGCCTTATCGCTCCGCTTCGCGTAGAATTCACAGTGTTTAGGGCGACCATTTGCGGCGTAGTTGGTCTTGAAGATAGGGAGTCAACGTCCGAACAGGAGCGCCACGTGATGGCGTCGCCGAGGCATGCGGGAGTTGCGGGCTCGCCATACGCCCAACAAACTCTGTCGATTGGCTCTGCGCCTTTTAGGCGAAAGATTTTAATGCCCGCAGCTCTCCGGCGGGCCACGCTCAACATCATGCCCTTGCCAGTCCGGCTTGCTCAATCAACCTGCGGGCTAGACTGGCGGGGTCCAGTCTAACAGCTTGCCTTGGCGTTGCGGCAGCCCCGCATCCTATCGAGGCCAAACGAAGAACGGCAGTTGTCGGACGGTTCAAGCGGGTCTCCTGAAAAATCAATGGGGCTCGTAGCATGATCGGCCTAGGAGAACTACGCGCCCGTGCTAACCTGCTTGGTTCTCGGCGGCGACCATCTCAAGCTGATAGGCACGATCACTTTCGAAGGAGACGTCCCACTCCGGCTGAAAGGGCCGCGATGAATAGTTCCACAAGGCTGCATAATCGATATGAGAGTGTATTATGCTATCTAACAGTAATCGAAAAGAACGCCGATCAGCATCGGGGTTGGAAGATCTCTTCACGCCAAATTCACCAACGAGACTGCGACGACCATCTAAGCGTGCAGTTCTTGAGAATGCGGATAGTAGCGTAGTTTCCGTGCCGAACGTTCGAGGTGCACCGCTTAATTTCTCTCGGTAAACATGAATTGATAGAACGTTCATATTGCGCGGCGTGATGGCGGATAGATGCTCAAGATTTTCAGAGAGCGTGTCGTGATCCCACTGGCGATGAGCTAAATGCGACGCATTAGAGCGCGGGAGATCAGTGCCAGCGCTGATCGGCTTGTTGCTAGTGGCACGAACGGACGCCGCAAAGATTTGTGCAGCCTTGCGCAGATTGCTGGAGGTCACGTGATCGGCGGGGGTATTAAGACGAGGAGGGATTGTCGGGTCGTGTTTGGGCCAGAAATCGAGGGCGTTGGGAAGGTCTATCCATGCATTCGGCTCGTTGAGAAACTCGTACATCAACATAGCCGGAGACCGATCGTAGCGATGGATGAAATGCTCCACGTACCTTTCAGCAAAAAGACAAGTTTTCGAGTGTGGGTCCGCCCACGCCTGGAGGGACTCACCGCAGTGGAACGGCAACGCTGTCGAACTCCAGAACATGCAAGGTATGAGCGCCACCCTGACGCTCTCAGCGGCCTCAACGATCGCATCTAGGCGCCGCCACCTGATGTCCGGCTTGGCCTCGAACGCAGCCCAATCGCCTGCCCATTGTGCTCCTGCAGGGAAACGGATCAACGAAATCCCACGCTTGCCAAGAAGCCGGACTGTGGCTGCTGCGTCGCTGTCGGTAATGTCTTTGCGGAGAACCAACTCGTAGACATTGCAGCCAAGCAACGGGCGCGGTGTCTTAGCCTGCACAGGTAGGGAAGCAATCGCTCCCTGCGCGGCCATGGCCAGGACTGAGCGGCGTGAGAAACAATTTGCCATCGGCTTTTAGCCCAACCCGAAAGGCGGCCCCCGCTAGCATGGCTAGGAGCCTTCATGGCAGTACCATATCACGCCTGCACGCCCCTGACAGCCCTGCCATCAAGCTGTCGGAGAAAGGCAGACTCGCTGTTTCATCGAAATAGTCTGGATCATCTATGCGGCTGGCCGGTCACTCACTCCACTGGCGGGCTCCGCCAAGCTACGAATGAAGCGGGCTGGATTGCCAGCCCATACAGTATCCGGGGGAACGTCTCGCACAACGACGGAAGCTGCGCCGATGACCGCACCAGCACCGATGGTCACACCCGGCATGATGGTTGCGCCACCGCCAATCCAAGCCCCATCGCCAATCACTACTGGAAGCGCAGAATGCAGGCCGGAGCGGCACGCAGGGTCGCTCATATCGTGGATAGAGGTTGCTATTAGAACCCTCATTCCAAGGTGAACTCTTGATCCGATCAACACGGGCGCGTTCGTTTCTATCAGGCATTGAGTGTTGATGAGGCTTCCGTGCCCGATGGTCAGGTTCGGCCCCAAGTGACAGTTGTGGTGCAGAATGACGTGCTTGCCGATCTTGCGGCCGAGCAGCCTGACCAATGCCGGCCGAAGGGCTACAGGGATCAAGCTTGATCCTTGCGCCCTCATGCCCACTCTTCGGGCGGTGTCCAAAACTTCGCTACGTAACCTACGCGCAATCTTCCGCCATTTGCGCATCGGACGAGCATGTGATGACTTATGAAGTCCAATCGCGCGAAGACGTTCAAGAACGCTCATGATACCCCGTAATTTTCCCGGCAGACACCTAGCATAATTACCTAGCCTTCGTCACCCGCCACGTTGATAGCGGCTATTTGCATGCTCACGCTCAACGCCTTGGATGAGCGCTCATATAAATATAAAAGGAGACTGACCATGGCCGATATAGCGGTCTGTTATAAGCGAACATGCGCGTAGCGTGCAGGCAGCGTAACCCGCCGCTCTCTCCCTTTCCGCCTAGCTTTGAGTGCAAGCCCATGGACGTACGGGTAGCACTCTTCAGCTTGGCGCTTCTCACAATGCTCAGCATTGGCAACTCTGGCTCCTATGGGATACGGGGCGGAAAGAGAGAGCTGGCGCGCTCGTGCCGTAGCTATTGTCGCCGCCAACTCCGCTGCCGCCCTAGTCCGGCGCTGCGGCTCTATCGCGTCATGCTAGGCGGCTTGTACCTCACCATCCTGCTCGGCGCCTTCCCTAGAGGCGTCCTCGCCTGCCTGCATCGGGCTGAGCTCCTTGGTAGGGCTCTCGGGGGTGAGGCGGTCGCGAGGATAACGTCAACATCCCGGTTCCTACTTGAAAGCGCGAACTGGAATGGCTTCCATTGACAGGGGCGGACGGTCAGCCGCACGGCGCCGCGAGCAGGCATAGGCCCGATGTGGCAAAGGCTACATCGCCGATCCCGTCCGCCAGCGTGCATGTGCCCGGCGCGACTTCCTCGCCGGCCACATGCACGCCGCCCTCGCGCGGGATCACCAGCAGCTTGCCGGGATAGCGCGCCACGGTCTCGGCATCGGGCGTTCCCGCGACTTGGTCGAGCCGGAACAGTGGTCCGTTCACCAGCGAGACCGACTGGCCCGCCGGCGCTTGGCCCTTGCAGGCTTGCGCATAGGGCTCGCCCTTGGCGACGGCCATGCCTTCGTCGAGGTGCAGCTCGCGCGGGCGGCCGTAGTCGTAGAGGCGGTAGGTGATGTCCGAGTTCTGCTGGACTTCGATCAGGCTGATCCCCG
>Ga0207711_10000704_pt1 | contig 32956 bp, 20 predicted proteins | sample KBSS34metaG_FD_184401 | JGI IMG/M metagenome (GOLD analysis project Ga0207711, IMG submission 184401) | Switchgrass rhizosphere microbial communities from Kellogg Biological Station, Michigan, USA - KBS S3-4 metaG (SPAdes) (version 2) | ecosystem: Host-associated > Plants > Roots > Rhizosphere... | reverse complement strand
TATCAGGACGTGCGTGGACGCTACATGAGCGAGGGTGACTTTGTGGAAATGCGTCCGCACATCGACAACAAAAAAGGAACGCAGGATGTCGATGATGCTTCAGACACGTATGACACCATCGAGTTCTTGCTTAAGCATGTGTCGAATAACAATGGCAAAGTGGGGATCTGGGGTATTTCGTATCCTGGCTTTTACACGTCCGCCTCAATGATCGATTCGCATCCCGCGCTGGTCGCGGCCAGTCCGCAGGCTCCCATGACGGACTTGTTCCTCGGAGATGATGCGTATCACGGCGGAGCCTTTATGCTGTCGGCGAACTTCGGGTTCTATGCCTACTTTCGTCCGCAGGAAGGACCTCAAAAGCCGAAGCAGGGAGCACCGTTCGATTTCGGGACGCCCGACACTTACGACTTCTATCTGAAAGCCGGAAATCTGGCTAATCTCGAAAAGCAATATCTGAAGGGTTCCAACTGGCTCTTCAATGACCAGATGAAGCACACGAGCTACGACGAGTACTGGAAGGCGCGTGATCTGTCACCACACATGAAGAACATCAAGTGTGCAGTGCTGGTGGTGGGCGGGTGGTTCGATGCGGAAGACTTGAGTGGACCGTACCGGACGTTTTACGCAACGTCGAAGTTCAATCCCGAAACACCAACGACGCTGGTGGAAGGACCGTGGGTGCATGGCGGGTGGGCTCGCGGAGAAGGGTCGCACCTCGGCGATGTGCGGTTTGGTTCAAACACGAGCGAGTACTTCCGGCAGCAAATTCAGTTCCCTTTCTTCGAACATTATCTGAAGGGAAAAGGCGAGGCTCCGCCCAAGGCGATCGTCTTCGAGACAGGCAGTAACACCTGGCGGCACTTTGACCAGTGGCCGCCCAAGCAAGCCACCCCCAGAACGCTGTTCTTCCATCCCGGCGGAAAGCTCAGCTTCGAGGCGCCCACACAAGTTCAAAGCCGTGACGACTACGAGAGCGATCCAAATCACCCTGTGCCCTTCGTCGGCTATACGACGAATACGGTCCCGCAGCGCTACATGGTCGACGATCAGCGCTTCGCGAGTTCGCGGACCGATGTGTTGACCTATGTGACCGAGCCACTCGAAGAGGATGTGACGATTGCGGGGCCCGTCTCGCCAAAACTGAAGGTGTCGAGTTCGAGCACGGATTCGGATTTTGATGTGAAGCTGATCGACGTGTATCCGGGCGACTATCCGAATCCAGAGGAAGAGGGCAGGGCAAATAAGCGAATCCTGGAAGCTCCTCCCCTGCTGATGGGCGGGTATCAGCAATTGCTGAGGGGCGAGCCGTTTCGGGCGAAGTTTCGCAACAGCTGGGAGAAGCCGGAGCCTCTTGTGCCAGAGAAAGTGACGGATATCAACTTCTCGATGCCGGATCTGTTTCACACCTTCCGCCGCGGTCACCGCATCATGGTGCAGGTGCAGAGTTCATGGTTCCCGCTCACAGATCGGAATCCCCAGGTATTTACCGACATTCCGAATGCACCGCCCGATCAGTTCACCAAAGCGACGGAGCAGGTCTATCACCAGAAGGATGCGGCTTCAGGAGTTGAAGTGCTGGTGATGCCAAAGATGTAAAAAGGCACACTGAACCACAACAGGCAGTGCGTCCTTCTGATGTGACCGTCTCGTTTGTGATCGATCGGCATGGGCTGCTAAAGTTCGTTGTCGCTGTTTTCAAGCTGATATCGTGAGGTGTTTGATGAGTCTTTCATTCCGATGTAAACCGATCCTGATTGCGGCGGCGCTGCTAGCCGTATGCCCTGCCATTCGTGCTGAAGAAGGCATGTGGACGTTCGATAACCCGCCACTGAAGCAACTGGCGGCGAAGTATAACTTTCATCCGTCGCAAGCCTGGCTCGATCACCTGAGGCTTTCGAGTGTCCGCCTCAACGATGGCGGTTCAGGCTCATTTGTGAGCCAGGACGGACTGCTGCTCACCAATCATCACGTAGCCCGCGGACAATTGCAGAAGAACTCGACGGCGGAGCACGATTATCTTCGCGATGGGTTTTACGCGTCGACTGCAGACCAGGAAATGAAGTCGCCCGATCTTGAGATCAATGTGCTCGTCGGCATGCAGGACGTGACGGCCCGGGTGCAAGGCGCAGCCAAAGGCATCAAGGACGAAAAACAGGCGCTGAGTGCCCGTGAAGCGCAGATCGCGGCAATTACCAAGGAAAGCAAGGACAAGACGGGATACCGCTCCGACGTCGTTACGTTCTACAGCGGCGGAGAATACTGGCTTTATCAATACAAGGTGTTCACCGATGTGCGGCTCGTGTTTGCCCCCGAACAGCAGGCAGCGTTCTTCGGGGGAGATCCGGACAACTTCACCTATCCGCGCTACGACCTAGACATGGCGATCTTCCGCGTATATGAAAACGGCAAGCCGATCCATTGCGACAACTATCTGAAATGGAGCGCCAAAGGAGCGGCTCCCGGCGAGCTTATATTCATTTCGGGCCATCCCGGATCTACTTCCCGCCAGGACACGATGGCTGAGTTGACGCTGGAGCGTGACGTCGTCGAGCCGGCGGTCACGGAATATCTGAAGCGGCGTCTGGCTGCGGCACAGACCTATGCGGCGCAAGGCCCGGAGCAGGCGCGGCAAGTCGGAAGCACGATCTTCGGAATACAAAACAGCCTGAAAGTCTACATTGGGCGCACGGAGGCTCTTGCGGACAAGAGCCTGATCGCGAAGAAGCAAGGAGAAGAGGATGACTTCCGGCGGAAGATCAATGCAAACTCCGAGTGGAAGAAAGAGTACGGAAACGTCTGGGACACCATCGCTAAAGCTGAGGAGCAGGTAAAGCCAGAGGTTCGCAATCAGTTATTCCGCCGGACTGATAGCAGGCTGTTCGCGATCGCTATGCAGCTCGTGCAGTATGCGGCAGAAATCAAAAAACCGGATGGCGAGCGTCTGCCGCAATTTCACGACGCAAACCTGCAGTCGCTGAAGTTCCAGATGCTGTCGCCGGCGCCGATTACGATCCAGACAGAAAAGCTGTTCATGAAGTCTGCGCTGAATCTTGCACAGGAGAAACTCGGAAAGACTGATCCATATGTGCAGGCGGTTTTACAGAATGGAGCCGTGGACTCAAGTGTTGATTCCCTGATTGATGGAACGAAGCTCGGCGATGTTGCCGCGCGGCAGACGCTGATCGACGGAGGCGAGGCCGCTATCGCTGCGTCTACTGACCCAATGATTGTTGCGGCTCGACGCGTTGATCCGATATTGCGGGAAACGCAGCGGAAGATGCGCGATACGGTGGGGAGCATTTTGACTCCGGCGGGCGAAAAGCTTGGGAAGGCGCGCTTCCTGGTATACGGGAAGGACGTTTATCCCGACGCTACATTCACGCTCCGCCTGAGCTACGGCACGGTGGATGGGTATGCGTACAACGGCACAGTCGCGCCACCGATCACGACGTTCTATGGCCTGTATGATCGCGCCGACAGCTTTGGCAACAAGCCGCCATTCGATCTGACTCCGAAGGAACAGGCGGCGTTGGGCAAGCTCGATCTTGCAACTCCGCTCGACTTTGTTTCTACCGGAGACATCATCGGCGGTAATTCTGGTTCTCCCGTCGTCAATCGGGATGGCGAGTTGGTAGGGCTGATCTTCGATGGCAACATAGAGTCTCTAGCCGGCGACTTCGTCTATGACGGATCGAAAAATCGCGCGGTATCGGTGCACTCTGCGGGAATGATTGAAGGGCTGCGCAAGCTGTACGGCGCGAACGCTCTGGCGGATGAACTTGAGGGGAAGAAGTAGCATCAACTCAACATTCATCGCAGATCGAGGGGAGCCTGTCGGCTCCCCTTCTGTTTTCAGAAATGGAACTCCTGCTTGGATCTCGAGTGTGGCTCTTGCCCTAGACCGATCGCAGGAATGAGTAGCCCCATGGACAGAAGGCCTGCGGGAATGACCAGCATGCCGGTGCGAATACTGGCCGTGTGTGACGATACAAAACCGGCAATCCACGGGAGAACGGAACCGCCGAAACCGGCAGTGAATAGTATCCAGCGAGAGTTCGCGGTTTGTTTTGACCTCGCGAAGAATCCGGAGAGCACGAGCGGATAAGTCGGAGCCAGCGAGACGCCCATCAAAAACATTGCAAGATTTCGAAGCGCTACATTCGGTGCGAACTCAAGCCCAAGCGCTGAGAGAACTCCTGAAGCGATCACGATTCTGAGAATCTGCATGGGCTTCACATAAAGAAGGAGAAGTGACGAAAGTCCGCGTGATGAAAGAAAGCCCGCCCAATAGAAAGACGTAGTCGCCGCTGCCAGCGCGAGTCCGCGATCCTCAGTTCGCAGCGCGTATGTGGGGAGCCAGGTGGCAACGGTGTTCTCAAGGCCAACCTGCAGAAATGCAGCAAAGGCAAAGATAAGTATCAGGCGGAGGGCCTTGTCCGATTCTTTGGTCTCAGTGAGATGAGCGGGCTCTGGGACGTCACGAAGCACTGCAACGCAAGCTACGGCCGCACACGCCGCTGCGACCGCGAAAAGATTGTAGGCAATGCGGTAATCGTGATGCGCCAGAACGCGTGCGGCGATCAGCGGAGCTGCCAGCGCGCCAATGCTCCACGAGAAGTTGAGGATGGTAAGTAACGGCGCGCAGCGGTCAGGAAATGTTCGGCCCGTAAAGAGCGTAACGGCCGACATAGGAACACCCACACTGATACCGAGCAAAAAGAAAAGTGGCTCGAGAAGAGCGCGGGGGCTGAGAGCGACCGCAACACAGGCGACTGCCATTCCAGCAAACCCGATGGCCATGGTGCGCGCGTAATTCCGCCGGCAAAGCAGAGCTCCAATCGAAGTCCCCGCAAAGTAGAGGAGAAACAGCAGGCCGGAGCTTGAGTCGCTCAGGTGAAAGCGAGAAGCCAGGGAAGGCAGGAGAGCTCCTCCTGCGACGTGAAGCACTCCCGTAAGCGCAAAGACAGCATGAAGCGTAGCGATACTTCGAGCCGAAGAATGCCTGATTTCTGAATCCATCGGATCAGGTTCGCCGTGCTCTGGTCTTTCGGGGATTCGGCGGGCATGTCGACTCGCGAATGATCAGTTCCGGATGAATAGGAACAAAGTCCGGGAATGTCGCCTGTCCGCGAATTCGTTGCAGCAGAATTCGTGCCGCGGTCGTGCCCATCTGGTGGAGTGGCTGGCGAATTGTAGTCAGACTTGGATTGTGAAATGCCGCGCTCTCGATGTCGTCGAAACCAACAATCGAAACATCGGTCGGAACTTGCAGTCCGTGATTCATAAGCGCGCGGATTGCGCCGATCGCGGCGATGTCGTTGTAGCAGACCAGCGCCGTGAAATCACCGCCGCGCTGGATCAACTCATTTGTCGGCTCGAATCCAAGTTCGGGAGTCGATACTCGGAGTTTGAGTTGAACGGTGAATTCCGGAGGTATCTGAAGTTTGAGATCCCTCGCGACGTTCATCAGGCATTCCCAGCGATCATCCGCATCGGAGCTGTGGCTGCCTCCGCGCATGAAGGCGATCTTTCTGTGTCCCAGTTGATAGAGATGCCGAAGCGCCAGTTCCGCCGCCCGTTTCTGATCCAGAACGACGTTAGTGACACCCTCGATCTTCTGGTGACCTGCCACTGCAACGGCGGGGAGAGATCCAACGCTCTTCTCAAGGGTGGTATCGATGAAGATGAAGCCCTCGACGGACCGGTCCATGAAAAGACGCGGATACTCCTCGATCAGATCTGGCTTGCGGCGGTGGCTGGCGGTGAGATAGAAGTAGCCCTCTTCGATGAGGTGCTCCTCGACTCCGCTCAAAACCTGCGAGGCATAGCTATCGCTTAGTTCGGGGACAAGTACACCCACTGTAAAGGTCTGGCGCTTCCGCAAAGACCGAGCAAAGAAACTGGGCCGGTAGTCGAATTTGGCGGCAGCCTCCACGACGCGGTCTCGCGTCTCCTGGGGAATGGATCGCACGCCCGGGGCATTGTTCAGAACCAGGGAGATGGTGGCCGGCGAGAGGTTGAGATACTCCCCGAGCGTCCGAAGACTAATGGGTTGTCCGGGCTGAGGAGCCGCACCTGGCTTGATTCTCTTGGGCATGCACTCAATGTTGTAACACTACGGGCCTTTGGTCCGCTCTACCCAACCGTCAAGTCGCGCTGCTGGGCGTCAAGGAGCTCCGCTATGAGGGAGAATTCCACGGCTTACGGTAAACTGAAGATGCTTCCCGCCTCGCGGAGGGATGGGTGAGCGGTTGAAACCGGCGGTCTTGAAAACCGTTGTACTCGAAAGGGTACCGGGGGTTCGAATCCCTCTCCCTCCGCCATCTCCTATCTATTGAAGTCCAAACCTCTCCATCGTAGACATTGAATTCGCGCTATCTCGCCGAAATCCGACGATTCTTTTGGACTCTGTTCAATCTCTGTCCACGGCTGTCCAAGATTGACCGGGGTATCGGCGGGGGTATCAAAGTTCGAATCCCAGTTTCGACCGGGGGTATCGGCGTCAGTGGGTAAATCTCACGAAAGACAAGAGATGGAGATCCACAAACTCAGCGACGCAAAAGTGAAGAACGCCAAACCCCTCTCGAAGGATTACAGACTCAGCGACGAGACGATCCAGGTATTGAAGCTGCTGCAATCGATCACAAGTGAGAGCAAGTATCTGGTTCCGGGGCAGGGCCCGAAAAACCGACCCTGAGCAACGGAACAATCCGAATGGCTTTGCAGAGAATGGGCTACAAAGACCTGATGACGGGACACGGGTTCATGGACCACCCTCACCTATCCGAGAGGCGACTTCATAGCCCGGTGGCTACAAGCCCGTTTCCAAGTCCCAATCGTCTATAGCTGACAATGCGATTCAAGAAGATTACAGAATGCATTATGCCAGGATGATCTTTCGCGCCTCCGCCTCCGGATCATCCACCATCCGGCACTGGTTATCGAAGATCATCGTGTTGTTCTTCTCAGGATCCGACGGCGCCCACTTCAATTCCGGGCTGCTCGGATCTCCCGTCGCTGCAAACTTTGCCCACGCCGACGCCATCTTCTTCGCCAGCGCCTGCGCCTCCGGAGTATTCCCCGTACCCTGCTCGCACCGCTTTGTGTTGTCGAAGCAGAACTGAAGCTCGGCCGTATGCCACGCGCCCGCCACTCCATCTAGAATCTGCGTCTGCCAGGTAAAGTACCATGCGTAAACCGGCGCTGCCTTCAGCTCATGCTTCAACCGCGCCATCTTAACCACGTTGTTCCGCATCGACAAACCATTCAACCCCGGCCTGCCGCTGCACATATATGACAACGTCTGGATTTTCTTCTGCGGATAAGCCTTCTTCAAAGCTGCAACTACGGCGGTCGCCTTCTCCGCGCCGTACATCTTTGTGAGGTTCGCTCGCCACTCCTCTTCCGTCGGACGCTGTGACATCTGATTTCCTTCTTCGCTCACCGAACCCACCAGCATCGGCACATTCTTCGAAATCTCTGGCGCCGCATCAAAGAACGACCTCATATTCACGATCTTTCCGTCAACACACGGTGACCAACCTACCCGGGGAGTGCCCGGAGTTCCCGGCCCCATCATTGGCGGCCCTGGAGGATTGATCTTCGCCGCTGCCGCATTCCCGGCCGCGAACAGCTTCGCCCACTCCATCTTTTGCAGAGACCCGATGTCATTCGGAGCAAGCCCGAGTTCCTTCATCGTTTGCCGCGCGAGTTCCTTCTGCTGATCCCTGCTTGGAATGTTGCCGCCGCCCCCCGACTGCGCCGAAGCACGATGAATTAACCCCACCGCCGAGGGCATGCCCATCAGCGTTGTCACCTTCGACCCGCCGCCCGACTGCCCATAAATCATCACGCGATCGGGATCGCCGCCGAAGTTCTCGATATTCTCATGAACCCACTTCAGCGCCGCCACCAGGTCCGTCATGCCCACATTCGCCGAGTCCTGATACGCAGAGCCGCCAATTTCCGCCGCATCGAAGAACCCAAGAATATTCAGCCGATGATTCACCGACACCTGCACCACGTCGTGGTGCCGGGCCATCTGCGCGCCCTCGTGCGAAGGCAGCTCATACGACGACCCGAAGCTGAACCCGCCTCCATGCATGTAGAACATCACCGGCCGCTTTCCGGTCAGGCTCGGCGTCCAGATGTTCAACTTCAGCATGTCTTCGCTCTGCCAGCCGTCGTCCCAGTCGAAAAGAAATGTCTGCTCGATCCCGGTCCACGTATGCAGATTCTGCGGACAGTTCGCTCCATACACCAAAGCCGGATACTCATCCGTCCACGGCGCAGGCGGCCTCGCGGGCAGCCACCGATTCTCACCAGCCGTAGTCGCCCCGTACGGCACGCCTTTGAATGTAAGCACGCCCCCGTCCTCGAACCCGCGCACCTTGCCGTACTGCGTCTTCGCAATCGCTGATCGCGGCGTCGACACGTTGCCCGGTTCCTGATGAGCTGCCGTTTTCACGCTGTCGGAACCGAACGCCGGCTTGCTCAGCGTCGCACCCAGTCCAACCGTGGTTGACAAACGCAGAGCCTCACGCCGCGTAAGAATGACAGAATCCTTTGACTTCGCCATGGACAGCATCTCCTCTCGTGATCTTTGTGGAGTGGGTACCTTCCGGATCGCGCCGCTCATTTGCCAGCGCGATCCCACTAATTGCTTATTCAGGCAAGGCGTACTGTCCATCCACATGGAACTTTCCACTCACGCCCGGCGCTTCAGTATCGGGCTGCCCCCCACCGATGCTGATCGTGTACTCCCCTTGCGCGATGATCGGATTCCCCTCCTCCGTTACCATGCCCAGATCGCGAGGCTTCAGCTCGAAGTGAACCTTCTGGCTCGCACCCGCATCCAGATGTATTCTTTCGAATCCGCGCAGAGCCACATTCGGCGCACCCTTCACCTGAGGGAACTTCAGATACACCTGCACCACTTCGTCGCCCGCAATCTTTCCCGTGTTCGTCACCGTCACATCTGCTGCAACTGGTTGCCCGGCAACAACAGCCTGTGTCGGCACGCTCAGATCGCTGTAGTTGAACTTCGTGTAGCTGAGCCCATAGCCAAATGGATACAGCGGTTTTCCTGTGAAGTAGCGGTACGTGCGGTTCGCCATTCCGTAGTCTTCAAAGTTAGGCAATTGCTCCACACCCTTGTAGAACGTAACCGGAAGCCGCCCCGCCGGATTATTCTTCCCGCTCAGCGTCTCCGCTACAGCCGCGCCGCCCTCTTCTCCCGGATACCACGCATCCACAATTGCATTGGCATGTTCGTTGATCCAGTTCACCGACAGCGCACTGCCGTTCATCAGCACCACTGCAAGGGGCTTGCCCGTAGAAGCAACGGCCTCAACCAGATCCTCTTCAGGCTGCGGAAGATCGATGCTCGTCCGGTCTCCACCCAGGAAGCCCGGTTCGCTCACCGGCATCTCTTCGCCCTCAAGCTGGCTCGTGATGCCAACCACCGCGATCACCGCATCGGCATTCTTCGCTGCCGCAATCGCATCCTGCGATGGCGCGTTGTTCACCTTCGCCCAGATAAGTTCTGCATGCGGCTTGCTGTTCCTCAACCCATACGAAACTTCAAGCGCAACCTTCCGTCCTTTCTCAAGGTGTACCCGGCCCACAGCCGATGAGGTCCCGCGCGTGCCGCCGCCGAAAGCCATCGCCACCTGCTTCTCATCCACGGAAACTCTGCCGAATCCCTCGCAGCGAATCCCGATCAGAAAATCTCCCGACTCATTCGGCGTCAGGAATCCGGACCATTGCGCACCGAAGGTCTTCTTCCCCGTCACTTCTTTCGGCAGATTCTCTTCGCTCAGCTTCACGTTCGTTTCCGTCCGGCTCAGCAGCGGCGGGGTGTTCGAGGCCTGGCCCGGTCCCCTGCGCATCCCCTCGCTGTAATCAGCCTTCAGCCCTGGTTTTCCGTCCGGAGTCGTCAGCAACGCATCCGGCACCGGCGAACCATCTGGGCGCAGGAACTGCGTTCCCGGCACGAACGTAATTGCCACATTGGGAAACTCTGCCTTAAGTCCGTCGAGGATCGACACAATGTGAGTCGGCTGCCCCGCATAGTTTCCAATCAGCGGCCGTGTCTGATCCGCCAGCGGCCCCACAACAGCAATCTTTTTGATCGACGGTTTCAGCGGAAGCAGTCCATCATTCTTCAGCAGCACCATCGACTCGTTCGCCAGCTTCCGCGCATGCGCCCGGTGTTCCGCGCTGTCCAGTTCCTTTTCATCGATCTTCGTGTAAGGAACCATCTCCGGCGGATCGAACATGCCCAGCTTCATTCGCGCCGTAAACAACCGAACCAGCGCATTGTCCAGAACGCTCTCCGGCAGATACCCCTGCTGAACCGCATCCACGTATGCCTTCTCCACTGGCTCTCCGAACCGCTGAGTGAACGTCACGCATTCATTGTCCATTCCGCGGATCACCGAGATCGCCGCACCTTGCGCTTGCGTCGGGCGGTAGCGATGATTCGCAGCAACGTCCCTCACCGCATCGCAGTCTGAAACGACGTATCCCTGAAAGCCCCACTTACCGCGCAACTGATCCTGCAGCAGATATTGGCTCGCGCACGCCGGCTCGCCATTGATCGCGTTGTACGCGCACATCACAGAGCCCGCCTTGCCCTCGACAACCGCCGCACGAAATGCCGGCTCATACGTATCCACCTGGTCGTGCTTGCTCACGTCCACATCTGCGAAGTGCCGCGTAGGCTCCGGTCCGCTGTGCACTGCATAGTGCTTCGGCGTCGCGATACCGAGGTAGTACTTCGGATCTGTGCCCTGCAATCCCGTCACATAAGCAACACCCATGCGCCCCGTCAGGAAAGGATCTTCTCCATACGTCTCCTGCCCGCGTCCCCAGCGCGGATCGCGGAAGATATTCAAATTCGGAGACCAGAAATCCAGTCCGCCCATCAGTCCCGTGTGTCCTTCGCGCAAATTCTGCACGTGCTTGATGCGGCCCTCAATTCCGATCTGTGCCGCCATCGTATGAATCCCCGGCACGTCGAACGTCGCAGCCAGACCAACCGGCTCCGGATACTCCGTCACGCCTTCATTGATCACGCCGTGCAGAGCCTCGCTCCACCACTGGTACGCGGGAATCTTTAACCGCGGTACCGCGGCAGAGTTGTTCTGCATCTGCGTTGCTTTCTCCTCGAGCGTCATGCGATGTACCAGATCGATTGCGCGCTGTTCTGGAGATATCTGCGGATTCATGTACGGAAGGGTGGACTTCTCTTGCGCAGCGCCCTTTTGCACTGATATCCAGCTCAAGATCATGCATAAAGAAGCGACTGTGCAGCTGATCATTTGCGTGACGCGAGGTTTCATACCTTCTCCCCATCTAAGCTGTGAGTTGGCGTCTTCTCTGCGCTAATACTCGATTCGCGAGAATACGTTTTCCGAGCCGAGCGCCCTTCTCCCTTTATTCCCATCGGTAGACCCCTCCTCAACTCCGGTTATTTGATTCGGCTCTGGCTTGGCAGCTTCAGAATGCTCGAAATATACACAGGTATAGCAAACCAAAACAAGCCAAATAAATCGCTTTATGTTGCTTTCGGCCGGCTTCGCGCAGTTCCTTCACGACGTCACGGCTGAACGGTGTCTCCATTGTGGAATACGTAACGTCGCAATCTTCCAATCTCGGGCCGCCCGTCATGTCCCAGCGGACTCTTTGTTTCACGCGAGTCCACGTATGAACATCGAGAAGCCCTCGTGATGCTTGGTGGTATGCTTCAATGAATCTTTACAGGACCGTCTCTCCGCGTATACGGGAGTGCGTGCATCATCTCCGAGCTCGGAACTGTTGGCGCCCAATTACGCTCGATGTACTTGCTATTGATTAACGCTTCGTCTCGGCGGCAGAAATTCGCTGCCTGCTTCGGGCTTGGACGGTAAGCTCAAGGGCGGCCTGGGTTATTGCGTCATCGGGCTTGAGCGCTTTGGCGGCCAGCAACTCCTTTTCGCCGTTCTCAAGGTCGCCTGCCTGGCACTCGATAATTCCAAGTTTCCTGAAAAGATCGGCTTTTGCCGCGCATTCGCCGCAGGCGGAGATTGCGTCTTTCATCTGCTGTATCGCTGCAGGCCAATCGTGTGCGGATGCGGCTTCGATGCCGCTATTGGCAAGAGTATCCGCCTTATCCAGGATGCGCCGCTCCTTCTGAACGGCCAGATAGCGCGCCATCAAAGTCTCGGATTCAGCCCGATCAGTAGATTGGATCGCACGTGCGAGACTGATCAGCGCCTGAGCAAACTTAGGATCGACCTCGATTGCCTTGCGCCACGCGATGAGAGCCTTCGAAGTTTCCGACATCTTCTCGCGAGATTGACCGAGCAGATACCACGCCATTGCGTTTCGTGGCTGCAGATCAACGGTCGCTTCAAACAGATTGGCTGCACGCGCGTAGTCGCCATCCTGCTTCTCAATGAGGGCGAGGAAGTATCGAGGCTCGGGCATCTTTGCATCGAGCCTGCAGGCGGTCTCAAACTCAGAGAGTGCTTCCTTGCTGCGGCTCAAATCGTACAGAACTCGCCCGCGATAGAAATGGGCTACGGCGGACTGGGGAGCAAGGCGGACCGCCTCGCCGGTCTCGCTCAGGGCGGCAGGTAAGTTGTAACTGGTTGAGAGCGCAAGCGCGAGGTCCAAATGGGCTGCGGCCGAATTGGGTGCCAGATCCGCTACCTGTTGAAGGAAACTGATCCCCTCTGCAACCTTTCCCATTTTCACTTCCGCCTTACCAACCGTTGTCAACGTTGCGGGATCCTTTGGCGCTAGCGCGACCGCTTTTTCGAGTTCCTTCTCAGCGTCGGATTTCCTGTTTTGCTGGGCGAGGATCAACCCGAGGTTCAGATGGCCCTCCTTGTAGTTCGGATCGTCCTCCACGGTCTGGCGGAGGAGTTTCTCCGCCGAAGTCAAGTCCCCTTTCTTCGCGTAAAGCATCGCGAGATTTCCGCGCGCCTCTACAAGTCCTGGTTGCAGGTCAAGCGCAGATTCAAACCGCATCTGCGCGGACTGCGCTTCTCCTTTGGCCAGTTCGAGGCGGCCTAGTTCGGCCTGGATCTTCGCCTGTTTCGGATCCATTTCGACCGCATTTCGAAGAGTGTCTTCAGCACCCTTCATATCGTTCGTGGCCTCAAGTGCGAGTGCGAGGTTATAAGCCGTCCAGGCACTGTTCGGCATCTCTTCGAGCATGTGGCGGTAGATCTGGACTGCTTCAGTTGCCTTTCCGGATTGCAACAGATCGTTGGCCTTGGTGCCCTCTGCCGCCAACTGACTACCCAGGGATTCTTTGTCCTGTTCTTTACGCAGCTGCTCAACAATCTGCGTTGATTCCTGTGTTTTACCAAGCGAGCGCAAGACAGCGACGAGTTGGTATTTTGCTGCTCTATCCCCGGGTTTCAGCGCGACAGCCTTTTGAAGATGCGGAAGCGCCAGTGTCGGTTTCCCAATGCGCCCCAGAAGGAGCCCAAGCTGATATCGAGCCTCAAAGTCGTCGGGCATCCGGGAAGCGCCGAGTACAAGTTCCGGCTCCGCCTTCGCATAGTCGCCGAGTTGCTGATACACGGTGCCAAGCATAACGTGCCCCGAGGCATCGTTTGGTTTCTTTCGCACGTAGTCACGCGCGGGCGCAACCGCCTCGGCGTAAGCCGATGTGTCGATCAGGGCTTTCACCTGTGCCGCCAGAGCGACAGTGTCTCCAGGGTTCCGGCTGATCACCTCGTGGTATTCGTCGGCGGCTTCGCGATCACGACGCTCGTTTGCAAAGATGTTGCCAAGAGCAAAGTGTGCAGCAGTCATGTCGGGGAGGCTCTTGGTCAAATCTGTCAAAAGCTGGATGGCGTCCGCAACGTCGGCGCCCACCAACGGCGGAATTCCATTTGCCTGGCGCGCTTTGGCAGCTTTGTAAGTAGCCGTTGCCAGAGCGAGACGCATATCCGGAGCGTCCGGCTGAATGGTGAGAGCCTTCCGCCACAAATCAACGGCAGGATCAAATCGTCTCTCCTTCACAAGGGCCTGCGCCATCCCGTCCATTGCGCATACAGATTGCGGATCTGCAGCCAATGCCTTGCGAAATTCGGCTTCAGCCTCCGCCGGTTCAGTGAGAGAGGACCCTATCCCGCAATGCGCTTGTGACAATGCCGGATCGTATCGCAGGGCGAGTCGGAACTCACTGATTGCAGCGACTGTCTGATTCTGATTTTGCAGAACAAGCCCAAGATCGAAATGTGCCTCTGCCGAGCGGGGATCCAGATGCAAAGCATATTTGAAAGCCGCGACTGCACAGTTAGAATCTCCCTTTTGGGCGAACCAGACTCCTATCGCGTTATAGACGCGGGCGGGAGGCGTGCCGGCTGGCGACTGGGCCGCCGAAGCCGGCGGCTTGCAAGTACTCGGGAGTTGCGCCTGTGCGGATACTCCGAGCCCGAGCACGAATACACTACAGCCGATAAGTGATCGCTTCACGACGAATCCATTCCATTTGGCCCGATTCATGGTTGAGTCGCACCACGGGGCTCAACCACTTCGAGTATGCGATCCGCATTCACACTGTGCAACAACTGGCGCGTACCCGATGGCCAAAGAATTTCTATCTCCTTGATCACGCGCGAGCTTCCCAGGCCAAAGTGGACTCGCGGATCGCTGGAAGCTGCATATCCGGTACTGGTAGTTGCCTCGTTGTACAACATCCTGCCATCGTCAGTGGTTATCCGAATTCTTGCGCCAATGCCCATCCGATTGCTTTTTGTTCCAACCAGTTTGAGCAGAATCCAGTGATTATGAGTCTGCGTCACATTGCGGAAGACACGTACCGGAGCGCCGAGAGCCGTAACCACCAGGTCCATGCGTCCATCGTTGTCCAGATCCCCAAATGCCAGCCCTCGATGAGGTGCCGGCCGAGTGAAGTCGGTTCCAGCAGACGCGCTCACATCTTCGAACTGACCGTTTCCGAGGTTGCGAAAGACGGCATTCGGCTCAGAATAGCTGAAGTGACGGGAAATCTCCCCGATGTTGTCCATCACATTGCTGCGGGCCACCACCAGGTCTTTCCATCCGTCATTGTCGAGATCGACGATGGCGTTCGACCATCCTGACATCGGCCTGGTGAGATTTGCAATGTGGCTATCCCGCCCTGCATTACGAAAGAGCCCTTTGCCGTCGTTGATCAACAACGGAAACGTTTCGTTTTCAATTGCGGTATGCCACAGGTCCGGTAAGCCATCATTGTTCAGATCCCTGAAGTCCGCGCCCATCCCAGCCAGTGCAGTTCCCTCGTCGTTATAGGCCACACCCGCCTGAAACCCAACTTCCTCAAATCGTTTGCCGCCGCGATTGCGAAAGAGCAAGTTCGGGCTGTTGTCATTGGCTACAAAAACGTCGAGATAACCATCGCCGTCATAATCCGCAAATACGACTCCCATTCCCTTGCCCAGAACCGATGAGATCCCGGTTTCGGCGGACACATCGGTGAACGTGCCATCTCCGTTATTCCGGTACAGCGTGTTCGGAAGTGGGGCGAAGCTGCCTGGGTGACAATAACCGCGACCATTCAAGCCTACGCAAACAGGTTCGAAGCTCGGATCCCACTGACAATAGTTCGCGACGAACAAGTCCAGCAGCCCGTCGTTGTTGTAGTCGAACCAACCGGCTGCGATTGACCACATCTTGCGGCCTTTGTACGATGCGCCTTCCAAACCTGCTTTCACGGTGACATCCGTGAAAGTGCCGTCACCGTTGTTGTGAAGGAGCTGATTCCCATTGACGTTCGCCAAGAACAAGTCTGGGTGCCCGTCGTTGTCGTAGTCACCCACCGCCGCTCCCATCCCGTATCCCGCTCCTGCGACTCCGGCGCGCTCGGTTACATCGGTGAACGTTCCATCGCCGTTGTTGTGAAACAGGCGGTTCCAGTACTTTGGGCTCGTCTTCACAAGCGACGGCATCTCGGCGCCATTGACCAGATAGATGTCGAGGAATCCATCCCCGTCGTAGTCGAACAATGCGATCCCTCCGGGCATTGTCTCGGGTTGATGCTTCTCCGCGGTCGGGCAGTTCTCCACGACAAAGTGCACACCCGCTTTTTGCGCGATGTCGTCGAATTTGATGGTGGGTGGAAGTGCCGCACTCGCAGGCGAATTGAGCAGCAGAAATATGCCGCGTGGCGATCGCAGCCACGGAAACATGAATTGGGGAGCGAGCATGCCAGCCCCACGCATGAAGCTGCGCCGGGTTTCATCGATCATCGAAGGAGGATCAGTGGCCGTATGACTGCACGAGGATCCTGGCAAATGTATCTCCTCAAGTACGGCGAGGCTGAGCAGCAGGTTCAGGAGAGAACACGCACTCGATTCGTCTTGACCTCTCGGCGAAGATTCACCCTCAAAAACAAGAATATCGCCGCGACTTGCGCCCGGCGATATTTCCACTCTGCGAGAACCGGGTCTCATCCGTTACCGACATAGAGACCCGGGCGCAGGATCGTTATGCAGCTAATAATAGAATTTCAGACTCATCTGCAACTCTCGCGGCGCGTTCCATTGGCTCGTGATTTGCCCGAAATTCGTGTCGTTTATGGTCGAGTCCGGCGGATTAAAGACGACATTGTTAAAGAGGTTAAAGGACTCTGCGCGGAACTCAAAGTATCGTTGTTCTCCAATCCCCAGGTGGAACTGGCGGAATATGGACATGTCAACATTGTTCCAATGCTGCCCCACCCATGGATTCACTTTTTCGTTGCCATAAGTGTAGGGCGCTTGTTGAGCGAAGGCGCCTATGTTGAACCATTGCTGTTGCGTGTGTATACCATGTCCACTGTCTGGATTGCCGACGACATCGACTCGTTGCTGATTGCAGCAACCCACATTTTCAGGATCGCTGTTCGTGGTAACCGTATAGGGTTTGCCCGAAGTAACTTGTACGATGCCGTTGACTGACCATCCGCCAGCCAAGGTCGAGACTAGCCTGGAAGCGGACCTGTTGTATGGCGAGTCGGCCGTGAATGCTACTGAGAAGACATGTTTCTGGTTCAGGTCAGAGGTTCCGTAATCGCCGGCCTTGTTGTAAGGATTCGTCGAATCGCAGCTTGCCCCGAGGTTGCAGCCATCAGCGTTTGAATGCGAAAGCGTATAGGCAGCCAGAAAACTAAGTCCATGGACGGGACGTTTCGTTACCGTGACCTGGAGGGCGTTGTACCGGCTGTTGCCTGCGCTCTGGTCGAACCATTGTTGAAGCATGTACGGATAGGGCCGCCGCGATTGAATATCTCCTGGGCCTGGTTGGGGGACATTCAAAACTGGCCCCCAGTCTTCATGTCTGCCATTGGAACCCACGTAATTGGCATCCAGAGTCATATTGCTCGGCAGCTCCCGCTGGATACCGACATTCCACTGGTCGAAGACCGGAGTCTGGAAGTTCGGATCTACCATCCACTGGCTCACCTGGCTGAAGTCGTTGATTGGATAAACGATCGATCCACCACTGCCAAACTGCAGAGGATCCGCCGCAGTCACGGTAGGAATGTTGGTATTCAGGCCATTGTTTTGGATCGTCGCAACCGCCGGCCAGTTCCCGCCGAAGTTCTGCGATAGCTGCGTGATGTCCGCCCACTCGTCGTAGAACCGGCTATAGGCCGCGCGAACAACTGTTTTGTTGTTGACGCGGTAGGCCAGCCCAAGCCGGGGAGCCCAATTGAATAACGAGTTCTGGATCACCCTCAACGAAGGGCTTACGACAGCGTGTGGGGGAAGCCCACCCGGAGCCGGCGTGCTCGATGCAGTGTAAGTGCCGGTCGGAATACAAGGCGCGCCCTGCGTCGCGGAACAGTCTGGCGGAAGTGCGTTGAGAATGTACTGGCCGGTGATCGGGTTCGCCTCTCCTGTGTAGTAGTTGCCGCCCTTACCTGTGCCATATATCGGCGTCAGCACCATGTCATTTCGGAAACCGAGGTTAATGGTAAGACGGCTGGTGGCCTTGAACTGGTCTTGAATGAAGATCCCGTTGATCCAGCCGCCGCTCGCTACTTCATGTATGTTTCGGTAACCGGCCGAGGAAGGAATACCGAGCAGCAGGGATGCCCAACTGTTTCCACCGACGCCTTGCTGTGCACCCACTCCCGCGGTTTGTGTTGCTGAGAAGCCAACGTTGGAGTATGCGATCGGCGAAGTGAAGCTGTTGGTTTGGAAATCTGCTCCTGCCTTGATTGTGTGCCTGCCAAGGATCTTGGTGAACGAACCGCCGAACTGCCAGTCATCTGCCAAGCCTGAGGCTTGCAACTGCGAACCACTCAGCCCGACATAGCCGTCCGCCGTGTACTGCGGTGCGTAGTCCGTGTTGTTCAGAACTGTAAAGAACGGGGACATTCCCAGCGTCTTCAATTGCCCAATAAACGCCGCGTCCTCACCGTTGTGAGTCGTTCCAGTGTAGGTGTACCCGTAGTTTCTGCTGAAGTACACGTCTGAGAAGGCCGTCGGGCTAAAGGTGTGAGTCCAATGTCCAATGTAGTTGTGTCCGGGAACATTGACGAAGGCATCGCCGATTGTGCCCGACGGATCTGTCTTATAGAGATCGAATTGGCTGTATCGAAACATCAACTGATTGTTGTTGCCGAAATTCTGATCCACACGCAGCGTCCCAGAGTATTGATCGGCTGTAGACCTTCCGGGATAAAAGAGATTCGATCCATTTACCGTGGCGTCACCACCAGTAGGAATGATGCTCTGGTAGGCCGCTGAGATCGGGTGGATTCTGGACTGTGGGATACAGTTGATGTGCCCATTGCACAGCGCTGTGTTTCCCGGCCCTTCGTTGTATTCATCGGTGAAAGTCTGCCGCGAGTAGGAATTTGTCGCAGAGTCGTAGGTTGTCGTTGCGGGGTCGTAGAGCGTTACGCCCAGGGCGCTGAAGTCGCCGGAGCGCATCGCATCCGTCGCTGCCAGCGCTCCGGTTTCTGATGCTGAACGGTACTTGTAATTCTCCCATGCTGCGAAGAAGAATGTGCGGTTCTTACCGTTGTAGAGTTTTGGAATTGAGAGCGGACCACCGATCGTAGCGCCGTACTGATTCTGGCGCAACGGAGGAAGCGCCTTTTCGAAGTATCCGGTCGCATCCATCACTTCGTTCCTCAGGTACTCCCAGAGGGCACCGTGATATTGATTGGTTCCGGACTTTGTGACCACGCTGACCGCTGCACCGGCAGCCCCGCCATACTCAGCCAGATCATTGTGTCCCTGACTCTTAAACTCCTGAATCCCGTCTACGATCGGCGCGTAGTTATAGGTGCCTGACAAGGTGTTCAGGTCGTTCGATCCATCAAGTATGAACATGTTGCTGCGGTTGCGGGCGCCGTTGACCGCAGGGAAACTGAATTGTCCGACTGACGCGCCATTCCAGCCTCCCCCACCACCACTGTTCTGATCGGTGTTGAGGTTGACTGTTCCGGGGGTGATCAACAGCAACTCGGTGAAGTTGCGACCGTTGAGAGGCAGGTCGTTCATTTGATCGGGCGAGACGACTGTGCCCAATTCCGAAGTCGCAGTCTGTAACGCGGGCGCTTCGGCGGTCACAGTGACGGTGCTCGTCGTTCCGCCGACATTCATGTGGAAGTCAAAGGTGGCTGTCTGGCCTACCTGAAGAGTTACAGCCGGCTGCGAAACAGCACTAAACCCACTCGCGGAAACCTGCATGCTGTAACTGCCGGGCACGACGCTCGGGAAGTTATAGACTCCGTCTGTGTTGCTGGCCGTCTTCCTCACCACGCCAGTACTTACGTTCGTGAGATCAACCTGCGCATTTGCGATCGCAGCGCCGCTCTGATCTTTAACGACACCGGTGACGTTTGCGGTTGCCTGCTGCGCAACGGCGCTCGGGGCGATCAACCCCACGATGCTCAAGAGCGTCAAAGACAGTGCACGTTGCCAGCCCAAATTTGCGACGATTCCGCTTGGCGATTTCATCTGGCCTCCTTAGCGACAGGTTGATAGGTGAACAAACTGCCAGTGTTTTAAGTTTTCAGTTCTTAGGGAAGTAGCGCAGACGATAAGGGGAGCGTTTTCACCGGCATTGTGTGTAGCCAGCGCAATCGCTAACGTTATCGTTAACTTGCGAATCCTATGCTTGCTCTAAGTTTTCTGTCAAGGTCTTTTTGACGAATTGTGCGGAACAGGTCGGCTTATCACTTCAGAGCGAATCGCGATTCGCCGAATCCGTCTTCGGCGAATCCATTCGGCTTGACGATGCGTGCTTTGCCAGTTTGGCCACGGCTGTAACATGTCCGACAGAGGTAAAGGTGTTGCGATTCAGATGGCCCCGCTCTCCTATTCAGCGGTCCCTCCTCGGTGTTCGGCGTTGGAGGCACATTTTTGTCAGATCAGTCGCGGCCGGCTCCTGCTCAGCGACTAGTGGATTGCTGGTCCTCGCCCTCCACTGTTCAACAGTCCAAGTCGCCGCACAGCAGGCGCAAGCGTCCGGCGGAGAAATGACAAATGCCGGTCCTCAAGCCGCGATGTTCGATAGCCTGCACCGTCCGATCACGGCCGGTGGCTTCGTAAAGACAGGGCCGGTTGTGTTCAACGATATAGCCGAACAGGCCGGGCTCTCCAAATGGCGGAATGTCACCGGAACGACGGAAAAGGGACTCATCATTGAAGCGAAGGGGTCGGGTGTCTGTCTTCTTGACTACGACAACGATGGCTGGCTCGATATCTACCTCGTGAATGGATCGACACCCGACGCGATGGCAGGAAAGGCGCCCTCTCCGCATGCGGCCTTGTTTCATAACAACCACGACGGCACGTTCACTGACGTGACGGGGAGTGCCGGTGCGGCGAACGACCGATGGGGAACTGGGTGTGTTGTCGGCGATTACGATAATGACGGTTGGCCAGATCTCTTTGTGAACAATGTCGGGGCCAGCCGGCTCTATCACAACAATCACAACGGCACGTTCACTGATCTCGCGGTGCAGGCCGGCGTGGCTCTTGATGAAGGCTCTGCTCACAAGACGATCGATCACACAGGCGCCACCTTCGGAGACTATGACGGCGATGGCAAGCTAGACCTCTTCGTGGCTGGCTATCTTGATATCGATTTGAAGAGTGCCCTGCTCTCAGGATCCAAGGCCGCCGATTACAACTTCTGCCAATACCGAAACGTAAGGGTGATGTGCGGACCGCGCGGACTGAACGGAGGGCACGAACACCTGTTTCACAACAACGGCGACGGGACATTTACCGACGTCGGCAAAAAACTGGGAGTCGACGGGCCCAACGGCTACTACGGACTGGATGCCCTATTTGCCGACATCAATAACGACGGCAAGCCAGATATCCTCGTGGCCAACGACTCCACCCCCAATTATCTGTACATCAACAAGGGAAACGGCACATTCAAAGACGAGAGTTACGAAAGCGGATTTGCACTCAATGGGGATGGACGGGAGGCCGCCAATATGGGGCTAGCCGTCGGCGACTACAAGAACGACGGACACCTTTCGGTAGTGAGCACGACCTTCTCTGACGATTTCCCCATACTGTTTCAGAACAACGGCAAGGGGGCATTCACAGATGTCAGCTACCAGGCCGGTATTGCCGGGACCTCGATCCCGTTTGTGAAGTTCGGCGACGGGTTCCTCGATTACGACAATGACGGATGGAAAGATCTGCTCATCGTCAATGGCCACGTATACCCACAAGTCGATCAGCATCCGGAATGGGGCCAAAGCTATGCCCAGCGGCCGCTTCTCTATCACAACCTGGGCAAAGGCAGATTCGAGCTCGTGCCTGCGGTAGAGGGATCAGGATTGGCCGTAGTCACTGTGGGCCGCGGCGCCGCATTTGGAGACCTGTTCAACGACGGCAAGATCGACGCAGTGATTAACAGCATGGACGGTAGCCCAGTTCTGCTTCGCAACGTGTCTCTAGACCAACATCACTGGGTTGAGATGAAACTTATCGGCGGGCCGAAAAGTCCCCGTGATGCGGTTGGCGCAACCGTCTATCTAAGCGCAAACGGAATTCGGCAACGAGGAGACGTCCTGAGCGGCGGAAGCTATCTTTCATCGAATGATATGCGCGTCCACTTCGGCTTAGGTGACGCAGATAAAGTTGATCAGTTGGAGATTCACTGGCCCAGCGGCAGTGTCGAAAAGATACTTCTCCCCTTTGTTGATCGCATCTACGACATCACCGAAGACCATGGAGTCACCGGCTCATTGTGCAAAGGCAAACCCTGCATCACTGTGCATTGAATCTATCGACCGCGCGCACTGCAGTTGTGTCGATTACTTCGAGGAGTGCGAGTTATCAGAACGCGCACGTCGGAGGCTTGAGGCGCGGACCACAAGCCGAGGAGGAATCAGTTCGGTTTTGGGCCGAACCGGCACTTTCTTGCGCGCAATTTTGAGCGCGAGTTCGGCGATATACTTCCCGATGTTCTCGCTGCCCTGGTCAACCGAAGAAAGAGGAACGCGGAGGAAATCCGAATAGGAAAGATTCCCGCAGCCCACAACAGCTATATCCTCGGGAATGCGAACGCCCGCTTCCAGAATGGCCCGCATTGCTCCCAGCGCCGAAGGATCGTTAAAGCAAAAGATGCCATCGGGGCGAGGTTCAGCGGCTAGCAAGCTCTTCGCAGCTTCATACCCGCCCTTTTCTCCGCGATGATCGCCCGACGCTCCCAGCGAAACTATGTGTCCCGGCAAGGGAGTCATGTTGTGCGACGCAAGTGCCCGTTTGTACCCTTCCAGCCGACCGATGGCAGTACTTACTTCGGGTCCACGAATGTGAGCTACGCGGCGGCATCCTTCCTCGATCAGATGGGAAGTGGCCAGCACACCTACACCTTCGTCGTCGACACCGACGAAATTGGCTTCGAGTCCTTGGAACCTTCGGTCGATCAAAATGTAAGGTGTCTTGTGTTCTTCAATCAGGCGAAAGCAGTCGATTGACCATTGGACTGACGCTACGATGATTACATCGACTCGCCGGGCAAGGAGTTGCTTGATCTCCCTTACCTCAAGGTCCGCATCTTCGTCGGAGGACGAGATGAACAGGCTGTACCCGCGATTGCTCGTCTCAGATGAGATGGCTTGTGCGATATCTGCGAAGAAGGGGTGGAGCAGGGTTGGAACGACCAGGCCTAGAGTCCAGGTTCGCCCGGTCACCAGCGAACGGGCCGCCAAGTTGGGCTGGTAATTGAGCTCCCGCATCCGGTTCAAGACGCGCTTCCGCGTGTCAGCTCCGATATCCGGGTGGTCTCGGAGCACCTTCGAAACAGTCACCACCGAGAGACCTAGTTCGTTTGCGATATCCTTCAGGCGAACTGCCACAGGTTACTCCACTCCGAATTTGTAGTTGGCACCTGAATTATCTCCAATCACAGTCCTGGGAACAGCCGCAAAATCGTTTGAGGGCATCGTGTTCGGAGCTTTGAGAATAAACAATCTCAAGTCTCTCGCCTTGACAACCCAAATTGTATCTGGTTAGATTTCTTCGTTTAAGTTATCGATTACTTTGAACAAGGGAGCTAGATTTAATGCAACCTCCCGTAGAAGCAGCCAGCAAGTGAATCCCTGCTTTCGATCCGTCGCGAATACTTGACGAGGCCGGCAAACTGCTTCGCGTTCTGATTCTCGTGAAGCGTTTGAGAAATGCCTAGCCAAACCAAACCGCGATCGAAAACCGATAGATGGGCCGTGGGCATACAACTGGAAATTACGAGAGAGGATCAACGGATGATGCAAAGAAGAGAGTTCTGTAAGTTGATCACCGCCGCAGCCGCAAGCACGGCCATTTCTGCGAAATGTCAAGTGGCCGCTGGCGTACCGCCCGGCTTCAACCATCCCCACCAGACGTACGAAGAGTTTTGCGCGACACCCGAAAACCAGCGTGTTTTTTACGCTCTGGTTGACGGCAAAATTGTGGAGAAGAAGCTCAACAACTCCGACTGGTCGCCCACAGCATGGGGCGAGCCGCCTGAATTGCCCGGAGGTTCCTGGGACGGTGTTCCCATGCAGTCGCCGATTGAAGGGCTCAATGGCGAAGGGCCCTATCAGGCGACCTGGGATTCATTGTCAAACTATGACGCGCCCGAGTGGTACCGCGACGCCAAGTTTGGCATCTGGGCGCATTGGAGCCCCCAGTGCGTGCCCGAATTCGGCGACTGGTACGCACGCAACATGTATGAAGAGGGTTCCCCCGACTATGCTTACCAGAAGTCACACTACGGTAGCCTCTCCAAGTTCGGGTACAAGGACCTGTGCGCACAATGGACGCTCCTCAACTGGGAACCTGAAGCGCTGATAGAACGTTACAAAAACGCCGGAGCGCGCCTGTTTATCGCGCTCGCCAATCACCATGACGGCTTTGATTGTTGGGGATCGAAGCATCAGCCCTGGAACGCAGTGAACCATGGGCCACATCGCAATGTTATCGGAGAATGGGCGTCCGCCGCGCGCAAACACGGGCTCCGCTTTGGCGTGACGGTCCATCAGGCACGCAACTGGTGGTGGTTCCAAACCTCTCACGGAGCTGATAAGGCTGGACCGGACGCAGGAGTTTCCTACGACGGCCGAATGACCAGATCCGACGGCAAAGGCCAATGGTGGGATGGGCTCGATCCACAGATGCTCTACGGTCCGAAGCATCCCAAAGACGCGCTGCCGGATGCCTCGTATGTGAAGAACTTCTACGACCGTACGCGGGACCTGATCGATCAACATGATCCCGACTTGCTTTACTTCGACAACGCGCTGCTCCCACTGGGTTGGGGAGGGATGAATGTTGGCGCTTACTTCTATAACCACAATCTGAAAACACGCGGCAAGATGGAAGCCGTACTGAACATCAAGAACGTACCCGACAAGCTCGCCAAAGCAGTGGTCGCCGACTACGAGCGCGGCTTGACGAGCGGCATAATGCCCTACGCGTGGCAGTCAGAGACCTGCATTGGAGAATGGCACTATCGGCGCAGTCTTTTTGAAGGCCCCGGAGCTTTCGGAAGCTATCTGCCGCCGCGCGACGCGATTCATTGGCTGATCGATACGGTGAGCAAAAACGGCACTTTCATCCTCAATTTCCCGGGTAAACCAGATGGCACTATCGACAGCAAAGAGTTGGCTGTCCTCGATGAGATTGCAGCATGGCTGAAGATTAACGGCGAAGCCATCTTTGAAACTCGACCATGGACTGTATACGGCGAGGGACCGAATTCAGTAAAGAGTGGACCTTTTCAGGGCGCCAGCATCAGTGCCATGGGAAGCAATGACATCCGTTTCACCCGCAACAAGGCGAACAATGTGATCTATGCAATCTTCATGGGATGGCCAGAGAGGCGCGCCAAGATTGAGTCGCTGGGAACCTCAAGCAAGGTAAATCCCGGCAAGATCCAGAACGTCACCTTCGTTGGTTCGGACGCGCAGGTGAAATGAACCCAGGGAGCAGATGGATTGCACATCGATGTCCCTCACGCGTTGCCGATTGCGAACAGCTACGCAGCAGCGGTCAAAATCGCGCTTAGCTGAGCGGAGAAGGATTACTTGATATCTGGTGCTGAAGAAAACATTTATCGTCATGGAGCGGTGAATTCAGGCAAACTCAATACCGGATCGACATAGTATCGCAAACCGCGCCTAACCCTGATGCCATCGTGATTGCATTAGGCCACTTCTGAAAAGGGGCATGGCAACGTAGCACACGCGCCCTCGGTGCATCCAAAAGGAGCCAACAGCGAAGACTACTTAAGTGCTGCGCTACTCTACTGTCAATTATGTCCGCCGCCACGGTCGCTATGTTTGCCCAGGTTGCGGACGAGCACGACAACATTGTCGATCAACATCGCGTAAGTGCCGTCCAGGACACCGAACCCCGGCGCAGCACGATGCGCGTGTGACTTGGTGGCGCGAGGCACGATTCGGCATGTTCATTCACTGGGGACTTTACTCCATTCCCGCAGGCACATGGAACGGAAAACAGGTTCCTGTATCGGAGAATGGATCATTAAACCCAGGTACGATTCCGTTTCCGATTACAAGGCACTCGCGGGCAAGTTCAATCCAACAGGCTTCAACGCGCACGACATCGTGGCCTTGGCCAAGGCGGCAGGAATGAAGTACATCGTAATCACCTCCAAGTACCGGGATGGGTTCGCGATGTTCGATTCGGAAGCCGATCCTTTCAACATCGTTGGCGCAACGCCCTTCCACCACGATCCCATTGCACGTGGCACCGTGCCACCCTATCTTGAACTCAGAATGCACAAGTCAGCAGTGCACCTTCTGTTCACTTTTGCACAGGTACTCCTCTTTCTGATCACGATTGCAGAGCACTACAGTCTAGTAGCGCTCCACCTCGGAAGAGATCGCCGATGGGAGAGTTGCTCAATTTGAGGTGTCTCTTTTGCCCGCCTAGACGACCGTTTTCTGCGCAACCTTTCTGCTGAGGATAGGTCTATGGCCTTATCCAGTCATGAGACAGAGTGACTTGCGTTCTCCTTGCCCGCGTCCGGCGTGACGGTTTGGGGCTGTCTTGCAGCGATATACGCCGCGTTCGCTTCCCGCAACATCTCCAGCAGAACGAGCGTAACTGATAGGACGACAGGGCCAATGAAGATTCCCAGGCCGCCGAATGCCTCCACGCCACCTAGCAGAGCGAAAAAAATCAGCAGCGTGTGCAGCTTGACCCGACCGCCGATCACATAGGGCCGGACAAAGGTATCAATCTGCCCGATGACGGCAGCACCCCAAATCAACAAGATCAACGCTTTCCACCAGTGCCCACCGACGACCAGGATGATCACGGCAGGTCCCCATACAGCAGCCGAACCAACGATGGGAATGAGCGAAAACAACGCCGTTACCACTCCCCAAAGGACTGGAGAAGACAGACCCAGGACCCAGAAGGCCAGGCTCGCAAGAATCCCCTGCGCCACACCCACCGCGAGAGAACCATACACGTTGGCAACGATGGAGTTGCTGAAGCCCGTGAACAGCCTGTTCACTTGAGCGACACTGAGGGGAAGAAAAGTCTCTGCGTGCTTTTTGAACGACCCGCCCTCCCGAAAGAGAAAGAACAATGTGAAGAATGTAATCACGGAACCTGCGACGAACGATACGGCGTTGCTGGCCGCCCAAGCACCCCAGGAAATCAGGGATCGGCTGATCTGTTCCAGCCCCCGCAGCAGCGCGCCACGTAAATCAAATGAGGACAGATCAACGTACCTCCCGACCCAGCTCGTCAGGCGCTCCGTCGCATGCATCACCCACGGATTCCAACCGCCCTGTGCAGCACTCTTCTCGTCCAGGAATTGATACAAACCTTTGATCTCCTGACTCACCACCGCTCCCAATCCAACCGCTGGGACGGTAAGAGCAAGAAGCACCAGAACCGTAGAAGTAAGAGCTGCTGTATTCCGGCTACAGATGCGCCCTTGAATGCGAGCGTGAACGGGATGGAAAACAATCGCAATCATTACCGCCAGGAAGACCGGGCTCAGAAATGGCTTGGCGATTACGTAACAGAAGTAGAGCGCAATGGCGGACAATGCCAGCAGGAAGTATGTGGTAGTTGCCTGTTTTCTTTCCATTGGTTTACCTCTCGACTCGGATTCGGCCAGCCTCAGGCTCGGTTGAGGATTTGCTCCAAGTACTTTTCGCACCCGCCAGCTGCCTCATTTCATTCTTCGAGCTGCGTGGCTTTGAGTGCGATAGCCTTTCCGGCGTTGCCCATCCCATTTCTGAACTACTACCACGATCTCAGGAAAGCGCAGGCGTTATGGGCGATCATTGTTGCTAAGGAAACATCCGCGTCCCTTTGAATGCAGGCAGCGCAGAGCCCTCCGCCTGGGAGCACTGACGTCTCCTGGAGCGTTCTGGGGCTATGATCGGGCCGCTACTAATGAGGTCCGTTGGTGTGCACTCTCTCGTCAGCTCTCGCGCTTATAGAAGAGCAGCGGCACGAGTTGGAGAACCGAGAGAATGCCAACGTAACCTAATAGCATTGCTGCATGTTGACTAGGCGAGAAAATGCTGGAGCGCTTCATCCGTGGCCAGTGCGACAGGTAACCACGCCGCGACCATGTTCAGCGCCAACAAGGAATGCCCCCTTCGCCATGTCCGGTATTACAGCGATGCACTTGGCTCCGGACAGCACTTCCACTGGAATACCGTTATCTGGTGCGGCCATGATCTGTGCATGACCTGGCCGGCCTCCTTCAGGCGGGCAGCAGTGTCTTACTTCCCAGGGCCGGCGAACGCGAATGTAGCCGATAACATCGCTAACAAAGCAATTGAATAATTCCGCATATCACTTTCCCTTTTACTCCAAGACATCGCTGTGGACGAACAAGTGTGGGCTTGACCGCTGGCTTCCACACAACTGCCAAACCCTGCGAATTGCTAACCAGGAGGCTCAATAACCGCCGAACCGTCCTGCCGACTGAAACGACCGCTTGCCTCAGCTGTGCTCGATCAATTCCGCTGCTTCTGCCTCGGCTTTCGTCTTGTGCACTGTTCCCGCCGGGTGATTCGGCGGAGAGTAGATCGTATAGAGCTTCAACATCTGGGTCTTCGACGTATTCACCACGTTATGGTATGTTCCTGCCGGAACCAACACCGCATCTCCTTCGTGCGCGGTCCGCTCTTCCTTCTCGTTAAAAATGAATTTGGCCTCTCCTTTCTCAATGCGAAAGAACTGGTCAACCTTCGGATGCACCTCATTACCAATCTCTTCGGTTGGCTGTAAGCACATCACCACAAGCTGGGAGTGTTGAGCCGTAAATAGTACCTGCCGAAAATTCGTGTTTAGCAAAGTCTGCTTTTCAATAGCACCAACGTATTCCGTCATTGTTCTAATCTCCTTCAGTGCTTCGTGAGCCGATCCTCCTTCCCATCAACCGGAAGGTCGTTCGCGTCCCAATGCCCTGCATACTCCGTCCTGTTTACGCCCGTTCGGTGTCAGACGTGACATAGACGACGAGCAACTCTCAGGCAGCACTCTTCTGCCTGGGCGCTCGTTCAGCAACGTACGCCGCAGTGGTATCAGCTTGCCCGGCGCGCAGCTTCGACGCTTCGGAATCGTGATGAATAGCCAGTTGGTTGTGCCGGTGGGCCAGGTATGCGTGGTGAGCAGCCTTTCCGCGCTCCTCCGCCTCGTCGTACTTTGCTGCCTCATTGAAGTGATAGGCTGCCTGCTCATGATGACGTGCAGCGTGATGGTAGTGCTCCCAGGTCTTCGACATGCGATGCTCCTTTCATCAGAGTTAGCCTTCAGCCTGATAACTCTCAGCTCCTGAACTAATAGACTGGCGGCCGAAACATTTGTGAAGATAACCAGTCGTGTCCGTGGTGCGACTCGTCGAATTGGCTTACTTTTCGGGTCTGGCCTGCTCTTGTCTTTCTGTTCTTGCTTCTAGCTTTCGCCCTCTGTTGTATTAGTGCGTAGGCAAGCAGAAGATCCCGGAAGCAAGAACAGAAATGCTGTGTTGATAGTCCAGGTCATTTCATGACCGGATGCCTCGCTCGCAGCTTAGATATTGCGAGAATGAGTTGGCTGTCTTCTTTTGACCAATCCTCCATCCCCGCCAACCGAAAATTGTGAATCGTTCACGGATAAGGACTAAGAGGAAGGCTCCTTTACCGCGCGGAGAGTACGCTGGATCACATTGCGAGCCAGCGGTGCGTCTGAATTACGGCAGGTGATCCATGTAACAGGCGCCATTGATGTTCTGTGTTGGAGGGGTAGGTGGGGTGAGCCAGGGTGGATTCTTGAAGTCAAAAAACTCCGTCATATCCGGCTGTGCCGCGTCCCGTTTGGTGAGAGGCGGCAGATTGAAGCGTGTCTCGATCAGTCTGAGGATAGCCGTCGTATCCGCAATGGTGTGCGACACGTAATTCCTTTTCGTAAAAGGGGAGATCACGAGAAGGGGAACCCGGTACCCCGTATATATAAAGTCGCAGATCGGACCTGTTCCTTTTGTACACACGTCGCCCGGGTTTAGATCCACCGGCTTGAGGCCGTCCGGACTTACGGTTGGCTGCGGTGCAACATGGTCGTACAAGCCGCCATATTCATCGTAGGTGAAGATGAAGACCGAGTCCTTCCACGAATGGCTGCTCATCAAGGCATTGATGATTGAGGCAGCGTAGTTCGCACCCAGTTGGACATTCGTTGCCCGCCCGTCGTCGCTCGAGGCGTGCTCGTCTAAACCGGCAGCAGTTGCAGGCTCAATAATGGCAACCTGCGGCAAGGTGTCGTTTTGCAGATCTGCAAAGTATTGCGACATCGTCGCGAAGTTCTGAGGGTATTTGGTCGGAATGCTCTGCCCAAAGACAAACGGCTGAACATAGGTCTGCTTGAGGAGGCATGTCATATCGTAGGGCGGGCCGGAGCAGCCGCTACCATCCGGGTTCACATAAATCCTCCACGTGATGCCCGCCTTCTCGAGCACTTCAAAGATCATGGTTGCCGTCAGCAAGGAAGAATCGTTCTCATTGGCTCCGTTCGGGTAAACGCGCCCTTGCGATGTCGCAGCAATAATGAATTCCCGGTTGGCGCCGGTCTGGCCCATGACGGGATGGAACCAGCGGTCGGAGGTAGCGAAGTTCGATGCCATGTAGTAGTAGTAGTTGAGGTCGTCTCCGTCGAAATACCCCATGGCGCGTATCCCATTTACGTCAATGAACGGCGGCCGGTAGTTGCGGCCATCGTGTCCGGCGACCCACACAAATCCATCCATTGCAGCGGGAGGATATAGACCCAATTGGTCGTGGAAATTCCAGATCACATGACTCTCATTCCAAGACGAGCTGGTGTTTTCAGTGCACACCGTTTTGAGATGGAATGAGGCTACCGAATTGGTGGAGTCATAAACGCAGTCATTCGGTGGAGGAAAAGCTGGGTTGCACCCGGGATTCGTGGGAGGCGGCGCGTGTAGAGGCGCAGCACCGGAAGTCGGATTGAACTGCGGAAGACCATCGAACGACTGGTCCGGATAGCCGTTCTTGGCCCAATAGTCCCGCAATGCTCCAAGGTGATTGTCCAACGAGCTGTGCTCCTGCACCATGAAGACGATGTGCTTGAGCGAAGCCAAGCCAGCGTCTGGCGGTGCGGCAGAGAAGATCGCCCCTACAGCGGTATCGCTCTCCAGGGTTAGGCTGCACGGAGCCGCGCCGGAGCACGCCCCAGTCCAGCCGTTGAAGCTCGAGCCGTCGTTGGGATAAGCAGTCAACGTGACGGTCGTCCCAGTCGCGAAGATCGCATTGCACGTCAGACCGCAGCTCATGCCCGCGGGCGCGCTCGTGACCGTTCCCCTTCCGTTGCCCGAATTTTTTACCGTGAGTTGAACGGTAGCTGGAGGCGGCGGTGCGGAGGCGCTGAACGTTGCGGTCACAGACGTGTCATTCGCAAGCGACAGCGTGCATGTTCCGGTGCCGCTGCACGGTCCCGTCCAACCAGCGAAGAGGGAGTTGTCGTCAGGTTTCGCCGTCAGCGTCACTGACGTTCCGCTCAGAAACTTCGCACTGCACACAACCCCGCAACTTATGCCTGCGGGCGTACTCGTGACCGCTCCCGTTCCATTGCCGGAAGCTGTCACCGTGAGTGCAACGGTAGCTGGAGGGGGCGGTGCAGACGCGACGAAGGTTGCGGTCACAGATGTGTCTTTTACAAGCGATAGCGTGCAGGTTCCGGTGCCGGAGCAAGCACCTGACCAGCCGGTGAACAGCGAGTCAGAGTCTGGTTTTGCCGTCAGCGTCACTGTTGCTCCGCTGGCAAACCTGGCATTACATGCAGAGCCGCAATTTATCCCCGATGGGTTGCTCGTAACGGTTCCCCCGCCCTTCCCATCTTTCTGGACCGTGAGCTCAATTGATAGTGGGGAACTTACATGGGGTGAGCCGCAGCCCGTGAAGTAAATCGCGAAGAGAGCAACAGAGAAAAGGCGTGAAAATGCTTTCGCACAGGTCATGCAAAACGTCCAGTGAATCGGCTGCAATTTAAGCAGGCCGCAACGAGCCTAACTCATCGCGAGGCCTTGGTGAGCAAAGGAATTTAAGGCCGTCGCGAAGCTATTTGAAAACACCCAGCACATATGCGTCAGCCTCGATCAGAAAAATCGTCACGCGAAGACAAAGAAGAAAGCTGTTCAGAATTGCTCAAATGTGTCTGACTCTTTGTAATTCGAGCGAACTACTTTGTGCAAGGCCCAACCAACGTGATGCAGCTCACACTTATTTCCTGATCGCTGAACGATTGCCGCGAAGGCCACGCAGCAACGGTATAAAGTTACACAGCACAGATGATGCGGTGTTCAAAACTGGCCAGCGTGGCCATTGCGGGAGCGTTAAGGTTATCTTCTTCCCTCTAACGTTTAGGCCGAAGCTCTAAAGAGCATGGCGGGGCGCCCGTCGAAAGAGAAGAAGATGAAGCCTCCATCGTCACCGAATCTTTTGCAAGTGATCCGCGCCCTTCTTAAAAAGATCGAACTACGCTCCTATCCGAACAACGACCCCATCGCGGTCGAAAACCTCAAAGCCCACCTCCGGTACCGCATCGCTGAGCTTGAGTTTGACGAACAGCTTAAGGTCTCTCCGCGCCTACGGCCGGAGCGATCGCCATTGCTCTACAGAGAGGAATGGTGGCTACCTTGGTCTCAGCGATCCCGTGCGCTTCCTCTGGAGGATCCCCAAAGAAAGACCGATCAGTTTGGAACAGGCCAGCACAACGGTCTCAAATAAGTTTGGCAAAGCAGCTCATTCGCTCATTTTGAGGAAGGAAGTGCGTGATGTTTTTTTCCCTCAACCTGCCATTTTCCCCACAGGCACAACATAGACGGTTCCTATGATTCAATCTGCACTTCCTGCTTTGCCACTGTGGCGTCGGCACGAAATGAAGCCGATCTCACGCGATGCGAGCAGAACCACATTTGCGACCCGGTCTTTCTGGACTACGCTGGG
>Ga0207711_10000703_pt1 | contig 32978 bp, 55 predicted proteins | sample KBSS34metaG_FD_184401 | JGI IMG/M metagenome (GOLD analysis project Ga0207711, IMG submission 184401) | Switchgrass rhizosphere microbial communities from Kellogg Biological Station, Michigan, USA - KBS S3-4 metaG (SPAdes) (version 2) | ecosystem: Host-associated > Plants > Roots > Rhizosphere... | reverse complement strand
ATTTTCAGCCGCCCGCGACGCCACCAGACCACGCGGAGCCGCCATCGAAGGCACCGGATAGTGCGCAAGGAAAGACGCCACCGCCGCGCCCACAGAACTCACCAGGACGCGAGCGCCAGGCGGAAGGTCAGCCAACACAGCCGGATCAATCGCGACGCCGGCAAAGACTGCGGCAATGTCACCCGCCAAGCGCGGATTCGGAGTAACCGCATGCGCCTCAAGAATCGCGCCCACCCTATCCGTCGATTGCGCAACCAGGTTCAGATACGCATTAACCTTTATTGCCGCCTGCTGCTGGATCCCGCCACCGGCCCCGAGAGAGGAAACCGCGACCTCCGCCGCCCCGATTACCGCCTCAAGTAACCGGATCGTCGTAGAAGCCGAGCAGGACGAAGAAAAAAACGCGAGCGCAGCCGCAAGCGGCAACACTAAAAACTTGGAGAGGAAGCCTCGAAATTGCATAGCCGATATTTTCTCAGAAACGAATCGCGCCGAAGGGAATCTAAGAGGAAAAGAGGAAGCCATCACTCTTTTCGGTTCCGGACCGTTTCAACCGGACCCACGCCGGCGTGCGCAGGTTGGACCCCGCGCACGCCGTCACGACCGAACCAAGCGACCGCGAGAGCCAGCGACCAGAAAATAACCCGAAAGGGAAGATTGCGACGGATCATAAAAAAAATGGGCCAGGGAGAAGCCCCGGCCCGAGTCTGAAAAACGGAGGATATTGAACGATTCACCCGAACCGCCAGTTTAAGACTTTGAGATCAAAACCGGCGATTCCGTCGAAGATCGTAGCACGGCCCGCGCCCGAACGCTAGACCTAGCAGTTTTAGGCCATTGACACCGGCCGGAGCCAGGTTCACCGTTCTAAGTGGAAGGGCTAAGCAATTGCACAGGAGAACCCCATGCAGACACTTATTTCATTCACGATAGCCGTAGCCGCGTTTGGTTTCCTCGTCGACGAGCTCGTGAGCGCGATCCGCGAGCGCAGCACCGGCAATTCCGGCACTCGACCCCCCGGCAGTATCTTCCGACCCGCCGCGTAAAAACGAAAGGCCCCTGCCAGCTATGACCGACCGGCAGAGGCCCCGACCCTCGAAAGTGTCGCAAGTGTTAACGCGATTTTAACACCCTACGGAGTGTTAAGAGGGTTCCGAGCGTTGAAGCGGAGCTGAAGCAAGGAAGCCGCATAGGACACGTCGACCAGCTCGCCGGCGTCGTCGGTGAAATCGTCAGCCGTCATCACCACCGCACGCGGCCCTTCCGTGTTGGCATTCATCACCAGAATGCAAACCCGATAGTCGAAATTGAAATCGTAGGTATCGGAATCCGTACCCGGAAGCCCGATGCACTCCTGAATGGAACGCTCCGGAGCATCCGGACCCGCACCGAACGACGCCGGCGTAATCGGTTCGCGCCGCGTAAACGGAGGAACCGTTGCCTGCCAGCGCCGCGCCTCTGCTTCCGTCGAAGGTACGCCGGAATTCCGGGCATTGATGCCGATGGAGCCTTGATCCGGCAACATCGGATAGCCGAGCCCGGTAACCAGGGTTTCGACCGCTTGCGCCTTGCGGTACGTAATCGGAACGCCCTGTTTCTCGCGATCAATGGGAGTGTCGCCAACGCCAGCGCCGGCCGTGGTAGCCGCCACCGTCGACGAATTCGAGGAGCCATCGGAAGCGCCGGCCGTAGCCGCCGCTTTTTTGGATGCGGACTTAGCCGCGTTTGCTTTTGACATACCGATACTCTACGCCAAAACGCGAGCAAAGGCAGCTAGAATACAAGCCATGACACCACCAACCGGAAGCAAACGAAGCAGCGCCAAGCCGAAAACCCGCACCGTGACCGACGCGGAGACGCCCGAAGCATCGGCGACGCTTTCGACCAGGCAGCCATGCGCGAAGTGCAACCACATCCACGAAACGAACTGTACTTGCGGATGCACGAAATACGTGGCCCCATGAAGAAGCCGCGCCGCAAACCAAAGCGGAGGCACCCCAACCCGCCCCCGCCCCCCGGATTCACGTTACCCGAGCCCCACCCGTTAGAAAGGCTATTTCTAGCCCTCGCGGTTCACGCCCTCAACTTCCGGCCCGGCAACGGCACGAACGGCAATCGCTAATTCGTAGGCACCAATCGAGCCTTCAGCACCAATCGAGCCGTCATGATACAGACGCTTATCGAGGATATCCGCCGCAGCTCTAAGAGTCTGTTTTTCGTTCTCTGTTAGTTCCATCGAACACCCTCAACCAGCAGCCGGAATCGGTTTGCCGTCGTCGTCGTCGTCTTTACGACGAGGCCGATAGAACTTTGTGAACGCACGATCCCCGAGCAACGCACTGATACCAACAATCTGAAGCCAGTTCCGATCATTGTTCGCCGCGACCGTGCCGGCGAGCTGCACAATAGAGCGTTCGAGCCGCTCGACTTGAGAGGCCAGGTTGCTCGTCGTCGCCTCTTGGACTGCAACCCGACTCTCAAGCGCCAATACCGCCCGTTGTTGAGCCCGAGCAGGAATCAGCAACGAACCGACCAGCAACACGCATACCAGGAGCAAGAAGCCCCGCCGCGAATAAAACAAAAAAGCATCGAGCATGAGTAGGACCCCAGAAAAAAAAGTACCCGCGGAAATTGTTAGCGACCGCCCCGATACGAGTAGGCACGCCGCGAGAAGTCAGAACGGAACCAGGCCGGAAAGCTCATGATTTTGTCGAAAGCCTCCGCCGAAGCCTGCCCGCCATGCGGTTCGCCGCGCATCACGCGCAGAAGGTGCGCGTACTCGCCGATCATCTGTTTTTCTTTCGCTTTTGAAATGCCGGCCGGTTTCTTCCGGCGTTTCTTGGACGGGTTAAATTGTTCGGTGAGCACGCCCCGGCCGCGCCGCCGCAACCATGCGCCCTTGAGCGTATTACACCGCCTGCAAAGCTTCTGAAGATTCGAGCGCCGGCCGTTCGACTCGTCGCCGTCGATATGGTCGACATCCAACGGCCGATTCCCCTTAGGCGGAAGGAAGCAGATAGAACAAATCTCCGGACCATCCGGCCGGTTCTCTTCGGAATTCGCCCGATACCGCTTTGCGCGATCCGAGATATCAGAGACCGGTTTGCGAGCTCCGCCGTTCAAAATGATGTCGACGGTACGAGTACCCTTTATCATCGCCGCCCCCCGAAAAGTTCGACCGCCACCAGCGCCCCGAGAACATACAGCCCCACCGTCATCGGATCCACGCCGGCCCCCACGTCAGACGTCACGACCTCCGCCGGCGAATCGAAGCCGAACGGATCCGCGCCACCGGAGCCGGCCCCCGCGCCCAGGACATTCGGCAAGCTTGCATCGAGCAGCATCGAGGACGGATCCACCCATTGACCGTTTAACGTGACGCCAAAATGCAAATTAGGCCCGCTGACGGTTCCGGAAGCTCCGGAGAGCCCCAACACCTGCCCCGCGCCCACCGATTGACCCACGGCCACCGAAATCGCCGACAGATGCGCGTAGAGAGTACCGACCCCCCCGCCGTTGTCGAGCTGGACCGTATTTCCGAAACCGCTCTGCCAGCCGGCGTAAATCACGACGCCATCCGCCGCCGCACTCACCGGCGTACCGACCGGAACCGCGTAATCAATCCCCTTATGATCGGTAGACGCGCCGGCCGTAGGCTGGACCCGCGTTCCGAACGGCGAAGAGATCCGGCCGACCACTGGTAAAGAGAACGCCATAGCCTACCCGCCCCCCTCGTCGTCGAGCAGCTCCCGCAAAACCGCCTCGAGCAAGGAATCATCGGCCCACGGCCCAAACCACCACGCGGCCGATACGCCGGCGTCGCCGGCAGGAGCCGGAGGCACCGGAGGCGTAAGCTCGCCGCCCGCGAGCTGCTGAAACTGGACGCCGGCCGGCCCGGTTCCGGAGGCGTCGAGCTCCGACACGTAGCCGATTCGCGCACCCGTCGACATCGCCCGCCAGGTGTCGGAAATCGTCTCTTCAATCGAGGCGTCAATAACCGCCACGTAATGAATTCGCGCACCCGTCGACATCGACCGCCAGGTCTGAGGGAGAGGAGCCGTACCAGAGGCATCGATAGAAGTTGGCCCCGGAGCGTCGAGCAGACCCGCACCGAGAGCCGCAACCCCTAAGACCGCATCCCCGAGCACGGATTGAGCAGGAGGAAAGGCCATCGGCTAAGAAACTTTCCAGCTTTCCAGAATGAACGACGTTGCCGTTGCAGCCGATAGCGCATTCATCGAAATACCGATCCGGTTGGGAGTCAGGAACGAGGTTCGGCCGGCCGAGTAAATCTGAGTGTAAATCGAGCCATCCCAACTAATCGAAAAAATGATGTTGGTTCCGTTGTCGACGATCCGGAAGAACTGCGGAAACAGCGGACCCGTACCCGCGCCCGCCTGCGGAATCGCCGTCGATGTGACCGTGTTAGGCGAAGTCGTCGGAGTGGCCCAGGAATAGACTTTAACGAAGTTGCCATTTTGACAGGCAACGCAAAACTGCAACACCGGAGGAGTCGCGCCGGAGCCCACAATGCAGATACCGGCATTCTGGAAGTTTCCCCAGATCCAATCTTGAGGAACGAGCCGCGCATCGAGTGTAAACGGCGTGCCAGGATAGGCCCGCACGTAACACATTTGTTGATCGGTTCCGGAGCTCACCGAGCGAAACAGAATCGGCCCCGGCGTCACAGGGACAGTAACGAGGGACGTTGACTGATTCACGAACGCATACGCGGAGTTGTCCGGTTCCTGAAAGGGAATGATGCGGCCGAAAGGCGCGTAGCCCGTAACTTTCACCCACACGCCGCCACTGAGCACCCATTGTTCCGGAGTGTCGTTCGCGTTATAGCGGTTCCCCGTTTTTTGGTTCGTCGTCGATGGCAAGGAAGCCGCCGCGCCCACTTGAGACAGATCGGCCCGCACACCGTCGAGCATCGAACCGCACCACACGGACCCAATCGCGGCCGATCCATTCGCTACATTCGCATCCGTGGACCCCGACGCCCCGCCCGTTCCCGTCAGCACATCGCCGGCCCGACTTGTCACCTTGAAAATGTTGAAGGTCTTGGTAGCCAGGTTCACCGTCATTGAGACGTAAAACTCGCCCGTCGCTGGACACTTCGCGCCGTCGCCCGTCGCGAGCGTAACGGTAGTTTGCCCGGCAGTATAGGCAGCGCCGAGGGTCAGAAACGCGAGATCGGAATAAACCTGCAACGCCATTTGAGTGAGAGCCCCTTAGGGAGTCGAAACGCGAATCATATTGTCACCGCCCGCCGCCAGCGGAGTCGGCAGCGAAACCAGAGGCACATCTGTACCATCCGGAGTGAACGGCAGGCCGGCCCAATCGTCATAAGCCGCGACCAGGTTGTAAGGCCCGACGCCGACGACCTCCGCCCCGTAGAGAATCGCACGCGTGACGGCCGCGCCGGCAGGAACCGCGCCCCAGACGTTGTTAGGAGCCGCCGCCAGCGAAAGCTTTATGCCGGCGACATCGTTAGCGGCCGGCGTCGTCGGAACGAGCGCAACCAGCGTGAGCACCGGGAAAGTTCCGGTTTTGCCATCGGCCGCGATCGCTCCGCCAGGAATGTCGCCTAACACCGAATCCGTCGCCTGATTCGGAGAATATGCGCCCGTCACCAAGGCGAGATAGAACGCACCCCAGGCCGAAGGCGCCACCGCGTAGGCCCCTGCCACACTCTTTTGTATGTACTTCCAATAAACGAACGAGGCCACGTTTTTGCACTCCCTCTACTAAGCCGACGCTTCCGAATTCGGATACAGGAATCCGGAGAGCTTACCGAAGACGAATTGATCCGAGCCGACCACGACGCCGACGTTTCGCACAACCAGTTCGAGTTTGTTCAAGCTCTGAAATTCGAGCCGCCCCAAAATCGGATACGGCTGCTGCGTCGACCCCATGCGCGTACTTACGGAGGTAAGAAATTCGACGTTCCGATTGCCGCCGCTTTCGACCACGCGCAAGGTGTAAAGCAAATTGCCGGAGCCGTCCAGGAAGCCATCCCCCTCGAATTGAAACACGACGCCCAGGAGCGTTACGCGCATCCCTTCCGGAACCGTCCCAAGGTTCAGAGTCACCGAGGAGCCGATAGCCGGCAGCACCGCCGAGGCAGACGGAAGGAAGTTCTTAGAATTCGGCCCCGGAATCCGCCACTGATACGGAAACACCCCAAGCGAGCGCCGCTTACTCGCAAGCGTGCTTTGCGCCGCTTCGATCAAAGCCGGCCCCGGCCGGATCACGCTGTTATTGTTCGCCATCGCCCCTCTACCTCACCGCGCAATCGGCGTGAGCTTCAGCCACACCCAACAGGAGCACGATTTGCGCCCCCGGCGTTCCCCACGCTTCGAGCGTGAACAGACCATCACCCACGACAGGATGCGGAGCCGGCAGCAAAGAGAAGCCAGGAAACCGCCCCTCCGCCGCGCCATAGGTCTCGACCAGATCGGCCCGCACCGGTTCCTGAAAGAATTTATGCTCAAGCGATACGTCGGTGAGCTGAAACACCAGGTCAGCAGGAATCGGCGTCGCCGCGAGCGACTCGAAATAAGCTTGCCCCTGCTCGAATCCTTCAGATGGCGGAGCGCCCATCGAAATCGCCCACCGCGAAATCAAGGGATAAGCCGAGGCATTCACACCCGTGGAATACAGGCCGGCCGAGACCGTTCCTATAATCGTTTCCGCCGACCAGCCGAGGCCCACGCCGGCCGACGTGATGAAGGCGAAAACCATGTTTCCGTCGAGCGGATCCCGAGTATAGAAAATGTAATCGAGCCCGTCGAGGGAAATGGTCGAGTAGAACCCGCGCGGAAAGGAATCCGGATCCGTCTGAATCAAGCCAAACGGCGTTTCGTCGAAATACACCGGAGCATCCGCCGCCACGAAGCGCACGCAATGAACATTCGGAGCCACCGCGCTATTCGCCAGGTTGTAGGTAAACGCGATCAAATCGTCAGCACTGATAGACGGATAGGACACGAAGGCCGGAGGGTTCGCCGAGCCAAACGGCACAATCACATCCGAGACCGTGAGCGAATCATCGGTATGGATCACCTGATGATATAAAAAGCTTGTTTGCGGAGCCGGAAACGTGCCGGAGAACGCCACGAAAATGCAGTGTATGTTTCCGTCAGAATCCGGAACCATGCCGACCGGTTCCCACTGGTGCGTATCGGCGTCGTCCGTCGTCCCGAGCGCCGTAAGCGAGCCCGCCCAGGTTGCGGCCGTCAGATCGCAAGGAGCTCCGAAAACGCGGTTTGCAACCGGCGTTCCCGAATCGGAGCCGGCCGGAAACATCATCCAAAGCGTGTTATCGACCGCACGGTGAGCCACGCCAAAGCCGCCATTGGAGACGACCGGCAAGTCAGGGAATCGATACGTGAGCGTCGACGAGATCACCGAACCCCAGGTTTCCGTAGACATATCGAACGTCACGGCCGCGATAGTGAAATCCGGAGCCCAAAAGACCGCGTACAGGTTCGCCGAGTCGACGGCCGAGGCATCGCGGACCACGCCGAAATACTCATAGGTGCTAGGAGGCGGAGACGGAAGGTTGTTATCCGCAATGTCCGGAGCGCCGGCCGCGTCGACCTCCGCCCACGTCACGCCCTCATCGTCGGACTTATAGGCGCGAAGCTTGAAAGTAGTAACATCCTGCAAAATCTGAAACCGAGTCGTCGCGCCGAAATCAAAGGGACCGGCCGGCCCCGGATTGATGACGTTGTTCTCGAAACTGGTAGAAGCTTCCGACGTGATAATTTCCGGAAACTCAATCTCCGGAGCGTCGCCCGATGTCGACTCCAACAGGACCGCAGCCCAGAAACCCCAGACCAAGGAACCGACCGGCAGAAAAAAGTTGTATTCGATTTTGCCCGAGTCCGGAATAACTTGCGACTGCGCATCCGGAACCATCGCATAGCGCGGAGCATGGCACTTACTCAGCTCCAACGGATCGAGCAAAGGCGCAATTGTGGGATTCCACGCCGCAAAAGCGTCGCGCCAGGAGGAATCAAGAGCCAAGCTGGATAAACTCATCGTGCGAAAGCTTTGCAGCCCCCAAACCGAAAATAAAGATTCACCGGAGGAGCGCCGGCCCCATCCTCGCGGTAAACGTCCACGTACAGGCTATGCTCGCGTTGCACGTAAATCTCCGGCGTGTAAAGGCCAGGGAAGAACAGAACGGAATCATCATTCGCCGCGCCGGAGGACAGAGGCACCAACGGCCGGCCCTGCCCGAACAAATCGTTAATGTGTATCGGAATATTCGAGTAGGGTTTGAAGACCTCATCGACCAGTTGCACGTAGACGCCGGCCCCCTGCCCGAAATTCGGCCCGTCCGTCAGATTGTCGCCGGCGAGAATCGGAGCTCCGAACGGCGACCCGGATTCAACGCCAGGCGTAAACGGATCACACACGCCAAACCGCACCGCGAAATCCGCGTCCTTTTTTACCCGGAGCTGATTGAAGCGGATAGTATCGGTTCCGCCGACGTTCGGCACCACCACCTGATAATCGAACTTCAGCGGAGAGACTTGCGCCGGATACGTCGGAGCCGCAATCCGCCCCGGTTCAAAATACTTGGAGCCACGAAACAAAAGCTGCGCGTCGAGAATCGGAGCTCCGGTTTCGTTGCCGATCAAAATGGGAATCGTGCCACCGACCGGATACACCATCTGCGGATAGATGATCGATCCGCGCGACGGCCGGAAGTTGGTTCCGAACTGCGCTTGCACGTCCGTCCGGAGCTTCGAGCTCTGCCATTGCCGGCGAGGAGTCTGGAAATTCCAACCCGAAACGCCGATGTTGCGCGAGCGGACCAGGCGCAAGGCGAAAGGCGCATCCGTGTCGAGATTGATGGAGAATTCGCCGCCGCCCACCGGAACGGAAGGAACCCGGATTAAATAGTCCTGATGCCGCTGGATCATTCCGCGCACTCCTTACGCCGTTTGAACCCGAGCAAAGTTCCCTGAATCAATACCGGCGTCGACGCCGAGCCGCCCGCCAGCGCACCCGAGGAGAGCGCCGTTACAAGTTCGGTTTGCGCATCGTCACCCGTCGCATAGGCGAACAGCACCGCGAACGCGGCCGGCGTGTTATTGATTGCGTTCTGGACATCGGCAAACGTCGACGAAATCGCCGAGGCTCCATCCGTCGCCAACGTCACCGTCACCGCCGAGCCGACCACCCCGACCGTTAGCGCATGATTCGGCGTCGCGACGTAGGCGAGCTGAATAGTCGCACTGTTGCCGGCCGTGCCATACACCGCCGCGTAGAAGGTGAGCACAGCCGCCGAGCCCGTCAGCCGGCGAGAAGCCACGCCCGCATTCGTCGAGAGCTGAAAATCGAACAGCAGAGCGCCGCCCGCGTCGCAGAGCACGGCCGGTTCAACAGGAAAGCCGAATCCGTTGATACTGTCAAATCCGGATTGACAGTTCGCGCCGAGCGCGAGCACCAGGTCTTCCGAAAGCGGATTGCCCCGCGTATCCCAGATTCGACACAGGCCAGGCGTCGCGCCGTTCTCGACCCCGAGCGCGGTTCCAATTTGCGGAAACACAATCGCATGGAGCAAAAACGGTTCGTCGTCGTCGAGCTGGTGAGGAAGTTGGCGAACCATGACCCCATCGCCCGGTATCGTGAACTCGAAATCGACCTCATAGGGAATGTCCCTGTAGCCGGCCGGCGTCGCGTAAGCGAACTGCGGTTTATAGAGCTGCTTAGGATCCTCGCAGAAATAAGGCGTCAAACTTTCCTCCGTTTCACCGCATCGAATTCGATTTGCGCTGTGATGAGTCCGGAGCCCGCAGCCAGAATGTTCGCCACGTCGAGGATGATGCGTCGACCACGGCCGCGCACAACCAAGGAAGGGAACATTGGGAACCAGGTATTGAACGACGCGAAAGGGATAAGATCGCCGCCCGTCACCGAATACCCGGAAGGGTCTCGAAGTTGGACGACCGGAATTCCGCTCGCGGATCCGGAGTAAGTCGTCAGCACGCGGAAGCGCCGCACCACCGTATCATCCGCGCCTTGCACAATGATCGCGTTATCGTAGCTCGAAGCGCCCGGAGCCACCGAGATCGCATCCGAAAAGAAAGTAAACGCCTCATCGCTATAGCCGGCCGGCGTTTCCGGCGTGCATTGATTGCCTAGCAGGAACTCCGGAGCCATGATGTTTTGATTCGGCCCGCATAAGAGCCGATCCCGAGACCGCAAAGCGGCTATCGGATTTTCCATCATTTCGAGTTTGCCCGGCGTTCGCGCCGGCGTCGAGTATCCGACGATGCAGGAGCCCGCGTTTGCCGCCCGAGCTGCGTTCGCATCCGTTTCGTTGATCCAGTAGCGAAGCACACCCCAGAACTCTAAATCTGTGTCACCCTCAGCCCCGCTCACCTCGACCCCGATGCGCCCGCCCGCGTCGACCGCAATGGGTTCATTGAGCGTATACATATTGCCGCCGCGACCGGCCGGAGCTCCGAACGGCGACGCGTTCACCGGAAGCGGATTTTGGGTGAGAAACCGGCCGTTCGGCCACTTGATTTTCACCTTGGTATCGTTTTGCATCACGACACCTTTGCAGAAAAACACCGTGCGTTCGTTGTTCGCGACGCGCCCCTGAGTCGGACCCGCGACCGAGCCCGCCGCTACGCTTCCCTGATAGGGAATGATGTAGCTCAAATCGATATGGCGCAACCCCGGAGGCGGAACCGGCCGGCCGCACGAATTCAGAACGAAATCCGCTTGCGTCAATAGTTCAAACTGTGGCAACCGCTTACCTCCGCCCGTTTTTCGTTTTTGCTATTTCAAGCGCCGCCCACACCGAGAACGCCAGCAGGCCGACGCTACCCCAGAACACGTTTGCCGAAAGGCCATCCGTATCGACGACGCCGGCGACGCCCGACGCCTGCCACGGATAAAGGTTCGGACTCCCGAGGTAAGGCGCGTTCGGATTCGCCGCCGCATCCGGATACAGATTTTGATTGCCCGCCCACCCTGCCATTGAGCACGCCCGGAGCTGCTCCGGAGAAACTTGCGCCTGCTGCACGCATCCGGAACGGAGATCCGCGCAGATATTATCCGTGCGGCAGCTCGCCGGCGTCGGTCGAGCGACGGCCGCAGGAGGCGGAGGAGGCGGAGGAGGCGGAGGCGGAGGCGCAACCACGACCGGAGGCGGAGCCAGAGGCCGAGTCGGAGCACCCTTTACAACCGGCCGCTCAATCGGAAAGACCGTCTGTAGCGGCAGAATCTTAGGAGCGCAAGGAAGCGAACCCGCAGCGCCGGCAGCGCCGGCCGATCCGCCGCCAGGCGAACCAGGCGAACCCGAGCCGGAACCGGAGCCGGCCGCGCCACCACCCACCGCGAACGGTGAGTAAGGCGAGACAGCCCCCGGAACCTGCCCGATACTGTTTCCCCCAAGGCGAGTTATCAATGAGTCCAGGGTTTTGTTACCGTTCACGAACGACCCGGCAACCACCGACACGCGCCGATCCTGAGCCGCGATCCGCTCCGGACTCATCGGCGTTGCGCTATTCGGTTCAGTGCAGGCAGCAGCAAACGGAACGTACATTGTTGATTCACCCTGAAAAGGAAACGAGAAGAAAAAAGCCAGTGATTCGAGGCCACCAGGCCCGAGGACCACGTTTCAACGCGTCGGAAACGTCAAACGCTCGACCCCCGGAGCAGATAGCCCCGAAACACAACCAACCCCCCACGGCGAAGCGGACAACCGAGGACCCGAGGAAGCCAAGGAATCAGGCCCCAACATGCGCCCGCGACGCCGCGAAGGGAAGCCGGAACTACTGTACCGACCGATCCGTGAGACCGTCCAAGAAAACGATCATGTTGCTATCGGCCGTCAGAGTCGGAGCCGCCACACCGCCGCCGCCAAACGTCAGCGTCATGCTGAACTGTTGAAGCGGAGCGATGTACTTGGCCCAATCGCCGTAACGCCGCATATTCTGCGGAGCCGGAACGCCGAGCGTATACACGCTCTCGCCCGAATTCTGCGTAACGCCGGTGAGACCCGCGCCGGCCGGGAACATCCACAGGAAGCCCTCGTGAAAGGTCTTCTCGTCGATCTTGAATTCCATGTAGCACGAATTCAAAATCAAATCGATGTCCGATTTCAGCATGGACGACTGGAAGTAGAATCCAATCGCCATGAGCAGCAGGCAGCGCGGAGGCGGAAACTGGTTCCCGCGCGTGAGGTTCGTTTGCAGTTTCGTTTTGATCTGACCCGAAACCGCCGGATTCTGCTGACCGATCGGCACCGAGAACGGATTGTAGGTCGCCTGCAGCGCCGATCCGCTCAACAGTGTGACCGTATCCCAGTACTGCCACGGTCCACGGTCGACCCAATCGCCCATTACGGAATTGGTGTTGCGGCCGCGAGACTGGTTTTCATCGTAAGCCATCTGAAAAAACTCCTAACCTTGAAAATTTTGAAATGCCCGTCTGAATACAACCGAACCGGAGGAGTGCGCCCTAGTAAAGCGTGTCCCGGCCGTTGTAGATGTTTCCGTTTGCGTAGCTACCGACGCCGGCCGGAGAACCGGCAGACGCCGCAGCTGCGGCCGGAGGGAGCATCGGCTGCCGCCACATGCCCGGAATGTCGATTTCGGCTTTGTTGAAAGGATCAACGAGCCGTTGAGGAGTGACGAACGCCTGAGCCTGATAGTCGCCCATGCCGAGCTGTGCGACGTACTGACCGAACGGCGTGTAATCGTTGATGAGGCGGAGCACGATTTGCACGGCCGTACCGGAGGCGACGCCCGCCGCCGCCGATGCGTTCTTGAGAACGCGGCCGGCGAGGAACCACAGCCCCAGGCCCGCCGCGAAGTTGCCGGCGTAACCCATCGCCCCGGTGTTTTTCTCACCGAGAACCATTTGCGTGAGGAGCTTCGAGCCCAGAGCGCCGGCGATGACGAAAACCGCGTTCGTCACCAACGCCCCGATACCACCGACGCCCGCCCGCCCGGTGTTGTGTCGCCGAGCCGCGCGACGGCGATGCGCCTGCGACTTGCGAGCTCCAGAATTCTTTCGATGTCCCACTTTGCGAGCAGCCGTTTTTTTGGCCGCAGAGTTGGACTTTCGTTTCGTCGTAGCCATTTTCTGATGTCCTTTCCGAGTGCCAGGGTTGCCGGCAGTGTGAGCGCGTCGAGTGAATCCAATAATCTCGCCGGTGTTTTTCTTCACACGCCCGTGGCGAGATGCCGGCGTGTGTTTCTTAGCTGCGCGTTTCGCCGACTTGCGACGAGCGAGCGCCGCCTTCTGAGCCGGCGAACCGAAAATAGCGATTTGCTTATCGCTGAGCTTCCGCGCCTTTTTACGGCCCGGATTCACAACGATTCGTTCTCGTGAACTGTTAGCCATCGTTATCGGTTCCCTTCATTCCCAAAAAATCGAACCAGCCAAATCCGACTACGAAGGAAAGAGGCGACGGAGGTTCAAGACGCCGCCCCAACCCAAGCACCCGCCGACGCGCCCGCTATCGCGCGTTCGTCGGAGGCCGCTCAACCGAGAATCCGAACGTAATCGCCACCGTTCCGGCCGTGGTCAAAACGACGGTGTTGGCCGTTTTGGAAGCAACGAAAATCGTTTGCGCGTAGAACGTCGCCGCGCGAGGTTCGAGGCGAACCAGCGGAAAATCGCGGTCGAGATCCGCCTGAGACAGATTCAAATTGTGTTGAATCGTGACGTTGGCCGTTGCGCCGTCCGTTGCGATCCGACCCGAGACGAGAGACTTTCCGCGATTCTGCGCCACAGTGGGCGGAGTCGTCGACGGAGCCGCGTTCGGATAGTAGTAAGTGGGAGTATTCGCCATTTCAAAAACCTTTCTTTGTTGCCGTTTTGTGTCTGCTGCTGCCTGCTAACCGTCGATTCCCTCATCCGGAATCGTGTACCCGCCGCCCGCGAAGGAAATCAGCCGGTTTACGGTGTCATAGATCACCGTTGGAGGACTGGACTTTACGAACTTTGGAGCCCCGTTCACGCGGACAGCTTGACGCCGGCCGCTGAAAGATAAATGCTTGCGCTTACCGCGCCGACCAGGATTCCGAACCATGCGCCGCCCGCCGAACTTATGGTTGTAGATAGCTTCGCCGCCATCCTCCGGCCGCAAGTGATCTTTAATCGTGTAGTAGTAGGCCCGATGCAGCGTTCCTAAGACTTCGGACTCGTGCGCCGTTTCCGGATCAATGCCGAAATCTTCGAGATTGACGCCTTGATCGCCGCCTTCTAAAAACAGTTGGTTGCGCCGTTCGTTCGACGACAACACAGCCGGCCCGTTATCGTCCGCAAAATCCTTGACCGTTACGCGGTAATTGCCCTTTGCCGAGACGATGACCAGTTTTTCGCACTCGCCGAGGCCCCATAGAACCGTGTGCGAGTGAATCGGCGTGACAATCTTTAGCCGGCGTTCACTAGGCCGGCCGTGGAATTCCTGATAGGCGAGCTCCGCCGATTCGATCCCGTTGCGTCGACGCGCCACGCCGGAATTCTTTCTTGAGCGCACCCCGGCCGCGGATTTTTTGCTCTTTGCCTTAATCGCTTTTTTCGCCATCGCGATGCTACCGACCCCGCATCAAAAACAACCCGGCCGCGCCACCGTAAATCACCCAATTCGGAATAGCCGGAGCCGTGAAGCCGAGCTTTCCCGCGAGCGTCGAAACCAGACTTGTCGACGTGGGCGAGAAATCCAGGCCCGTCGAGACGTCACCGACGCCATGACCGCCGCAGGTTCCTCCGCAGTGACAATCCCCCGCGCATCCAAGACCAGCCAGGCCCGCCGCAGCTCGACCGCCCAGGCGCATCGAGCGAGCCGGAGCAAGGAAGTTCGCCGGAGCCTTAAGGCGTCGCGGATCCGCGAACGCGTAAGGCGGAGGGTAGTACATCCACGTCCACGGTTTCACCGCGTCATATTCACCGAGACCAGCCGGCCGCGTCGACATATAAGCCATTTCTTACCGCCGCCCCTTTCCAAAGAACGAACCCAAGCCAATCACCGCGACCGAAGCCAGCAGAACCATAACGCCGATCCCGCTAGGCCCGCCCGTCGACGCGACCACGCCCGGAGAAAAGATTTGCGAGAGCCAGGGACTTTGCGCGACTGAATCGAGCTGCGCATACATGCCCGGTTCCTGCTCGCGATCCGCCGCCATCGCCGCATTCGCCAGGTCAACAGCCGTTTGCTGATTCGCCGGCGTTTGCCGAGTCGTCGCGAGCTGCTGCTTCTGCCACGCCTCAATATCCGCTTCCGTAGGAACGCACAGCGGAGTATTGAAAAACGGCAGCGCCGCAGGGTTCCACGGATTGCAATACCACGCATCGACGCGGATAGAATTCTTATCCGACACCAACGGCCGCGCATCCCCGAGACCACCCGCCCGCATGTAACCCACTTAGCGGCCCCCCTCGTCGTCGACCGCCGCCGCCTGCTTGCGACGTTGGGGTTTGCGATCCGGAACCAGGCCAAGCCGCCGCGCCACATCGACGGCCGTTAGAGGTTCCCGAGGGAGGCCCATATTCTCTACAACGACCTCCGCCACATCCCCTAAGCCGAGATCCCACGCCCGGCCCCCGCCGAGCTTTCGAGCCAAAGCTTCCGCACCGCGCAGAAACGCTACGTCGACCCGGCCGGCCGGATCCGCGTTACGAAGTGTCTGCGGTTTCGCCTGAAGTTTCATCGAAGCACCGAGCCCGCGAGAAATAGACCGCCGATCACAAGGCCGGCGTACAACCAGGCGTTATCAACACCGACGCCGCCCGCGCCAGGCCGCTCGCATTTCAACGTGTCCGGATTCAACCCGTAGCCGGTGGGACACACGCAAAAGCCGGAGATGCGTTCCCCGAGCGCACAGACCGGAACACCAGCGCCGCCGCCACCTGTTTCGTTTCCACAGCCGGCGATAGTGTCGCCGGTAAGCGGATCAATCCCGCCAACCACGCATTTCGTCGAATAGGGAAACGGAATCGTCACCGTGTCACCGAAGCCCCGACGAGTGGAAGAGAGATACACGACTACCGCGCCCCCCGCGTGAGCATCGAGGTTCCGGCCGGCAGGTAATTCAACTTGACGCCCTGCTTTGCGCGAGCGCGTAAAATCGCCGCCGCCGCAGGAACGGTAATCGTCGACGGAAACGCACGGCCGAGACCGGAGAGCCCTTTAGTTGCCAGGCCAGCAAGGAAAGCCGCCGCCGACATTTTCGGAGTATCGTTCACATCCGGAGGCCGCCCGTTCGGGAAAAACACCGCGTCGAAGCCCTCGACCAGCGCGGTTTTGCCAGGAAGCCGGCCGTAGTAGAAATTCCACACGTCAGCCGTCGCCGTCGACGCGCCGGCCGCTTTGATAAGCGCCGCCTCCGTCGTCGGAGGCACGTACTTGTAGGCCGGATCCGGACAAGCCGCAAAATCGCACGTCGCGCCGGTTCGGTGAAGCGTCGAGCCGTCCGGACACGTTTTCGTATCCGTTGGACACGTCGCCGGCGTCGCCGTCGCGCCCGGTATCGCGCCGGCCGGAGCTGCAACAAACTTCGAGTACAGGAAATAACCCGCGCCCGCTAACAAACCGTACTTGATTAAGTTGCTACTCATCGACCACCCCGCAGCAGATTAGGAAGAATCACCAACGCGCCGATACCCGCAGCCGCAAGCATCCAGACCGGAGCCCCCACCGAAGTAAAGGGAATTCCAACCTGTTTCGTAAACAGATCGGATAAGGAGTCGGAGCCGGAGCCGGAGCCGGCGTCGGATCCGGATCCCGCGCCGCCGCCAGTGTTGCCGCCGCCAGGCGTCGCAGCCACTTTGAAAGTAAGCGAGCCGGCCGACTTTCCGCCGACATACCAGTTTTCAAGCCACGATCCGACCGTATCGGCCGACATGCGGCCGGTGAGCACGCGAACCCCGCTCGAATCCGTCGAACCGAAGGAAGAAGCCGGATTAGAGGCCCCGTTTTGCACGCTCGAAGCAGTAACCGGAGAATTCGCCGGGCCGCGCACCGTCACGCGCCAATCGTCGCCAACCTGAAACGAGGACGTTTGACCAGGCCGCGATACGTTCTCAATCGAAACCCCGAGCGCCGAGCCCGCAGGAGGAGGCGGAGACGGCGGAATATAGTTCGGATTCGGAGTAAACGGAGTCGGAGCCGGCAGCGTTTCCGGCGTGTAAACATTCTGGTTGATGTAAGGAGTAATCGGAGCGTACGGCATCGCGCCGCCGCTCATGCTCTGAGGCGTCGCAGGGTCTTGACCATTCCAGAGCATTTGCGCCGTAACGTCCGGATATTGCCGCGTGCAGCTATCCGGCGTCCGGTTGAAATCCATCATGCAATTCGCCCGCTTGATCCGGTTTTGTTCCGTCTCTATGGCCGCATTGCGTTGCACGCTTGCTTCAAACGAAGCCATCACACAGGCGGTATCGTTCGGCGAGCAGTCACCAAGACCGCGAAGGCCACGCGCCGAGCTGCGCACCAGCCGCCGAGGATTCGGAGCCGGAGGAAAGGGAACCGCGAGCATAGGACCGACGCCACGGCGACCGACAGCGGATTGAACGAATGGACCGTTGAGGCTCAGATACACGCTAGTCGTCCCCCATCGCCAGAGCCAGGCCCACCAAGCCGGCCGGAATCACTAACTGCGAAAGCGGCATGCCGAAAACCGTAGTCGTCGGATCGATCCCCACCGAGGAGAGAACCGTTGAGCCGCCGCCATCGCCCACCACACCCGTATCGTTTGCGATTGGATCCCGATGCACCGTAAACCAATCGCAGCCCGTTCCGGTGGGACACCACGGAGCCGATCCGCCGCGCACGATTCGTTCCGAAATACAGCGCCGGCCGGCGTCGCCTAGAGCTGGATTGCCGCACATGCGCTGCAATTGGGCGATTACGTCGTCTATCAGCCCGAGCGCCGCCAGGCGCGATGCTTCGGTGCGAACCGGTTGCGCCCAATAACGCCGCTCGACCTCTACCAAAGCATCCGCCGCCTGATTCGCTATCGCAGTTGCTTGCGTGCAGGTAGGACCACACCCACGATTGAAAACCGGTGTTAATACCGCGATCAGCCCCGCCGCCGCCGCAATGAACGGAGCCGCAGGCCCCGTAAATGGCGCGACCACCGCCAAGGCTCCAGCCACGCCGCCCGCCACTTTCGAGCCCGTCGAAATCGCAGTAGTAACGCCGAGCGTCGCGCCCGAAGTCACCCCGAGCGCAATCTGCGTATTTGTAGGAGTCGCCCCCAACCCGGCCAGGCGATAGCGCGAGGAGGAAGAGAAGGCCGGAACGCCATAGGGACGGACGTACATTCAAGATTTGCGCCCCGATACCGCCATCACCAGCACGACCGCTAACCCAATGCCGAGAATCGGCAGGAGCGAAGAAGTTGGAGACGGGGAAAGATACTGCGCACCATACGCGCCGGTGTTAGAAACGATTTGACCGTTCGCCAGGCGCGTCGTCACACCAGACGGAAGGAAAGCCGTTTGCGCCACTTTGCCGGCCGTCGAAATCGCGTTAGAGAAGATCGAGCCCCAATCGATCGGTTTGGAAATCGCGCCGCCGCCACCGCCGCCGCCCGTCACGAACGGAAATGAAATCGACTGCGAATCACTCCCGCCACCGCCGCCGCCATCGCCGCAGCTCGCGACCGTGTCGCCCGTCGCCTCATCGATCATCCCGACGTAGCAACCCGAGAGACCGGAACGCCGGCGATAGCCGTGCATTGCCGAGGGAGCAAAGGAGAGCTCGACCGGCCGGCCGTCGAGGTTCCAAGCCTGCCGGCGAAACGTGTGCGACGCCGGAACCATCCAGCCCGGATATTCACCGTGCGATCCGTCGACCGGAACGAGCAAGCCGTCAGGGAGCTGCGCGACCGCGAACACATGCGACCAGCGCCGAGGGTCCGACGGATCCGCCGCGACCGTCACAATGTAGGCACGCAAGCCGAGGATGCGAAGCAGCGCACACGCCAGCATCGTGAACCCGTCGCAATCTTCTTTCGGTTCCGGTTCGCGCACCAGCACGGCCGGAGCAATCAGGAGATCGAGCGCACCAGGTTCGCCGATCCGAAACAGGCGCGGTTCGTCGTGAACGTACTTGACCGAATGCTTTAGCATCCAGAAGACCGCCCAGACAACCATGCGAGGGTCAGGGTTCGGACCCGCGAAAACGTGAACAGCTTTCGCCGCCCATTGCCTCACCACGTCATCATCGACGCCGGCCCGGATGTATTCGCACATCTTAGCGACCGTTTGACGCGTCGACGTATCGGAGTCTGACGAAGCCGAAATCTTTTCTTTCACCACGCCGGCGTCGCCCGCGCCAGGCGAAGCCGCCCGAGCTGCGGCCGGAGCGCCCGCGCCGGCAGGACGCACAACCAAGGAAGGCGACGGCCGGCCCTCATAGGATCCGCGTTCACCGTAGCATCCGGAATCGAGATCGCCGCCCAACGGATCAAAGCTCACTATTTGCGCCCCCCAATACGGCCGGCCGAAAGCATGAGCAATGAGGATCTACGCCGACGAGCAGACGATAGCCCGCGAAGACACCCGGAGAGCCGTAGGCGAAAGATCCTCATTGCGAATGAGGCTCAACCCTAGCGCACCATCGACGCGATTGCGACAACTCTGTTACTTAAGTTAGTCTTACACCGAAACCGGGAAACACCCGCGAAGGAGTCCGATAGATGGCAACCAGCGAGATTGAAACGCGAGGTTTCGAGCCTGAAACCGCCGCGATCCACATGGCAGAACCGAAAAAAGAGCCGGCAAAGAACAAAGGAGGCCGGCCGAGGAGCCCACGAGCGAAGCCCGAAGGCGAATCCGGCGACGCCGAGCAAGACGACGACTTTTTTCTGAATCTTAAGCGCGTCGACCCCGAGGAATGGACAGAGCGGCTATTCATGTACCTCTATCGAACCGCGCCCCTCATCGACCGCAAGCAGACCGCAGGCCAACACAACAACATCGAGAAGATATCCGAGCCCGTCGACCAAAACGACATCATGCTCCGCCACGGCAGCGGAGGCTATAAGTTGATTCTGATTCGCTACGACCCGAGCGCCCCCCGGCCGCAGCAATACAAGAAAGTGCGAGAGAAGTTTTTCCGGATCTTCAATCCGAAGTTCCCGCCGAAGATCCCCTTAGGAGATTGGATTGACGATCCGCGTAACAAAGATTGGGAATGGGCGAAACGAATCATGGAGGCCGAGCAGATGACCGGACAGCCGCAAGGAAACAACGGAGCCGGAGGCGACGCGACCGCGATGTTTCAGGCCGCAGTTTCGGCAGTGAAGGAGCTCCGCCCCGACGCCACCCCAGACGAATCGATCAGTATTGCCCGATTCGCTATTGAACAGATGCGCGAGAACCAGAAAGGCGGAGGCGACACAAACGCCCTCGTCGGAACGCTTGTAACCGCGCTAATAACCGCCATCACCAACCGGCCCGCCGCAGCGCCGGCCGGCCCGGATCCGGCGACAACGATGCTACTCGACGAACTGAAGCACGCCCGCAACGAAGCCGCCGAGGAGCGGAAATTTGCTCGCGAGCTGATGCTGAAGCAGCAGAACGGAGGCGGATTAAAAGACAAGCTCGAAGAGTTACAGCTTCTCAAAGGTCTAACCGGTTTCTTCCGGAACGCCCCCGCCGCGCCCGCCGCCGAATCCAACTGGATTCAGGAATTAGGATCGAAGGCCATCGACGCGTTACCCCTCGTCGTATCCGCCATGACCAGGACGCCCCCCACCCGGCCCGCCATTCCAGCCACGGCGACGCCGGCGACCGCCAACCCCAACACCGCGACGCCGGCCGGCGACGCGCAGAGCCAACCCGAGGAGAACCCCGAAACTATGATTGGTTTGATTAACAACCAATACGGACACATGTTCGATACCATCGTGCCGCAGCTCGTCGACCAGTTCCAGCGCGGACTAACCGGAATGGACTTCCGAGATTGGCTTTGCGATGAATATGGCGCAGCCACTTGGCGAACGCTCAAAGCGATGCACACCGAAACTCTGTTAGGCGTTCTCGACCTACGCAAGAAGGAAGCGCCCGACAACATAATCCGCGAGCTGCTCGCGAAGCTCACGCCCCGCGACAAAGTCGCCGCGTTCATCGAAGAATTCAAGAGCGATGAAGAGAGCCCGAACGCCGGCGAAGATGACGACGACGACACCACACCACCCGCGACGCCGGCCGTTACTCCGAATGTGAGGACGTTCTAAAAACATGGCGCAAAGAATTCTCGTACCCGCCACCTGTAAGGTATGCGGAGAGGTTTTCTACGGCCCGGCCGAGGGACTCGGAGGCGGACGCCTGATAGTCGGAGAAGACCCGAAGCGCCGCGACAAGCTTTATATGGCGACGCTTATTCAGCACATCGAAGCGAAGCACCCCGGCGACATCAAGCAGGCCCGAATGCTTGGAGCCGAGTATGCGGGAATGCTCGCACTCGCGATTTTCCAAACCACCGACGAAGGAGTGAACCAGCAGCGCGACTATCAGCGATGGAGGGTTCACCAGAATTCGATTGCGCTGCGAGTGACGAATGAGCGCATCGACGCCCGCGTGCAAGAGACGTTCGACCGCGTATTGAAGCAGCACGAAGAATTCGCAACTGCGTTCAGTTCCGAATTGTCGGAGCTCGCCGAGGCGATGAAAGAGACAATGCGCGTTATGCGCGACGTACTCGAAGAAGTCGACCGCTACCCTAGTTTGACCGATGAGGAACCCGAATCGGCCGTTTCGACCGTCCAAAACTGACAAAATAGCCAGCGTCTAGCGTTGCGTAGAGCAGCGTTAGACGCTGTGTTATACACTGTCAGGTATGGCGACATCCCCCCGCAAACCCAAAGCCCCCACAGCCGAATCCGAGAGCACGCCGCAGAAGCGAAAACGGTGCGATAACTGCGGCAATTTTTTCAAGCTCGCAGACAAGAGCAAAGGCGGAAGCCCGCAGAGATTTTGCAAAACGAAATGTCGGAGAGACTTCAACAACAACCGCGCCGGATTCGGAAAGCTCAGAGAGACATTGCCGCGATTCATCGAGGCCGAAGTTAAGCGCCAGCTCACCATCATGGCGCAAGGTCTCACGATTGCCGACGTTGAGAAGATCATCGACGAACGCGATTTAGTCGAGCGCCGCGAGCTCACGCCCGAGGGAATCGAGATTGTACGCCGCGCCGTCAAACGTCGACGCGAACGGATCACGGCCGAGATGGAAGCAAGGAAGGCCGCGACCGATCCAAAACGCGCCGTCGCCGAATTCGTACACAAGGTTTTCTTAGCGCCCGGAGAAACGGAACAGTGACCACCCCCGAGCAGGTTCAACGCGCCCAAGCGTTCATGGTCGAGCACCTGAACAGCGGACGCGTATTCGTTGGATGTTTCGCCGGCCCCATGAAGATCGGCGATATTATCGAGCGTTTCGTTTGCCCCTACCGCGATCACGACGGCCGTTTGCAATCGGCCGTCGTAGTTCATCCGTTCCACATCACCGCAGAGCGAACCTACACCGAATTCCGCGCCAACGTACCGCCCGAGGTTCCGGAGATTTGGTTGCCGAGCGCAGACTACGCCGCCGCCGCTGGACTGCGGTTCTACGAACTGACGACCGACTGAAGCGCCCGCCATCACCGCGCCATCCCGTACCGCTGAAGCACCGCACGCCGGAATGATTGCGCCTTGAGTTCGGCAAACTGCGGAGCCGACATACGCGCCCGATACTGGTGCAGATCCGCCATGATTTGCATATCGAGCGACACGCGTTCCGAATCCGCGAGCGCCGCCGCGCCGACCTTGGCTATTTCGCTTTCGAGATCCTCGACACCATCGGCGAATTCAGAGGCCGACCAATCCTCCGCCACCTGTGAGCCGAATTCGCGAACGCGTCGCGAGACATCCGCAAACGGAGCGCCCAATTCAGAGAGCCGCGATTGCATCCCATCGAGCAGCGCCCGACGTTCCGCAAATACGTGCGCCCCCTCCGCCTGCCATGCCGCCGTTTTCTGCTTCGAGCCGCTCGACCGCAGCACGGCTAAAGCTTCGGGAACCGTGAGCAGAAACAGGCCCTCGCTTTTTTGCTTGCGATGATTCGCCGCCCACGCCATACCGACCGCCTTGCACAACTCCGCATCCGTCACGACGCCATGCGGACCCGATACACGCTCGACCAGCCGGCCAAGGAAATCAACGCCCACCAGCGGATACGCCTCACGTACCGACGCCATCGTGAGCGGAAAATCGGATTCCGCGACATTTCGCGCAACGCGTTGCGCATTCGGTGTTGCAATGGAAGGACTTTCCGATTTTACCGTGGATTTTGGCGAAGGAGTGGCGAAGGAGGGAGCTTTATCGATTTGCGCAACGCGTTGCGCATTCGGTGTTGCAAATGCAGGAGTTTCGCACTTTTGGGAGGCATCACATAGCATCTGGCACCCGTTATCACGGCACGCCTGATGGATTTTGGCCCCTGGTTTCGGATCCACGGCACGCCCGACCGTTCTGGGTTTCTCCGCCCGATCCGAGGTTTTCACGAATGATTCCCACGTCTGGAAGTCAAACGCGTATTGCGCCGAATCGCCGCGACCGTCGATTTTCAGGCACTTGGCGCGAAGGCCGGCCGCAGCCGCTTCTTTCATCCGAGGTTTAAGCCCCGTCCATGCCTGCCAGTTCGCATCGGAGACCGGCCGGTTTCCACGTCGCAGGACGATCAACGCTAAGGCTAACTCCGCCCGCGTCAATAGAGCCTGGTTTTCAATCAGAGAATTCGGTATCTCGGCATACCCGCGAGTTACCTTAGGAACGAAGATCGCGGAGGAGCTCACCAGCAGCACCCGCCGCCAATCCGGAACGCCGGAAGTTGAATCATTTTCGCCTCAATTTTCTAGGAGTGTTCTGCGAGTGAGGGAGCCTGAGGCGAATCGAGCCACCCCCACCCGCAAAACGGATCTAGCACCGTCGCACTAAACCCTGGACCCGCCAGCATATTCGCATAAATTTCGCCCGGTGTAAATCCCCACCGAAAACACACCCCCATTCCGCAGATTTGTTTTTTCGGCCGTGCCACCTGGTTGTAGGGGCGAAGAAAAGGAGCAGCAGCAGCAGCCACCGACCCACCCCGCTATGCTGCTGCTGCCAAAGAGAGTTTACAGAATGTAATAGAGATACAATGCGCGACTGGTTGCGCGTTTCCGCGCAGTTGGTTGCGCTTGGAGTTTGCGCAACCGGTTGCGCAAACGGTTGCGCGAAAACATCCGCCCAAGGGTCAAAAATCGATTGCGTCGCCACCCTGTTTTTGGGACACTACACACACCCCCATGAACCCGAACACACTTACATCGCTCGCCCTCGTTTTCGTCGGCCTGGCGATCATCGCCGCGACCGTCCGAGTGGAAAGAGACGACCGAGGCAGAAAACGCCGCCTGGCCGTGCGCCTGGCCGGAATCACCTTTGAGCACTGCAACTACGCAGACACCGACGACGACGAGGAGCGCGGTTTGCGGTTTCCAGCCCGCCCGACAGACGGAGCGCAGATTGCCGTTTTTGAGTCGTACTGGATTCACGCCGGCCGCTTCGCCTACGGATTCGGCCGGTATCGCGATTGGGCGAGCCTGCTATGGATCGAGTTTCACTTTCAACAGACCATCGTTACCGCCAGCAAGCCGGCCGGCCGCATCATCGGACAAAGCAATATCGGCGTTTGCGACGGTTTCGTTATGAACCCGAATTGCGCCGGAACCCTGATACTCGAAACCGGATACATGGAGACCCCGCGCGGATGGCTGAAGCTTGAAAAGCCAAGCCACATTTCGGTAGTGATAAAGAACCGGAACAACGTGCCCGCCGAGCTCGACTTTTATGCAAGTGGAGTAATGGACACCCAAGGAAGAACGCCGGCAGACATCGAGCAAAGAAAATCCGTAGGAGCTCACGCGATCATCGAACCCGGAGCCATCACCTACCAGAGCCTAGAACACCGAGGCGAGCCCACCGACGTTCTAGAGCTCGACCGGTTCACACTACGGACCACCCCGACCGGCCCGGCCCGCTGGAAACGCCTTAGCGGACGCCCGGAATGGAAAACCAGTTTCGAGGTTCAACGATGACAGTGGGAAAGCTTAAGGAATGGCTTACCGCAAACGCGGACGACGAAATGCAGGTCTATAAGCTTGTGAACGGCGATCCGCGCGACGCCCGACCGACCATTGAGGAAATGACCGTGTACGGTAGCGGCCCGTTTGAGATCAAATGGCACCCGAGCGGACAAACGAGTATCGCGGACATCCCGACGAAGAAACACACGGCCGTATTGCTATGACGCCCAGGCAAGCCGAGCACGCCCGACTGATGCGCCTCAAGAACGCCGGCGACAAATTGAAACGCATCCAGAGACTACCGAACCGCACTCCGGTACAGCAGGCTTACCGCGCCCGCCACATCCGCGAATTTTGGGAATGGTACGCCGCCGAGAAACAGCCGCCGCCGAAGGAGCCCCGAAAGATATGGAGAGAGACGCCGAGAGCCACCACGCTATTCGCCCCCGCCGCCGCCGAGCCCGCCGAGTCTGGAAGCGCCGGCGTATCCACAGCATCGGATATTACAACCCCGCCACCCGCACAGCCGGCAGCATCATAGTATCCAAACCCATCTATGGCGCTTGTAGTCGCGACTCCGAGAGCATCCTAATCGAGATTGCACACCCACGTTTCGGCCTGCTACGCCGAATTCTCGCCGCCCTGCAATTTATTTTTGTCTTCAGTCAGACCCACCGGTTTCGCGTCGAGTGGATCCGCTTCTATGTACCCGGAACGCGAATCACGCAGGTTTCACCCGTTCAAATTCCCGCCCACACGCCGCACTTACACTACGCGAAATCCGCGATAGAACTAAGGCCCGCGAACGGCGAAACTATCACGATCTAAGGCCCGATTTAAGGCCCGAAATACGGCGGAAAATGACCCAAAACGCCGCATAATGGGACATGCAGACCCCCGCTAACAACCGTCAAATCGTCGAGCGAAAAGAAGCCGTCAAAATCGGCCGGCAGATTGTCGCCGCGAACCCGACCTACACGTTTTATTCTTGCCCGAGTCATGTAACCGTAACCGACGCCGCCCGCAGGAATCCGAACGACCCCTATAGACACTTCATCGTGTTTCAGGCCCGTTGCGGACAGCAGCGCCGCAGCAAAGAGCAGATTGCGGCCGGCGTTCCTAAAGTTTGGTGGATCGAGAAACAGGAGGTTGCATAGGCCATGAACGCTCACAACACATCGCTTACCCGGTTCGTTTTGCAGCAAGTGATTGCCGACGTTAGAAAGCACGATCCGGAAATCAAGGTTTCCGACGCGTGGGTTTACAAGTGCGGCCGTGACCATTGGGAGTTTCATTTCGGAAAGTTCTACTGGCACGGATCCGCAGACAACGCCTATGAAGCCCGTTCCGCAGGATGGAGCGCGTATCTCCGCAAGCAAGGAGCGCCGGAATATGCTGCGTAATCTGTATTCGTTTGCGGCCGGAGCCGCCACCATAACCGCCGTCATCGTCGGAGCCGCAGCCCGGCCCGCCGCGTTCGTCGGAATCGGTTTCGCCCTCGCCCTCGCCCTCGTCGCGATTGCCGGCCGACTCATCGGAGCTCGCCGCCTTAGCCTGCTATTCGCGAAGCTCGACCGGAACGCCCAGGCGACGCCGGCAGCAGCGCAGAGCCGCCCCCAGACGCGCCGGCGACCCGTCGAGAGGCCCACGGCCCCCGCCGCCCCGAGCGCCGCGCCCCGCTGGACCGAAACCGAACGCGAAGTTATATCCGCCCTCATGAACCTAGGCACGCGGAAACCGACCGCGACCGCAGCGACCGCAGCAGCAACCAAGGAAGCACCGCAGGAATTCAAACCGATGTTTCTAGCCGCCTTACGTTTGACCAGGAGCACAGCCGCATGACTTGCCTACTCTGCAACGGAAACCGCGAGATTTTCAGCCGCGAGAGATTCCCCCGCATGATTGTCTCTTGCCGCCGCTGCGAAGGATCCGGCGTCGAGCCGCAGGGAGACGACACCGCCGCCAATTTCAACGCGTCAATACTCGCCCTGCTACTGACCACCGCGCCGGCCGAAGCCGCACAGGAGGCGACAGCATGACCGCGACCAACCAAGAATTCGAGCCACGCCGCTATGTCTGCCACGGCCGAGACTTCGACGGAAACGACCTCCGCGTTATGCTCGCACCCGTTGAAGATGCCGGCGAAACACGATGCTATGAAGTAAACAAGAACACGCGAATTTTGCGCCCCGGAGCCGTCTACGAGATTCCGACCGCAAAAGGCGGAACCAGCATCCAAGCCACATCCGCCGTCTACATCGAAAAATGGCACGATACCGACGCCGTTATCAAATGGCAGCTTGCAACCAGCACCGCCGAGACACTCGCCGAGGCATCAAAACGCCACACGAAAGAAACCACACCGAACGCCGAGTTGCTCGAAAGACTACGCCCACTCCGCAAGCAATACCAACAGACCATCGGAACCGCCCGCCGCCAAGCCCTAGAAATTACCCTCCTAAGTCTGCTGCGGACGCCATTGAAGAAAAACGAAATCCTATGAGCCAACACACCAAAGGGGAACAATGGATCGTAGAGGTTTGCATCGAATACCGTTCGATCACGCGAGACGAAGCCGAAGCCCTCACCACCACCGCCGAGAACCCGCACGCCGCCGCCCGCTTCCGAGTTTCCATCGTTTCCGACCGCAGCTCCGACGCCTGCCACCTTGCCGAGCAGTGGGCGAGATCCGCGCCGGCCCCCGACCATAACCCCATGACCGCCGCGAGCGTAACGTCAGTGCGCATCGTAGGCAGTTTCCCCGGCCACGTAAGCGAGAGCCGGCCAGAATGGTGCATCCGACTATGAATCTGACCATCACACTCGCCGGAGAAAACCTACTCGCCGATACCGTCGCCTTTTTTGATTCCTACGGCGTCGAACTCACCCGAGCCGGCAAAATCCTTTTAGCGCAACCCGCGTTCTACCTACCAACCCGAGAGCCCCGCATCGTAACCACCACCACCGCGAACAACGCGCCCATTCCCGGATGGAGCGAGAGTCTGTTTCCGGAAATCGATAGCGAGCTTAAGCTTCAATTGATCGAATACGCAAGCCCCGCGCCCGAGGACGCAGAAGACGCAGAGCGCGAGCGCCCCAATATGCACCGTTGGCCGTTCTACGTTGAAAGCCGGTTTACCGTCGCCCTCGAATTCGGCCGGCAATGGTGGCAATTCACGTTTACGCCCGGCAACACATACCGCGAGAGGTTTACGGACTAATGCCGATCCGACCCGACCTCCGCCAGCACTACGGCCGCGAATGGCACGCCGTCACGCGGCCGGCGATCCTAAAACGCGCCGGCGACAAATGCGAGCAGTGCAAAGCGCCAAATCACGCCATCGTGTACCGCAACAGCCGGCCCGAATATCGCGGAGTCTGGTTTGACCTCGAAACCGGAGCCGCCCACAACAGCCGAGGAAAGCGCGAGCGTTACAACGCGTTCGACATCGCAGAGGACGGATTCAGGCACATAAAAATTGTGCTTTGCATCGCGCATCTTAACCACGTTTCAGGAGACGACCGGCCCGAGAACTTGAAAGCCCTGTGCCAATGGTGCCACCTGCAACACGACAAGGCCCACCACGCGGACACCAGAGCCGCCAGGAAAGACCAGAACCGCCCGTTACTACAAGGAGACCCCAACCTATGCCCGATCCCACCTGCCAAGCCTGTGAGCAAAAAAGAATGCACACCGCCGAGGAATGGAAAGAGCACCACCCCAACGCAGGCCACGGCATCATGAACGACGTACCGAGCAAAAAAAAGCCGGCCGTCAAAACGGCCGACTCAGAGAACCAAGGAAACGCCATCGCCGGCGAGCAGCTCGCGGAGCTCACAGGAAGCGATAGTAAAACAGCGAAATAAACCGCGTATTCGGCAAGAACTGATTGTAGAGAGCCGACGAGATCCCGAGCGCCGTAGGGTGCATGACCATCGGCAGCGGACGCCACGCAACAGGCAGCTTTGCCGGATCCGGAATCACCGCAGTAAAGGAAAACGTCGCCGTCGTCGCGCCGGCAGGAATCACGACCGCATCCGCGAGCCGTTCGGCGACGCCGCCGTTAATCAGCGGAAACTTATATCCGTTCGGAGCCGGAGCCGCTTTATCCACCGTCACCGTACAGACGACCGGATCCCCCTCGAATACTTCCAAAGGAACGCAGGCAAGCGACACCGTTGGAGCCGGTATCACCGTGATATTGACGGAGGCCGTATTTTTTGGCCCCTTCACACCCACATTGCCGGTTTGCGCATGAATGCAGCCGCACAAACCGAGGAGAGCCACCACAAGAAAAGGAAACTGTTTCATGCGATCCAGTGTATCCGGATCACGGCTCGCGGAAGGGACTGTAAAGCGTCGACCCGCGCCTATCGTGGATCCGACATAGCGCCGGCGTCGCCCGAAAGATCAGAACATCGTAGGCCAACACAGGAACCACCAGGCCCACAGCCGGAGCCGGCGACGCCGAACCATAAACGGACTTTGCAAACGCGTCGAGAATCATCTGCCGATGCTTGCAAGTGGAGCAAACGCCATCATAAAGCGCCCGCGCCTCATGCGATCCAAGCCGCGCACGGACGCCGCAGGCAGGACAACCGATAGCAACCCGGCCGCGAGAGGAAACCGACCAATGCGGAATCATGGAATTTAGTACCGCGAGAGTCGACGCCGGCAGAGCCAACGCGCACACATCGAGGCCAGCGCCCAGACGACCGCCACCACACAGGCCCCCATGACGCCGGCGTTGACGCGCACCGAAAAGGTAAAGAGCTGCGAAGAAAGCAGCAGCCCCAGAACAAACACAATTGCAACCGAGACCACATCAGGCAGCGCCCACAACGGAACCAACTTCACAGCTCAACCCCCCGCCCGCTCAGATCCCGCTCTATCAGATAATCCGTACTCTGCAACGCCGGATTATCCCACCCGCACACGTACCGCCGCCGCTCGACCACCTGTAGAGGAATTGTCACCAGCAGGAGCCCGAAGCGCCGCCAGGCGTCGAGCTCAAAAAACCCCTGCTGGATTGATTCCGATTCGCCGGCCGTTTCCGGAATGAGCTCAACCCGCGTAGGAGATTCGGCAACGTGCGCCCCACGGAACACGTCGACCCAGAGCGACACCCCGAAATGGTGAGCCGGATCCGCCGAGCAACCGAACGCGCAAACCGGCCGGCGAATCTGCGGAGTGTCGATCCAGACCGAATGCAGGTTATCCGGATGTCTGAAGACCTCGACCCGATGCACCACCGCCAGGCCAAGCCGCGATACCTCGACCTTCACAGAGCGCCCGACCACGGCCGCAGAGCTTCAGCCTCCAGAGCCTTCATTACCTTTACGTCGCATTGCTCGACCGCCTCCTGAACTCGCAAACGCGAACCAGGCCGGATTAGAGCTCGCCCGCTATACTCGCCGAACATCACGACGCCAATATCAGAACGGCCAGCGCCCCCCGCTGGAAATCGGCTAGCACACTGAGGCACAATCACCACCCACAGGGACGCCCACTGTTCCCACGGCAACCCATCCGCCCGAGGTTCCGGCGTACCGGACGGCCGCGCCGCGACCGCCACCGGCCGAACCAAGGAATCAATCAACCGGCCCGCTTTGCTCACTCGAAATCCTCCTCGTCGGAATCCTCGTCGTCGTCGTCGTCGGAATCCTCGTCGTCGAAATCCTCCTCGTCGGAATCCTCGTCGTCGTCGGAATCCTCATCGCCGGCCGCGTCCGTCGCCTCTTGATCGAATTCAAACGAGGCGCAATCGCAAAAATCCGCGTCGTCGTCGTCATTCTCTTGCGCCAGGCACTCGCCCCCGCCGTCATGTTCCATGAACGTATGCCCGCAGGTACACACGTCCGATTCTTCAAAGCTTGCCATCACCACCACCCCCTGAAATTATCCGCTGAACCGTTGACCGCGCAACGCCGAGCTCCGCCGCAATCTTGCGGATTGACGCCCCACTTTCCGCGAGCTTAATCACCGCCGCGCGATCGATCACCACCCGAGGCCGGCCGAACTTCTTTCCCTCAAGCCGAGCCCGATCTAACCCGCTCCGGATCCGCGCCCGGAGCGCCGTAGTTTCATACGACGCGAACCAGGCGAACATGCTCACCAACAAATCGCCCATCGGCCCGACCGTTTGTAGGAAGGGTTCACGAATCGAGCGAAAATCGACGCCGGCCCGCCGTAGCTCCGAAATGTAATGCAGCGCCGTTTTGATCCCCTCACGCGTGAGCCGATCCAGCGCCGAGACCAGGACCACATCAAACGCGCCCTTATGGGAATCCCGAAGCAACGACTCTAAACCGGCCCGGCCCGCCGATCCGCGCCGGCCGGAAAGCTCGTCGCTATAGGTCTTGACCACCTGCCAGCCCTGCCGAGCCGCGAACTCCGCCAGCTCCGCCGTCTGATTTTCCAAGTGTTGCCGGCCGTCCGAAGTGCTTACGCGAACATAGAGAGCAGCCCTCACGCCGCCTCACGCATCGAAACGCGCAAATGCTCACCCGCTCGACAGTATCCGAGCAAGCCGGCAATATGAGCGTTAGCCAGGCGAATGCACCCGAACGTAGGCCGGAGAATTCCATTCAAGCCCGGATCCCCGCCGTGAATCAGCAGCCCGAACCGGCCGGCGTCCTGAGCCTTGAGCGCGTCGCCGGCGACCGCCGTTAAGACGATATAGCCGTAGGGACCGTATTTTCGCAACGTGTCATGGTCTTTAATCTGACCATCCGCGAAGCGGACCACCGTTCCGACATAATCGCCAAGCGGAGTATCACCGAACGGTTTCAGCGGATCCCGCGTAGGGTTCCCATGATCGGCCGCGCCTTGATTGTCCGCTTTGCCGAAGCAAGGAAAATGGAGCAAGCGTTGCTCCGGAAGCTTCACACCCTTATCCGGTTCCGAGATTAGCGACAAATCGCCGTAGCGGTTCCGATCCCGAGGAAGCAAAATCTCAATTCGCACGTTGTTAAGCCCCTTTCACCGGACGAGTACCCGAGTCACCATCCAACGCCGGCCCCAAAGCGCCCGCGTAAACCGTAGGTATAAACGCCTCCGGTATTAGTTCGCCATTTTCCAGCCGATCAGCGAGCACACGAAGCGCAAGAACCCGCGACGCCCTTGCAGCTATGGCGCGATCCACCGAGCGAGCAGCACAACCCGGCAGACTCGGCACCTCACAGACCCACCACTCGCAACCCTCGCGATGGAACACCAATTCAGAAATCATTGTTTGCCCCACAAAGCCCAACCCGCGAACGCTGGACCATCCGGCCAAATCTCCGGAGTGTTGCGCACCTGGTCAAGCAGCAGCGGAAACGGAATCGTCAGGCAGTCAGTAACAGAGGTGAGATTCGGAACCAGCCCGCCCGAGTAGCGATTGCCGTTCGCCTCAAGCGCCGCGCGGAGAAGCTTCGCCAGCTTCAAAGTAACGGCAATGCGGAATTCAGCCTGTTGTAAGGGATTCGCCATGCCCGCGATTGTCCCACAATGAGATGGTTTCGGGACAGCAAAAAACGCCGGCCAAAGCACCCGCAAAACCCTGATTTTGCGTAGCACCCCAAGCCGACGTTTTTGGGACAGCGCGAAAAAACGGCTAGGACCTAGCCGTTTTTAGGGAGCCGGAAATAGAGTCTGCGTCGCCACCACGTTCGCCCGGCCGCGAATCTTGGCGAGCGTCGAGCGATCCGCGCCAGTGAGCTTAAGCTTCGAGGCCGCGAGCAGCTCGTCATTTTCAGCCGCCCGCGACGCCACCAGACCACGCGGAGCCGCCATCGAAGGCACCGGATAGTGCGCAAGGAAAGACGCCACCGCCGCGCCCACAGAACTCACCAGGACGCGAGCGCCAGGCGGAAGCTCAGCCACCACAGCAGGAT
>Ga0207711_10000702_pt1 | contig 33018 bp, 38 predicted proteins | sample KBSS34metaG_FD_184401 | JGI IMG/M metagenome (GOLD analysis project Ga0207711, IMG submission 184401) | Switchgrass rhizosphere microbial communities from Kellogg Biological Station, Michigan, USA - KBS S3-4 metaG (SPAdes) (version 2) | ecosystem: Host-associated > Plants > Roots > Rhizosphere... | reverse complement strand
GTTGCGCCGTGCAACTCGAGCCGCAGCGCCGGCGACGCGACCAGGGCGTCGCCGCGATCGAGCAGCTCTGCCAGGGCCACCGCCGCCTGGGCCGAGAGCTCGATATCGGCATCGAGGTACACCCGCGGAAAGGCGATCGCGGCTCGATCGCCGGCGTTCAGCGCGGCGATCTTCGAGGCCTCGGCGATCTCGACGACGCGCACGCCGTGGCCGTAAGCCCGCGCCGTGGCTGCGGTGCTGTCGCGGCATCCATTCGCCACCACGACCACCTCGAGGCGGTTCTCGCCGTCCGGGAGCAGGGTGGCGAGGGTGCGGGTCAGCACGGCTTCCTCATCGTGAGCCGGGATGACGACGCTGGCCAGGGCTGTCAATGGACCGTCTCCCGGGCCGGAGCGTCACCATCGGGGATCGCTTGCTGCTTCGGCGTTTCCGAAGGGATGTGGAGGTCATCCCACCCCGACGGCTGCTTCTCGCCGACCATCGCCCATGAGCCGAATGCGAGCAGCAGGAAGAAGGTCAGGAGCGTCTGGATGAAAGAGAATCCGTCGAAGAAGAACAACGACGCGGCATAGCCGATGATGGCGACCGCGATGGCGACGGCGAGATCCCGCCGCTCGGGTGCGTCGGCCGGCTCACCCGGACGAGCCCCTCGCGCACCGAATGCCGCCAGCCGGCCGAACGGGACGAGCAGCATGATGGCGATCCCGAGCACGCCGATCGCGCCCGACTCGAGCAGCGTGGTCAAGTACTGGTCGTCGAGAATCAGCGCGTTCGCCGAGGGACCGATGGTCACCCGGCTGCCAAGCCCGGTTCCGAGCAAGGGATGGTTGATCGCGGCTGCCAGGCTCGGCCCCAGGTCGGCCAGGCGTCCTGAGCCGGTCCAGCCCGGGGATTGCTCCTGTGAGGCGATGAGCGCCTGCGGGTCGGTGAACTGGCTCACCATCGACATGATGTTGCGTGCCGAGACGAGGAAAGCGGCTCCGACGGCGAGCGCGCCGTAGACCACGAACCTGGGCAGGATGCCCGGCCGCAGCAGCAGCACGGCGAGCAGCATCACCGCGAGCGAGACGACAGCGGTGCGCGAGACAGCGGCGAGCATGCCCAAGACGATCAGCAGCGTGCATCCCAACCAGAACAGCTCTCGTGCGGCCGGTCGGCGCGGCCAGTCGGCGCGCTTGGCCAGATACACCGTGATCGGGATCAGCATGGTCAGGAACACCGCGAGCGCGATCGGATGCTGCGCCGGCCCGAAGGCCCGCACCGTGCCGGCCTTGACGAACAACGACTCCGACTCCGAGAGCCGGTGCAACGGCAGCAGCGAGAAGAAGTCGAGGAAGAGGTTGTTGCGGGTCACGCGTTCGACCGTCGCCAGCGCTCCGACCAGGGCGCCGCACAGTCCCAGGGTGCGCAACGCGAGGTTCACGATCCGCCGAGAGCGGAACAGCTGCCGAGACAGGACGAACGCGGCGGCGATCACGAGCAGGCTGACCAGAGCCATACCGGCGTCCGTCGCCAGCCCATGGTGGATGAGTCCCGGCAGATTGAGGGCGATCGACACCAGCTGGGTCGCCAGGAAGACGGCCACCGGGCCGCCGAGCTCGAGCTTCTGCCATCGGAATGCGGGATCGATGAGCAGCGCTGCCACCACCACCGCCAACATCGCGACGATGACGATGCGGTAAGGCTCGGCCGCGAAGGGCAGAGTGATCGGAAGCGTGTAGCGCCGGGCCGGCACGAGGCAGATCACCAGAACCACGCCGACCGCCGCCCCTGGCCAGCTGAAGACGGCGGCACGGAACAGGTAGAGCAATCCCACGATCGCGAGCAGGCTGCCCGTCGTCAGCGGGTCGCCGTACAGCACCCCGGCACCCGTGACGGCGATCAGCAAGGCGGTGGCCACAATGGCGCGGGCCCGCCCGCGGCTGCGCCCGGTCGGGACGAGTGCGTCGGGCGAGATGGCGGGACCGATCGCGGTCGTCATCGTCGGGTTCCGATCAGGATCGACCGGCCGGCTCGGGGTACCTGGACGGCGACGGGGGCGCGAAGGGATACTGCGGCCGCTCCGCGTTCGTCATCACCGCTTGCGCCAGCACCGGGTCTGCGACGGGCCACGCGACCGCGGCCGCGGGAGCAGCCGCTGGGGCGGGAGCGACCGCCGGGCGCGTGCGGGATTCTCGGCGCGTGCTGCGCACGTTGTCGGCGGCGAAGATGATCGCGAGGAAGGCGATCAACACACCGATTCCCACGGCGATCACCGGAAGCAGCGGGTTGGATCCGTCGGCGACGGTGGCCTTGTCGGCGCGGATCGTCTGGAACCTGACCCTCGACGCCGGATCGACGCCCGCGCCCGACTGCTGCGCCGCGACCTCGGCCTCGAACGCCTTCGTCGCGGCCGCTGAGATGCGTTCGGCGCGCGATGGGCTGGGGGAGGTGCCGACCACCTCGAGGATCGGAAGCCGGTACGTCCCGGTGTTGGTGGTGCTGGTCGGTTGGGTGGTCCGCTGGTCGGCGGTGATCGACTCGGTGGTGCCGAGCTTGCCGAGTTGGGCCTCCACCTTCTTCTGGATCTCATCGCTCGAGGCCAAGTAGGCGTAGACGACGGTGAGCGACGACAGGTCGCGGGCCGTCGCAGCGGTCTGCCCCTGCGGGACGGCCTGCGCCGGGTTCCGACTCGAGAAGACCGACGTCGAGTCGGTGACGAGCACCTGAGTCGACGCCTGGTACTGGGCTGCCGTCCTCGGGGTGAGTGACCCCGTTTCCACCTTGAAGGCGGTCGCGAAAGCAGCGAGTACCGCGATCAGAATTCCCAGTACGAGCAGGACCCAGTGGCGTCCGATCACTCTTAGGGCATTGGTCAGATTCATCGTGAAATCCCCCCGACTTCAGTCGTTGCGGACCTGTCGTCCGCCGTTCTGTCATCGGCGCCATTGCCGCCGTTCGAGTTCCGACACCCGAACAGGGGACACGTTCCCCGGTGTCCACGGTAAGCACGTCGGCGCGGAACATGCAACCGGGGATCTGTTGCGAGTTTGTTACCGATTGGCGAAAACGACACCCGGATGGGGGACAGTTGATGCGGGGGAACGCCCAGCCGCGGGCGTGGAAAGGGGGATCTCCCATGGGTTTTGCCGGTGTTCTGCGCTCGGTGATCGATCCGCGAACCTGGGTGCACGGTGTGCGTCTGGCGCATTTCTCGTCATACAGCCATGTGCGCCAGCTGGGACTCCTGCAGCGCGAGCCGGGGGTGACTTTCGCCCCGAACGTGTCGTTCCGGAACGCCGAGCGGATCGCGATCGGCGAGGGCACCCACATCGGTGAGTTCTGCGTGGTGTGGGCGGGCAACTCGACCGGCCGGATCGTGTTCGGCCGCAAGTGCCTGCTGGCTCCTGGGGTCGTTCTCACGGCCTCGAACTACGGGATCGAGCGCGGTACCCCGGTCATGGACCAGCCCAAGCTGGAGCGCGACATCGTGCTCGGCGACGACGTCTGGCTGGGCGCCAACGTCGTGGTGACCGCCGGAGTCACGATCGGCGACGGCGCCGTCGTCGGAGCGGGGGCGGTGGTCACTCGCGACCTCCCCTCGAACTGCATCGCGGGTGGAGTGCCGGCCCGTGTCATCGGCCAACGACCCCATCCGGCAGGAGGTTCCGCATGAGGGCAGCACTGGCCATCGTGATCGTCAGCTACAACACCCGCGAACGCACATTGGCCTGCATCCGCTCGGCCCTTGCGGAACCCGCAGGCGTCCCGACGCAGGTCATCGTGGTGGACAACGATTCGCGCGACGGCACGGCCGAGGCGATCGAGAGCCGGCTGCCCGAGGTGACCGTGATCCGCTCCGGGGGCAATCTCGGCTTCGCGCGAGCCGTGAACCTCGGGGTCGCGGCGTCGGAGGCCGAGTGGGTGCTGCTGCTCAACCCGGACACCGTGGTGCTCCCCGGCGCGCTGGCCGCGCTGCTGGAGTTCGCGAGCCTGCACCCCGAGCACGGCGTGTACGGCGGACGCACCCTTCGCGAAGACGGCAGCACCGACCCGAGCTCCTGCTGGGGCGCGCCGTCGCTGTGGTCGTTGTTCTGCTTCGCCACGGGCTTGTCGACCGCGTTCCCGCACAGCCGGGCGTTCGACCCGGAATCCCTCGGTCGCTGGAACCGCGATACTGTGCGCGAGGTGCCGATCGTCACCGGCTGCCTGCTGCTGGTGAGCCGGGCCGACTTCGACCGGATCGGCGGCATGGACGAGCGGTTCTTCCTCTACGGCGAGGATGCCGAGTTCTCGATCCGCGCCGCCCGCTACGGCCTGCGCCCGGTGATCGTGCCGGAGGCGACGATCATCCACGCCGTCGGCGCATCGACCGGAGCGCGTGGGCCGAAGATGAACATGGTCATGGCGGGCAAAGTGACGATGCTGCGCACGAGCTGGCCGAACGCACGCGCCCGGGTCGGCATCTGGATGCTGCTGGCCGGCGTGCGGCTTCGCTCCGTGCTCGAGGCGGCGGCACGGCGTGACGACCGGATGTGGTCGCACGTGTGGGCGAGTCGGGCGCGCTGGCTGCCGGGGTACCCGGTAGCCGAGCGCACGCTCTTCGGGTTGGAGCCGGCACGATGACCCCGCGCGACGTCGTGTTCACCTTCACCTTCGAGACCTGGTCGGATGCGGTTGCGCGGGGCATGGCCCGCCCACCGGATCGGCTCGCCCTCACGCTGCTCGAGCACCCCGAGGTGCGGCGGTTGATCGTGGCGAACCCGCCGCGCAATGCGCTGCGAAGGGCGGCGAAGGTGCTCACCGGTCACCGTGACGCCCGGTTCCCGGGCGACGAGCGCCACCGCCTCGTCACGCCACTGCGCTGGGGACGCGTCGACCCGGTCTCGGTCGACGGGCTTGCGCGGCAGGGCGCGGCGTACGGCCGTGCACTGGGCCGGGCCGCCCGCAGCGCGCAGCTGGACCGCGCCGCGGTGATCACGGCGAGCCCGTTCGCCGCCGGCTACTCCGGGTTCGACTGGGCCGCCGGCGCGACCTACTACGCCCGCGACGACTGGTCGGAGCTGCCGGGCCGCCGCCCGTGGTGGCCGGCGATCAGCGAGGCGTACCGCCGCATCCGCGAGAGCCGGATGCCGGTGGTGGCGGTCTCGCAGGCGATTCTGGACCGGATCGAGCCCCAGGGTGCCGGCGTGGTCGTCCCGAATGGCGTGGAGCCGAGCGAATGGTCGGGCGATGCGCCACCCCCGCCGGATTGGCTCGCGGCCATCCCCGGCCCACGGGCGCTCTATGTCGGAACCCTCGACTCCCGGCTCGACCTGGACGGGCTGCGCGAGCTCGCGGCCCGGCGGCCCGAGCTGCAGATCATCCTGCTCGGGGTGGTGGGGGATGCCGCATCGGTGGCCGCGCTCGCCGGCGTGCCGTCGATCCACGTTCATGGCCCCGTTGGGCGCGATGAACTGGTGGCGGCGGTCCGCAATGTCGATGTCTGCCTGGTCTCGCATGTGCGCACCGCGCTCACCGAGGCGATGAGCCCGCTCAAGATCTACGAGTACCTCGCGGGTGGGTCGCCGGTGCTGTCCATCGATCTTCCGCCCGTCCGCGGCATCGACCCGCGGGTGCTCCTGACCGCGACGACGGCCGAGTTCGCGGACGTGCTCGACGACGCGCTCGCGCTGGGCCGGGCACCCGAGCGGGAGCGCCTGGCCTTCGTCGCGGCGAATTCCTGGCGCTCCCGCCACGATGCCATCCTGCAGACCGCGTTCGCGGAGTCGGTGTGATCGTCGCGGCCGAGCCTGCCTTTCGCACCCGGCACGCCAATCCGTACAACGCCCTGCTCTACGAGGCCGTGGCCGAGCAGGGTGTGACCGTGCGCGAGTTCTCCTGGCTCGACCTGCTGCGCAGGCGTCCCGACATCGTGCACCTCCACTGGCCGGAGCTCACCTTTCTCTCGGGGCACCGCCGGTGGCGGATGCTCGCCCGCCTGCTCAGCTTCGACCTCCTCATCGCACGAGCAAGGAGGCGCGGCACCCGGTTGGTCTGGACCGCCCACAACGACGGCTCGCACGAGGAACGAGGCACGCCGGCCCTCCGCTCCCGCCTTGATCGGATGCTGCGTCGCCGGGTCGACCTGGTGCTCACCCTCAGCGCGGCGGGCGCCATCGCCGTGGCCGACCGGTTCGGCGCCGGTGGGCCGCCGGTGGTGCTCACCCGGCATCCGCATTACCGCGGCAGTTATCCCTTCGATCGCGCCCGGAGCCAGGCCAGGGCAGCCCTGGGGGTCGACGATCATGCGCGGCTGGTGGTGGCGGTCGGGCAGGTGCGGCCGTACAAGAACCTCCCGTCATTGCTGCGGGCCGCGCGAGAGCTCGACGACCCGGGACTGCGCGTCGTCGTCGCCGGCCATCCGGACGGCGGCGCGGGCGAGGCGGAGTTGCGGGAGGCCGCGGCCGACGATCCGCGGGTGCGCCTGGAGCTGCGGCGGCTGGACGACACCGCGATCGCGGACTGGCTGCGCGCCTCGGATCTCGTGGTGCTGCCGTACCGGCGGATCCTGAACTCGGGCGCGGCACTGCTCGCCCTGTCAGCGGACCGCACGGTCCTGGTGCCCGCGATCGGCGCGATGCCCGAACTCGCGGCCGGGGTCGATGCCGGCTGGGTGCGCCTGTACGAGGGCGAACTGAGCGCCGGCGACCTCGAGGCCGCGCTGGCGGCCGACGTCACGTGCACCGGAAGAGCGTCCCGATCTGTCGACCATGGATCCCGCGCGAGTCGGCGCGGTCACGGTCTCGGCTTACCGCCGGGCCCTCGAATCGCCCCGCCGCGGCGCCTGAATCGCCTGTGCTGCATGACCCTGGTTGGATGACCACCCGGTTACGAGGACCTTGAAGTTCCCTGGCAGGGGTTGCCGCCGAGCGCGGAGGTGTCGTTGAATGAGATGACCCCCGAATGGGGGCGAGCTCGCGGGGGGCGGGTTCGAGCATCGACAGTGTCGTCGCCGGGGGCGGTCTGCGGACCGGAGGGGATGCAGATGTCGACCATGCTCGTGGCGACCAGTGGGGGCCACCTCACCCAGTTGCATTTGCTCCGGCCGCGGATCGCTCGCGACGCCGAGATCGTGTGGGTCACCGACCGCACCGCGCAGAGTTCGTCCCTGCTGCAGGGCGAGCGTGTCGTGACCCTTCCGAACCGCGCGCCGCGCGCGTATCTCGGCATCCTGCGCGATTACCTGACCCTGTGCCGCGCGTTCCGGTCCGAGCGGATCGACCACGTCTACAGCACAGGTGCCCAGATGGCCCTGTCTGCCCTGCTGGCGGCGAAGACCTTCCGGGTCCCCTTCTCATACATCGAAAGCGGTACCCGAGTGAAGGCCCTATCGGCGACCGGCCGCGTGATCGACCGCGTGCCCGGGGTGTCGCGCTACGTGCAATACCCATTCGCATCCAATGATCGCTGGCGGTTCGCCGTCTCGGTGTTCGAGGGATTCGAGGTGGCGGCTGCCACCCCAGCCGACCGGACGCCGCGCGTGGTGGTGACCGTAGGAGGCAACGCCCACTACGGGTTCGAGCGACTCATCCGCAGGCTGCACTCCGTGCTGCCCGAGGAGTGGGAGGTGCTCTGGCAGGTGGGGCCGTCGCGAGTCGACGACCTCGGGATCCGATCGGTGGTCAGCATGCCCGCATCCGAGCTGCGAGCGGCGATCGCCGACGCCGACATCGTGATCTCGCACGCCGGGACCGGCTCCATCCTCTCCGCGCTCTCACTCGGCAAGCGCCCGATCGTGGTGCCGCGCCGCGAAGCCCACGGGGAGCACGTCGACGGCCATCAAGACGAGCTGGCGAACTTCGTCGCGGATGCCGGCCTCGCCCGCGTGATCGAAGCCGACGAGATCGAACTGTCCGATATCGAGGAGGCCCGGCGGTGGCGGGTGCTGCCGACCGCGGGTCTGGCGCCGGTGGCGCTCGACTGAGCCTTCCAGAAGCCAGCGACCGAGCAACCGAGGAGTCCCCGATGCGGGTGCTGCATGTGACCGAGGCCCTGGGCGGCGGTGTCCAGTCCGCCATCGTCAACTACGTCGACGGGTTGCCCGACGTCGACCATGCGCTGTTCTCGCGGGCCCGAGCCGGCCAGCAGACCTCGAGCTGGTCCGGCGAAGTCGCTCACGAGAGTTACGCGGGCGGCCTGGCCGGGTTCTTCATCCGGCTGCGTGAGAAGGTGCAGGCCGAACGGCCCGATCTGGTCCACCTGCACTCCAGTTTCGCGGGCGCGGCGCGGGCCGTGCTGCCCCGCGATGCTGCGGTGGTGTACTCCCCGCACTGCTACGCGATGGAGCGGCGCGATGTCGCGGCGCCGGTGCGGTGGGGGTTCGGCGCGATCGAGTTCGCCTTGGCTCGCCGCGAGGATCTGACCATGGCGGTCAGCCCGCGCGAGGCCGAGATCAGCAGGAGACTGAGCGCCCGCACCCCGGTGTCACTGGTGCTCAACCCCTCGCCCTGGGAGCCGTCGGCATCGGGCGTCACGCCCACCGCGCGACCCGGCCGGCGCGAGGTCGTCACGGTGGGGCGGGTCTCGGCGCAGAAGGCTCCCGAGCTGTTCGCCGCCGTGGCCGCGGGCGCACGGCGGCGCCCATCGCTCGATGCGGCCTTCGTCTGGATCGGCGACGGCGATCCCTCCCTGGTCGCCGAGTTGCGTGCCGCGGGCGTCGAGGTCACCGGATGGATGCCGCCCGCCGACGTGCGCCACCGGCTCGCGTCAGCCGCGCTCTACCTGCACACCGCTGCGTGGGAGGGCGGTCCGGTGTCCACCGTGGAAGCGGCGTCGCTCGGGCTCCCCGTGCTCGCCCGGGGGATCCCCAGCATGCGCTCGCTCGGCTATCCGGATGCCGGCCAGACGCCCGAGCAGATCCTGGCTGCGGTGCGACGCTACTTCGACGATCAGGACTATGCCGCGGGCGTGGCGGCGGCGAGCGCGGAGGTCGTCGCGGCATCCAGTCGCATCCGGATGCGCGACGGCCTCCGAGCCGCCTATGCCAGCGCAGTGGCCAGCGCCTCGACGCGACGCCGTCCGAGTGCGCGGTAGCGCCACCCGGCGGCGCGCCAGACCTCGGGATCGAGGCAGTTGCGGCCGTCGACGATGTTGGGCATCGCGACCCGTGTAGCGGTCAGCGCCGGGTCGAGGTCGCGGTACTCCTGCCACTCGGTGAGGACCATGACGGCGTCCACGTCGGCGAGCGCCTCGTCGAGCGACTCCGTGTAGGTGAGTTCCGGAAACCGGCGGCGCGCGTTCGGCACGGCCCGCGGGTCGTGGCAGATGACGGCGGCACCCTGCAGGGACAGCTGAGCCGCGACGTTCAGCGCGGGGGAGTCGCGCACGTCATCCGAATCGGGCTTGAATGCCAGGCCGAGCACGGCGATCCGGCGACCGAGCAACGAACCGCCGAGGGTCTCGCGCGCCAGATCAACGGCACGCTCCCGTCGGCGCATGTTGATCTGGTCGACCTCGCGGAGGAAGGTGAGCGCCTGGTCGGCGCCGAGTTCCCCGGCTCGCGCCATGAAGGCGCGGATGTCTTTGGGAAGACAGCCGCCCCCGAATCCAAGCCCGGCGTTGAGGAATCGGCGGCCGATCCGCGCGTCATAGCCGATCGCGTCCGCGAGCTGCGTCACGTCGGCGCCGGCCACCTCGCAGACCTCGGCCATCGCGTTGATGAACGAGATCTTGGTCGCCAGGAAGGCGTTCGCCGAGACCTTGACCAGTTCTGCCGTCTCGTAGTCGGTGACCACCAGCGGCGTGTTGTCGCTGAGCGCGACCGCATAGACCCGATCGAGCAGTCCGCGTTCCCGCTCGTGGATGCCGTCCGGGAGTCCGAAGACGAGCCGGTCCGGATGCAGGGTGTCTTCGATGGCGAGCCCCTCCCGCAGGAACTCCGGATTCCAGGCGAGCGTTGCGCCCGTCTCCGAAAGGGCCAGGCGCTCGGCCAGCCGGCGTGCCGTGCCGACCGGAACGGTCGACTTGCCCACGACGAGGTCGCCCTCCCGCAGCCAGGGGATGAGCGACTCGATCGCCGCATCCACGAAGCGCAGATCGGCGGCGTTCTCGCGCGCTCGCTGAGGCGTGCCCACCGCGATGAAATGCACGTCGCTGCCGGCGGCATCCGCCATGTCGGTGCTGAACCGCAACCGTCCGCTGGCCAGTGCGTGCTCGAGAAGCTCGGGCAGCCCCGGTTCGAAGAAGGGCGGTTCCGCCGCGGCAAGCCCAGCGATCTTGGCCTCGTCGATGTCGATGCCGACGACCTCGTGTCCGAGTTCCGCCATGCACGCGGCGTGTACCGCCCCGAGATAGCCGCAGCCGATCACTGTGATGCGCATCGTCTTCCCCTTGTTCTTCATATTCATCCGATCGCTTCGTCGTCGCCCACCGCGCGCTGCCGACATCAGTAGGCGCCTTCCCGGGCGAGCACCGCTTGCGCCGTGCGCAGCATGATCACCAGGTCGCCCGTGAGGGTCCAGTTCTCGACGTAGTAGAGGTCGAGCCGCACGCTCTCCTCCCAGGAGAGGTTGGAGCGGCCGCTCACCTGCCACAGGCCCGTGATGCCGGGTTTCACCAGGAACCGGCGATGCACGTGGTGCTCGTACTCCTCCACTTCCGAGCGCAGCGGTGGTCGCGGGCCGATCAGCGACATCTCGCCGCTGAGCACGTTGAAGAGCTGCGGAAGCTCGTCGAGGCTGTACCGCCGGAGCATCCGCCCGACCGGCGTGATCCGCGGGTCGTCCTTCATCTTGAACAGGATGTCGTTGCCGGCGTCTGCCTCGGCCCGCAGCTGGTCGAGGCGGGCCTCCGCGTCCGGGACCATCGAGCGGAACTTGAGCATGTTGAACCGGCGGCCGTTCTTGCCGATCCGGGGTTGCCGGAACAGCACAGGTCCGGGCGAACCCAGCTTGATCGCCGCGGCGATCACGACCATCGCCGGCAGAAGGACCAGAAGCATGAGCGAGGTCGCCACGACATCGAAGATCCGCTTGGTGTGGGTCTTGCCTCCAGAGAAGCGAGGGGTCTCGACGTGGATCAGCGGCAGTCCGGCGACCGGGCGGGTGTGGATGCGCGGGCCGCCGATGTCGGTCAGGTTCGGCGCCACGATCAAGTGCTGCTGACCCGGCTCGAGCTTCCAGCTCAGTTCTCGGATGCGGGGCGGCGACAGCTCGTCGGAACTGGTGATGATCACCGTGTCGGCTCCGACCCTCTCGATGGTCGACATCAGATGGTCGAAGTCTCCGACGATGGCGACCTCGGGCCCGATCTCCTCGGCGCTCTCCTGCCCCGAGGGCACGCACGCACCGAGTACCGCGAAGCCGGCTTGAGGCATCCGTCGCAGTTCGCGCGCGATGTGGGTCACCGAGACGGGCGATCCGACGAGCAGCACCTTGTGCGAGAACTCGCCGACGCGGCGCTGTTCGCACAACCAGCTGCGCCACAGCCGCCGGGCGCCGAGCAGAAGCACGAGTCCGATGGGCAGGGCGATGAAGAAATAGCCGCGCGCCAACTGCAGGTTGAACAGGTAGACGATCACGGCGAGCGTGCCGAAGGCCGAGAACGAGGCCTGCAGCACGCGGCGGAACTCGGTGAATCCGACTCCGAGCGCGCGTGAATCCCGGCTGCCGAAGAACGACAGGAAGCCCAGCCAGAGCGCGATCAGACCGATCGAGTAGAGCGTGGCGAACGGTTGGGCGGCATTCGCGATGGCCGGCTCGCGGACGAGCCAGGCATGCACCTTCACCCACAGGATCTGGGCTCCGAAGACCGAGCCCACGACCGCGAGAGTGTCTGAATAGAGCAGCCTTCGGCCGTACCGGACCTCCCACGGCGTGTGCGCCCCAGGCCCCGCGGCGATTACTTCCGGAATACGACGGACATCAACAGTCATCCGAACCCCCCAGTCGGTTTTCCACCTTCGACGCTAGCCGGGGAGTCTGCCACCCGAAAGGGGGGCTCAGAGATTTAACGGATTGGTAACGCGGCGGACTCGGTCCTCACGGGACGCGATGACCCGCCCGAGGGATGCTCAGCGAAGGGTGATCGCGACGATGACGATGGCGATCACCGCGATGGTCGCGGCGGCCAGCGAGAGCACGGCGATCAGGTTCGCCCGCTTGTGCCGTTCTCGAGGAATGGACGGAAGGGCGGGGATCACCGCGGGCGTCGTCGCAGGAGACGTCACGGCGGGATCGGCGGTCACCGGCCCAGTGTAGCCAGGCGTGGCGGCTCTCAGGGGGCGGTGCAGCACCCCCGGACCGGGGGGCATTTCGGCGCCGAACACCGCTCGCTTGATTGTTCGCATCGCCCCGCTCCCTTGCGTTGCCGAAACTGTAAGCCCGTCGGTGTCCGGGCGCAAGGCCGGCACCCGGGCGCTCTGGCCGGAACCGGGAGCTTCGCGCTCAGGGTCGAAGCAGAGCCTTGATGGCGCGACGCTCGTCCATCGCCGCGTAGCCCTCGGCGGCGTCGTCGAGCCGCAACTCGAGGTCGAACACCTGGCCCGGGTGAATCGCGCCGCTCAGCACGTCGGGCAGCAGCTCGGGGATGTAGTGCCGCGCCGGCGCCATCCCGCCGCCGACGGTGATGTTGCGCGAGAACAGCACGCCGATCGGCAGGCGGGATCCGCCCGCCGGCACGCCGACGTAGCCCACCCGGCCGCCGCCGCGCACCGCGCCGATGGCCTGATCCATCGACTCCTCGGTGCCGACGCACTCGAGGGCCGCGTCGGCGAGCTCGCCGCCGAGCAGGTCCCGGATCGCGGCAACGCCGGCGTCTCCACGCTCGGCGACCACATCGGTAGCGCCGAGGGCGCGGGCGAGCTCGGCCCTGTCGTCGTGGCGGCTCATCGCGATGACCCGCTCGGCGCCCAGCCGGGACGCCGCGAGCACGCCGCTCAGCCCGACGGCGCCGTCGCCGACCACGACCACCACGGCGCCCGGACCGACCCCGGCCGAGACGGCCGCATGATGGCCGGTGGACATCACGTCGGCCAGCGCGAGCAGGGACGGCACCAGCCCTTCGTCGAACGGAGCGGGCACGACGACCAGCGAGCCATCGGCCATCGGGATGCGCGCGAGCTCGCTCTGCGCGCCGACCGTCGGCAGGCCCTCGTGATCCGTCGATCCGAAGAACGCGACGTGGTCGCAGGCCGACTGGAACCCGGCGCGGCACGACTGGCAGGTGTTGTCGCTGAAGCTGAACGGTGAGATGACGAAGTCGCCCGGCTTCACCGTGGTGACGTCCGCGCCGACCTCTTCGACGATCCCGACCATTTCGTGGCCCATCGAGATCGGGTGCCCGAAGGTCCGCACGCCTCGGTACGGCCACAGGTCGGAGCCGCAGACGCAGGCCGCCGTGACGCGCACGATCGCGTCGCCGGGGGCGAGGATGACCGGGTCGGGTACCTCCTCGACTCGGATGTCACCGGGAGCGTAGAGGAACGTCGACTTCATGCCTTCGACCCTAGGCGCTTGATGCCGCCCTCGCTGACGGCGCGGGGTCGCGCAACCCCTTCGCCCGCGGCCATCTCCCCAGCATCAGGATCGCGACCCCGAAGCACACCGCTCCGACGATCGCCAGCCTCAGATCGAGGAAGTACTGGATGATCAGGGTCGGCGGCACGATCGTGAGGGCCGCGGCCACCGCCACCACCCACCCGGGAGGCGTCGGGCCGACCTCGCGCGGCTGCTCCCAGCGACCGACCAGCAGCGACAGCACGAACAGCAGGGCGAGCACGAGCGCGTAGATCGGGATGCGCGACCACCACCACGAGGCCGAGCCCGGCTCGGGGCTGGCCCCCGGGATCAGCAGTGCCACCCCGGCCAGGATGATGATGATCGGCAGGTGCCACAGATAGACGGTCATCAACCGGCTGCCGATCAGAAAGACCGTCGCACGTGCCCCTCGGGTGCGCATCAGCCGGGCGAGCGCGGGGCGAAGAAGCCGCAACGCGCAGGCCTGCGACAGTCCGAGCGCGATCAGCGGGACGGTCGGCGGGTTGAGGTCGGTCAGCATGTCGGGGGAGTACGGCCCCCAGATCGTCAACGGGAACAGCGTCGCCCAACTCGCGAGAGCCACAAGCACCAGTTGCCACCAGGAGCGGCGGTCGAACCATCCGTCGGCATACCAGAAGCCGAACTGCTGGATCAGCACCCAGACGAAGAACAGGTTGAGCAGCCCGACGGTGTTGTTGCCGGTGCTGTAGCGCGCGGCATCCACGATGATCGCCCCCACCAGGAGGACCAGCACGGTGCGCTTCGGTGCACGCAGATGCCAGTGGACGGCGAACGGCACGAGCGCCTGGCAGAGGCCGTACGCGGCGAGGAACCACAGGGGGGACCCGGCACCGAGCACCACGGGACCCAGCAGCTTCGGGTCGACCCCGATCAGAGTCGCTGCACCGACGACGACCACGTAGAACACGAACAGCGGGAAGGCGGGCTGGGCGAGGCGGAGCACCCGGGTCTTGACGTAGTCGGCAGCGCCTCCTCCGCGCCGGCCGAGGCTGCGCCAGGCGGTCAGGCTGGCGAAGCCGCCGACGACGAAGAACAGCGGCATGATCTGGAACACCCAGGTCAGGGCATTGAACCAGGGCTGATGCTCCAGGGGCCGGCTGATGGTCAGGCCATGCGGGCCGGTGCCGACTCCCACCTCGAGGAGGTGGATGACCACCACCAGCAGCACCGCGAAGACTCGGGCGAGGTCGAGGGTGAGGTCGCGTTTCGAGAGGTCGATCGACGAGGTGGCGTCTGCGCCGCGAGGGTTGCTCACGCGCGAAACTCTAGGGCACGCGCGCCTGGCTCAGGCGAGCAGCAGCCTGCGTACCGCCGTGTCGAGGGTCAGCGTCTGCCCGACTTCGACCGATGTGTTGTAGACGCTTCCGAGCAGGCTCACGAAACGATCGCCGGTGTATTGAACGTAACCGACGGTCGTGGTGCCCAGCGCGACGCGATGGATACCTGCGATGACTTCTGCCACCGAGATGGCGGGCGCCTCTGCGGGATCCGCCAGGTCGCTGCTGCTGGGCGCGGTCGACCGTTCTTCGGCCGTCTCCACGGCCTCGAATGTGCGATTCATGGTGCCTCCCGCCTGCCCGCCGCTGAGTACGATGCTCCCTCACCACGTACTTCAGCACAGCGGGCTGGGATGCGCCAGGGGGTTTACCTGAAGATCAGAACAATTAGCCGGTCGACGTCGGCGATGCTGTCGTCCCGACAGCGGTCGCCGGCCCGAGCGTCGCGCTGACGGCGGCGTCGCCGGCCGCGGCCTGGGTGTGCTCGCGCAGCACGAGCAGGGTGTGCGCTCCGACGCTGCAGGCGGCTCCCGCGGCCAGACTGTCGCCGTCGACGTGGTTGCCTGCCGTGTCGACGATGACGTCCCAGCTCGTGCCGTGGTCGGCATCCGGGAGCACCAGCGGCACCGCGTCATCGTGCGCCGAGTAGTAGAGCAGGAACCCGACGTCAGAGAGCCGCTGGCCGCGGGCGTCGACGCCATGGATGCCCCGGCCGTTCAGGTACATCCCGAGTGTTCGGCCGAATCCGGCCTCCCAGTCGTCCGGACGCATCGCTGTGCCGTCGGGTTTCAGCCACTCGATGTCGGGAAGGGGCTCACCCTGCCCGCGCGCGACGGGCCGGCCGTCGAAGAAGTGGCTTCGCCGGAAGGTCGGATGGTCGCGCCGCAGCCGGGCGATCGCCGCCGTGAATTCGATGAGGGGTTGATCGGCCTGATCCCAGTGCACCCAGGTGAGTTCGGAGTCCTGGGCGTATCCGTTGTTGTTGCCCTGCTGGGTGCGGCCGAGTTCGTCGCCGTGCAGGATCATCGGCACGCCCTGGCTCAGCAGCAGCGTGGCCAAGAAGTTGCGCTGCTGCCGGCTGCGCAGCGCGATGATCGCCGGGTCGTCGCTGTCGCCTTCTGCCCCGCAATTCCACGACCGGTTGTCGTCGCTGCCGTCTTTGCCGTCTTCGGCGTTGGCCTCGTTGTGCTTGCTGTTGTACGACACCAGGTCGCGAAGCGTGAAGCCGTCGTGCGCCGTGACGAAGTTGATCGATGCGACCGGTCGGCGTCCCGTGTTCTCGTACAGATCGGAGGAGCCGGTGAGACGGGATGCCAGCTCGCCGAGCCGCGCCGGCTCGCCACGCCAGAAATCGCGCACCGTGTCGCGGTACTTGCCGTTCCACTCGGTCCAGACCGGCGGGAAATTGCCGACCTGGTAGCCGCCGGGGCCGACGTCCCAGGGCTCGGCGATCAGCTTCACCTGCGAGACGATCGGATCTTGCTGCACCAGATCGAAGAACGCAGACAGCTTGTCGACCTCGTAGAACTCGCGGGCCAAGGTGGCCGCCAGATCGAAGCGGAACCCGTCGACGTGCATCTCGGTGACCCAGTAGCGCAGCGAATCCATGATGAGCTGCAGCGTGTGCGGGTTGCCTGCGTTGAGCGAGTTGCCGGTTCCGGTGTAGTCCATGTAGTACTCGGGGTGGTCATCCACCAACCGGTAGTACGCCGCGTTGTCGATCCCGCGCATCGACAGCGTCGGGCCGAGCTGATTGCCCTCGGCCGTGTGGTTGTAGACCACGTCGAGGATGACCTCGATGCCGGCCGCGTGCAGCGACCGCACCATCCCCTTGAACTCCTGCACCTGCTGGCCGACCGCCCCGGACGAGCTGTACGCGGCGTGCGGGGCGAAGAATCCGATCGTGTTGTAGCCCCAGTAGTTGCTGAGCCCCTTCTGCTGGAGCGCGTCGTCGTCGACGAACTGGTGCACCGGCATGAGCTCGATCGCCGTGACGCCGATCTTCTGCAGGTGGGCGATGACCGAGGGATGCGCCAGCCCGCTGTAGCTGCCGCGCTGCGCCTCGGGAACGTCGGGGTGCAGCTTCGTGAGCCCTGTGACGTGCGCCTCGTAGATCACCGTGTCGGCGAGGGGGACCTTGAGCTGGCGGTCGTCCGACCAGTCGAAGAAGGGGTTGACGACGACCCCGTGGATCGTGTCTCGACTCGAGTCGTCGGTGTTGAGCTGCGACGGATCTGCGAAATCGTACGAGAACAGCGACTGACCCCAGTGGATGTCGTCGCAGACCGCTTTGGCATAGGGGTCGAGCAGCAGCTTGGCCGGGTTGCAGCGCAGGCCCTTGCTCGGGTCCCACTGGCCGGAGACCCGGTAGCCGTAGCGCTGCCCGGGTTGCACTCCCGGCAGGTACCCGTGCCACACGTAGCCATCGACCTCGGTGAGTTGCACCTTGGTCTCGACGAGATCTTCGTCGAAGAGGCACAGCTCGACGCCGTCGGCAGCCTCGCTGAACAGGGCGAAGTTCGTGCCGTTGCCGTCGAAGGTCGCGCCGAGCGGGTACGCGGTCCCTGGCCAGAGCTGCATGCTCTTGACGGTACCTGTTCGGCGAGCTGCGGCGCCGCCCGCCGGCCCTTGCCAGGGTCTGTCCAGGTTCATCGATAAGCATGGTTCCGACCCCGCTGGTTCCGGTGTGATGTTATCCACCGTGCAGAACGGCGACGTGGGTCCACCTCATTTGAGAACGCAACCTAGGCGTTCCGCGTGTGCACGGTGCCGCGCCCTACTCGAAAGTTCCGTTCTGTGTTTCAGAAGTCTTCGTCCGCGCGTTCCGACCATCCACTCATCGGCTTCCTGCGGGTCAACCGCTCGGTGCTGGCCATTTCGGCGACCGCGTTCGCGGCGCTGGCCGTCGGCATCCACCAAATTCCGGCCCAAGCCGCTGCCCAAGAACTCGTCAACCAGGTGGTCGGGGTGCAGAGCATGGCCGTCTCGACGGCGGTGCGCCAACCGGTCGACCTGGGTCGCGACGCGTTCGAGGTCAGCAGCTACACGACGGTGCAGTGGCCGGTCGATCCGTCGAGTCCGGTCGCCAGCGGGTTCGGCTACCGGGTGGCGCCGTGCGCCGGCTGCTCGTCGTTCCACCAGGGCACCGACTTCGACCCCGGGAGGGGCACGCCGATCGCGGCGATCGCCGACGGGGTGGTCACCGAGGTCGGCAATCCCTCGGGCTCTCTCGGCGTGTACGCGATCATCCGCCACAGCATCGACGGCGTCACCTTCAGCAGCCTCTACGGTCACATGGAGCTCGGCTCGTTGCAGCTCGCCGTCGGCCAGAAGGTGACTCGCGGCCAGTTGATCGGTCGAGTCGGCAGCACCGGGGCGAGCACGGGAGCGCACCTGCACTTCGGCATCGAAGACGCCTCGGGCACCCTGATCGATTCGCTGGAGTGGATCCGCCAGTACGCGAACGTGCCCTACGCGCCGGCGAGCTAGCCTGGCCGGGTGAGCGACCCGATCCTGCGCCCCTATCGCGACCACGATCTCGACGCGCTCGTCGCCGTGAACGACGCGGCATACCCGGCCGTGCCGATTACTCCCGCAGCCGAAATGGTCGAGTTGATCGGGATGAGCTCGGTAGTGGTGGTCGTCGACGACGGTGCCGCGGCCGGGTTCGTGCTCGGGATGCCTCCCGGTCTCGACTATCAGAGCGAGAACTACCTCTTCTTCACAGCCCGCGCGCGCGAACTCGGCACCACCTTCGTCTACGTGGATCGCATCGTGCTCGCCGCCCACCTGCGCGGTCGCGGCCTTGGCCCCCGGCTGTACGGGGCCGTCTTCGCCGAGGCACGCAGGGTCGGAGCCGCCGAAGTGCTGTGCGAGGTCAATATCGAGCCGCCGAATCCCGGCTCGCTCGCCTTCCACGCCCGCCTCGGCTTCGTCGAAGTCGGCCGCCAATCGACCAAGGGCGGCGCGAACGTGGTTGCGCTGCTCGCGGCCTCGGTCGCGGGTGAATCGGGCGCGCCGCGCCGGTAATGATTCGTTTGAGTCGCCCCGCTCTGGCACGCTGGGGTCATGCCCTCCTTCGTCATCACGAGACTGGATGTCGGGCCCGATGAGCTCTCCGCCGTGCTGCCGCTTCGGGCCCGCGTGATCCGGGTGATCCCCGGCTCCGACCGGTCGGACTACGTCCTCTGCTACGCGGAGCGCCCGATCCCCTTCCGGCCACCGGCCGGATTCGATCTGGCTCGCGTGCACCCCGAATCGATCACCCGAGATGCCCAGGGCGAGCTGATCGCGGTGCAGGGGATCGTGATCTGCACCCGTCTGGTCGGCGAGTCGTTCAGCAGTGGGATGAGGGACCTCGCGGTCAACATCGCCTACGTGATCGACAACACCCTCACTCGCGACCCGGCCGTCGATTTCGCCAAGCTGGAGTTCGCCGCGATCGGCTTCATCGACGACAGCCCGACCGACGTCCTGCTGCCCGGAGAGACCGCCCCCTAGGCGGTCGAGTAGCCGCGAAGCGGCGTATCGAGACCGAGACCCGTCAACGCGTGAACACGTCGTCGAGCGTGACCGGCTGCAGTGCACGGTCCCGGATGAGCTGCATGAGCTGATCGAACACGTGCGTCACCGGGTCGAAGTTCGCGTGCCCGATGACGATGTGCTGGGCCAGGAACCAGGTCTGCGCGAACTGCACCACTTGCGCTTCGGTGAGGCGGGCGGAGTCGGACAGCGACCCGTACCAGAGCACCGGCTGGGTGTACCCGATCGCGCGCGCCGCCGCGTGCACATGGGCATCGAGGTAACCGTATGGCGGTCGGAAGTAAGGTGCGGCCTCCACTCCGAAGGTGCTCAGGATGAAGTCGCCGCACCCGGTCAACTCGGCCTGGATGGCTCCGGTCGACAGCTTGGTGAGGTCCGGATGGCTCACCGTGTGATTGCCGAGCTGCAATTGGCCGCTCTCGACCAGCGGGCGCATTGCGGTCGCATTCTCGGCCCACGAGGGGTACTTCTTCGTGACGAAGAACGTGAGCCGCATGCCCGTGCGGCGCGACAGCTCGGTGTAGGCGGCGACGACCTCGCTGCTCGCCCCATCGTCGACGGTGAGCGCCATCAGGTTGCCGTGCCCCGGAAGACCGTAGAGCGTCCCGCCCGGCAGGGCGACCTTGGTCAGGTGCGGCGGCTCGAAGTACGGCGGCAGTTTCGCCGCCCCGGGAATCGGATGCGGTTCCGCGCGGGGTGCGCCGATCCCTCGCGGATGCAGAGACGGGTGCGGCGCGGGCAGCAGGCCGCCCGCGACGATGTCACCGGCGGCGATCGCGCCGGCGCCGAGCCCGAGCCCGAGCACGCCGAGGCCGACGCGGGTGAGGAAGCGGCGGCGGTCCACGCGGCTCCCTTCGGGTCGGAGGCCTGGATGCTGATGGGTTGGAGGTGCCGCACAGCCTAGCTAAGCTGGACGACGAAACACGGGAGTCCGGTGTGCCGGGCTGAGAGGAAGCTGATCCAAGCTTCGACCGTCGAACCTGATCCGGATCATGCCGGCGCAGGGAGGCAATCGGGCGTCCAGCCCATCTCGAATCCCGTGCCCTCACTCACCTACGAGAGGCACGTCATGTCAGCATCAACCGCATCCCCGTCCGCATCCCCGTCCCGGCCCAAGGTCATCTGGCGCTGGCGCGTCGTCGACATCGTGGTGGCCGCCGTCATCGGCGTCGCCGGGGGAGTCATCTACTGGGCGTGGAACCTCATCTACAACGTGCCGGCGCACGGCCTCGAAGTGCTGCTGCCGGGCTTGCAATCGCTGACCTACGGGATCTGGCTGATCGCCGGCGTGCTGGCCGCGCTCATCATCCGCAAGCCGGGTGCCGCTCTGTTCGCCGAATTGGTGGCCGCGGTGGTCGAGTCGTTGATCGGTAATCAGTGGGGCCCGCTCACCATCGTCTACGGCGTCGTCGAGGGGATCGGCGCCGAGCTGATCTTCGCGCTGTTCCTGTATGCGAGCTGGCGAGTCGTCACCGCGATTCTTGCCGGCGCGCTTGCGGGAGTCGGCGGCGGGATCCTCGACTTGATCTTCTACTACCCGGGTTCCGCCGCGTTCTTCGCCACCGTCTACCTCATCTGCTTCGCGATCTCGGGTGCACTGCTCGGGGGACTGGTGTCGTGGTTGCTCACCCGAGCTCTCGCCGCGACCGGCGCACTGAGCCGCTTCGCGTCCGGACGCCAGGGCGCGGCGAGGGTCTGAGGGCGACGACGATCTCTTCCTCCGCTTCGACACGGCGGGCCGATCTCGGCTCGCCGGTCGTTGTCCGAGCGCGCGGATGGGGCTGGCGGCACGCGACCCGCAAGGCATGGGCACTGCACGACATCGACCTGACGGTGCAGCAGGGCGAACGGGTACTGCTGCTCGGCCCCTCGGGGTCCGGAAAGTCGACGCTGCTCGCGGCGCTGGCCGGCGTGCTCGGCGACGACGAGGGTGACGCGGTCGGCACTCTCACGGTCGGTGGACATGATCCCCGTGCCGTGCGCGGCTCGGTCGGGCTGGTGCTCCAGGATCCCGATTCGCAAGTGATCATGTCGCGGGTGGGAGACGACGTCGCCTTCGGCTGCGAGAACCTCGGGGTGCCCCGCGAAGAGCTGTGGATCCGGGTGCGCGAGGCCCTCGAGCTGGTCGGGCTGGCGGTGCCTCTCGATCATCCGACCGATGCACTATCCGGGGGGCAGAAGCAGCGCCTCGCGCTCGCCGGGGCGCTCGCGATGAGGCCCGGGCTGATGCTGCTCGACGAGCCGACGGCCAATATCGATCCGGATGGCGTGCTCGAGGTGCGCGACGCGGTGGCAGCCGTGCTGGCCCGGTCGGGGTCGACGGCCGTGATCGTCGAGCATCGGGTGGAGGCGTGGCTCGACGTCGTCGACCGCATCGTGGTGCTCGGTGCCGATGGCGGAATCGCGGCCGACGGCGAACCTCGCACGGTTCTTGCCCAGCAGGGCGAGGCGCTGGCGGCTGCTGGCGTCTGGGTGCCCGGGCGCGAGCCGCGGATCTCCCGCCGACCGGCTCTCACCGAACACCCCGTATTGCTCACCGCGGAATCGCTCACGCTCGCACGCGTTCCCGGCCGTCCGCTCGCCGCGACGGTCACGACGCCGCTCGAGCTGGACATCGACGGGGGAGAAGCGGTGGCCCTGACCGGCCCGAACGGGTCGGGCAAGACCACCCTGGCCCTCACCCTCGGTGGCCTGATCGCCCCGGCCGCCGGACAGGTCAGGGCGACTGTCGACCTCGCGTCGACAGCCGGACCGTTGCCGATCCGCTGGCGCTCCCGCGAATTGCTGACCCGCATCGGATCGGTGTTCCAGTCGCCTGAGCACCAATTCCTGGCGGCGAGCGTGCGCGACGAGCTCGCGATCGGGCCGCGTGCGCTCCGGCTCGGCGCCGCCGAGGTCGCCTCGCGTGTCGATGAGTTGCTCGCGCGCCTCGGTCTCGCCGCCCTGGCCGACGCGAACCCGTTCACGCTGTCCGGCGGCCAGCAGCGGCGGCTCTCGGTGGGCGCCGTGCTCGCGACGCGTCCTCGTGTGCTGGTGCTCGATGAGCCCACCTTCGGCCAGGATGCGGTCACCTGGGCCGCTCTCGTCGACATGCTCGACGAGGTGCGCTCGATGGGGACGGCGGTGGTGGCCGCCACCCACGATCCGTGGTTCGTCGCTGCGGTGGGCGCGCGCGAACTCGCCCTGGCGAAGACCCCCGGATGAGCGGGCTCCCCGTGTCGAACGTCCGTCCGGCCGCGATCAACCCGGTCGCCAAACTCGCCGCGGCGCTGCTGATCGCGATCACGCTCGCCCTCTCGGTCGATGCCGTCTCTGCCGGCGTGGCCCTCGCGCTCGAGCTGAGTCTCTTGCCGTTCGCGGGCCTGAGCTGGTCGGCATTCTGGCGCCGGACCGCGCCGGTCTGGATCGCCGCGCCCCTCGCCGCGATCACGATCGCGCTTTACGGTCGTGCCTCGGGGCATGCCTATGTCACCTGGTACTTCGTCCAGATCACCGAGGGATCGCTGCACCTGGCTCTTGTCACTGTCTTGCGGGTGCTGGCGATCGCGCTGCCGGCCGTCGCCCTGTTCGCGACCGTCGACGCGACCGACCTCGCCGATGGTCTCGCCCAGGTGCTGCGTCTTCCGTCACGTTTCGTTCTCGGCGGCCTCGCGGCGTTCCGGCTGGCGGGTCTGATGCGCGAGGACTGGCGCACGCTCGAGCTCGCCCGTCGCGCGCGAGGGGTGGCCGACCGAGCCCGGATCCGTCGATTCGCCGGTCTCGCCTTCGCCTTGTTCGTGCTCTCGATCCGCAGAGGGAGTGCGCTCGCGACCGCGATGGAGGCGCGCGGCTTCGGCGGCACGACGACTCGCACCTGGGCGCGCCCGTCTGCGTTCGGCGCCCGTGAGGTGTTCCTTCTCGCGCTGAGCGGAGTCATCGCAGCGACGGCGGTCACGGCTGCGGTGGTCACCGGGCAGTGGGCGTTCATCGGTGGCTGACGTGCAGGGTGTCGGCGGAGCCGGCCGCGAGCTCGACGAAGTCGCAACCGCCATCCGCGATGCCGCGGGCGGCCGTCGCCGGGTCGTGCTCATCGACGGCCGCTCCGGGGCCGGCAAGACCGTGCTGGCCGAGGCCCTCGCTCCACGTCTGGATGCGCAACTCGTCAGCCTCGACGACCTGTATCCGGGGTGGGAGGGGCTGGAGGCCGGATCCGAGGCGGTGCACGAGACGGTGCTGCGCGCCCGCGACCCCGGGTGGACGCGCTGGGACTGGACGTCCTCGCGGCCGGCGGAGTGGCATCCGCTCGATCCGGACCGCGCTCTCGTGATCGAGGGATGCGGCGCACTCAGCCGCACCAACCGCGCCCTCGCGACCTTCGGCATCTGGATCGATGTGGGCGCCGCGGAACGCCGTCGGCGCTCAGCGGCGCGCGACGACGGGCGATTCGACGAGTTCTGGCAGGTCTGGGCGGCTCAGGAAGACCGGTTCATCGCCCGTGAGAACCCGCGCGTGCTCGCCGATGTCGTGATCGACGAGAACGCGACCGGTTCGACTACTCCCGGCTGAAGCTCAGCACGAAGGGTGAGGCGTCGGCCTTCAACGTGAGTGAGTGCGCCGTGCAGGTCACCGCGAGTGGCGTCGAGCCCGGCCCCTGGTCCGGCACATCGAAGGGGATGTCGGCGGCCCGGCCGCCAACGGTGACCGTGGTGGCGAAGGTGATCTCGTTGACCCAGCCGCTGAAGTCCATCGTGAGCACGCTTCCGCTCGCCCACGCCCAGTGGCCATGGCTGGCGCCGGACTGCACCTGGGTGATGACCATCGGCAAGCCGCCGACCTGCGCGTTCATGACATAGGTGGCGCCGGTCGTGTAGGTCATCGTCCCGTCGCCGGCGATGTCCATCGTGATGGGACCGCTGCCGGTGACCGACGTCATCGGGATGCCTTTGCCGCTCAGGTAGCTCAGCATCTGATCGCCGGTGCCGGGCACGTCGAGGTCCCAGGTGCCGGTGACACAGCGCGTGTCGCCGCCGTGCGGGCCGGATGCGGATCCGGACGAGCCGGTGCCCGATCCCGGATCGCCGGAGGCACCGCCACCCGGCCCCACAGTGCAGGCGGTCAGGGCCAGTGCGAGGGCGGCAGGAATGAGGATGAGCGAGACAAGGCGGCTGTTCATACCCCTACGACGCGTGCGCATGCCCAACAGGTTGACACGGGGTGCCGCGATTGTCACGCCCATCCCAGCCGGTGCAGCTCGTCGTCGTCGAGCCCGAAGTAGTGGCCGATCTCGTGCACCAGGGTCACGTGCACCTGATCGCGCAGCTCGTCCATCGTTCGGCAGGCGTGCAGCATCGGCTCGCGATAGATCACGATGCGGTCCGGCAGTTCGCCGAAGCCGTACCGCTCGCGGTGGGTGATGGCGATGCCCTGATACAGCCCGAACAGGCTGAGTGAGCCGTCTTCCGGCCGGTCTTCGGTGACGAACACCACGTTCTCGATCCCCTCGACCATCTCGTCGGGCAGCAGGTCGAGTTCGTCGATGACCAGCTTCTCGAAGGCGGCGCGATCCAGCTCGAGCATCAGTCCAGGGCTTCCACGAGCGCCCACTGCAGTTCTCCCAGCCAGTCGTAGACGTCGGCGAGCTCGTTCTCGGGCAGCGGGTCGCCATCTTCATGGATGCCGAGGCGCTCCGCAAGCACGAGGCGCAGGTCGGTGAGTGCCGGCAGCCAGTGCTCTGCGTCGTCCCGCGCGACGGTGAGCCGCTCGTCGTCGGACGAGGCCATCAACGCCGCCGAGATGAGCCCGGAGTTCGCCGTCTTGCGCTCGATCAAGCCGTCGCGGGTGTAGCGGCGGAACTCGGCGGCGGCCTCATCGTCATCCGGATACGCGTTGGGGAACAGCCGCCCGAGCGCGGGATCGCCGGTCAGATCGCTGTCATCCAGCTGGTCATGAACCAGCTCGTCGTACTGCGTGAGCAGAGTGGAGAGCAGCCGACGCTCCATCGGCGTCAGCTCGATCAGCACCCCCGTGACCTCGGGTTCGATCCTCATGCCGGCATCACGAGACCCGGTCGACCGTCGCCCAGAGGCCGTATTCGTGCATGGCCTCGGTGTGCCGCTCCATCTCTTCGCGCGGGCCGGTCGCGACGATGGCCCGTCCGTCGTTGTGCACCTGCAGCATCAGCCGCTCGGCCTCGGGCTTCGAGTAGCCGAAATAGCTGCGGAAGACGTGGGTCACGTACGACATGAGATTGACCGGATCGTTCCACACCACCGTCTGCCACGGGACGTCTGGCGAGATCCGCGATTCGGTCGTGGTGTCGCGCTCGAGGTCCGTGCTGGACAGCACGGGCGACGAGGCGACGAACATGGGGTGGATGACGGGACTCGAACCCGCGACATCCGGCACCACAAGCCAGCGCTCTACCAACTGAGCTACAACCACCATGTGCGCACCGCCCCCCTCTCGGAGAGCGGGCAACCCCACGATATTACCGCACGAGGGATGCCCATGACTCCACCGTCGAGACGGACGCCGCCTGCGCCTGCTCGCTGGTCGGGCCGGGGTCGGCGACGAATACCACCCGGCGGTAGTAGTCGAGTTCGCGGATCGATTCCAGGATGTCGGCCAGTGCGCGGTGCCCGCCGTTCTTGGCCGGCGCCTGAAAGTACACCCGAGGAAACCAGCGGCGTGCCAGCTCCTTGATCGACGAGACGTCGACGCTGCGGTAGTGGAGGTGACCGTCGACCCGCGGCATGTACTTGGCCAGGAACGAGCGGTCGGTGCCGATGGTGTTGCCCGCCAGGGGAGCGGTGCCGGCATCCGGAACGAACTTGAGGATGTATTCGAGCACCTCGTACTCGGCCTCGGCGAGCGTGACGCCGTTCGGGATCTCGGCGATCAGGCCGCTCTCGGTATGCATCTGCGTGACGAAGTCGCCCATGTGGTCCAGTGCGGACTGATCCGGTTTGATCACGATGTTGAAGCCGGCGTCGAGTGGCTTGAGGTCGTAGTCGGTGACGACGACAGCAACCTCGACGAGCTCGTCGAGCTCGAGATCGAGTCCGGTCATCTCGCAGTCGATCCAGACCAGGACATCGGGTTGTGCAGCCACCCGGTCAGCCTAGCGAAGGCCGCTGACGGGCTGCCGTGCGCCGGTCGGCGGTCGGCGGTCGGCGGGAATCGCGGGCCGCGTCATCCGGTTGCCCCCTCTGTGATCGTCGACCTGTACACCTCGGCCTTCTGCGAGCCGTGCCATCTGACGCGGGCCGTGCTGGCCGACGCCGCGCGCCTGGTCCCCGCGGCGCAGATCGTCGAGCGCGACATCGTGAAGTTCGAGGCGCAGGCCGAGGCCGACGGCATCCTGGTGACGCCGACGGTCATCGTGCGCTCGCCGGACGGCACGGAGGTGTTCCGCGCCCACGGCGTGCCGACGTTGTCCCAGGTGTTGACGGCCCTGGCGAAGGCCGTCTAGGCGATCAGCCGCGAGTGGTCCCCCCGGAGAGATTCGAACTCCCGACCAGCCGGGTAGAAACCGGATGCTCTATCCACTGAGCTACGGGGGGCGGCCCTGAGCGGCTCGAGCAGAAGTCTAGAGCGACAGCATCGGTCGCCGAGCAGCCGTGCGGCCTACGACGACAGCTTGTCAGACGTCGCGTCAGAGGGCACGACGTGGCCAGACACCATCGGGATCGGCGAGGTCAGCGGCATGTCGTGCGCCTGCGGGGCTGGTTCATGGGTGACCGCGGCGTACTGCTCTTCGGCCCAACGCTGCTGCTCGAGCACGACCGGGTCGACAGCTCGGTCGGTGTAGTCCCAGCGATCCAGGTCGGCGGCGAACAGCTTCTTGGCCCTGCTCGGCTTGTGCAGCCACTCGACCAGGCGGTCGCGGTACTCGTCAAGCGGCTGCTCGGCCTGGTAGCTGTAGCTCACCGAGTTGGTGCGCATCTCGCGAAGTTCGTGGCTGGCCCAGTCGGCCGCAAGCCCGGCTCCCGCGATCGGAAGCAGCCGCACGGCGACGTCGGCTTGGCCGGCGAGCAACTCGGCGTGCTCCTTGGCGGCCGGCCCTTGGCTGTGCCAGGTCGCGGCACCCTGACCGGCGGCGACGAGGGCGGCGACCGCGGCTGCACGCACTTCGTGATCATGCTGCGCGATGAGGCGCTGGATGGCCCCCCGTGCGATGGCGGCGCCGATGATGCCGGCAACGACGATGGCGACGAACGGAATGACCGCCGTTGACATGATCTTCCAGCCCGCGTCGGATTGGATCCAGTCGAGAAAATCGCTCCACCATTGCATGGGCGGCACACTACGCCGCCAGGTCTCGATCCCTCCAGCGATCGCCGCGCGTCGCCCAAACTCTCAGGCTGAAGGTGAGGGCTGGTGCTTCAGCCTCGAAGGGACTCGATCGCCTCGTCGGCGGTCCAGAACTCGCCGATCGGCAAGAAACCCCGCGCCCGTGGGCGGAGCCGCTTGCTCAAGAAGCGCTCGCCGTCGGCCGTGTCGAGCAACTCGACATAGCCGAGCACGGCGCCGTCGGGTCGGGTTGCGCGCCACAGCCGGCCGTGCAGCGCGAGCACGGTGATACCGGGGTGCGCGGAGGCCAGCGGCAACGGGATCGCTCGCTCGAGAAGTTCCATGAATCGAACATATGTTCGACCACCGACACTCAGTCGGACCGGGATGCCGCCCTCGCGGCCGGCGCCAACGCCAAGTCGGCATCCACCACCTTGCCGACCCGGGCCGTCTGGGCCAGCATGATGCCGACCAGCACGACGGCCGCGCCGAGCAGCTGGACGGCATCCAACCCTTCACCCAGCCACAGCCATGCCACGAGGAACGCGAACAGCACCTCCGACGACGCGACGATGCCGGCCGCCGTCGCCGGAAGGTGCTTGAGCGCGTAGAAGCCGAGCAGGAACGGCAGGAACGATCCCATCACCACCGCCGAGGTCAGCGGCAGCCAGAGCGGCACCTCGAGGTGGCCGTGCGAGCCGCCGATGTCCACCGGTCTGTCCAGGATGGTCGGGCTCATCGTCCACCAACCGCTGAAGATCGCCCAGAACGCGGCGGCGAACAGGCCGGTCCAGAATGCGACGGCGAGCGGCGAGGTGGCTGCCACCTGGCGCTCGCCGACGACGAAGTAGATCGTGAGCATCACGGCCGCACCCAGAGCCAGCACGACGCCGAGCGGGTCGAGCGTGCTGTTCCAGAGCTGCGCGACCACGACGAGTCCAGCCAGCACCAGCCCGATCGCGACCCACAGGCGGGCCTTCACCTTCTCTTTGAAGACGAAGAACCCCACGAGAGCGACGAACAGCACACCGGTGTACTCCAGCAGCAGCGCGATGCCGACCGGCAGGCGGCCCAGCGCCCCGCCATAACAGGCCTGCAGCAGGGCGATGCCCGTGACCCCGAGAACCGCCATGGTCAGCAGCTGGCGCCGCGGCATCCGGAATGCCTTGCGGTTGACGACGAGCAGCACGGCACCGGCGAGCACGGCGGTGCCCAGCGAGCGGAACAGGGTGAGCTGCTGCGGCTGCAACCCGCCCAGCACCAGCAGCTTGGTGGTGGTGCCGTTCGCCCCGAACAGGGCGGCGCTCAGCAGAGCGAAGAGGTATCCCACGCCGACCGCGACCGGGTCAGCCGCGCTGCTCGGTGCCGTCGACCGCGAACGGCTCGATGGCGCCGAGCTCGGCCTCGGTCAGTGGTGCGGCCTTCGCGGCGCCCAGGCTGCTCTCGAGTTGGGCGACGCTCGAGGCGCCGATGAGAGCGCTGGTCACCTGGGGATGCCGCAGCACCCAGGTCAGGGCCAGTTGCGCGAGAGTCTGCCCGCGGTCCTGGGCGATGGTGTTGAGGCCCGTCACTCGATCGAGATAGGTCTTGCTGATGTTCTTCTCGGTGATCCAGCGGCCGGTGGCGGCCCGCGAGTCATCCGGGATGCCGTTGAGATAACGATCGGTCAGCATGCCCTGGGCGAGCGGCGAGAACACGATCGAGCCGGCGCCGATCTCGTCGAGCACCGGGAAGAGTCCGTGCTCGATGTGGCGGTCGAACATGTTGTACCGCGGCTGATGGATCAGCAGCGGGATGCCCTCGGCCTGCAGCGCGACGAGCGCGGCCTTGGTCTGCTCGGGGTCGTAGTTCGAGATGCCCGCATACAGCGCCCGGCCGGACTTCACGGCAGTCGCAAGCGCGCCCATGGTCTCTTCGATCGGCGTCTCGGGATCGGGACGGTGCGAGTAGAAGATGTCGACGTAGTCGAGTCCCATCCGCTTCAGCGACTGGTCGAGCGAGCTGAGCAGGTACTTGCGCGATCCCCACTCGCCGTACGGGCCGGGCCACATGTCGTAGCCGGCCTTCGTCGAGATGATGAGTTCGTCGCGGTACGGCACGAAGTCGTCATGGAAGATCAGGCCGAAATTGCGCTCGGCGGCGCCGTTGACCGGCCCGTAGTTGTTGGCGAGGTCGAAATGCGTGACCCCGAGGTCGAACGCGCGGCGCAGGATCGCGCGCTGCGTCTCGATCGGGCGGTCGGAGCCGAAGTTGTTCCACAACCCGAGCGAGATCTCGGGGAGCTTGAGGCCGCTGCGGCCCACCCGCGGGTACGGCATCCGGCCGTCGTAGCGGTCGTCGTCGGCGACGTAGAGAGTCGGGGAGGGATTCTGCGGGGTGGGCATGCATCAAGCCTACGGTTGCCTGGGTGCGGCTTGCCGCGAGGAGGCGTACGGTCAAGGTCGTCACAACAGAAAGGAGCTCAACGATGAGCTCGACCGCCTCCATGGGCACCACTACCGGTCAGCGCTGGGTCGCATTCGGCGACTCGGGTGCCGCCGGCACCATCCTCCACACCGACAACGGCTACGCCGTGCGTTTGCTCGCCGACCAGGAACCGCGCGGCGTCTACCCGACGCTCGAGGTCGCCAAGAGCGCCATGCACGCGAGCATGCCGCCCGGATCGAACTGGCCGGAGTTCCGCGAGCACTGACGCTCCTCCTCCGCACCGCGCGACGGGCGCCGTCTCTCCACCTCGGTGGCGGGCGGCGCCCGTTGTCATGCCGGCCCTACGACGATGAGGCGATCGGATGCCGGGGCGGCTTTCCGGCACGAGCGCCGCGCCCGGCATCCGATCTGTCAGTCGTCGCCCTCGTCGTCGTCCGCAAGTTTGCGCGGCACTCGGATGCCCGCTGCACGCAAGTCCTCGGGCGCCACGGGCGTGCCATCCTCCCAGACCGCCGAGTCGAGCATCCAGATCACCGAGATGCCGCCGATCGTCAGCGGATGCTCGCGCAGCCGCGCCTCGCGACCGCCGATGCTCACCGTGCGCACGCGAGTCATGCCCCGACGCTACCGCTCGTCCACAAGCGGAGGATTCTCGAGCGCTCCACCCCTCGGCCTTTCTGCGGCCGGCGGATCGACGACGGATCCACCCTGAAGTCATCACCTCACGACTTCTGAAGGAGCACTCCATGACCGACACGATTACCCTCACCGGCCTCGTCGCCACTACTCCGCGTCACCTCGTGACCAGCGAGGGGCTGCCCATCACGAGTTTCCGCCTCGCTTCGACCCAGCGCCGCTACGACCGCGGTGCGCAGAAATGGATCGACGGGGAGACCAACTGGTACACCGTCACCTCCTTCCGCCAGTTGGCCATCAACGTGGTCGGATCGGTGAACAAGGGCCAGCGGGTGGTCGTCTCGGGCAAGCTGCGCATCCGCGACTGGGAGAGCGGCGACCGCGCGGGCACCACCGTCGAGATCGATGCGGATGCCCTGGGTCACGACCTCGCGTGGGGCACCTCGGTCTTCACCCGCTCGGTCGCCTCGACGGTGGCAAACGACGCCGATCTGCCGAGCGACCGTGCCGCGGTGCTCGATGGCGACGACGGGGAATCCGAGTCGTCGGCCGATTCCGCGGATTCGAGTGGTGCGACGGCCGACGCAGGCCCCGATGACGAACTGGCTGCCGCGCGCGCGAAGCGCCCCGTCGAGGTCGCCGTTCCGTTCTGAGCGGTTGAGCCCCGGTGGCTACAGTCGTCTCATGATCGCCATCGACGCGTCATCGCCGGTTCCACCGTTCGAGCAACTCAGGATGCAACTGGCTCAGCAGATCACGTCGGGCGAGCTGGCGGGCGGCGCCCGGTTGCCGACCGTCCGCAAGCTTGTCGGCGACCTGGGGTTGGCGCCGAACACCGTCGCGCGCACCTACCGCGAACTCGAGTCCGACGGATTCATCGCCACCCGGGGCCGCAATGGCTCGTTCGTCACGCCCCAAGGGGATCCGGCCCAAACGCAGGCACAGGAGGCGGCGCGCGCCTTCGCCGATCGCATGCGCAAGCTCGGCATTTCCGATGCCGCCGCGATCGGGTACGTGACGGCGGCGCTCCGCGGCTGACCGACCGCACGCGAGCTCACGGCGAGCGTTGAGTTCCGTTCACGGTCGCCGCTCTAGAATCGTCGCGACCCGAGTCGCATCCGGTGACCGGTCGAGGAGGATCATGCGCCGCGTCGGAACCCTGCAGCGTGTGGTGCTCCCGCTTGTGATCGCCGCGACCGCGATCACCGCGCTCGCCGGATGCGCGCCCAAGCCCGTCCCGACGCCCACGCCCAAGCCGTCGAGCTCGAGCACGGGCGCCCCTCAGCCCACGCTCAATCTGCAGGGCACAGCGAAGGACAACCTGGCCTACTTCAACGACGTCAACAACAAGTTCATCGACGAGGGCGGAGATCTGAGCGGTCGGCCGTTCATCGACAACCTGGTGAAGGCCGGCTTCCCCAAAGCCGACATGGAGGTCACCCCCGACCGCACCACGGTCAACCTCGCGGCCGACAACGTCTCGTTCTCGGTGCGCCTCGGCAAGACTTGCCTCATCGGCCAGTACGGCAACACCGGCTACGCGAGCACCGCGCAGAAGCTTCTCTCGACCGGCAAATGCCTGGTCGGCACCACTCGCAAGATCGACTGGTGAGAGCTTCGCTCAAAGCGAAGGCCATTTCTGGCCTTCGCGCGGCTCTCACCGCGGCCGTCTCGGCCGCGGGAGCATTCAGCCCGGCCTGAGCCGGGGCCGATGGCTCCGTAGACTGAACCCCATGGCCGAATTCATTTATTCGATGGTCCGCGCCCGCAAGGCGGTCGGCGAGAAGCTCATCCTCGACGATGTGACCATGTCGTTCCTGCCGGGGGCGAAGATCGGAATGGTCGGCCCCAACGGCGCGGGCAAGTCCACGATCCTGAAGATCATGGCCGGGCTCGACATCCCGAGCAACGGCGAAGCGAAGCTCAGTGCCGGCTACACGGTCGGCATCCTGATGCAGGAGCCCGTGCTCGACGAGACCAAGACCGTGCTCGAGAACGTCCAAGAAGGCGTCGGCCCGATCAAGGCCAAGCTCGACCGCTTCAACGAGATCTCGGCGGCGATGGCCGACCCCGACGCCGACTTCGACACGCTGCTCGCCGAGATGGGCGAACTGCAGGGTGAGATCGACGCGGCCGACGCCTGGGACCTCGACTCCCAACTGGAGCAGGCGATGGATGCGCTGCGCACGCCCCCGGGTGACGCGAGCGTGAAGAACCTCTCCGGCGGTGAGAAGCGCCGCGTCGCGCTGACCAAGCTGCTCCTGCAGAAGCCGGATCTGCTCCTCCTCGACGAGCCCACCAACCACCTCGACGCCGAGAGCGTTCTCTGGCTCGAGCAGCACCTGCAG
>Ga0207711_10000701_pt1 | contig 33020 bp, 33 predicted proteins | sample KBSS34metaG_FD_184401 | JGI IMG/M metagenome (GOLD analysis project Ga0207711, IMG submission 184401) | Switchgrass rhizosphere microbial communities from Kellogg Biological Station, Michigan, USA - KBS S3-4 metaG (SPAdes) (version 2) | ecosystem: Host-associated > Plants > Roots > Rhizosphere... | reverse complement strand
GGGACGCAGTTCGTCGAGAAAATCGGCGACAGGAAAGCTGAGATCGCCGGCGTATTCGACCTCGCGAACCGACGCGCCGGCCACCTCCGCATAGAAACGGTACATCGCGTACGACGGCTTGAGCAGGAGAACGTCGTCGCCATCGTCGACGAAAGTGTTGACTAAGAGCTGGATCGCCTCATCGGTGCCATTGGTGATGGTGAATTCTTCGGGTGAAACGTCGAAGAACGCGCCCAGATCGCGCCGGGCTTCCTGATACTCGGGATAAATGGTCAGGTGGTCGGCGGTCAGGTACTTCTGCACGCACTCGATCACCTTCGGCGAGCAGCCGACGGTGTTCTCGTTGAAGTCCAGCCGCAGCTTTCCAGCGCGCCCAGCGGAGGGCGGGGAATAGGGCGCCATCGCGCGAATCGCCTCGCGCGGTGTAAGAGGGTCAGCCATGCCGTACCTCGACGGATCGTGCGTGCGCTTCCAAGCCCTCCGCCCGAGCCAGAGTCGTGACCGCCGGAGCCAACGATTTCAGCGCCGCTGGACTTAACTCCTGCACCGAGATCACTTTGACGAAGTCCGCCGCGGATAAACCGCCGCGCAGACGAGCTTGGCCCGACGTCGGCAACACGTGATTGGGGCCGGACGCATAGTCTCCCGCAGCCTCGGGGCTCGACGGGCCGAGAAAAACCGAGCCCGCATTCTGGATGGAACTGAGCAACGCGGGATCGTGCAGCGCGAGGTGCTCTGGCGCAAGCGTATTCGAAAACTCGACCGCGCGTTCGAGCGAATCGACGAGCACGATTGCGCCGTTGGTATCGATCGATTGGCGCGCGACCGCGGCGGTCGGCAGGGAAGTGAGTTGCCGCTCGACGGCCTCTGCCACGGCGTTGGCCAAGTCGCGACTAGTCGTGAGCAGGATGGCAGAGGCATCGACATCGTGTTCGGCTTGCGCCAGCATGTCGGCGGCGATCCACTCGGGGTTGCCTTCCGCGGTGATGATCACGATCTCGGTCGGGCCGGCCACGAAGTCGATTCCGGTTTCCCCCGCGATTAGCTTTTTCGCCGCGGCGACGTAGATGTTCCCCGGGCCAACGATACGATCCACTCGCGGAACGGTGGCCGTTCCGAAGGCCAGTGCGGCGATGGCCTGCGCGCCGCCCATTTGGAAAAAATGGGTCACGCCAAGCCACGCAGCGATGCCCAGGATCTCGGCGCTGGGGTGCGGGCAGGCGACACAAGTAGTCTTAACGCCGGCAACCTGCGCCGGGATGATATTCATCATCAGCGTGGAGGGCAAGGGATAGCGGCCCGCGGGCGTGTACGCGCCCATGGAATCGAGCGGACGCACGATCTGGCCAAGCTTGCGGCCATCGGGATATTCCACCAGCTTTTCGATCGGGAGCTGCAGCCGCGCGTATTCGCGAATGTTGGCGTCGGCGATGCGCACTGCTCGCCCGAATTCCGGCTCGAGCGATCCATGCACAGGAATGCGCACGCTCGCGCCTTCAAACCCGTCGAACTTGCGGGCGTAGGCGAGCAGCGCGGCATCGCCCTCGCGGCGAACATCTTCCAAGATGGGCGCGACGATGCGCTCGGCGTCCTCCAACCGCTGCGTTTTCCGTGCGACTAAGGACTGCGCTTCCCGATGTTTGATGATCCGGATCATATTCGCAAGTCGCTACATTACGATCTTGTTCAGCGGATACTCGACGATGCCCTGCGCTCCGGCTTCTTTCAAGCGCGGAATGATGGTGCGCACGGTGGCTTCATCGAGGATCGTGTTGAGCGCCAGCCAGTCGCCGTCGCTTAAAGGCGAGATGGTTGGTTTTTTCAGCGCCGGCAGTACGCCCAGAACGCTTTCCAGATTGTTCTTTTCGACGTTCAGCATCAGCCCGACCTTTCCCAGCGCGTTGATCGCGCCTTGGAGTAGCATCCGCATGTCTTCCAGCTTGCGCCGCTTCCACGGATCCTTCCAGGAATTGACGTTGGCGATGAGCTGGGTATTCGATTCCATCACGGTCTCGACGATTCGCAGCTTGTTGGCGCGCAGAGAAGAGCCGGTTTCGGTGACTTCGACGATGGCGTCGGCGAGTTCGGGAGGCTTGACCTCGGTCGCGCCCCAACTGAACTCGACCTTAGCAGTGACGCCGTGGGATTTGAGATATCGTTCGGTGGCCGCGACTAGTTCGGTTGCGATGATTTTGCCTTGCAGATCCTTGACCGTTTGCACTGGCGAGGATTCCGGCACAGCCAACACCCAACGCACTTTGCCGAAGCTCTGCTTGGCGTAGATCAGATCGGCGACAGTCTCGACCTGTGCGTCATTTTCCTGGACCCAGTCGCGCCCAGTGAGACCGGCATCGAGCACGCCGTCTTCGACGTAGCGCGCCATCTCTTGAGCGCGAATGAGCATGCACTCGACCTCGGGGTCGTCAATCGCGGGGAAATAGGATCGGCTGCTGACGGTAATCTGGAATCCGGCGCGCCGGAAGAGATCGACGGTGGCGTTTTCAAGACTGCCTTTAGGAATGCCGAGTTTCAGTTTCATTTAGTTTCCGTAAACAGCCTTGGGGTCGTACGCTTGAGTATCGGTGATCTTCCACTCGTTGCCTTCGAGCTTGCGGAAGAAGCAGCTTTCATAACCTTCGTGGCAAACGCCTGGCCCGAGGGCCTCACATTTCAACAGGACGGCATCGCGATCACAATCGGTCGAGATTTCCTTGACTACCAGCTTGTGGCCGGAAGATTCGCCCTTGAGCCACAGCTTGTTGCGCGAGCGGCTATAAAACACCGCGTTGCCCGTCTCGACGGTCTTGCGGAAGCTTTCTTCGTTCATGAAGCCGACCATCAGGACCCGCCCCGTTTTCCAATCCTGTATGACTGCAGCCACTAGGCCGTCCAGTTTCGTAAAATCCAGATCCATATAATTTGCACCTATAACGAAAAAGCCCACCGTTTCCGGCGGGCTCATTTGATCTCTCTTTTCCGGTTTACTTGTTTTATGCGTGAGCCCGCATCGCACCGTTGCCGTGGTGATGATGGTGGCGATGATGGCGGGTCGCGAGCATAGAAATCACAGTATACCAGACTTTCAGGCCAGTGCCTGGTCCAAGTCCGCGACGATATCCTCCACCGCTTCGATGCCGACCGACACGCGCATCAGATTATCGCGAATCCCCAGCCGTTCGCGATGTTTGGGCGAAAGATCCCGATGCGATCCCATGACTGGATACATCATCAAGGTGTGAACATCGCCAAGTGAGGTCGCGCGAACCACCATCTTCAACTTTTCCATGAAGCGGAAAACTTCCCGGCGCCCGGCGCCTTTGAGCTCGAACGACACGAGCCCGCCAAATCGATTCGCCGGGAACAGGCGCGCGATGGAATCGGCATCCGGATGCTTGGGATCGCCGGGGAAAAATGTTCGTTCCACGCGCGGATGCGTCGCCAGCCAGGACGCGACCTTGCAGGCGTTGGCGCACTGCCGCTCCACGCGCAATGCGAGTGTCTTGATCCCGCGCAAGGTCAGATAACTTTCGAACGGGCCCATGACTGGACCGATGGTGCGCGATAGCGAACGAATGGAATCGAAGTGCGCGGCGTCGGCAATAATCACGCCACCCAAAACGTCGCCATGCCCCGCCAGATATTTGGTAGCACTGTGGCAGACAATGTTCGCGCCGAGCTCCAGGGGTCTCACGAGCAGGGGAGTCGCGAAGGTGTTGTCGACGATCAGCGGCACATCCGCGGCCCGGCACAGCGCGGCGATCTTATCCAATGGCGGCACCCGCAGTAGAGGGTTCGCAATGGTCTCGACGACCACCGCACCGGTTTTCTCTTCCGTAAGGGCCGCTTCGAAGGCTGCCAGATCGCACGGATCGACTTGTGCGGTCTCTACTCCCATGGGTCCGAATATGTTCATCAGCATGGAGGTGGTGGCGCCATACATCATGTTGGCGGCGACCACGCGTTTGGGCCGGTCCATCAATGCGGCCAGCACCGCGATGTGGATGCCCGCCATGCCTGACGAACAGGCAATCGCACCGGCTCCGCTTTCCAGCTCCCGGACTAGTTCCTCAAGCGCCGAGCGCGTGGGGTTGTCATAACGCGCATACGACGGGCCGGATTCCTCCAGCGCAAATACGCGATCGAGCTGATCCATCGACTCGTAAACGTAGCTCGCGGCCGTGTAGATCGGAGTCGTGACGGGAGTGAAGTTGCCGGTCTTCTGGCGGTCACCCCAGTGAACGGTCTTACTTTCGATTTTCATGACCGCTTCCAGCGTACTCCTTCCTTAGTGTCTTCAAGGATCACGCCCTGTGCGGCGAGTTTCGCGCGAATCTCATCGGAACGGCCAAAATTCTTCGCCTTCTTGGCGGCGGTGCGCTCGGCGATCAGCGTGTCCACTTCGCCATCCGAGAGTCCGCCGGTGTGCGCGGTGGCCCTCAGCACGTCGAAGACGGAATCGAACCGATCCAGAAATTCCAGCGCGTCCGTCACGTTACCGGCGGGAAATTGTCCCGCATCCATGGCAGTGTTGGTATCGCGGATGTATTCGAAAACGGTTCCAAGGGCTCCGGCGGTGTTGAGATCGTCATCGAGCGCGGCATCGAAGGCGGCGCGCGCAGCCTGGGTTCGTGAGACAAGCTCGGTGTTTGTCCCGTCGGGAAATTTGTCGGTCTCGAGGCGCAGCTTGTAATTCCGCAGCCGGTCGATCGACGTCGCCGCGGCCTTCAGTCCGTCGAAGGTGAAGTTCAGCTTCTTCCGATATGGCACGGAAGCCAGCAAGTAGCGTAAAGCTTCCGGTGCGAACCCGCGCTCCTTGAGATCCCGCAGCGTATAAATGTTGCCGAGCGACTTCGACATTTTCTGCGAATCCACGCTCAAGTGCTCGGCGTGCAACCAGAAACGAACGAACTGCTTCCCGGTAATCCCCTCGGCTTGCGCGATTTCATTTTCGTGATGCGGGAACGTCAGGTCCACGCCTCCGGTGTGGATGTCCAAGGTATCGCCGAGATACTTCATCGCCATGGCGGAACACTCGATATGCCATCCGGGGCGGCCGTTGCCAATGGGCGTATCCCATGCGGGCTCGCCGTCCTTGGCGGCTTTCCACAAGACGAAGTCACGGGCGTCGTCTTTGTCATATTCATCCACGTCGACACGAGCGCCGGCGCGGATCCCGCTGAAGTCGTTGTGCGAGAGCTTGCCGTATTCGGGAAATGTCGAGATGCGGTAATAAACCGAGCCATCGCTGACGTACGTATGCCCGCGTTCGGTGAGATGCTGGACGGCCTCTACCATTTCGGGGATGTGCTGGGTAGCCGGAACGATGCGCTCGGGACGCTCCAGCCGCAGCGTCGCGGTGTCTTCAAGGAATGCCTTGGTGTAGACCGAAGTAAATTCATCCAGGGATTTGCCGGCGGCCTTGGAATCGCGGATGATCTTGTCCTCGATGTCGGTGATGTTCATCACGTGATCGAGTGTATAGCCACGTGCACGCAGCCAGCGGCGCAGGATGTCCGGAAATACGAAGGATCGGAAGTTGCCGATGTGGGCGTAATTGTAGACGGTCGGCCCGCAAGTGTACATCCGCACGACGTTGTCGTGCAGGGGCTTGAACTCCTCTAACTGCTGGGTCAGGGTGTTGTAAAACCGCAAGGACATGGGAAGTCCTACTATCCTACCAAGCGTTATTTGGCGGCCAGGTGGGTTACAATCAAGCCGTGACCGTGAAGGAAGAGCTTCACCGCCTGATTGAGGGCTTGGCCGATGAGCACGCCCGCGATCTTCTGGACGATCTCCAAAACGCCGCCGACGCGAACGGACCGCCTCTGGACTCCGAGACGCGCGCTTCACTTGACCGTGGACTCGCTGATATTTCGGCCGATCGCGTCGTATCGCTCGAGGAATTCGAAAACAAACATCCCTTGTGACCTATCGTGTCGTGTTATCCGATGAAGCTGCCAAAGTGCTTCTTCGGCCAGACGCGAAGCTTCGCGCCCGACTTCAGACCCGCCTCCACCAGTTAGCCGAGAACCCTTTCGATCCACGTGTGTCGGCACCCCTGACAAACCGGCCCGGTGTTCGCAAATCGCGAGTAGGAGACTGGAGGATTCTCTTCACTGTCGACCGTCGAACCGGGTTCGTTCAAGTGGCAACCGTGGATACGCGCGGGCAGGTGTATCGAAAATGACGGCCCCCTTAACTCTTGGCTCTTACAATAGGGTCTGTGTTCCGATTCGAGCTTCAGGCGACTTGCCCAGAAACGGGGGCCCGCGCCGGCATCCTGCACACCGCCCACGGTGACGTGGAAACTCCGGTGTTCATGCCGGTCGGCACGCAGGGGACGGTCAAAGGCATCCTGCCGCGCGATCTGCTGAACGATCTCGACGCCAAGATTATCCTGGGCAATACCTATCACCTGTTCTTGCGGCCCGGGCACGAAGCGATTCGCAAGCTCGGCGGCCTGCACAAGTTCATGAACTGGCCCCGGGCCATCTTGACAGACTCGGGCGGATTCCAGGTTTTCAGTTTAGACACGCTGCGCAAGGTCACCGAAGAAGGTGTGCTGTTCCGCTCGCACCTGAACGGTGATCCGCACTTCTTCACCCCCGAATCGACGGTCGACGTCCAACTGGCGCTCGGCAGCGACGTCATGATGGTGCTCGACGAGTGCCTGGCCTATCCGGCCAGCCACGAAGCCGCGCGAGTCTCTACCGAACGGACGCTGCGCTGGGCGCGCGCGGGCTACGACCACTATCGGAGGTCCCGTGACGGCGAGCATGCTCTGTTCCCGATCGTTCAAGGGTCCATGTATCCCGACCTGCGCCGCCACTGTGCCGAGGAACTGCTGCCACTCGAGGCCGAAGGCTATGCGATTGGCGGCTTATCCGTCGGCGAGCCGCGCGCGCTCAGTCTGGAAATGACGGAAATCACTACTCCGCTGCTGCCGCACGATCGTCCGCGCTATGTCATGGGCGTCGGTATGCCGAACGAGCTACCCGAGTACGTCGCGCGCGGCGTCGACATGATGGATTGCGTACTACCATCCCGTAACGCTCGTAACGGGTACTTATTTACATCACAGGGACGGGTTGTGATCAAGCAGGCGCAGTACAAGGAAGATCCTGGCCCAGTGGATGAAACCTGTTCCTGTTACACTTGCCGCAATTTTTCGCGGGCGTATCTTCGCCATCTGTTCCTCGCGGGCGAGATGACATTCTCCACACTGGCGACGCTGCACAACCTGCGCCGGTACCTTGACATGATGAGGCAGATGCGGGAGGCTATACTGGTTGGGGAGTTCCCCACGTATCTGCGCGCACAGCGCGGCACCATGTTGAGTTGGCAGTAAATCTTTAGGAAGCCGTATAAATCTCCCGATGCAAGACCTCGCCTTTTGGCTGCTTCAGCAGAGCGCGCCCGCGTCTAATCCGATCATCAGCTTCTTGCCGCTGATCTTCATCGTCGCGATTTTCTACTTCCTGGTGTTCATGCCGATGCAGCGGCAGAAGAAGCAGCAAGCGACCATGCTGGCCGGATTACAGGCGGGAAATGAAGTGGTGACCACGGGCGGGATCGTCGGGACTGTGGTGAGCGTTGCCCAGGACACCTTGATCGTGCGGGTGAAGCCGGATAATATCAAGCTGCAAATCACGCGCGCCGCCGTGGCCAGTCTGGTGAACCCGGAGAAAGCGCTGGAAGAGAAGAAGTAACCATTATGAGCAGCAATACCAAAATCAGGCTTCTGATCATCGTGGCGGTAACGCTGGTTTGCATTTATGGCTTGATCCGCGATCCGGACACCATGGGGGTCCCGACTTCCCAGCAGGAACTGGTGGATCACTGGCGAAAGAACATCCGGCTCGGCACGGATCTTAAGGGCGGCAGCAATCTCGTATATCAGATCCAGATGCAGGACGCCTTTAAGCTGGAGGCCGATACCGTCATCCAACGGATGCGCGATGAGCTGTCCAAGGCATCCGTTCCCTTCGCGGACATTAATCGCAGCGATCCTGACTTCGATCACGCGAATAATATCCAGATAAACGTTGCCGGTGTCCCCGCGACGCGTGCGGGCGACTTCCGCATGATCGTGACCGATAATTTCGGCGCGGTGTGGATTCTCACCACGGTAAACGAAACCGATTATCGCTTGACGATGAAGGCCAGCGAGGCGTTGCGCGTTCGGGCGGACACGGTCACGCAGACCATCAACACGGTCGAAAAGAAAATCAACGGTCTTGGACTCGCGGAATCGAGCGTGCAGCAACGCGGCGAATCGCAAATTCTGGTCACGCTGCCGGGCGTGGATGATCCTGCCCGCATCAAGCAGATTCTCCAGACGGCCGCGATCCTCGAGCTTTACGAAGTCCAGGGCGGCCCATTCGGCTCGCGTGAGGAAGCCATGCAAAGCAAGAATGGCATTCTTCCCCTGAGCTCGCAGATTTTGGGTAGCGGCGTGCGGAACGGCGCGCCTGGCGAGTATTACATCCTCGCGCGGACGCCGGTCGTCACGGGCCGGGATCTCCGCGATGCCAAGCCGATCCAGAACGGCCAAAGCGGCGGCTGGGAGACAAATTTTGTTCTGACCCAGGACGCCGCCAAGCGCTTCGAGCGTTTCACTGGCGCGCACATTAATGACCGGTTGGCGATTGTGCTCGACAAAAAAGTGTTGAGCGCGCCGACCATCCAGGCCAAGATCAGCGATAACGGCGTAATCACCAATATGGGCGGGCATGACGCGGCGGCGGACCTGGCGCTGAACCTTCGCGCTGGATCGCTTCCGGCGAGCCTGCTGAACATGGAAGAGCGGTCGGTCGGTCCATCCCTGGGTGCGGATTCCATCCGCCAGGGCATCATCAGCGGTATCGCCGGCGTCATCGCGGTGGTCGCCCTGATGCTGGTTTACTACAAGCGGAGTGGCATCAATGCCACCCTGGCGTTGATTCTGAACGCGCTGATCCTGGTGGCTGCCTTGAGCTACTTTGAGGCGGTCCTGACGCTGCCTGGTATCGCCGGTATCATCTTGACCATTGGTATGGCGGTGGACTCGAATGTCCTGATTTTTGAGCGCATTCGGGAAGAGTTGCGGGCGGGCAAGGCGGTGGTGGCGGCGGTAGAAGCCGGATTCGGCAAGGCCTTCCTGACAATTATCGATACGCACGTAACTACTATTGTTTCCTGCTGTTTCCTGTTCCTCTTCGGAACCGGTCCAGTCAAAGGGTTTGCGGTGACCCTGGTCATCGGTTTATTCGCCAATGTTTTCACGGCGGTGTTTGTTTCCCGAACCATCTTCAATTGGGAGCTTGGCGGGCAGAAGCGGGCGGTAACGCTCAGTATTTAGATGGGTTGCTTGACTCATTCCGGCGTCTGGGTTTGTGGTAGCCTGGATCGTTTTGCAGATTCTGGATCTTTGGGATGGCGTCAGGCGGGAACTTTTGTAGGCAAGCCGGTGTCTGACACTCTAGGCCGGCAGTAACGGGCTCAATGGAATTATTTAAGAACACCAACTTCGACTTTCTCGGTAAGAAGTGGCCTTTCATCGGCTTATCGCTCGTGTTGACAGCGGCTGGATTTATCAGTATCGGAATGAAGGGCATGCGCTACGGGATCGATTTCAAGGGTGGCGCTCAAATGTCGTTGCGCTTCGCCCAGGAACCCCCGGTTCAGCAGATCCGCTCGGCGCTCGAAAGCAAGCTGCCCGGCGAGATTGTCGTCCAGCAGGTCAGCGGAAAGCCCGAAGTTTTGATCGGGACCGAAATCAAGGATGAGAAGGCACTGAACGCTAATCGCCAGTTGATCGACGATACCTTGCGGGGGATGTTCGGCGGCGCGGATGGAAAGTTCGACTTGAATAACTCCTCTTCCACGGAACTGGCCGACCGGCTGCGCGGGCCGCTGCAGCAAGCCGGGGTTGCGCTCTCTGAGCAGGACGTGCAGGACCTGTGCGCCGCGATCAACTCTTATCGCGCGGATCATGGCGGTATCCTGCGCTCGGTCGACGAACTCTCCGGAGTCAAGGGTGTAACGCCCAAAGTTATCGAAGTTCTCAAGGCCAATGTCAGCCTGGGACCATTTACAATTCTGTCGACCGAGGTGGTGGGTCCCAAGATCGGCGAGGAACTGAAGAATCAGGCCATCAAAGCCGTGCTGTTCGCGCTGGCGGGAATGCTGGTGTACATCGCGTTCCGCTTCGAATGGATTTATGGTGTAGCGGCCGTGGTCGCCGTGTTCCATGACACCCTCATCACCATTGGACTTTTCTCGCTGTTCAATAAGCCGATTTCGCTGACCGTGGTGGCCGCCTTGCTGACCCTGGTCGGTTATTCGATGAACGACACGATCGTGGTTTTCGACCGGATTCGAGAGAACCTGAAGATGGTGCGCCGCGAGTCTCTGGAAAACGTCATCAATCTCAGCATCAATCAAACCTTGAGCCGGACCGTGCTGACCAGCGGCCTCACGCTGCTGACGGCGCTGGCGCTGTGGCTGTTCGGCGGAGACGTGCTGAACGGGTTTTCCTTTGCCCTGGTGGCGGGTATTATTGTTGGCACGTATTCTTCGGTTTTTATCGCGAGTCCGATTTTGGTATTCTGGCAGAACTTCCGCGGGACGGGGAAACCTGTCGCCACCGCGCCGGCGCCTCGGGAAACGGCCGGTCAACGGAAGGCAATGCGAGGGTAGTGCGTATGCTGCTTAGGAAATAGGAGAACGGGAGATGTTTGATCAGACCTTCGTAGACGGTGTTGGGAAAACAAACAAGAGCTGGACGGTGACGCTGTCTTTCAGCATCCAGATCGCGATTATCGCCGTGTTGGTCATCCTCCCTCTAATCTTCACGGATGTGCTGCCTAAGGCGCAGTTGGTTAGTTTACTGCAAGCGCCTGCCCCCCCGCCTCCGCCTCCGCCGCCGCCTCCTCCAACGCCCGTCAAGGTCATCAAAGTTCCGCCACGCCAGTTTGACGCCGGAAAGCTGATGGCGCCCAAGGAAATTCCGAAAACCGTTGCGACGATCGTTGAGGCGGAGCTGCCGCCTTCGGTTTCGAACGTGCAGGTTGTGGTCGGCGTCCCAGGTGGTGTTCCGGGAGGAAGCTCTATTGGAATGGCTGGACTCGCGCCGCCTCCTCCGCCGCCGCCCCCGCCGCCCCCGCCGCCCAAGCAAGACAAGCCAGTGCTAGTTGGCGGAAAAGTTTTTGAAGGGCGCAGGACCAAGGCCCCGTCGCCTGAATATCCTCGTGTAGCCAAGTTAGCGCGCGTGCAGGGCGCGGTTCGCTACTCGGCGGTGATCGGAAAAGATGGCAAGATCCGGGACTTGAAGTACGTCTCCGGTCCGGCCATGCTGGCAACCCCGGAGGTGATGAGGACAGTTTCGGAATGGGAGTACCAGCCTTATCAGTTGAATGGTGAGCCAGTGGATGTGCAGACAGAGATTACGGTGAATTTTGTACTGAATTAGTAGCGGCCCCGGCGTTCCAAACGTCCGTGGTCCAAAATCAACTCGCAGGAGATTAAATCATGGTTTTACAGTTGCAAGCCCAGGCATTCTTGCTTCTTCAGGAACAGGCGGTGAGCTTCGACCTGATCGGGATGTGGAATAAGATGGAGTGGCCCGCCCGCACCGTCGTGATCGTGCTCTTCATTATGTCGGCGTGGTCCATCGGCGTGATGATCGACCGTTGGATCGCGTATAACGGAGCGCGTAAGCAGTCCCGCGCCTTCGCCCCGGCCGTGGCCGGCGCGCTGCGCGAGGGCAAGCTGGATGAAGCGATCAAGATTGCCGACCGTTATGGCAAGAGCCACTTGGCCAAGGTCGTGGTGGCCGGTCTGCAGGAGTTTCGGGCGCATCAGATGAGCTCCGAAATTTCGGGTGAAGAGATTGAAGCTTCCCGTCGCGCCCTGGAACGCGCCCAAGCCATCGTGCACGCCGAGTTGAAGCGCGGTGTTTCGACGCTGGCGACCATCGCCTCCTCGTCCCCCTTCGTGGGGCTGCTGGGAACGGTCGTCGGCATCATCAACGCCTTCAAGGGAATCGCGAGCGCCAAATCGGCCGGTCTGAGCGCTGTGGCTGGAGGTATCTCGGAAGCGCTGGTCACCACCGCCGTCGGTCTGTTGGTCGCCATCCCCGCGGTCTGGATGTACAACTACTTCAGCAACCGCGTGGAAGCGTTCGACGTCGAGATGGGCAACTCCAGTTCCGAGCTGATCGACTACTTCCTCAAGCGGACCCAGCGGGCCAGCGTAGGCAAGTAGATTCTCTGGTCTCTTGCGAATGTTGACGGATGGGGCGCCGCCGCCAAGCGGCGTCCCCGTCTGAAGTGAAATGGCGGGAGTATATCGGGAGTACTGATTATGAAGAAGCCTGAAGCGCCAGCAGTCGTCTCCGAGATCAACGTCACACCCATGGTGGACGTGATGCTCGTGCTGCTGATCATTTTCATCGTGATCACACCCTTGCTGACTAAGGGGCAGCCTGTGGAATATGCGAAAGCGAAGAATCCGATCGCGATGCAGAACGCCGACAAGGAAGACGCGATTCTGATATCTGTTACACGCAACGGAACACCGTTCCTGAGCCCCGGCAATAAGCAGGTGTTGGTGGAGGACCTTCCCACCAAAGTTCAGGATCTGTTGACCAATAAGCTGGACAAGACCGTGTACATCCGAGCGGATGCCCGCGCCAAGTACCAGGCGGTGGAAGACGTGGTGGACAATTTGCGGGCGGCTGGCGTGGATCAGATCGGTTTGATCACCGAGACTCCGGCTGGTGCGGAACAGGCCACCGCGACTCCGGTTCAGTAGATTCTCGGTTGGGAAGCAGGCAAGGAGATTTCTTATGGCAATGAACGTAGGCGGAAAAGGCCGGGTCCAGGCAAATATCAACGTCACGCCGCTGATTGACGTGTTGCTGGTGCTGCTGATCATCTTCATGGTGATCACGCCCTTGACGCCGTACGGGCTGGAGGCCATCGCGCCGCAACCGCCCAAGAAGGATCAGCCCACCAAGCAGGATGAGCGCACCGTAGTCATTCAGATCGAGAAAGACGGGTCCATGAAGATCAACGAGGAGCCCACCGATTTCGACAAGCTGGGTCCCCGGCTGGAGCAGGTGTTTAAGACCCGTGCCGAGCGCGTGGTGTTCGTGAAGGGCGATCCGGACCTGGATTATCAGACCGTGGCGCGGGCCATCGATATCGCCAAGGGCGCCGGCATCGACAAGATCGGCTTGATGACGCCCAAGATCGAAGCAGGCGAATAACATCGCTCGCGAGTAATTTTAACGACGAGGAGAAGAAAGTTTTATGCGCAGAATACCGACCCTGAGCGCGGCTCTGCTGGCCGCGGCCATGATCCTGGCAGGGACCGGCTGCAATTTTCTCAAGTCCCGCGATCACATCAATCAGGGAATCGCGTCCTACCGCAACGCCAAGTACGGCGATGCCGTGGATCATTTTGAGAAGGCCATCCAGCTCGATCCCAACAATCCAACGCCCCGGATGTATCTCGCGACCTCCTACATGGTCCAATGGATCCCTGGCGCGGAATCTCCCGAGAATCTGGAGTACGCACGCAAGGCGAAAGAAGAATTCCTGAAGGTTCTGGATAAGGATCCGAATGAGAAGACTGCGCTGGCATATCTGGCCACGCTGGCCTTCAATCAGGCGCTATCCCTCCCGCCCGACGAGAAGCTGAAGATGTTCGACGAAGCCGCCAAGTGGCAGCACCGCCGCATTGAAGTGGATCCCAAGGAGAAGGAAGCCTACTACACCTTGGGTGTAATTGCCTATAACAAATTCCGGCCGGCGTTGAATCTTTCCCGCTCCAACCTGAGGATGAGGCCTGAGGATCCCGGTCCGATCAAGGACAAGAAGGCCAAAGAAGAATTGACCATGCAATACGGCGGCATTGTCGACGAAGGAATGCAGGACCTCAACAAAGCCTTGGAGATCGATCCGGAATACGAAGACTCGATGGTGTATCTGGAACTGCTGATGCGCGGGCGCGCCGACCTTCTGGACGACCCGAACGAGTACAAGAAGCAGGTAGAGATCGCCGACGGCTGGTTACAGAAGGCCCTGGACACCAAGAAGATCAAGGCTGCTCGCGCGGCCAAGCAACCGACCGGCATCCACGCCGAAAATTAAGACCAAGGGCGGGTCTTCCGGCCCGCCACTTTAGCTTGCCAGTCATTAACGTTCGCTACACTGGTATCACTGGATGCCACCGGAATCCACTGATATCGTTCCTCAGCCTGCCCCATTACCTATAGTTGCGCCGCCTCCAGCGTCGGTCGAAACCCTCTACCGCGGCCTGGAAACGCACCTTCGTGAGACGCGGCCGAAAGAGGACCTGGCTCCGCTGGAACGCGCCTATCGCTTCGCGGCCGATCGCCATCTGGGCCAGACCCGGGTATCCGGCGAACCCTACATGACCCATCCCCTGCTGGTTACCCGCCAACTGGCCGACATGAACATGGACATGGTCTGCCTCCAGACGGGTCTCCTGCACGATGTGGTTGAAGATACATCGGCCACCATCGAGGAAGTGCGCAAGGAGTTTGGCGACGAAGTGGCCCGCTGCGTCGATGGCGTCACCAAGCTGAGCAAGCTAGACCTTGCGTCACGCGAGGAGCGCCAGGCGGAAAGCGTCCGCAAGATGCTGCTGGCCATGGTCAACGATATTCGCGTGATCCTGGTCAAACTAGCCGACCGCCTGCATAACATGCGCACGCTGGGGTCGCTGCCGGAGGAGAAGCGTCTCCGCATCGCCCAGGAAACCATGGATATCTATGCTCCTATCGCCCACCGCCTGGGTATGGGCAAGGTCCGAAGCGAGCTGGAAGACCTGGCGTTTCGATATCTGGAGCCTGAAGCCTCCGAAGGCCTGCTGCGCGAATTTGAAGCGGCCCGTCCCGGCAATGAAACGTTTCTGAACCAAGTCAGACATCTCGTCGAGATCAATCTGGCTCGCGAAGGGATTCGGGCGCGCGTCGAAACTCGCGTGAAGCGGGCTTATTCCGTGTTCCAGAAGCTCAAGCGCCAGAAAATCGTCCTGGACCAGGTGTACGATCTTTTGGCTGTGCGCATCATCACCGACTCCGTAAAAAACTGTTATGCGGCTCTGGGGGTCATTCACAACGAGTGGCATCCCATCCCCGGCCGGATCAAGGATTTTATCGCCATCCCGCGGCCGAATCTGTATCAATCGCTGCACACGTCCGTCATGGGACCCGAAGGCCGCCATTTCGAAGTCCAGATCCGCACTGACGAAATGCACCGTATCGCCGAGGAGGGCATCGCCGCGCACTGGAAGTATAAAGAGGGCCGGCGCGGTCCCGCCGATGACGATCAGCGCATCTCCTGGCTCCGCCAGCTGGTCGAATGGCAGCGCGATATGCGCGATTCCGGCGAGTTCATGTCCACGCTCAAGGTGGACCTGTATCCGGAAGAGGTTTACTGCTTCACGCCGAAAGGCCGCGTGATCGCTTTGCCGCGCGGCGCCACGCCCATCGATTTCGCGTATGCCATCCACTCCGACGTCGGCAATACCTGCGTGGGCGCCAAAGTCAACGGGCGTATCGTCCAGCTGCGGCATCCTCTAGGCAACGGCGATGTGGTCGAGATTCTGACCCAGACCGGCCACCTGCCCAGCAAGGATTGGCTGGCGGTGGTGAAAACGGCCCGCGCTCGCAATAAAATTCGGCACGTTATCAATACCACCGAGCGCGCTAAGGCCATCGAAATCGGTCAGAAATATCTCGAACGAGAGGCTCGTCGATTAGGCGTTCAGCTCGGACGCGTACCGAGAACCCAGCTCGAAGCTGTGGCGGCTGACTACGGCTGTTCCAAGATGGAAGATCTGTACGCGGCGCTGGGCTACGGAAAATATTCCGCGCGCCAGGTGCTACAGAAAGTCGCGCCGGAGCTGGTGCCCGCCGAACAAATTCCGGAACCCGCCGCGCCCGCCCCCGAACGTCCTGCCGCCCGCCGTCCCGGTGACGACCAGGATCTGGTGGTTCAGGTTAAGGGCATCGACGACCTGATGACCTATCGCGCCAAGTGCTGCAATCCCATCCGGGGCGAGCCCATTGTGGGCTACGTGACGCGCGGGAAGGGCATCGCGGTGCATTCCGTCAATTGCAGCAACGTCCAGAATCTGATGTACGACGTGGAGCGCAAGATCGAAGTCGAGTGGGCCCGTGCGGTAAGCCACACCTTCCCGGTGAAGCTTCTGGTCCGCACGGAAGACCGGCCCGGCATGCTGAGCCAGATCACCACGGCTCTGTTCACGGAACAGACTAATATCCTTAGCCTCGAAACTCACGGCGGCGAAACCGACGGCGGCGCCGTCATAGACATGACCCTGGAAGTCAAGGACAAACGGCAGCTCGAACGGGTGGTCTCCGCCATCCGCCGCATCTCCGGCGTCCGCGACATCGAACGAGTGAATGAACGCACCTGAACCCGAGCACATCGCCATTTCCAAATCGAAGGGCATCAAGATCGATTGGAAAGACGGCCATCATAGCGATTACGAATTGGGCTACCTGCGTGACGAGTGCCCCTGCGCCACCTGCACCGGTGCGCACGGCACCGCGCCGCAGAAGACCAACTACGCTGCACCTAAGCCGGCGGACCCCTTCAAGATGTTCACACCCACGCTCAAGATGCTGAATGTCGAGCCGGTGGGCGGCTATGCTATCCGCGTCGATTGGAGCGATGGCCACGGATCGGGGATCTATTCGTTCGACTACCTGCGGTCTATCTGCTCCTGTACCGCTTGCCGTGGAGGGCGGACTTCAGTCCGCGCGGGGCTTTAGCCCCGCCACACGACTTCGCCCGCGACCACCGTCGCCACCGGACCGCCCTTAAACGTCTTCCCGTCGAAGGGAGAATTCCGGCTCTTCGAGAACGATTTGTTTACGTCGTAAGTCCACTCGTGCTCCGTCGAAAAAATCGTCACATCAGCGGGCGCGCCTTGCGCCAGGGTCCCGCGATCGAGTCCCAGAATCCGTGCCGGGCCCATTGTGAATAACTCGACCAGTCGCACGATTCCGATCTTGCCGGGATGCACCAGTTGCTTCAGCGACACGCCGATCGCCGTCTCCAGGCCAAGAATCCCGAATGGGCAGCTTTCGAACTCCTGCATTTTCTCGCTGCCCGGATGGGGTGCGTGATCCGTGGCGATCGCGTCAATCGCCCCGTTTACGATACCCTCCAGCACCGCCGTGACGTCGCAGGACCCGCGCAGGGGCGGCTTCATTTTGTAATTGCTGTCGTACGGTTTCATGTCGCGATCCGCCAGCGCCAGATGATGCGGCGTCGCCTCCGCGGTCACCGCCAACCCACGCGCTTTCGCGAACTGCACCATCTCCACCGAGTGGCGCGATGAAATGTGAGCCACGTGATAGCGCGCGCCGGTGACTTCCGCCAGAAGGATGTCGCGCGCCACCATCACGTCTTCCGAACAGCCCGGGATGCCGCGCAGCCCCAAACGTACCGACTCGGCGCCTTCGTGCATGTCCCCGCCCGCGCTCAGATGCAGGTCCTCGCAGTGGTTGATCACCGGGATTCCCAAACTGCGCGCAAACTCCATGGCCCTTCGCATCACGCGTGCGTTCATCACGGGACGACCGTCGTCCGAAATGGCCACTGCTCCGGCCTTTTTCATGGACCCGATGGCGGCCAACTCCTCGCCTGCGCTGCCCTTAGTGATCGCGCCGATCGGAAACACATTCACGACCGCGTGCCGCCGCGCCTTTTCGATCATATAGCTGGTGACGGTGGCGTTGTCGTTCACCGGCTTGGTGTTGGGCATGGGGCACACCGATGTAAACCCGCCCGCGGCCGCAGCGCGCGATCCGCTCTCGATGGTCTCGGCATGCTCGAAACCCGGCTCGCGCAGGTGCACATGCATGTCGATGAATCCGGGCGCCACGATCAGTCCAGTCGCGTCGAAAACCTCAGCGCCCGCCGGAGCCGTGAGATTCGTCCCGACGCCCTTGATAACGCCGTCCTCAATCCACACGTCCGCCACGCCGTCGCGATGGGACGCCGGATCGATCACCCGGCCGTTCTTAATGAGCAGTCGCGCCATCGGTTTTCTTTTTTTCCATCCCGTCCGCCATCCCGCCTGACATTACGCGCTCCAGCACCGCCATCCGCACCGAAATCCCATTCTCCACTTGATTCAGAATCACCGACCGTTGTGAATCCGCCGCTTCGGACGAAATCTCGCGACCGCGATTGATGGGGCCCGGATGCATCACGATGGCGTCCGGCCGGGCGAGCTTCAAATGCTCCAGCCGCAGCCCGTAAAACTGGAAATATTCGCTGGCCGAAAAGCCCGGCTCATGCTGCCGCTCCAGTTGGACACGCAGCATCATAATGACGTCGGCGTCCCGGATGGCCTCGTCCATGTTGGTGGTCAGCGTCACGCCCGGGGCGATATTCTTCAGAGCTTCCGGGAGCAATGATGCCGGTCCGCACAGTACGATATTGGCCCCGAACTTGGACAGCAGGTATATGTTCGACCGCGCCACTCGGCTGTGTGCGATATCGCCGATAATGGCCACGCGCAAGCCTTCCAGTTTCGCGCCGCGATCCAGAATGGTCCGGGCGTCGAGCAGCGCCTGGGTGGGATGTTCGTGCGTCCCATCGCCCGCGTTGACGATCGGAATTTCCAAATGCCGCTGCAGAAAGTGGGGTGCGCCGGAAGCCGCGTGCCGCATGATGATCGCATTGGGCCGCATCGCAGCCAGCGTGTTCAGCGTGTCCACCAGAGACTCGCCCTTGGAGACGCTGGAGGCCGATGCTGTGATCGAAACCGAGTCTGCTCCCAGACGCTTGGCCGCGATCTCGAAGCTGGTGCGGGTGCGCGTGGACGTCTCGAAGAACAGGTTCACGACCATCCGGTCGCGCAATAGGTCGTACTTCCGAAAACTTTGCCCCTCGCGCGGCTGAAAATCCTTGGCCCGGTCCAGAATCGCCTGGATTTCTTCGCGCGAGAGTGCCTCGATCCCCAGCAGCCCTTGCGCCACGTCAGCCCGCCTTCTCCGTCAGCAGGACCTTCTCCATCCCGTCGATTTCCTGAAACTTGACTTCGACAATCTCATTTGCGGATGTCTGAATCGTGCGCCCGATGTAGCGCGCCTCGATGGGGAGCTCGCGATGGCCGCGATCGATCAGTACCAGCATCTGCACCCGCGCCGGCCGTCCGTGATCAAACAAGGCATCCAACGCCGCCCGCGTGGTTCGCCCGGTGTACAGCACATCGTCGGTCAGGATCACGTCTTTTCCGGCTACGGTGAATGGAATATCCGTAGCGCTCACTACTGGCTGGCTTCCCACTGTGGAGAGGTCATCGCGGTAGAGCTGGATGTCCAGGATCCCGACCGGCACCGTTCGCCCCTCGATCGCCTCAATCTTGCGAGCGAGTCTCTGCGCCAGGGGAACACCTCGCCGGCGAATACCGATGAACACCAAATCCTCAGGATTCGTGGTTTTTTCGAGGATTTCGTGCGCCAGCCGGACCAGCGTCCGGTCGATCTCCGACGCACTCATTAACTGGCTCTTCTCGCGAGTGGGACTCATAGGGTAAACGTTTCAGGGTAACACGCTACGCGGCCGCAAAGGGTGCGGCGGAGCCTTTGTTTCTTGAGATCGATGATACCGCCGCACTCCGTTTTGCGGCTTCAGCTCAGTTACGTCGTAGCCTCTGCCGGATCTCTTTCGACAGCTTCTCGACATCTTCCAGTTTCTTCAAGGTTTTGGTAGAGACCAAATACCGGTCGCCCTTCTCCAGATCGTCCTTGATCTCCTCGGCGAGGCGCGCTAGTTCTCCGGCGTCCCTTAGATTGCGCTCGTAATCTACGCGGATGATTTCGTCCTTCTGCGATTTCCCGTTGGGCAGCTTCACGTCGGTCTCTTCTTTGATCGGCGACGTCTGCCCAAACAGGATGCAAACTGTGAGCAAAAACAGGCCCAGATACCTCATACTTACTAATGTTACATGCTCCGTTTCGTAGTGGTCCTGATAGCCCTTGCTGCTCAGGCGTTTCCGGCCGATCTTGAGATTCGCTACTCCGCATTGGAGCGCATGGTCGCGGCGCAAATGTTCACCCAGGATGGCCGCAGATACGTGCGTGGCGATAAAGCCGCCAAGTGCCAATACGCCTATCTCGAAGCCCCAAAACTGAGCGCGGCCGGCGAGCGCCTTCAGGTCACGGCCCGCTTCAGCGGCAGTTCCGCCATGGACCTGTTCAGCCGCTGCGTCGGCATGGGCGATTCGTTCAACGTCACGATTACGGCAGTTCCCGTGCCCCGCAAGGGAGCCATCGCGTTTCAGGACACCCAGGTCAGCACCGCCAAGGATTCTTACTACATCCGGCGCGTCCGTACCGCTATGATGCGGACCTTCGATCAGGATTTCAAAATCGAAATCCGCGATCAGGCGCGCCGTCTTCTCGAGCAGCCGGCGACCACGGGAATTGTTTACCAGCAGGAGCTGAAGGATTTGGACCTCAACGCGATCCGCGTCACCCCGGACGCCCTAGTGCTGGTGGTCGATTTCAAACTGGTGGTGAAGTAGATTCCGCCCTTCCGAGCCGCGGCCGTCATGGAGCGGTGTTCTGCGCGATCATAGAGTTTCAACCCCTCATGGAACCCGTCAATATAGGCATCATCGGTCTCGGCAACGTCGGTCTCGGGACCCTGGACGTCCTCGCGGAAAACCACGAGCTGATCGCACAGAAGCTCGGCTTTCCGCTCTCCATCGTGTCGATTAGCAGCCGCGGAGTGGCCCAGCGGCACGTTCCGGCTCCTTTCGCGTCCGCACACCGCACCGCTAACTGGCGCGATGTAGTGAATCATCCCGACGTTCATGTCGTCGTCGAACTCGTGGGGGGAACCGGAGTCGCGCGAGAAATTATCGAGGCTTCCATTGCGCAGAAGAAGTCGGTAGTCACCGCCAACAAGGAGCTGATGGCTTTGGCGGGCTCCGAACTTTGGGATAAAGCCATCGCCGCGGGCGTGAATCTGGCGATGGAAGCCAGCGTGGCCGGTGGCATTCCCATCCATAACGTCTTGCGCGAAGGTATCTCCGCCGATCGCATCAACACGCTCTACGGGATCCTCAATGGGACCTGCAACTATATCCTCACTGCCATCGAACAGCACGGCTCGAGCTTCGACCACGTATTGCTGGAGGCCCAGCGTGCCGGCTACGCCGAAGCCGACCCTGCCGCGGATGTCGACGGCTTCGATGCGCGCTCCAAGCTCGCCATCCTCGCGGCTTTGGCTTTCGGCGAGCGCATCGTGCCTTCAGATATTTTTACCGAAGGCATCCGCCGTATCACTCCTGTCGATTTCGAATACGCACATCAGCTGCATCACACCATCCGGCTGATCTGCGCTGCCCGTCAGACACCCAACGGCGTGATTCTCTCGGTGCGTCCTTCTCTGATCCCGCAATCGACAATCCTCGCTAGTGTCCGCGGAGCTTATAACGCGATTTGGGTACGCGGGAAATTCGGAGCCGATACGTTCTACTACGGCCGCGGCGCAGGGCCGCATCCTACTGGTGTCGCCATCGCCAGCGACCTGATGCGCGTCGCGCGCGAAATCCGGTACGGTGGTCCGGAGCGCGTTTCGCCTTTCGCCCACGCCCGTCTGGGAGAATACAAGCCGATCCCCGTTACTCTGCACGAGTCGGCTTACTTCTTGCGCTTCCGCGTCGAGGATCGACCCGGCATTATCGCGCAGCTGGCTGCCGCGCTAGCCGCAGAGAACGTTTCCATCGATGCCGTGCTCCAGTTGCCCCACTCCAACTGGCGCGACCTGCCATTCGTCATCACCGTCCAGCCGACCACCGAAGCGTCGATCCGCGCTGCCGTCGCGCGCATGGCCGAGCTCAACTTCCTGGTCGAACCGCCGCTGGCGTTACCTATGGAACAGGCACTCTAAAAAACTCCACCGGATCGAGCGCTGTAATTTTCCACTTCTTGCCCTGCTTCTCCACCCGGCACTTCACGATCTGCCGCTTCGCCGCATGGTTGTCGATCTTTAGCAGCCAGTCCAAGTCCAGCGTCCGCTTCAGCTCGTCGCCCTCATCCGTGATGACGTCGATGGTCGATCCAATCTCCTGCGCCATGCCGAATAGTTCCTGAATCTCGTCGCGCAGCTTCTCGTACTGCGGCGTCTTCGGGTCAAACTGATCGAGAAACGCATCGGCATCCTGATTCGCCAGCGCCTCATTGACCAGGCGAAAAACTTCCATCTGCTCGGGCGGCCGATTTTGCCCGACCGCTGTCAGCGACGCTGCGAGAAGGGAACCGACGAGCAGTTTATACATTACGTCCGGTAGCTCGCGTTAATTCGAATGTACTCTTCCGTCAGATCGCAAGTCCAGAACCGCGCACGACCTTTACCGCCGCCGCGGATCACGAACCGGATCAGACACTCACTCTCATCCAGCTTCCGCGTCAGCTCTGCCTCCGAAAACGCAGCCGCCAAACCACTCCGGCACACCGCCATCCCCTGCATGAATATTTCGGTCTTGTGCGGATCGAACTTCACGCCCGAGTATCCTGCGGCCGCCAGAACGCGTCCCCAGTTGGGATCCGACCCCGCGATCGCCGTCTTCACCAGCGGCGAATTCGCAATCGTTCGTGCAATCGTTTCGGCTTCGCCATCCGTGGCGGTGCCTTCCACATCGATGTTGATCAGCTTCCGCGCGCCTTCGCCGTCGCGCGCGATCTGCTTCGCCAGCGAAGCCAATACCTCGGTTAGCGCTGCTTCGAGCGCGCGCGCTCCCGGTTTAAATCCCGATGCGCCGTTAGCCATCACCGCGACCACGTCATTGGTCGACGTGTCCCCATCCACCGAGATGCGGTTGAACGATACCGCGATGGCTTTCTTTAGCGCCGCCCGCAACTCCGCCGGTGAGGCGACCGCGTCCGTCATCACGAATCCCAGCGTCGTCGCCATGCGCGGATGAATCATACCCGAGCCCTTCGCCATGCCCGCCATGGTCGCGCGTTTCATCTTCGCGAACGCAGTCTTGGCGCGCGTGTCCGTGGTCATGATGGCGGCCGCGACCGCGTCGAACGAATCCGGCCGGAGTGCCGCTGCCAGCTCCGGGAGCGTGTCCACCACCAGCCGCGCGTTCATTTCCACGCCAATCACGCCCGTCGATGCCGGCAGGACCTCTTGTTCTTGGACCCCCAGCGTCTTCGCCGCGGACCGGATGCATTCGAGCGCCACCCGCTCACCCGTCCGCGTCGCGCAGTTAGCATTGCCCGCGTTGATCAGCCAGGCCCGAACCTTGCCGCGCGATTCCCGTAGATTTCGCCGCGCGACTTCCACCGGCGCGGCCACCACTAGATTTTTCGTAAAGACTGCCGCCGCCGACGCCGGCGTGTCCGAAACAATCAGAGCCAGATCGTCCTTGGCGACTTTCCGAATGCCCGCATACGTAGCGGCGTAGCGAAATCCCGCCGGTAAAATCATGTCCAGGCTCATGCCAGCGCCTCACCGTCGCTCAGCATGAATCCGTTCAGGAAAGCGGCGGCCGTCATTCTCTTTTTCCCCTCCAACTGGACCTCCAGCAACTCGATGGATCCTTCCTTGCATCCTGCGTAGAGTTTCTTCCCGGCTACGTGCAAGTGCCCCCCGTGGAACACGCCCTCAGCCTGTTTCGCCTTCCATATATGGAACCGCTGTCCCCGTAGCGACCCATAACATCCCGGCCACGGGACAAGTCCGCGCACCCGGTTCACGATCTCGCGCGCACTCATTGAAAAATCGATCCGCCCATCTTCCTTCTTCAATATCGGCGCCCACGTCGCCTGCGCCTCATCCTGTTTCTGCGGAATGACGTTTTGCGGCATGCCGCTCCCCAACTCCGCTAGCGTCCGCACCAGCAAATCCGCTCCTGCCACAGCCAGCCGATCGCCCAATTCCACTGCCGTTTCTTCCGGCCCGATCTCCGTCTCCCACGTCAGCAGCATGTCGCCCGTATCAAGCCCTGCGTCGATCTTCATCGTCGTCACGCCCGTGCGTGTTTCCCCGCGCGCGATCGCCCACTGGATCGGCGCGGCACCCCGATACTTCGGCAGCAGCGACGCGTGCACGTTGATGATCCCCTTCGGCGGAATATCGAGAATCGCCTGCGGAATGATCTGCCCGTACCCCACCACCACCATCGCCTCCGGACCCAGCGTCCGCAGTTGCTCGATCACTTCCGGCCGCCGCACCCGTTCCGGCTGATGGACCGGCAACCCCAACCGCAGGGCCGCTTCCTTCACCGGAGGCATCGCGTCCTTCTGCCCCCGCCCCTTGGGTCGATCCGGCTGCGTGAACACTGCAACCACCTCGTGCCCCGCTTGCACGATGCGATCCAGCGTCGGCACCGCGAACTGCGGCGTCCCCAGATACACGAGCCTCACCGAGCTAACCCCACTCGTTGGCTTTTTGCAGCTTCCGGACTTTCCGCCGGATCAAGTCACGCTTCAGCGGGCTGATATGGCTGATATACAGCGTCCCGTTTAAGTGATCCGTCTCATGCAAGAATGCACGCGCCAACAGATCCTCGCCCGTCATCTCGAATGGCTTTCCTTTAGCGTCGAACGCACGCACGGTTACCTTCTTCGCTCGTGTTACCGTCTCTCGAAATGTCGGCAGACTCAGGCAGCCCTCTTCACCGCTCTGCGATCCTTCCTTTGCGATGATCTCCGGATTGATCAGCACCAGTTTCTGCCCGGCATCTTCCCCGACGGTGGTATCGATGACCGCGATTCGCTTGCCCACGCCGATCTGCGGCGCCGCCAGGCCCACGCCTTTGGCCGCGTACATCGACTCGAACATATCGTCCACCAGCTTGTGCAGATCCGGCGTATCGAACTCCGTGATGTCCGCCGCCTTGGTCTCGAGCACCGGCTGCCCGTACTTCACAATCGGATACACCATCAGAAGTTCTTCACCTGTTCGAGATATCCCTCGTAATTCCGTTTCGTCTCCGCCATCGAATCCCCGCCGAACTTCTCTAGAGCCGCTTGCGCCAGCACCAGTGCGACCATGGCCTCGCCGCCCACGCCCGCGGCCGGCACAACACAAACATCGCTCCGCTCGTATGCCGCCGCCACCGCTTCCCGAGTTTCGAAATCGACGCTTTCGAGCGGCCTCCGCAGCGTCGAGATCGGCTTCAGCAGTCCCCGCACGACGATATCTTCACCGTTGGTGATGCCGCCTTCGAGACCCCCTGCGCGATTCGCGCCGCGCGTGAACTTGTGCTCCTCGCCGCTGTAGTGGATGGTGTCCTGCACTTTCGATCCGAAGGACGCCGCGCCTTCCGTCGCGAACCCGATCTCCACGCCTTTGACTGCCTGCAACGAGACGATCGCCTGGGCGAGCTTCCCGTCCAGCCGCGAGTCCCACGTGATATGCGATCCCAGTCCAGGCGGTACCCCGTGCGCCACCACTTCAAACACGCCGCCCACCGTGTCTCCCGTTTTGTAGATCTGATCGACGACACCCTTCATTCGCTGCTCGGCTTCGGCGTCCACGCAGTTCAGCAGCACTTCGTTCCGATTGTTCAGGGCGACCAGTTCGTCCCACGTAACCGGACGATCCGATCGCTCATGTCCCACCGCGATCACATGACTCAGTACTGCGATCCCCAGTTCCCCCAGAAACGCTTTCGCCAGCGCGCCCAGCGCTACTCGAGCCGTCGTTTCCCGCGCGCTTGCGCGCTCCAGCACGTAACGGGCATCGTGAAAATTGTATTTCAAAGCCCCGGCCAGATCCGCATGCCCCGGCCTAGGCCGCGTCAGCTTCTTCTGCTTTTCGGCAGATCCCTCGAAGTCTTCGACTGGCAACGCCTCGGTCCAGTTTTTCCAGTCCGCGTTGTCGATCAAAATCGCCACTGGCGATCCGATGGTCTTCGAGTGCCGTACTCCGCTGACGATGTGCGCCTTGTCGGTCTCGATCTTCATCCGCCCGCCGCGTCCGAAGCCCTGCTGGCGGCGCCAAAGATCGCGATTGATCGCCTCCAGCGAAACAGGAACTCCCGCCGGGAGCCCCGTAAGGGTAGCGACCAGGCACTCTCCGTGCGACTCTCCTGCCGTTTCGAAACGCAACATGGGGAATCATTTATGTTAGCAAGGCAAGCGCAGGTAGGACAGGTGATCTTGTCACCTGTCAGCCAAATCTTGTCACCTGTCTATTACGTTAAACTGGGCTACATGGCGAAACTAACTACCAGTCTTCTCAGTCTTCTGGCCATGCTCGCGCTGGCCTTGACCATGTTTGCTCAAACCAAGGCTGGCAAATCCAAAATTCTCCAGCCGCAAATGACCCCCGCAGCCGATGGCGGCACCTACAAGCAGCCCATGGGCAAGCTTGGCGACAAGCCGGCCGACGCGTGGAGCGCTACCACCATAGGAGCTTCCGTCGACGGCAAACCGAATCCCGGGGCCGTGAAAACCGTGGTCGGGGAAATCGTCGATTTCTCCTGTTACCTCCAAGTCGGCAAGCACGGCGACAAGCACCGCGATTGCGCCCAGAAGTGCTTCCGCAACGGTCAGCCGATCGGCTTGCTAACGGAAGACGGCGGCCTATACATGCTGATGGAAGAGGAGCACGATCCGCGTCGCGATGGCATGGGCGCCTTCCGCACAGCGGCGATTGATCACGCCGGCCACATCATGGAAGTCACCGGCACAGCTTCTTCGGTCAACGGCTTTAACGCCCTCTACGTCCACGGATTCCTGAAGAAGTAGGAGCAGACAGTTCTTGTAAGTCTTTTCCTCAGTGAGTTAGGGATTTGTCTGCGCTGGATACCGGATCACCGTGAAGTTGCGCAGGATCACCGAGTCGGAGGTCGCTCCGGCCATTTGGCCTCGCAGACTCACTTTTATAGCCTGCGACGGATCCTCGCTGGTAGTCCCACCGTTGACGTTTAAGATCAGCCCGATTCCCCACGTCTGGGTATCCCAAATCTGGCCGCCTCCATAAACCCCGAAGCTGGTGTGTCCCGCCAGCAACGGTTCATTCGCTGCCCCAGATCGAGATGCTACCGTTGTGCCGCCAATCAGCACCGTTCCCGTGAAGCCCGTGGCGGTCCCAGTGTGCGCATACTGGAACTGCACTTCCAGCCGGTCGCCCGCTCCCAGTAAACTCGCGGCGATCGTGCAACTGCCCAACTCGACCAGAGGTGTGCCCGAGGTACCCGTTCCAGTGCCGCTGCATACCACTTGTGGCGATGCCAGAGAGCTGAGCAGGTTGCTCGGATCCGCGAACCGGTAGCTTGCCACCAGCAGGTCTCCGGTTGTCGGAACCGACGCTAGGAAGAAGGTGATCGTCGCCGCGCTGATCTGGTAGTCCACTCCCTGCTTCTGGAACAGGCCGTTCCGGTACAGATCCAGGCTGCTGGCCGGCGACGGCGCGGAGGCCAGCGTGAACACCGCATTTGATCCGTTCACGAGGCCCCCCGGTGTCTCGGCATCGGCGAAACTTCCACCGACGCCGCCCCCTCCAGAGCCGCATGGCCCCGAGCTTCCGTCGACTCGCACGCAATCGCCTAAGTTCCCGGTTGCCGCATCAAGTTGTCCGGCTTGATTGATCACCGCCGCCCGTCCGATGCCGAAACCCACGCCCTTCATCGGCCGTACCGCAAGCTCGTTTATCAACCCTGTGACATCGCTGATCTGCACTGGTGCGAGCACCGGCGGCGGTCCGATCACGGTTCCTCCCGAGACCCGCACATCCCGTACGCGCAGCGTGAGGGCGCTTGGCGGTACCGCCCAGAGCTCCGTGAACTGGTCAATTCCTTGGCTGTTATAGGTGACCGCGTACTGCGCTCCCGCCGACGCCGTTGTGGTCGGAACCAGTTTCACCAGCAACACCCCATTTACGATCGGCAGCGTCAGATTCGCCGTGGCGATATTCGACGTATCGCCCGCCAGGAAGCTGTTGTACCTGATGAACATGGTTCCCGTGAAACGCGTACCATCCGCGCGGTAGAGAATATCCTGTATCGTGGTCAGCGCCGGTTGCCCCGCCGCTGTTCCAATAGCGCCTGCCGCCAGCAGCGCCAGCTTTCTCCAACTGAGCATCCCGACTCGCCTCCCCGTCGGACTCAGTGTCGAAGCAAATGCGCGCAGATAGCGCGAGTCAATGATCGAACGTGCGGATTCGATGCGGGATAGATGTTATTTACAGCCGCGAATTACGTCGACGCCCATGTAGGGGCGTAAGACTTCGGGCACTACCACGCTGCCGTCGGCCTGCTGGTAGTTCTCGATGATCGCCAGCCACGTCCGGCCCACGGCCAGGCCGCTGCCGTTCAGCGTGTGCACAAACTCTGCCTTCTCTTTTCCCGATTTCGCGCGGATCTGCGCCCTGCGCGCCTGAAACGCCTCGAAATTCGAGCACGAGGAAATCTCTTTGTACTCGTTCAACCCCGGCAGCCACACCTCGATGTCGTACGTCTTCGCCGAGCTGAACCCGATGTCGCCCGTCGACAGCACCACCGTCCGGTACGCCAGGCCCAGCCTTTGCAGAATATCTTCGGCATCCCGCGTGAGCGATTCCAGCTCTTCGTAGCTCGATTCCGGCCGCGAGAACTTGACCAGTTCCACTTTCTGGAACTGATGCTGGCGGATGATGCCCCGCACGTCGCGCCCATACGAGCCGGCTTCACTGCGGAAACACGGCGTGTATGCCGTCAGTTTGATCGGCAGCGCTTCCAGATCCAGTATTTCGTTGCGATACAGATTCGTAACCGGAACCTCGGCAGTCGGCACCAGGTAGTAGTCGGTGCCTTCCAGCTTGAACAGGTCCGCCTCGAACTTGGGCAGTTGTCCGGTCCCGTAGAAGCTGTCCTTGTTCGCCAGGAACGGCGGCAGCACTTCGGTGTAGCCGTGCTCTTTGGTGTGGACGTCGAGCATGAAATTGATCAGCGCGCGTTCCAATTTCGCGCCCAATCCCATGTACACTGCGAAGCGGGCTCCAGTGATCTTGGCCGCCCGGTCGAAATCGAGGATTCCGAGTTCGGGTCCCAGGTCCCAGTGTGCTTTCGGTGTGAATGTAAATTTTGGCGGCGTGCCCCAGCGGCGAACCTCCACATTGTCAGCCGCGCTCTTGCCCGCCGGAACCGATTCATGCGGCGTATTCGGAATCCCCGCCATGAGCTGGCTGAATTTTTCGTCCAGCGCTGCCGCGTCGGCGTCCAGCTTGGTGATCAGTTCGCCCATTTCGCGAACCCGCTGCTGCATGTCGGCGGTGTCGCCGCCAGCCTTCTTCAGCTTGCCGATTTCCTGCGACTCGGCATTGCGTTGCGCCTTCAGTTTTTCCGATTCCGCCAGCGCCGCCCGCCGCTGGCTGTCCAGTTCGCGGAACGCCTCCATGTCAATGGTGAATCCGCGATCCGCCAGGCGTGCCGCGATGGAGCCAATATTGTTCCGGAAGTATCCGAGATCGTACATGGATTTGGGAGGGCGGGCTTTAACCGGCGCGAGGATTTATCCTCGCTCTCCAATCGGAATCCACTTCTGCCCTACCGCTGGTCCCAGGTACTCTGCCCGTGGCCGGATCAGCCGATTGTTGGCGTACTGTTCGAGGATGTGCGCCGTCCAGCCCGACATCCGGCTGACGGCGAAAATCGGCGTGAACAGATCCACCGGAATACCCAGCGAGTAGTACGTCGAAGCCGAATAGAAGTCCACGTTGGCGTTCAGATTCTTGGCTTCTTTAATGTACTTCTCGATCTGGCTGGAAATCTGGTAAAGCTCCTCGTGGCCGGTCCGCTTGCCGAGCTCTTCCGCCATCCCCTTTAAGCTCGCCGCTCGCGGATCCACGGTGTGATACACACGATGCCCGAATCCAGGAATCTTAACCTTGTTCGCCAGCTTGTCCTTGATCATCTGGAGGGCTTTGTCGGCCGTGCCCGCTTCGAGCAGAAGCTTGATCACGTCTTCGTTCGCTCCGCCATGCAATGGACCGCGTAGCGCTCCGATCGCCGCAGTCACTGCCGAGTAGATGTCAGAAAGCGTGGCCGCCGTGACCCGCGCTGCAAACGTCGACGCGTTCAGTTCGTGCTCGGCGTGCAGAGTCAAGGCGATGTCGAACGTGTGAGCCATCACATCGTCCGGTTTCTTGCCGGTGAGGGTATACAGGAAGTTCGCGGCGAACCCCAGCTGCGGATCACCTGCTACCACGGGCTGCCCTTTCCGCAAGCGGTCAAAGCTGGTGACGATGGTCGCTGTCTGCGCCATCAGTTTCACGGCTTTCTTCGCCGCGGGTTCGGCTTGCACGTTGTTGGCATCGGGATCCGATAACGCCAGCATCGAAACCGCCGTGCGCAGCACGTGCATCGGCGACCCCTTCGGATTGCTCTTCAGGAAGGCTTCCACCTCGCCCGGAATCGGCCGATTCGCCACCAGCGCGGCCTTCAGTTCGTCGAGTTCGGACTGCTTGGGCAGCTTCCCGTGCCACATCAGATAAATCGTTTCCTCGAACGTGGCATGCTCTGCGAGCGTCTCGATGCGAAAGCCCTGATAACTGAGCAATCCCGCATCCCCATCGATAAAACACAGCCGCGATTCTGTCGCGACAATTCCTTCTAGTCCGGCACCTGTGACTGGCATAGTGAAGCTCCATTCTAGCAAGTAGGACAGGCGATCTTGTCGCCTGTCAGGTTGTCGCCTGACGCATTTCGTTGGTATAAACTTGAAACGGACGACCATGGCAAGCGGAGTCACCGACCTGGCACTTAGACCGCCCGGGCCCTCGGGTCTCGGGCGCGACGAACTCATCCGGGCTTTCCGCATCATGTACCTGTCCCGTCGCATCGACGACCGGGAGATCCTTCTCAAGCGCCAAAGCAAAATCTACTTCCAGATCTCTGGCGCCGGGCACGAAGCGATTCAAACCGCCGCCGGGATGGTGCTCCGGGCAGGGCACGATTGGTTCTTTCCTTACTATCGCGATCGCGCGTTGTGCCTGACTCTCGGCATGACGGCCGAAGACATGCTGCTTCAGGCCGTGGGAGCCGAATCCGACCCCTCTTCCGGCGGACGCCAGATGCCATCGCACTGGAGCAATCCGCGCCTGCACATCGTCTCTCCATCCTCCGCCACCGGAACGCAGTTTTTGCCCGCCGTAGGATGCGCCGACGCCCAGCGCCGTCTCGAACCCGGAACCGACGCGATTACAGTCACCGCCACCGGCGAGGGAGCCACCAGCGAAGGCGAATTCTGGGAATCGCTCAACGTCGCGTGTTTGGAGAAGCTCGCGATCCTCTATTTGGTCGAAGATAACGGCTGGGCTATCTCGGTTCCCGTCGAGAAGCAGACCGCGGGCGGCAACATCGCCAAGCTGGTTTCCGGATTCCCCAACCTGAAGATCTTCGAATGCGACGGCAGCGACTTTATCGCCTCTTACGCCACCATGACCGAGGCGGTCGAGTATTGCCGCCGCACGCAGTCGCCTGTCCTGGTGCATGCCCGTTGCACCCGGCCTTACTCGCACTCGCTCTCCGATGACGAGCGTCTTTACAAGACTAAATCCGAACGTGCCGCCGAGGCCGCCCGCGACCCGATCGTCAAATTTCCCGAGTGGCTCATTTCCCAAGGTTTGCTCGAACCCCACGGCTTGGAGTTGTTAACTCACGAGGTCGAGCTCGAAATCCAGGAGATCGCCCAGCGCGTATTGAAAGCCGCGCCGCCGCCTGCGGGTTCAGCCATGCGGTTCCTGTATTCGCCTCTGGTCGACCCCACCTCGGACGAATTCGACGTCGAGCCTCGATTCTCCGGCAATCCGCGGACCATGGTCGACGCTATCAATCTCACGATTCATGAGGAGATGCGGCGTAACGACAAGATCGTGCTGTTCGGCGAAGACGTCGCCGATTGCAGCCACGAGGACCACCTGAAAGAGCTCAAAGGCAAGGGCGGCGTGTTCAAGGCGACCCAGGGCCTCCAGACCGTTTTTGGATCGCAGCGAGTTTTCAACACGCCCATCGCCGAAGCCGCCATCGTCGGCCGCGGGGCCGGCATGGCCACGCGCGGGCTGAAGCCCATCGTCGAAATTCAGTTCTTCGATTACATCTGGCCCGCCATGATGCAGATCCGCGATGAGCTCGCCAGTTTGCGTTGGCGCTCCTATAACGGATTCTCCGCACCCATGGTGATCCGCGTCACCATCGGCGGCTATCTCAACGGCGGCGCGATTTATCACAGCCAGTGCGGCGAATCGATTTTCACCCACATTCCCGGACTGCGCGTGGTGTTCCCGTCGAACGCGCTGGACGCATGCGGCCTTTTGCGGACGGCGATCCGTTCTGACGACCCGGTTCTATTCCTCGAACATAAGAAACTGTATCGCGAGGCCTACAATCGCTCGCCGCATCCCGGCCCCGATTACACGATTCCGTTCGGCAAAGCCAAGATTGCCAAAGCCGGTGGGCGGCTGACCATCGTGACGTACGGTGCCCTCGTACAGAAGTCGCTGCAAGCGGCGCTGCTCGTCGAGCAGCGTAATCCCGACCACAGCGTGGAAGTGATGGATCTGCGTACGCTCTCGCCATACGACTGGGAAGCCATTCGCACTTCGGTTGAGAAAACCAGCCGTGTGATGGTGGTGCATGAGGATACGCTTTCCTGGGGCTTCGGCGCCGAAATCTCGGCGCGCATCGCCAGTGAACTCTTCTCCTCGCTCGACGCCCCCGTCGGCCGCATCGGCGCACTCGACACCTGGGTCGGCTACCACCCCAATCTCGAAGCCGAAATTCTGCCCCAGGTCGACGGCATCGTCGCCGAAGCCGACCGCATTTTGAGCTACTGAGATCGCTCCATCATTCCCGGTATGCTGATTCCGAGCCGCGAGAGTCATCGAGCGGTGTTGATCTTTCTCGTAACCCTTTACGCTGGTGCCTACGTCCATGTGACTGAGGCTTTTTACACTTGTGATGCTGTCCCGGCGTGACTTCCTCTACCTGGCGGGAGCCTTTCCAACCCTCGCCCGGGCTCA
>Ga0207711_10000692_pt1 | contig 33227 bp, 26 predicted proteins | sample KBSS34metaG_FD_184401 | JGI IMG/M metagenome (GOLD analysis project Ga0207711, IMG submission 184401) | Switchgrass rhizosphere microbial communities from Kellogg Biological Station, Michigan, USA - KBS S3-4 metaG (SPAdes) (version 2) | ecosystem: Host-associated > Plants > Roots > Rhizosphere... | reverse complement strand
CCTTCAAGCCGACACTCAAGACCGATATCATGAGATTTTGGCAAACCAACCAATCGACTTGAACCACTGGGATAATGAGATTGATTTTAGCCTAAAACCGTTCAATCGGAATGACGTTTATAGCGTTGTACTCTTTATCAAGCCTCATTCAGACGCCGTTCCCGAAATTGAACTAGCTACGAAGCATCCAGTGAGGTTTGTCGAGCTCTCGGCGTATCGCGGTGTGGCCACATCAATTCTCCTTGAAATCCTGAAATCGATGCCGTTAATCGGACCCTCCACACGTACCTTTAGTCGCATTCGAGAACTTTTTTAACTGGTTAGCGGAGGTGGAAACGTCGCACGATATTAGTTCCGCCAACTGGTATGCTGAGAACAACGGCCAAACGTTTCTAATCGACACCTTCAAAATAAAACCTAAAAAACTTGTTCTTGTTAGGTTTTGGGACCATAATTACCGGCTCTCATTTTGATTAAGGAATTATCTACGACGAGGCGTGGTCCAGCAGTTATGACGCTCACATCCCCGTATCTATTCCTCGAGCTTGCGTTGTTAGTGTTTCTGTTAGGATTCGGATGGGAACAGTGGAGGCTGAAGGATCTGTTTTCTCGTTGGTTCCTGCTCACCGCGCTGGCGTTGGCGTTCTTTGCATTTGTTGTAGATCAGATCGCAGTCCGCCTCGGTATTTGGGCGTTCCCTGATGGAAGTAATTTCAGGTTGACACTTTTTTCAATGCCTATTGAAGAGTATGGAATGTTTATACTTCACACTTTGCTTTGTTTTATTTTTGTAAGGCACTACTCCGAAGAATGAGCCCTATGACAATGTACACTTGGTACATTCTTGCTTTGGCAACATTCACCCTTCCGATTTCCCATTGGTTGGCCCGGCGAAATGAACGGAAGCGAACACTCCTGCTCGCCGCCCGCATCGCCTCGCTAATGACAGTGCTGCTCTATCCGTGGGATTATTTTGCCATTCGGCATGGAGCGTGGATGCACCCGGACTTTACCGGGTGGAGAATCTACGGTGTGCCACTAAACGACCTGGCTTTCATTTGGTTATTTACCTATTTGGCTTGTGTGGTTCTCATCAGATTTGATAGGGGAAAATCCGACCGCATCGCCCAGTCCCCAACGCCAGCGGGCAAATGATCAAAGCCGATATACCGGTGAGCTATCGTCTTTAAGACAAGCACATCTACGACAATACCTGTAATCGGAAGTTATTTTTCTGGCGAGGTATGTTGCAAAATTTCGAGTAACCTGTCTTGAGGCAAGACCTACTGTCCAGTCAACCTCCAAATAGTTAAGAACTAGGAAAGCGCTCGCAGCGACAGCCATAAAGCCAACTAGTTGGGCCAGCCAAAGAGATCTTCATCTACATCGACCGGCATGAAGGACATCGATTAACTGCGTAAGTGTTCGCCAATACGAGACTGCTATAGTTAACCGCTGATCTTGAGATCCGGCAGATAGGGCGCCTTTTTCTGTGTGAGCGTTCAAAGGAAAAAACCTTGAATAATTCCTAATTATCCGTACAATTCGTGAGGCCAAAGCAGCACGGTGTTGGAACTCTTCATGCGGGAGATCTCACTTTGGGCCTCGTCCCAACTGCCGTGCTCCTCCTAAATGCGGTGGAGAATCGAACATGTGCCTCAGCCAGGACGCGACTGAGATCCTCAGACAGACGAGCCGTACCTTCTATCTTTCAATTGTGCAACTCCCGCCCGAAATCAAGGAGGCGGTCATGTCCTCCTATCTTCTGTTGCGTGCCATTGATGAAATCGAAGATCACCCGCATCTGGAAAAGACTGTGAGGGTGAGCTTGCTTTGCGCACTGAGCAGAGAGATGCGACTGAGGCCGAAGCCGACTGCAAAAGCGTTCGATGCGATCTTACGGCCGTATCGAGATCGGCTTTATGAGGTGACAAATCGTATTGATGACTGGCTCAGCCTGTCACCCGCCGTGGTCGCACCATTACTTCAGCAAACTACATCGAAGATGGCCCAACGTATGGCCTATTGGGTCTCAAATGACTGGCGGATTCAGACCAAACACGACCTTGATCGCTACACGTTCAGCGTGGCTGGCGCAGTGGGTGTCCTGCTGTCTGACCTTTGGAAGTGGTACGACGGCACGCCAAGTCGCAGAGCCAACGCAATTCGCTACGGACGAGGCTTGCAAGCAGTCAACATTTTGCGTAATCGCTCCGAAGATTTGGCCCGTGGAGCAGACTTCTTTCCAAACGGCTGGTGTGAGGCAGACTTCTTTTTCTACGCACGACAAAATCTCTTGCGTGGAGATGATTACGTAAACGCGTTTCCTCCCGGACCTGCCCGTGAGTTCTGTCGAGGTCCTCAAGCCCTGGCACATGCGACGCTCGACGCTCTTGAACGCGGTGAAACGAAACTAAGCCGTAGTGAAGTTCTCCGCATTCTCGCGGCCGTTAGCTCTTCTTCGAACCACATTCCGACCGAAGAGAAAGTGGTGCTCGTGAATACCCGCGACGAGGCTATCGGGATCGAAGGGAAGAGCACGGCCCATCTCATAGGAGCATTACACCGAGCGTTCTCTGTTTTTGTTTTTAACAACTCGAACGAACTACTACTTCAGAAAAGAGCTAATTCCAAATACCATTCACGTGGTCTCTGGTCCAATACATGTTGCGGCCATCCACGTCCTGGCGAAGCCATCGAACAAGCTTCGAGGCGAAGGTTGAAGGAGGAAATGGGATTTGATGCAGAACTAAACAAGTTGTTTGATTTCGTATATCGCGCCGACCTTGAAGACGGACTCGTCGAACATGAATTTGACCACGTTCTAGTAGGCTCATTTGACGGAGTTCCGACACCAAATGCCACCGAAGTAGCTGATTGGAAGTGGATCGATCTGCCTGCATTAAGCATCGATCTAAAAGCGCATCCCGAAAACTATACCTATTGGTTTCGTATTTCATTCAATCGATTCTGCAGAGCTTTGGGGCGAATACGATTCCGGTTGGTTGATCACCTGACGACTGTTTCTGCGAATACCTGATCGCGATGTGGCTACGCCGCCAAAAACGGCAAGTCAAACTTGAAGCAAGACTCACAGTCCCGCGAATGAGCGCAACGAACCCTACCAGAATTCCAGATCTCGCTCGAGCTCACTTCAAAGCCAATCCCTATCCCCTCTACGCAAGACTCCGTGCGGAAGCTCCTGTTTGTCGCACCCGATTCCTGGGCAGACGAGCTTGGCTAATCACTCGTTATGACGATGTACTCATGGTACTGAGAGAACAACGCATAGTGAAAGACTGGCCTCCCGTGACTCACTGGATTCACTTTGTCTCCCGTCCAGTCACGCGTCACATGCTGAACCGCGACGACTCAGATCATGTGCGTCTCCGCAAGTTAGCCCACCACGTCTTCAATACCGCTTTGATCGAACAGTGGCACAATCGGATCCAAAGAATCTGTGATGAACTTCTCGACAATCTGGAGAGAAGATACAAAGTCGACTTGATACAGCATTTTGCATTGCCCCTGCCGCTCACCGTTATGGGAGAGCTAGTTGGGATTGCGAAGGCGGATCGCAAAGTCTTCCACAAGAGGTCACGAACCAGTCTTTCAGCAGCGACGATTGCGGGCGTCCTGCGAGCCGTCCCCGATCAGAAGCTGCTTGCATTCCAAATTCGTAAATTGATTAAGAACCGTCGGCGCAATCCTAGAGACGATTTGGTTACGGCTCTAGTCAAAGCAGAAGAAGCAGGTGACCGCCTGACGGAAGATGAGTTGGTAGCAACAATCTTTTTCCTGCTTCTTGCCGGTTACGAGACTACAGTAAGTCTCATCGGGGCAGGTGCATTGGCGTTGATGCAGCATCCTCACGAGCGAGAACGATTCGTTCTTGACTCAAGTATCAATGAGTCGGCCATTGAAGAACTACTGCGTTACACGAGTCCACTCGACGTCGCCACCCAGCGATTTGCGCGGGAGGACATGAAGATTAACTCTGTGTCGATTGCCCGCGGCGACGCGTTGTTAGCAGTCCTTGGTTCTGCTAATCGTGATGAAACGCAATTTCCGGATCCGAATACTCTGAATCTCGGGCGTACGCCGAATAGACATGTCGCATTAGGTCAAGGTGTCCACTTTTGTCTTGGGGCGCCGCTCGCTCGTTTGAATGGACAGATAGCCTTGACGAGTTTATTTCGTCGTTTCTCTAAGCTTAGGCTCGCCGAGCCGCAGTCGTTACGTTGGCGCAAGAGCCTGTTCATCCGCGGACTAGAAACACTTCCTGTATGTCTCGATGGTGATTAGTTCCTGTGACTACGCAAACAAACATACCAAACCTGCGCGATCGATTCGTTAGTAGCGCCACGCTTCGCAGAGATCGCATTGCGATGACGATGCTTCAAGCGACAGGCGAGCTGAACATCACGTTTGGGTCCATGTTGGACCAGGTGCGATCTGTCGCTTATCGGCTGAGCCTCGAAGGAGTCGGGCGTGGTGACCGCGTCGCAATTGTTGGCGAGAACCATCCAAACTGGGCGATTGCCTACTTGGCAATTCTCTATCGGGGAGCCGTTGCAACGCCCCTGGATCCTGCTGCGGCTATCAACACGTTATCCAGCTCTCTCGCAAATTCGCAGTCGAAGCTCGCATTCGTTTCACAACCTGCTTTAGATAAGTTTCGCGAGACTTGCGTGCGTCTAGGCCAGCCGATTCCCGTGGTGATTCTACAGCAGACGTCAGTGATTGACGCGCAGGACTGTTTTCAGAACTGGGCCAACACTCCTGTAGCCAATGAATTCGTTATTGCGCCGCCTGAACTAACGACGGATGATCTGGCATTACTGATTTACACATCGGGCACAACGGCGCGGCCCAAAGGCGTGCTGCTCACCCACGGAAATATCACGGCTCAACTCACTGCGGTCGAAAGCCTCATGAAGGTGACTGATCACGAGGTAGTTCTGAGCATTCTACCGCTTTTTCATGCGTATTCTCAGATCATCAATCTGTGGTTAGCAGCGACAGTCGGAGCTCGCGTTGTATATCTGAATCAATTGGGAAGTGCAGACATCGAGGAGGCTCTAAAGAGTTGTGGCGTAACTGTGCTGACGGGTGTGCCACGAGTCTGGTATCTGTTTCACAAGAAGATCTTCGACGCAGTAAATGCGAAATCTCGTCCAGTGCGCGCGGTGTTCAAAGCATTACTCGTAATCAACGGCCTCTTGCGAGATCATGCGCGCATTAATGCAGGACCGATTTTCTTTCGGCCTATTCATCATGCGTTTGGTAATGAATTCCACCTCGCCGTTTCTGGCGGCGCAATGTTCGACCCAGGGATCGCCAAAGACTTTCATCGGCTTGGTTTCACAATTCTACAGGGCTACGGCCTAACCGAGACGGCCGGAGCCGTGACATTTACACGTTTTGACGACCACGTAATCGGATCGGTAGGAGATCCACTTAACGGGGTAGAGATCAAGCTTCTAGATCCCAATAGTGAAGGCATCGGCGAGATATTGATTCGCGGACGAAATGTCATGCGAGGCTACTATCGCGATGCTGACGCCACGCGTGAAGCTTTCACTTCCGATGGCTGGTTCCGTTCAGGCGACTTGGGACGTTTCGATGACAAAGGACACCTTTATATCGTTGGCAGAAAGAAGGAGGTAATCATCCTATCGTCCGGTAAGAATGTGTTTCCAGAGGACGTCGAAGCTCATTACGAGACCTCCCCTTTAATTAATGAGATTTGTGTACTGGGATGTTATGACTCGAACAGCCACTTCGCGAATGTGGAGAGTCTTTGTGCAGTTGTCGTTCCGAACTTTGACTTCTTAAAGAGTCATCAGATAACGAATCCCGGTGAATGGATCCCTTGGGAACTCGAAGATCTTGGTCGTGAACTCCCCGAATACCAGCGAGTCCATAATTTCATCGTGCGCACGGAACCCCTACCTCGTACCACGACGAGGAAAATACGCAGGTTCGAGCTAGAACAGGAATTGCGTGTCACCGGCGCGGAGGGCTGGGTCAAACGTAACGGACATCAGCCTGTTCTACGCACACAGGATCGCGAGCTCATGCAGTCGCCGGCGTGGTCTATAGTTACGGCAATCGTGGCGAACTATATTGTCGATCCTCCGGTTCTTCATCCTCTTCTCGACTTGCAAGTCGATTTGCGCCTCGATTCATTGGTCCGCATAGAGTGCATAACGAATGTTGAAAAAGCTATAGGGATCCGGTTCTTGCCGAACGAAATAAGTTCGCTTCTTTCGCTCGGCGATTTAGTAGAGATGGTCCATCGAAAGATGAGACAAAACCGGGTCCCATTCCTTCTAACCCAAGATGCGACGATCTCTGTCTCACCACGGTTCTATTGGAAGGACGTTCTAAGCAACACCGGCAGTCTTATTACAGAGTTACGGCCTTTGTTGAATAGAAACGGAATAACTGTCGTTCTGGGCTATCTGATACTGCAAGTAATCTACCTTGCGGCACGAGTACTGTTTCGTATGGAAGTAACAGGGAGCAGTGTCCTCAAACAACTCAATGCTCCCTATCTGATCTGTCCAAATCATCAGAGTTATATTGATCCGTTTCTCATCTGCTCGATTCTCCCAATGCGGATACTAAGTCGCATCGTTCATCTAGGCGCAAGTAGATATTTCACTGGGTTCGTCTCTTCACAGCTCGCGCGTCTTATTAATGTTGTGCCAATCGATCCCGACACACATCTATTGCGGGCGATGTGCGCTGGATCTGCGGTATTGCAGAACAGCCGAATACTTAACGTATACCCAGAAGGTCGGCGCTCCTTTGATGGGAAGCTTGGTATTTTCAAAAAGGGCGCTGCTATCGTGGCCACCGAACTTAACCTGCCAATAGTTCCGGTTGCTTTAGATGGAACTTATCGCATTTGGCCGCGGCGCTCGCGGAGCATTCGCCTAGCAAAAGTGAAGGTTACCTTTGGTGCGCCTATCTACCCGGGTGAAATCAGAACAGCGAACATGACCGCTGATGAGGTTTACGAAAGAGTTACAGCGGTAACAAGAGAAAGAGTTGGCCGCCTGCTTGAAGAAATGCGCAACAATTGAACAGAGATCTAATTGTGCTCAATTAACAGATCACTTGGTCCATGTCACTCGGTGTTAGATGGTATTGGACAATACGATAAGTGCAGACCGAGTGCCTTATTTGGAGACTACGATTATGGCTAACAATCAGGCCAGTGCTCTCAAACGACCCTCTGAAGCCTACAACGAAGCGACGCTCTCGATCGTTTATAGACTGTCGGAGTTAATGTTTGGAAGTCTTCTTGCTGCCTATGCGCTGGGCTTCGTGGGAGCGTTGGGGGCTCATGGAGACGAATTGTGGAAGCATGGTGTCTGGGGCGCCGGATTGTTGACAGTCCAGTATGCATCCATTTCCGTCGCTTTTGCCTATCTCACGACGAGCTTCTACCTGACGTACCATGCTGGAATACTAACAATGCCACAAATGCCTTTCCAAAATCTGGGAGAGGATTTCAAGCTAGCGATTGCACAAGCGGTGTTCTTTGGATTATCAATGCTTCAGCCGGCACTGTTCCCAATTTTGCTAGGAATCAACTTCTATAAATCCGGCAAGCGCAAAGACAAGCAATATGAAAAACTAGCTGAAAAGCTATACAACGATATTTGTACGCCGGAAGAACGCGACAACCCCGACGAGCGGGAGAAGTTCAATGAGGAGTTGACTAAGCTCCTGCGGACTGACTTTCCGCAGCTTTCGGGTTGGGGACCCATGGGAGCCGATATTCGTCGTGGCGGCATTGTAGCTGCAACTGTGGGTGTAATTGTCATCGTCATATACATAGTTCTGGAGGTAATGACTTTCAGCCTTGAACTCGATCGCAGGTGGGGTTGGTGGTCGGAATTGAAGTGGGTTTCCCAACAGAGCTTTATTACGATTGAAGTTATATTGGCCACAAGGGCAATTACAAAATATGCAGTGGGCGTGGTTAGAAAACGAGCAGGATTCCTTGGCTTTCCAATCAAGAACACTGAATTCGGCCCGCTGGAGGTAGGCGAAAAGTCGGTTGATAACACCGATAAGGGAGAACATAAGAGCAGTAAACAAACGAGCACCCAAGTGTTTCCGATGGATAAAGAGTACGAAGACTTGCGATGCAAGCTAAAGATTCTATGCCCGCACACGGCCGGAATCTGCGGAGATTGATTAGCTATGCTTAGCGCTGCCTAACGTCTTAGAACAGAGGGTGGTCCTCAGCCCTCTGATTCTTCGTTCCCTTCCACTCGCAGAGTACGCTCGGCCTGACATCTACTGTCTTTTTAACCAGTCGAATTGACAATACTCGCATAAATGGCTATGTGGGCAAAAGAAACACTGATGCGTCGCGCTTCGGCGCAAGTTAGTCAGGGCGTTCGGCATGTTCTTCGGAACGCTAGAGATACTAGGAGGCAAGCCTGCGGCTAAATTGTGGTGTTCGGCGGTGGTTTGATCTGTGGGCAACTGTGTCGGCGAGAAAGAATCACAAGTGGCAAATCATACGTGTTCGATTCAGTTCATAAAATCGAAGGTCTCAAACGCTTCGGCTAATTGGTCGATGTTCAACTGGAATAATCTTTAGCAGCTCATCATTTCCAATGTTGCCAGTTGACACAAGCAGCAACTTCCAAGGTTCGTGCGTCAGCAGAAACGACTCCATCGAATCAAAGTCCTTAGTAACGATGACACAATGCTGGGTTAACTAGAAGGTGATGAGTTCTTGATCGGTGGTCCGATTTCCGTCAGGAAGATCTAACGTATGAGTTGTTTCAAATCCTGCCGCATGTAACTGGAGCGAGACGTCGTGGAAGTTGAGCGTCAATGAGAAACTTCATGCCACAATTGGGTCAATACGCTTAATCTGGCTAAGTTGCCTGGCGAAGTCTAACGCGGCGAGAATGTCCTCTCGTTCCAAATCTTCGTACTCAGCAAGAATCTCATCAACGGCCATTCCTGAACTCAATAATTCGAGTATGGATTCAACCGTATATCGGAGACCTCGAATCGTTGGCTTGCCATGGCAAATCTCCGGATCCATCGTGATGCGTTCACTTACATGCATGCTCCGACTGTGGATTCTAGCATAGTAAACTTGCGCACTGAATGGGCTGCGATCCTCGGAAAACGTTAAATGTCGCTTAAACGTATTTGGCGCACTATTTCGAAGCCGGTTTCATACCCGCAACGTCGGGCTGCAATCCCAACTGTCTTACGATGGCATCAATAGTTTATGACGGCAAGCAGTTCCACTTGTTTCCTATGTGGAGACTTTTGTGACGGTTTGCTTTGCCTCTCCAGGCCAGTTTGTAATCATACATAGCCGGGTGTTATTGACCGGTCCAGCTCCTACGTGACAGTTCGGGCTTATTAAACTACAATCTCCTCAATAAAACGTCGGCACTTGTGCATATCTGCCGACGTTTTGTTGAGGGAAAATGGTAATATCAGTGGAAAATAAAGTCCTCGGTCTGGCAAGCAAAATGGGGATTTTGCGCCCGCGAGACCTGCAAAAGAGGGGGCTCCCGACTGACTACCTGTGGCGACTTCACCAAAAGGACAAACTTGTAAAAGTTGGAAGGGGAATGTACGCCATTCCCACCGTCAATCTTGCAGAACACCAAACCCTTATACAGGCAGCTCAGCGCGTACCACATGGCGTCGTTTGTCTACTTTCAGCTCTCCGCTTTCATGATCTGACCACTCAGTCACCTTTCGAAGTCTGGATGGCCATTGACCGCAAGGCCCGACTTCCTAAAGAAGAAATCATCCCACTTCGCATTGTGCGTTTTTCAGGGAGATCGCTTACCGCGGGCGTTGAAAAGCATTCGATTAACGGAGTGAAAGTAAGCGTTTACAATCCGGCTAAGACCGTTGCGGACTGCTTCAAGTATCGAAACAAAATCGGTCTCGACGTAGCAATGGAGGCGCTCCGTGATTGTTGGCGCAAGAAGAAGGCTACGTCAGACGAACTCTGGCGTTACGCAAAGGTGTGCCGCGTCGCTCGGATCATGCGACCATATCTGGAGTCCATAGCAGCGTGACGAAATCGGCAACAAAGAACATACCCGCGTCCGTCAGGCAGCGTCTTGCAAATCTCGCACAGACCCAGAAGGAAGATTTTCAGCAGGTGCTTTCCCGTTACGCGCGTGAACGGTTGCTCTATCGCTTGAGCCTTTCTGAACATCGAGACCGCTTCATCCTGAAAGGAGCACTCCTGTTTTCATATTGGACCGGTGCCCCACACAGACCAACTCGCGACATTGATTTCCTGGGATACGACCCACCCGCCATGGAAACTTCTGCAAAGGTGTTCAAAGAGTTGTGCCATGTAGAAGTTACCCCGGATGGTCTGACGTTTCCGGACGAGTCTGTGCGCGCCGAAAGAATAAAGGACGATGAAGAATATGAGGGTGTCCGCGTCCACATGACTGCTCTTCTAGATCAGGCGCGTATCACAGTGCAGATCGATATTGCGTTTGGTGATCGAGTAGTGCCGGGACCGGAAGAGATCGAGTTTCCCACTTTGCTCGATTTACCTGGTCCTCATTTGAGGAGCTATACGCGTGAGAGTGTAGTCGCAGAGAAGTTCGAGGCCCTCGTAAAGCTAGGAATGCTCAATAGCCGTATGAAGGACTTCTTTGATCTTTGGCGTCTGAGTCAAGATTTTTCGTTTGATGGCAAGACACTCGCGTCAGCAATTAAGGCAACGTTTGAGAACCGCAAAACAGCAGTTCCCGGTAAAGTTCCTTTAGCATTGACTGCCGAGTTCTATGATGATCGGGAGAAGAACCTTCAATGGAACGCATTTCTCAACAAATCAGGACTGAGAGCTGACGCCAGATCACTTCAAGAGATAACGGCGATTCTAGTCGACTTTCTCGTGCCCGTCTCGCGCGCCGTCGCCGATCAAAGTGTCTTCGATCGACAGTGGAAACCTGCCGGACTTTGGGAGTAGCGTCCGGTCTGAGATCAAGGGGGTTCCATGAAGCAAAAACAACACTCCTTACCTTCTTCACTGCCGCAAAAAAGAATACTTTCCCTGATTAATCCCCGCGAGACTTCGGGCAATCTGACGGTGACTCAGATCCGCAGCCGTTAAGCGCAAAACTCCTGGCTTACAAACAGCCCACCACAGAGGATCAGCATGAAGTGAGGGGCTGATGTTAACCGTCGCACGATAATTCTTAGTTATCAGTAGTGAAGGAGTCGGCGTCCAACTGGTGCTGAGGATGGCTTTACTTAATTGGAACCGAATACGCTGAATCTTAAACGGCTGCCATCGAATATTACTGCGCTTAATCCACCGCGGCGCCTTTCAAGACCATCAGACACCACCAAATCCGCACTGCCGTTTCGCCGGTGTAATGATTCGTAAGTTCAGTCATTACGAATAGAGGTATTCAGTCAGGTCACGGCGAATATGTGAGAACTCGGAGGAAGTGCACGATGACAGATGATCCGAATAAGAAGCATAACGATGGCTGGTTCGTCTCAAATCAGCCGCATGAATACCAATATTTCTTTGACTCAATCAAGAAAGTCTGCTCGAAGAGTTCTGATACTGAAATCGCTGAAGCAATCCTGTCTTGTCGGAAGGCCATTCAGCCTTCCGAGGGACGTGCGAAGCTAACTGAGTGCGTGAAAAAGAAGCTAGGCTGCTAACCTCGAGCGAAAGGATTGATGCGACTTTTTGTTTGCGTACACTGCCCTTCAGTGAACGCGAGAGCGTTGTGCTTTGTCTAATCTGGCCCCGACGCTAATGCCTCTAGGCCGGTCACCATCGATTGAAGCCGAAAGCGGGACGGTTACAGTTCGCGTCGTTTGCCTCGGAACAAAGCCACGCGGAAGAGCCGCCCCTCTGCTGCAAATCGTTGCTGAAGGATATACTACTTCGTCAGTCTGACCTTCTCTGCCTTCAGTCGTGCGATTCATTTTAGATTCCGACAGCAAGCGACTACAGGAGTAGCAATGAAGCTAAAGATGTGCGTTTGTTAGTAAATGACCTTTCGGCTGCTCCCAGGTGGCCAATGAAAAGTTAGCTTCGCTGCAAATGGAGTTAGAAAGCATTGATAAAGAGATCGTTGTAGCGGAAAAGGAAGTGAGAAATATACTGGCGGACTTGTCAAGGCCCTCATCAACTCTCAGATCGAACCTTGAAACAAACGCGCGCCATGCTGCAGCCAAAACGAGACTCGTGGTTGTATGGCATTAATCTGAACTACACAGTTGAGGGAAAGCCATTCGTACTGCCGCCGGATGCGAAGGCTCTTTTTGTGACGGTACGCGTTTGCCGTTGCGCAAGCGCCTCTACTGCACGTCGCAAACCCTCATTGGACTTATAAATCCCGTCTTCAAGGCATCGACGCGCCAGGAGGGCGGGGTAGGCCTTTGGAGATAGAGCCAGTCAGAGTCTTAGCGATATGGTGTTTGGGCAGAAGATCGAAGTCGAGTGGATTAAGCGTGAACGGCAGGGGCGAATTGTCAGTAAAGTACTAAGCGACGGTAATGATGTTTGTCTAACAAATCACGGCCGGCATTGCCTGGCATTACAAGTACTATCAGAACGAGCAAAGTGCCCAGGATCCTACGCAATACGCAAATGCAAAGATGAAGCACGCGCGGAAAGACTCGGCTGTGGAGCGACGATAATCCAGTGCCTCCGTGGCAGTTCCGGCGTGGGGCATTAGCTTATTCAAAGAAGCCTAATGTTAATGCCTTCGCCGGTTGTCTTTTAGTCCATTCACTTGAACTGTGAATTGAGTACCAGGACCGAACGCCAAGTCGGGACCCTTTGCGGCGATTGTGGTGGTGACACCAACTGTTGCTCCGATAGCGGCACCAACTGCGGCACCCTGTCCGCCACCAACGATACCGCCGATGATGCCGCCGATAAGTGCGCCAGCGACCGCACGTTTTACCTTGGTCTTAAGCTTGATTGATCTGCCAGAGAGCGTGCCTTCGTTGTCTGCCCTTCCCTGAGAAGCAACGTCAGAATTGTCGAACACCTCAACTACCGATGCGGCAAATTCCGCGGAAAGCCCGTTGGGCATGGTTATCTTGTCGAATGCGAGATCGATTTTCGACTCTTTACCCGCCTTACCGGAGCGCTTCAAGCTGCGAATGTGCCCTTCAACTATCGCACCGGCATACTGCATCGGCGTTATCACTTTGCACGAAAACTTATCGCCCTTCTTATTCGTGGCAGTGCTGATCGGAGAAAGCAGTTGAAGCGACAATTTGGTATCTCCGGGCGGTGGGAAATTTTGAGCGGCGCTGACTTGCACTACCGACGAAAGCATTATCAAAACAGCGAAAACAGCTCTCCATAAATAGTACTTCATGATTTCTACCTCTGAGTTTTAGTTGGATCTTCTCTGGAAGTTGAACAGAATCGTTTGCGAAGTTTGCACTGGTATGCCATTACGTTTGGCGGGTCGAAACTTCCACTTGCGAGCAGCCTCTTCAGCCGCTGCTCGCAACAGTACTGGCCCACTGATGGCTTTCGCTGCAATCACCTGTCCTCGATCGTCGATCGTTACTTCGACGGCTACGTTTCCCTCCGTATTTGAAACACGAGCCGCCGGAGGAAAAACCGGAACGGCTTTGTAAATGGCTTCCGCCATCCTCGTCGTGTCAGGAAGCAGGAGCGGAGTGTTTTCACTTAACACTCGCCAGTTGAGGGCAACATGAATTAGGCGCTTTGGATCTTTAGGCTTGACTCGCAGGACGGCCCTGGACCACCGGTTGGCCGGCGCCGGCACTTCCACCATCGAGACCTCTGCAGCGTTTTCAAGGCGCACGAGCTCGACTATGCACGGCATACCGCTGAGTGCCCCGGTTAGATCGGTTTCCGTTCTACTGCTAATAATATCGACCGTGCCACTCTGTGCGTCGTCAACGCCGGCAGCTCCCTGCACCGTAATCTCAAAATACTTATCGACTGCGCGAACCGACGACGACATGGGCGCGGCCATCGCGATCGGCTTTGGCGGAGTTGGTTTGGGAACTTCGATCTGCTCGAGCTTTGGTTCGAGGTATATTGACTGTCCTCTTCGAATCGATACCGTCCGTTCTGCAGTCTTGAAACCCGGCTTTGACGTTTGCACTAAATAGTCTCCCGGCGCCAAAGGCATTTCAGAAACCGCGCCGGTATGTCTGGAAACTTCTTGAAGCGAGCCGGCCTGCTTTACTACCACGAGAGTTTCAACGTCGAACGTAGCGACGTTTAAAACTCCTGGCACCGGTTCAAGGACGACGCTGACGGTGTTATTCACACCGCGGTTGAGTTCAACTGTAAGGGCGTAATCTTTAAAGCCTGCGCGCCGAACTACGACGAAATGCGGCTCTGTTGTCTTCAGATCGGTTAGTCTGATGGTGCCGCTGGAATCAGGAAAGGAAACAAGGTTGTCGACCTGTACCGTGCTATCGGACGGATTGACGGTGATAGTGAGAGTAGTTGATGGATTCTCCCGAACAGGTTTCGTTCTTTTGATCGTTTTCGTTTTGCCCGGTAAGGTTTTGGGTGGCGTTCTGGTGGGCGCCGGGGACGGCCGATCGTCTGGCCGTCCAGACTGGGGCCACAAAAAGGCGTAAGACATAATGTTTGTGCGTTGCGTGCTCATTTGTGGCAAAGCATCGCCGGGCAATAACGTGAGCAGAGTCGAAATCAGGAAAAGCTGTGTGGGAGAGATTAGCTTCATACTTAGCGTCCACGAGTAGCGGTTACGTCTTTCACACACCGAAAACCAGTCTTGCTGTAATCACTCCCGCCGGCGGGAGCGGCAAACCCTCGAAAGGTAGTGGTCCAATCGGGCGGATCATCTCTGGCCCATGAGCCACCGCGGATAATGCGCCGTTCACCTTCAGCTTGTTTTGGCAATTGACTTCCGGGATACGCTTGTAGAGTGCTGGACGTCCACTCCCATGCATTGCCCACCATGTCATAAACTCCAAACGGACTGCGTCCATTCGGGTATGAGCCGACATTTACCAGCGAACCGTTACTGCTGTCGCCCGCGTTAGCGAGGTTCGCGCGCCAGCCATTGCCCCAGGGATATCGGCGCCCGTCTGAACCTCGCGCGGCAAACTCCCATTCTTCTTCGGTGGGCAAGCGCGCCCCACGCCAGCTCGCGTACGCAATCGCGTCGAACCAGTCAATACCGGTTACGGGTAGTTGTTGTGAGGTTGGACCACAGAGCTCAGTGGACCATCCGCGCGGTGTTTTGTGGCCGGTGGTTTTTACAAATTCCGCATAGTTTGCGCAGGTGACCTCATAAAGATCGATCAAAAAGGGTCGCACTGTTACTCGATGCGCCGGTCGTTCGTATTCGTCTCCGGTATCACTACCCATTACGAATTCGCCGCCGGGAATGAGAATCATTCCTTTCGCCACGTCGTTAATTGAAGCCGGCGATGAAGAAGTTTTGGCGTTCTGGTTGGTCGTTTTAACTGGAGACGAACCCCTACCGGTGAAGAGCAGAAAACAGCCAAAAAGTGAGACGACAACGAGAACTCCGAGAGTTACCACGGTCGTCAGTCTCCCGCTTTTTTTCGGCTCGACTTGACGCAAAAACTCGGGCGTTTCGTGAGAAACGACCGGCGCACCATTCGATGCAGCTACTCCGCAGTATTCACAAACAGCGCCGCCGGCCTTGCGCCATTTCGAACAAGCTTTGCACTTAACGAGCTTGGCCCGCGTTTTATCAGCGACCGCTGTTGCAGGTCCGGACTTCGTTTGAACGTTCTGCACCGGTGCGGGCGCAGCAGTATTCACCTCTTTTGTGACAACATCCACCCGCATCCGGCCGGGGGTTTTCAATGCCCACTTGTCGCCGTCGTTTGTGACCGTGGCCGGATAAACAATAATCACCTCACCCGCGCGAACTTCATCGCAACCGTAACTCTGCTCATAACTCTGATACTGATCCACACTGGCAAAGGTGGACACATTTGGAAGCAGAATATTTCCTGGTAGCGACGAGCCTCCTTCGAGCAGAACGAAAGTTCCGGGTGAGTTTTGGTAAAAGCGCTGGGAAGCCTTGTCAAATGCCACTTCAAGCTGTTCCCCACTTGCCTGGGCCATGAAGTTTTTGACTGACGAAGGAAAAGACGGCAGCGCCGTAATTGCTTCATGACAAAAGATGCATTCTCCACGTAAGGTTCCAAAAGTGTCGTCGTAAGCCTCACAACTGTGGCGCGACGGCTTGCGGTGCTCGGCACTGTTACATCCCGGACAGTAAGGACGCGGGATTCCCTGTAGAGAGAAGAACACCGGTCTTCCTTTTGATGGAAACACTGATTCGAGCGTCACGGTGTTGCATCGATCACAAAGGTAACGAGCCGCAATAGCCCTCTCACACACGGGACACTGAACAGAACCAGGACCATCGGGACTTACGAGCCAAAAATTTTGACACTCACAACAGTATTCCCAAATGTCCAACGCCGAGGTGTCGGAAGGAGCGGAGCCAAGCAGGTGTTTTCCTTTTTCACATTCGATCAGACCGGGGCCGGAGGCACTAAAGCTGCACTTGTGAACGTGACAATAAAATCGCATAGCAGCTTCAGTGGATTTCCATTCGACCCATTTGGAGCAGGCGCCAGCCGCTGTCAAAACGTTCAACGGTTGCGGGCGAAAGGATATAGACGTCGCCAGCCGAGGGTTCGGCGCAGGAGTAATAGAGCTTGTAAAGCGACGAAAAATCCTGCCCGCGCTGTAAGCGCGCTCGCGGCAAAACTATTCCGGAGCCGAGGCCATCATCGTTGGCAATCAACATGAAGGGCGCCGGTCGCTCAGAGCTGGGGACAAGGATGTTGGTCGGGAAGTGGGCCTCAACTCCAAACTTGCGAGACTCTCCTATATGATTCAGATAATCGGAAACCAGTGCCGGAAAATTCGGTTCAGTTTCGACCGGTTGCAGTGGTAGTTCGTCAACCGCTGTTGGCTCGATCAACTCAGGCTTGCGTTGTGTTTCATCTCTCTCGCGCGCAACCGCGATCTGGTTTCCAAGGTTCCTGAGCTCCCGGTTGGTGTTTGCTTCAAGCGCTTTTAGTGATACTTGCGCGTCCTTAACGTTCCCGGTCAGAGCCTGAATAAAATCTTTGTGCGCGTTGAGGCCGATTTCAAGATCAGTCACGAGGGATCGAAAATAGAGAACTGTGAGAAAAAGGACGACGGCAACTAGTGCCGTAAACATTAGCGATATTGCGATCGCCACATTTCCCCATGTCCCCGTGCTTTTAGTCGCATCTTCTACGATGGTGGCTGAGTGAGCATCCAACTCTTTCAGTTTTGTGTCCCGTAATGACTCAAGAGCGCTGGAGGTGGTGGCACTCGCAACCTCACGCTTAAACTGCTCGACCGCCTCGCGCAGCTTTTCCATCTCTGGCCCAAGCTCAGAACGCCGGGATTTCTCTACTGCTTCCGCAGCCTTCCGCAATGCCTGATCGGCATGTTCTGTTAACTCGGTCCTGATTTTCGACAGCTCGTCAATAATGATCGGAGCTGGCTTCAATTGCTCGATCAGTTTCGCTACTTGTTCGGGGAAATCTTTTTCTTCGGTTGAGTGGCTGAGTTCGTTGATAAGCGCGTTCGTTTCTTCGGTGAGGCGGTTCAGTCTTTGTTTTAATTCTCGATCATTAGATTGCCTCGCAGTTCCGAGAGCCTGTCGCAACTGCGTGATCAAGCGATTCTTTTGCGAGTTCCAATTACCCGCAGTGCCAGTTGCCGGGCGGTTGCTTCGAGATTGTTTACTGGCAAAGGCCACGGGCACGATTGCGGCTGCGAGCAGGCAAACAGAAATTACCAGAACCGTCTTCATCGGTGCGCTCGTCCTCAACGTCTCTCGAAACTGTTGTTCTGCTGGGCCAAAACGTTAAGCAGGTGGTGTTCTCTCTTACCGGGATAAAGCATTTCGGAGACGAAATAGTTAAGTGGAGGAATATTGAGGCCGTCAGGTCCGAGATACGTTTCGGTTTCCTGAAACGTGGAGTTGATGTTTACCCATTCCTGATCGGGTAACAGATTACGATCGGGATTAGCGGGGTTTCCCAAACCGGTAAAGATTCTAAGGACCGCGTCTGCTTCTTTTACTTGACGCTTTCTTTCAAATTCGAATTCCTGAATGTCGGTGATTTTGCGCTTCAGTTTTTGGCCCAGGCCTTTCTTGCCCCAGAGATCACACCAAAGCAGATCAAACGGTGCACATCCATTAACTTTTAGCTGGTGTATGGAGAGACCGGAATAAGCGTAAGCGGAGCGCACCGCCCCGCGGCTATCGGAACCTTCCAGGCTGGAGAGCGCACCGCGAGCCACAGCAGTTTTTGCTTCACTCAGGCGCTCGCCATTGAGAAGGATTACTCCGGCAATGGAAAGACCATCACCGAGATAGCGTCTGAGCTCTTTAGGCAGCGTGGGAGAAAGGTTCCGTTTGATGAGGCCCAGTATCTCTTCCGCCTCATCCGCAATCGTCTCGTTCTTTCGTTCGAGTTCCGCGAACGCCAACAGTCCCCATGCATTACCGCCAAGAATCAGCTTGATGCCGTTTGAAATTTCCAGCTTGTTTGCAACAGCGGCAGCGCATGCCTGTATCAGTGCGTAGGCAAGTGTCTGTTGAAAGAAGAGCCTGGAGCGGTATCGCTGGTATGAGTTGGCGCCCATGCCTCGATTAGGCTGCGGTCTCCCCTCGGGCGGAGGCAGGATGTTGTTTTCTTTACGGCGAAACGTCAGATCATCAAGGCGATTAATTGCGAGGGAGTAGAACGTGTCGAGTTGTTTGAGTCGATCGCCATCTAACACTAACTCTTCACCATCACGATCCGTTAACAAGCTGGCCAGGTGTTTCTTGAATTGTGAACCGCCGGACATGTTCCGCTCAAAGTTTGTGCGAGCAAACTGGAAGAACGACTTGCCTGCAACTTTGAGACTGTCGAGCACCAGAAATTCTTTGTTGTAACGAAGCGCGATGTCAGTGGTGCCGCCGCCTGTATCGATGAATAGCTCCAGTGTTTCTCGATTAGGTCTGGCTTCGATGAAGTTTGCGATTGCCGAGCTCTCATCAACAGGAAAGAACCTGCTGATATCAAGTCCGGGATCGCCCGGATAACAGAAAGAACGGACCTTATTCGTGGCAGTCAGAGCATCCTGAATGTAAAGGTCTCGCTCTGTCTCACCAAACGCGAGTGGATACGTAAAAGTATAGGCTACGACTCTTGCCTTATGAGTGAAGTAAAGCTCGGCGTGCGCATAGAGCAAGGCGAGACTGATGAAAAGCGAGCGCCAGGGTTTCGTATCGTTGCTATTCCACTTCAGATTGTCATGCAAGGACCACACATCCGAGTAGAGTCCTTTCAACATATACTCTTCGACTTTTTGATGCAGGCCTGGAATGTCTACTCGAAAGAGGTGCTCGAGTTTGATGTCGGTTTTGATAGCGTGAAGGTCAGACCCAAAACCAATCAATCGACTTAGCAGAACTGTGGGAAAATATCCGGCCTTACCACCCCAATTGAAAGGCACAAAGCCCACGGTCTCTGAATTCTGCGGTCCCCAAAGCATCAGCGGTTGCAAAGAGAATTTAAGCGTAGTTGGTTGCTCAGTGGTGTCGAAAGCCAGAGATGTGTTGCTGGTACCAAAGTCAACCGAAAGCCGGGCTGACTGCGTCTGTGTGATGCGCTCTTCAGGCATATCGAGAAATAGCACGCCGCCGGCCTCTGACCCGTTATCACGTAGCAGTAGACCGTAGGGACAGTCGGGCAATGTCGGGTTATTCATGATGCTGACGTACTCGTCCGGCGCAAGTGTCACACTTGACGAAGTCACTCCGAGTGGTCCAATCAACTGCCATTGCCCGCAGACTTCGACTCGCACGCCACTCCCATAGGCAACATAGACACCCCACTCCGTCGCAATCCGCGGCGGCCACAAAGCAACACTGGCGTTCGAGAGATCCTTCAAGTATTCAGGCGATGCCTGCCAGGAAACAGTTTGACCTTCAATCTTAAAGCGCCATGTAACCGTGTCTCCCGGCAGGTCGCGCTTGAGGGACACTTCGTAAGACTCCGGTTTGACAACTATGTCGTGAAAATGTTCAAGGAACCGATCGTTAATAGGAGCGAGCAGAACTGCGGCGACGTCACCTTTCTTGATCGTGGTGCAGACGCCACGGCCATCGGCCGCGATGCGATGAAGCCCAACCTTGACTTGCTGCATCTGGGAATCGTCGCTAATGCTGCACATTGCCGGTCGTTCGATGAAACAGTCGCGCAACATCACCACTTCGTCATTTGGTCCAAGCGGACACGAGATACGCTTCAAGGCAAACTCGACGATGATTTCAGTTACGCGCGGACCGGCCCCGACGGGTTTCCGATACTGCGTTGGCGCAGGTAGTCCGGGCTTAATGGCGCCGGTCATCCATGAGTCTGCCGCGGTGGGCATGTCTTCCAGCAGAAAATAGGTAACACCACCTCGCTTGTTGTTGCGCTTTAAGGGATACGCGGCCAGAAGCAAATCAGGGTCGGGTGGAGCGGCTGGATCTCGGCCGTCAGCAAGTGGCCAGGTCGCGGGCTGATTCGTCAACTTCACCGCCGTATCGAGGTGTTCTGAGTCACCGAAATGACGCCGGCAAAAGCTCTGCATAGTCGCAGCCAGCACGCCTTGCAGCGGTACTTTCAATAAGTGTTCATGAAATTTGTCTTTGACGGTCCTATCTTTTAGTTGGTGTTCACTACATAAGGACCAGCTCAGCGAATCGTCCGAAAGGTATCTCTGTATCAGCTTGTCGTCGCGCCAATCAGCACGACCGCAACTCGGAAAGAAAAAGATTCCCGGATAGTAACCACCAACGACAGTTCCCTTGTCAGTTCGCAGAAGTCGCATCGAGGGAATGCTGTCGTGTTGTGGATAGGTCCCCTTGAGTGCCGGCCAGAGATCCTTGTCGTAAGCTTTCTCCAGCACGCTCTGATCAAATTCAGCCAGGTGCAGGATGCCGAAGTTCTGTAACAGGTAAAGGCAAACCCACTCCTCAACCGCAGCCGCATCCTGCGCCTCAAGCCGTTTTTGGAATGCGTAGGCGGTGGCCCAAAGTGTCGGAAATACTTCGGGGAACTTGCCGCTGTAACTTGGGTAGGTAAGGTTTAAGGGCTGAAATCGACGCGCCTGAACGGTGCCGACATTGTTCCCGAGTATCTCTTGATCAAGAAATGCCTTGTAGTCCGTTGCGGTTATCAAAGGTTTTCTCCGTGCTGATTGCTTAAGTTAAGGCCATGATCGACGCTTCAAGGTCGGGCCGCGTGGTGGGCGTTTTTTCGTAGACCTTCTGCCAGAGATGTCTCAGGTATTCGCCGCGAGTGAAGTCGTCCGCATTGGGGGCCCAGGTGCCGAATTCAAATGCTGTTACCTCTATTTGCCAGCGGTCCAGCCACAGCGGTTGCCGTGGGCCATTACTCATGAACCCCTTCTTTCCCATAGACCGGCGAGTCGCTCCGTACATTCCTTCATCGGCAGACATGAATCTATCGATCGCACTAGCCATGTCCGCACTCCAGCCGAGCGAGCGATCTGGAGAGAGTAATGAAGCGACAAAATAAATCAGGTCGTTTCCTGCCAACTGGTAGTGCTGGAGATCGCGTCTTTTTCTTTCCTCATCACGTGAGTAGTGATGTTTGAGAGCGGGCAAACTCTTTCGGTTCCACTGGGCCACGTCGATGTCCCAAGTCACTTCGTGAAACAAACAATGGAAAGCTGTGACGAATGCCAGCAACGCTCGCTCCGGATCGATGTCAAGGTTGCCGACGCGATAATGCGGCAAGTCGGAAAGGCGGATCTGGCCCGAGTGAAGTGTGGGCGTGGAGGTGCCGACGATATAACCGGACTGTTTCGGATTTTTTGCTGAAAAGAAGTCGAGCGCAGCCAGCGCGGCAATCGTCTCGGCGGAGTTTCCTGGATTCCGCTGACTCTTTCCGCCATTGCTCCAGCTCGTCAGCTCATCCGGAGCCGGCTTGCCTACGAGGTAGAGTGCGTCGAAGCTATCGCTCGCATGGTCCTGGTAATAGAGCAGTCCCTGACCTGCGCGCGTGATCATTTCGCGCGGTTCGGCATAAAAGCCCAGCAGAATTTGTTTCGCCAGTTCTCGCTGTTCACCACTCGAAAGTCCCCGGAACGCGTCAGTATTGGCATACTGCTGGACGCGCTCAGTGATCAGATCCTCAGTTAGAAGTTTTTCATCTTCGAGCCGGTTAAAGGGCGGATCCGGTGGTGTCGCATAGGGAGTTAACAAACAAGCACCGATCTGCCATCGATTAGCCTGTTGCATGTTGTTGCGCACGCTGCGCAGATGCTTACCCATGATCGGAACGCCACAGGCGCCCGTTCCTCCGTGCAGACTTCCGCAAAGAAAGAAACGCACATCGAGAGTCTCGTGATAGGTCATGCGGCACTGGCTGCCGCCGGAGCTGTTGCCGTCCTTTAAGGTGTTGGCAAAAACCGCCATCACAGCCGAGCCGATAAATGGCTTCTGATAGAAACCGCGGTCGATAGCTACTTCAAGATCCTTCGGCCGGTAAAACAGATCCAGAAAAGGACGCGAACTGGTGACTCCCTCGTAACCCGAATTCAAAATTCCCGCCAGCGTTTTGATCTTGTTGTTAGCGCCGTTTTCGAGTTTCAGTGGATCGAGATGGCGGATCTCCGGATCTATAGTCAGTCCCCATTTTCCTTCGAGCTCCTGCTGCAAACTGTTGTAGCGATCCACTGACTGCTGCAACGCGTCCGCAGCTCCGGAACTGCCGTCTGGATCGAGGCGCCAGATCTCCAGCACGTCACCTTCGCTGTCCAACCCTGACTTGCCCTGGTTGGTAGGAAAACCAATCGCCAGCAGACTCACTAACGCGTCGGCCACTTTCGTGCCGCTCCCACCAACTGCAATAAAGATGAATTTCATTTTGTGAGTGCCCACTTAGAAAAGGTCCTCACGCCATTCGCCCCAAGCGTGAGTAAGGACCATGAAAAAGAGGTAGAGCATCCACCCGAGCAGGATGCCCTTGAACAAACCAATAAGCGCAATGATGTTTACGAAGTCGCGTGAGAGATACCATGTGGTCGAGACGGCTATGAGTACCGGAGCCAGGCCACCAAGAATAAATAGGACTGCTTTGCTTCTGGTCCAGATCCGTTCACGTGGGCTTGCCGCTTGTGCTTTCCAGATAAATTTCGCTACCGCCATGACACCGGTGGAGGCGGCGGCGATCACCAATGCTGCGATTAACCAACTTGTCGTGGTTGACTCCCAATTCGGCACAGACGGATCACCCGTGAACCATTCAAGCAATGATTCCATTCCATCGAAGATGACGAATGCCAACGCTTCAAACATGTCTATTCACCTCAGCTACTTCACTTGGGACCAACGCGCAGGTAAAACTCGGAGACTACTTGCTTTTCCAGTTCCGGATTGCGCCACAGACCCAGCAGCGCGCTCTCCAGAAAGAGGGTGCGATTACCAAGATCACGAGAAGTGTCCAGATCGGAGGACCACTCTTTAACCCAACCGGGAGTTTGCTTTTCGAGATTCAGGCGGCCTTCCAGACGATAGGCCCGCCACGCAGGTTTTCCGGCAGCCTTGGGCCAACCTGCTGACATCTGTAATCTGATTGTTCCATCAGCCTGCGGTTTTGTTTCCAACAGCTTCAGTTCAGGCAGGCGGACATTCCCGGCTGTAGTCGTGGGATACACGGGAATCAGTTCCCATTTAACAATTTCCGCCAGTTCCTCCGGCGTACCACTCGCTTTAATGCTTTCCGACCAGTTAACGTGCGACACGATCGAAAATTGTTTGGCGCCGGTGTTCTCGGTGTCCATGTTTACTTTCAAAGTCACGCGAGCAGGGCTCTCGTCGGCATGGGCCACGACCATCAGGGGATTGGTTGATTCCTTGTCGATCTTCAATTCGCTGCGGCCAAAGCCATCGGCATACGCGGACGACAGCGCTACCAACCTGAGCGCTTCCGCGGCCGGCAACAGCGGCCGCAGCCGCTCGCAGAGAGCTAGCTGTAGCTGCTCCAAAGCTTTGGCGTCGGGAGAAAAGAGATAAAGGTAGAAAGGTCGATACGATGATAGTTCGCTTGTCTCGTAAGGAATTACAGCGTGCGTGATTTCGGAGTAGAGGTTGCCTTTGAACTCACTCCGGATGCCGATCACATACCCGGACCAACCATTCGACAAAAGCGTCAGGATCTTTCGACGAACACAGACCTGATCCGAACCCGCAGCACAGGAAGCATCACCAGTGCGCCGCAACGACTGCACTCCATCAGTTACAAGAATGTGAAAACGAGCCGGAGGCGCCGGTGTCTCACCATCGTTTGCCTGTGTCGGTTCGGCAAATGATTCGATAGCTCCAGAGAGATTTGTCTCAGAACCATCAAAGACTGCTTGCCTGACCGAAGCTTCATTGAGAAACGTTTCATTGAACGCACTACTGACATTCGCAGCAACGCGTCGCACGTGAATATTCAGCGGCGGATTCAAAATCGTGCTCACGTTGCGCAGTTCCTGCAGCGTCCGGCTGAAAAGCGAAGGCCTGAGTGGATCCCTCGAGACGTAACCAGCCATGCTCTTGCTTGTATCGACATAAATGACCAAGTCGCTCGTGGTCTCGGGAGCAGGTACTTTGCTGGCGCGACTGATTACGGGATCGTCCTTTATCAAATCTTCCCACCGCGGCGGTGTCGAAATGCACGACATCAGGCAGAGAGAAACCGCCAGCAGAGGAATCAGGGCTTTCATCGTTTTGGCCGGACTTCGTTTCAAGCAGTCACCTGCAAAAATGGTTGACGTATCAGTTGGAAGCAGCCAGTCAGCGAACGACTGTCGCCCTGACGGATATGAAAAGAGGAAGGAAACGTTACAAGTCAGCGGCGTTGGTACTCGACGTTGACAAATCCAATCACCGCCAGGACCAATGCAAGCGCAGCAATTTTCCAGGCGCCAATGACGACGAGAATCACAAACAGCGTGATTAATCCCAATGATGGCAGAACCATGAATGCGAGAGCCTTACGCTTAAGGGCGTAATATTCATTTGTAGGAGCAAGTGTTCCTCCGCCCAATTGAGTCGAGCGACTTTGCATCATATGGTCGGCCTTGGTAAGAGTCTTCTGATAAGCAAGGCCTTGCCTGACTAGAAAACCGCTTTTGTAAATGGGCCATGTCAAGGCCAGCACGAGCAGAGCGTAAGCCCAGCCAATCACTTGTCCAAAGAGCCAGTCAAACATTGATCATTCCTCCTTCGAATTCGTGTGAGCTAATCACTGTATGCAGTCGATCCTTATGTAATGGGGCCAATTACGTTACAGAGGAAGTGACCCGCAGGGTCTTGTAATGTTTTTGCCTGGGAGGCATTGAAGTCGAAAGGACAAATCTAATTTGCGGTGCTGACGGTCGGCCTCCTCGCTGGCCGGCAGTCAGTTCACGCAGAAGCTGCCAGGAAGGAGAAACGATATGACATTTGATGAACATCCAAAGGCCGAACGCGGCGCTGACATGACAACTAAAGGCGCGGATCAGTCTGAATCGGAAGTGAGGGCTGGAGGCAATGTAATAACAAAAGGCGCCAGTGAGATGGAGCCAGCGGCTACGCCACGCGCAGGCGGAAACGTAATTACAAAAGGCCCGAGTCAAGCAGAGCCCGAAGGCGAAAAACGAGCGGGCGGCAATGTGATCACGAAGGGTGGGAGTCGCGTAGAACCGGCGGATGAAGACGCAAAGACGGCCGGACAATCGTGAGTTGAAATTGTAATTCTGAGAAGCGGGACAGCGACAGTCGCTGTCCCCCTTTTTTTTACAAACGCCTCTGGACCGTAATGTTCCTCAGATCAAACCCGGACCAATCAGGGATCGCGGTAGGACTGCCAGTCACCTGACAGCCCCCGCACAGATCCCGGCGTGCAGTTTTCCCGCACCGGGCTCTTCGTGAATGCTCGCTTCCGCCAGAAGTTCTAGCGACCTACTGGTTGCGGACGCGCCTTGATGCGTGGTCGTTCGAGCGCGAAGTGCTGTTTCAGCACGCGATAACTAGCCCACGTGTAACTCTGGCGCTGACTGCGTCGATTCAGCCACTTCAAGTGTAGCCGTTGCACCAACTGAAAGAACTCATTCAAGCTGTCATAGTTGCCGCGCACGCCGTAGTAGTTGTAATACCCACGGAGCTTAGCATTGAGCAGCCGGAACTGTTCCCCTAGACGGCGGTGACGATGCTGCTTACACCACTTGGCTACACGTTTGATTGAGTTGCGAAACTTCTTTCGCGCGGTACGCCGCTTCAACCGTGCCTGGCCTTGGCGGTCCGTGCCCCAGCGAAATTCGAAACCCAGAAAGTCAAAGCCGGTTTCTCCACGCCGGTAACGACTAAACGGCATGACCCGTGTCTTCGCCGCCGCCAGTTCCAGCCCGAACTTCCGCAACCGCTCTGCCAACTCTGTGTAGAAGCGTTGCGCTTCTTCTGCCCGTCCGCCGCGCCACTACAGCTTTGCCGGTACACTTTCTCGAACCACAAATCGAGCACGTAGTGCAGGTACACATTTGCTAGTAGCGGCGAGATGATGCCACCCTGCGGCGTACCACCTTCCGGTCTGAGCACCTTCATTTGTGTCCAGCACTCCGGCTTTCAACCATTTCTTAATCAAGCGCAGTATCGCCTGGTCATCAATCCGCTCCGCCAACATTCGCATTAACCAATCATGCGAAAGGTTGTCGAAGAAGCCTTTGATGTCCGCTTCTACCACGTGATGATAGCCTCCGAACTGCAATTGCACCGTTAGTTGGTCCACTGCTTCCAAAGCTCCCACTCGTGGCCGATACCCATAACTGCACGGTAGAAAGTCCTGCTTCGTAGATTGCTTCCAGCAGTCGCTTCACCGCTAATTGCAGCAGCTTGTCTTCGGTGGCTGGTATCCCGAGCGGGCGTCGTCCACCATCGCCCTTCGGAATGTTTTGCCGCCGCACCAGTCTGGCCCCCGTAACTCTTCCGCTTCAGTCGCTCCACCAGTTGGTGGATGTTCTCTTCGAGGTTTGCTTCGTATTCAGCGGCGCTTACCCGGTCGACGCCATAAGCTGCATCTTTCCGAATCAGCCGCCAACTATCGAACAACAACTCCTTGTTGAGCTCTCTCTGTCTTGGCCTTCTTCGCTATCCCCAACAGTGAGGTTTGCACTGTGGCCCATTCCTTCATGCTCGGTCAGTGTTTCCTTTATTGGCTTCGTATTCACCTCAGCCCCTTCCCTTGTAAACGGCTCTCCCGTTCGCTGAGTACTATGAGCTGATCTGACTCCCAATCAGTCGTCGGCTCACCTACTTTTGGTCGGCTTCACCTACCTGCCCTGCAGGAACTAATTGGGTCTCCCAAGTTCTCTGGTGTTTCTCTTCACACATGCCACGCTCTTATCCGACCCCGGCAGACCCTCGGCAACCTCACCTGTTGCGGTTGCTCTGTATTGGCTTCTGGAACACTAAGACCATCGCCATCTGCTTTAAAATTATTGACGAGGCTGTATTAAGCTTTAGGAAGTGCGGTCTTCTTTACGGCCTGCGTGATGCCCTGTGTACGCTTCAATCGTTTCGTTCGATGATTGACTCACCTCCTCCACGACTGCAACACTCGGTACGAGTGGTTGGTTAGACCTTACTCAATCGGGACTTTGACCCAATCAGAAACACCAAGCTTTGCTTGGCGCACTAGTGTCCTAATCTGAATTTTGGAATCGAGAGTTTGGCGCGCTCTTTGTCTGTGGCAGATTCAAGGAAAGATAATTTTAATCTCGTTATCTGTTTCTTTACTGGATAATCGTTCAAAGTGTTTCATCTTTGCGACAATGTCTTTGTCGCTCATAGTCCTCTGAAACTTCATCTCAACATCTCCCTTCCTGATCCTTATTCGTCGATCCTTTCGTGCTTCGATCCAGAGCCGGACCATTTCAAGCGCGCACTTTAACCCGCCCGCGGCGGACACGATAGCTGCAGTCGTGGCAATCGTCTCAATGGCCATACCTGCACCCTTAGTAATTACGTTACCTCCCGCTCTTGTTTGTGAGTCCTCACTTTCATCAGTGTGGTGTGTTTTCATGAGGTGTCATCCTTTTGAGTGATGTAAATTTCGGTGTTGCCGCGTAGCGCACGAGTCTGACATGTTTGTATCACTTAGACAAAGCAAATAGTCGATCCCGGAAGGCAGACAAGGTGTCGAATAACAGATCGATCTTTTTCAGACGTTCGCGGCGGCGGTGTTTTGCAGTAGACCGAACTCGAAGAACAACGAGGCTTTCACAGTAGACAATTCTCAGAATATAATTGCCAGGCGGATACGCGCCGTTCTACGCTTTGCCTCAAAAGTCTAAACTATGTTGGCTCGGGTCAGTACAGGGAGCGGTAGCGACCTGGTCACACCATACAGTCAAGAATTGTTAGGGAATATCGGATGCTGATCACTGACCAGGTCGCTACCGCTCCCTGTACTAACCCGACCCAAGTGCGATTTCCTCTTTGGAGCCGTTAGTAGAGGACCCAACCCGGACCATCAGCACAACATTGAAGTCTTAACTCATTCGTGATAAACAGGCTGCGGCAGAACGCTCCTCATCCGAGCGAATTACTTGCGCAACCACAAACTGCATTCCTGCCATTTCGTTCACGCAAGCTGCCAACGAATTTAGACCAACTAGCTATGAAATGCTTGCGTGCTCCCCGCCACGAGCTTCAGTGGCTGTTTTCTATCCTTGAGTGCGTTTGTGCGTGCCTAATCTGTTTTGTTTTTATCTTCACACTCAGCAACTCTTCTTATCACCTTGAAGCTCCCAATCGACTGTCTCAGCAAACTGTCGAGTCTCCGGCAGGCGACGATGCGTCGGCTCTAATGAAGGAGGCCGAACGTCTGCGGGGAAAGTGGTTGGAGAACTCATTCCGTGATGCCATCACGCTTTACGAAAAAGTTATTCGTTTGAGTCAAGCTCGCGCTGATTTTGACCTCGCGGCTCAGGCCGCTTCCAGTGCCGGCGAGATCCATTTCATTCTCAGCGAATATCAGAATGCGTTGGTGCGTTATGAGGAAGCACGGTCGCTGCGCCGGCAGTCGCACAACAGACCAGAGGAAATGCGAGCCTTTGGGCGCGTCGCTCTCGTCAACGTGGTTCTCGGACAGGCAAACAAGGCGTTGCCAATCTGCATGCAAGTGATTGATTACTTTCGGCGTTTGCGTCCAATCGCGGATCCAAGACTGCGTGCCGAAGCACAAGAATGCGCCGGCGAAGCTAACTACTCCTTGAGTAAACACAAGCTGTCGATCGTATATTTCGAACAGGCGCAATCACTCTGGCGGCAGGCGAACGACGGGGACGGCCAGGCATTGGCAAACTTAAATCTCGGTTACGCCTACAACGATCTCGGAGATCCTTTGAAAGCCGAGATCGCTTTCAACAATTCGTTGTCGCTCTATCGGGAGACAAAAAACAGACGTGGTGAAGCTCTGGCCTTAACTGCTCTCGGCAGCACTTACTCTCTCGTTGGGAATAAACAGAAGGCACTCGATTGTCACACCAATGCCATCGAGCTCTTAAAAACTGTGGGAGATCATGCCGGCGAAGCAGTCGTGCTAAACAGCACCGGGCAGGTTTACGAGGATTTGAACAAACCGGAAACGGCGCTCGATAACTACTCGAGAGCACTGACTATCAATCAACAACTCGGCAATCTCGAGTTCGCAGCCGTTACCAAGTTTTACATTGGCCGAACCTATCAAAGCTGGGGCAAAAAGGATAAAGCGCTCGAGTTCTTTTCCGCCTGCCTTGCGGAGAGCCAGGCAATCAAAAACGACAGACTAGCGGCGTACACACTGACAAAGATCAGTGGCATTCGCAGAACTTACAAGCTGATAGGTGAAGCGCAGTCGCAATTGAAGACCGCGTTACACTTGCTTCGACAGCTCGGCGACCGCATCGGACAAGCCCACGCTCTAATCGAATTCGGCCATACGTACCGCGACGCCGGTGATCACGCCAGGGCTCTCAGTGCCTATTCATCTGCCGTACAGCTTTATCGGGCCGCGGGCGATCACGCAAACGAAGCCGAGTCGCTCTATTACAGTGCGGTTTCCAAGAACGCTCTTGGTCGCGCCGATGAGGCCCTGTCATATCTTAAGAAATCGAATGAAGTAGTAGAGTCGCTACGCGCGCAGATTATCAGTCCCGAATTGCGCTCTTCCTATTTTGCCTCTGTACACAAACATGCCGAGCTCTACATCGATCTCCTAATCAAATCAAAAAACTCGGTAGCTGCCGCTTTTGAGGTTAGCGAAGAAACGCACTCTCGTTCGCTGCTCGAGGTGCTGGGTGAAGCAAGTGCTCAGATACGCAAAGGAGCGGATCCGCGATTAATAGAGCAGGAGCAATCATTACAACGGGCACTGCGCGCAAAAGCTTTGTATCGCATGCGTCTTCTTGATGGACCTTCCAACGCGCCAGAACTGGCTCAGGTCGAAGCGCAGATCCGCGAGACAACTACCGCATACAACGCGCTCCAAACCAGGATAAAGCAACAGAGTCAGGAATTTGGAAACCTGGTGCAGCCGCAGCCGCTGGATCTCCGCGGAGTTCAGGCAAATTTGGAGAGTAACACGTTGTTGCTTGAATACTCGCTTGGGAACGAGCGCAGCTATTTGTGGGCTGTCACCCAAACGTCAATTAACGTCTTTGAACTTGCCGGTCGAGAGGAGTTGGAAATGTCGGTTGAGCAGGTGGGAAATTTGCTTAAAGCGCGCGCAGGTCTCAGCGCAGACGAGTCGTACACCACGAAGGTCACCCAGGCAGATGCAGAATACTGGCAAGAAGCCGCGAAGTTGAGCGATAAGTTGCTTGGCCCAGTCGCATCACTAAAAAAACAAAAGAGATTAGTGATAGTGGCAGACGGCGCGCTTCACTTTTTGCCTTTTGAGGCTTTGCCGGAGCCTTTTACTGGACCATCAAGTGAGCCAACTCCGCTGGTACTTGCTCACGAAGTTGCCGTTCTACCGTCTGCGTCCATTCTCTCTGAATTGCGACGCAATCGCACCAACGGCGAACAACAGACAAAACTCATCACGGTGTTTGCAGACCCGGTTTTTTCCCGAAAAGATTGTCGCGTCGATAAGAGTGTGCTACAGCAGGTCTCTCTCGACGCCGGCGATGACAATGGCCCCATGCGACTCGAAGCAACGAGGCGTGAAGCAAATGAAATAATGAACCTGGCTGACACAGATGAAAGCACTAAGTTGCTTGGGTTCGAAGCCAATCGTCACGTTGCCTTGAATGGTATTCTGGGCCAATCCCGAATCGTTCACTTCGCGACGCACGCTACCGTCGATACGCAGAACCCTGAGTTGTCAGGCATTAATCTTTCGCAGATCACTCGAAGCGGCGAAAGAGATGAAGGATTTCTGCAGTTACCGGAAATCTACAACCTGAATCTGGACCATGCGCAGCTCGTCGTTTTAAGCGCCTGCGAAACGGGATTCGGAAAGGATGTTCGTGGAGAGGGGCTCATGAGTCTTTCACGAGGATTCATCTATGCCGGATCGCCCAGCGTTGTTGGAAGCCTTTGGAAAGTTGACGATAACGCCACTTTCGAGCTGATGACGAAGTTTTACGAGGGAATGTTCAGTGAACGATTGACTCCTGCGGCCGCGTTACGGCAGGCCAAAGAATGGATGTGGCGCAATTCACGGTACCGTGCGCCGTTCTACTGGGCCGCGTTTGTGCTGCAAGGCGACTATCGTGATCGAATCGAGCTGCCGCCGCCGCGCAAACACTCACGAGTGTGGCTGATCGTGCCGATCTCAATTCTCGTTATCGGTGTTTATGTGCTGAGCAGAGTTCGGCGCTGGAATCCGTCTGCAATCTCATTTATGCGGTAGCCTCGAAGCTGAGCGGTTCTCCTGAAATTTCAATCTCCACTTGCCGAGTACACCATTCCACCACCGCGCATACCGGAATCGACACCGTGCGCGTTGCCTTGCCTGATGGAAATTGTGACAGAAATCGTTCCAGTGAGTTCGGCGAAAACGATCGTGTTGCCGAAGCTACAGCCGGCTGGTCCAGGGTTGGTAATTCGAGACAGTGAAAATCAGTGGCATCGAGAGTGGCAAAGACCTTGATGATGTCTCGCCCTTTTGCAAACCCACCTGGCAGTTTCACATTGAGCGGAAGTATGACTTCGCGCTGTCGATCGAAGGCCTCAAAACTCGCTGACCGGATGGGATATATCTGAGAAATCCCCCAGTCCGGTTGGAGATTTAGGACTGTTATATTCAACGGCAACGAATACTCGTTGCGAATTCGCAGGAAAGCCCACTCGTTATCTCGCAACGTGATTGATGGTCCGATCGATTCGAGTGGCTGTAGTCGTACGGGCGAACTCTGGACCCAGTCCGGGGGTCTGCTCACTAGTTCCACGATCAGCTTGCGCGAGATTTCGGAGTCCGGATCTCTATTATCGAGCTCCTGGACGTTGTTGTATTTGACGAGGTGCGTGAGGCGCGTCGTGAGTCTCTCTGTCGAGTTGGCGCTCGCAATCTCTATTGGAGGCTGCAGATTCGGAATCTCGTTACCGGTTGAATCACAGACCAGAAACTCATCTCCCCTGACTGAAACCAGGTAGTCGGGTGTTTCATTCTCAGCGACAATCGTTAACGGCTGGTCTTGGTTGGCGCTGATCAGATTTTCAAACTCCTGCAACGCTCGATTCTGGTCTGAGTGGTCTGGCAACGCTGACGTTACCAACTTTACTTTTCCACCAAGTTTAATTGTCCCGGCATCCAATCGAATGGCCTTTGCTCCTTGTTTGACAGGAGTCTCGGACGGCCGCTCCGTCAATCTGGCGCTACTCTCAGTAGCCATTGACTCAATAACTTCCGCAATTGCAATGCGCTGTTCGCGCGTGAACTCAACGCTGCTGTTTTCAAAAATTACAAACTGGTCCCCTTGATTAACCCCGTGTGCACGGCCGCTGTTTAGGACGATCACGTCTTCGCCTTCAACTCTCAGCACCGGCACCGAGGCAGGCTCCTTAACGGTGACCCCACTGAAAACAACTCGATTCCCTTCACCCTCAAGCTGCGGTGTTTGAGCCGTGAACTGGCTGTGTACTTTTGCCAGCACC